>Ga0080013_1002617_pt1 | contig 20796 bp, 26 predicted proteins | sample ETNvirenome_6_85_FD_69236 | JGI IMG/M metagenome (GOLD analysis project Ga0080013, IMG submission 69236) | Marine viral communities from the Pacific Ocean - ETNP_6_85 (SPADES assembly) (version 2) | ecosystem: Environmental > Aquatic > Marine > Oceanic | place: Pacific Ocean | collected 2013-06-19 | reverse complement strand
CAATGGGAAATTCAAAGAGTGGCTGAAGCGTTTCTTAAAATTGCTAGGGATCTCTGGCCTATTGCAATCGAAGAATTTAGAAATCGTTCCGAAGTATGACATTGGGGATTTGGTTGAAATAAATCAATATGGAAAGTTATATTGGTATGTTCCGTTGCAAAAAACCATGGTTTGTGTGGTTGTTGCTAAATTCGACCCACCAGATTATGATAAATACTGGCTTTATGATTTAATGTACTCAAATGGACTAATTAAAAAGGTACCAGAATATTTTATTGAGAAATTTAGAGAATGAAGCTTATAATGGAAAATTGGAGGAGGTTTCTCGTCAAAGAAACCATTGACCCGAGAATAAGAAAGAAGATTAATATGCTTTTGAATTTTCGCGAACACTCTGGTGTTTTGGGAATAGAGGTTTTTGAGATGCGGGACTCCGTTCAATTTCATTATGTTTTGCTCAACCCCGGTCGCGAAAAGTCATTTGTAATTCCCTCTAGAGGATCTAGGGGTTTTGATGGTAAAAGTGTTCGAGAGAAATTGGGGGTTCCGGAGAATCTTCCGTACGGACAAGTTATTATTAAAAAACCCAATCCCAATGAAGACGGCCCTTGTTCTGGTGCTTATGTGATTAAATTTACAGAAGCAGATGATGGCTGGGGTCCTTTGCTTTATGAAGTCGCAATAGAATGGGCTTCAGCAATAGGCGGCGGATTGACCCCTGATAGGTTTATTGTGTCCGATGAGGCCGCCAAGGTTTGGGAGAAATATGTTGAAAGAGAAGATGTGAAAAAATCCCAGTTAGACATTCTTCATGATCCAAATGTCTATGGTTATAAAGTTCAGAAACAACTCGATCAACTTACACCTAATGATCCGACTGATGATTGTAATCAATATAAGTCAGTTGAAGTGGGTAAAAAAAATTGGCACAAAAAACCTCATTCTAAATTATATAGAAAGGGAGGTAATGAAATTATAGACGCCCTCTCTCAACTTGGAAGGTGGAAAACAAAATGAAACTCATAATGGAAAATTGGAAAAGGTTTTTAACCGAGCGAGATCCCACACCAGAAGAGTGGGAGGCCGCCGAGAGGGGGGACCTTAAGCCTAGTATGAGCAAACAAGAGGCCGCTTATTGGGGCCCGGCCTTTGCGGAACTCATGGAGAACCCGGAGACAATCAACAGGGGCAAACCATGGATTGAAGAAAACATTGGAAGTCATTTGGGCTCTGGCGTATTCCGTAGTGTTTTTGAAATAAGAGACCATCCTGATAAAGTGTTTAAGGTTGGCATATGGGGCAGATCCAAAATGATGAATTATGTAGAAAAGACATCATTTTCTCAAAATGCAAAATGGTTTCCAAAGGTTTATTTGACCAGCGAAGATAGTGAAGGACAAACAGACTGGCTTGTTTTGGAGAAAATACAAGTAGTTGATGCCGATGGTGAGTATCAACAACTACTTCTGAAAAATTTTCCTGCTTTGGGAGAAGCGCTTGACTTGATTTTTGAAAAATTCGGCCCCTACGTTGAGAAATATCCCGGGGGTTATGAAATGAATCGCTTTAAAGCCTTGATCCACCCAAGAAAGCTTTTTGATGTTATGATTGAAGACAGAAAAGTTAATAAAAGATTTGAAGCGATCCACAGAGTAATAAGAAATCTATTAAAACGATATGATGAACATGTTCCGGAAGGTGATGAAATAATTGAAGAGATTACGAGAGGAGTTTTTCAGATTCTTAATAACAGCAACATTGTAATATTGCAAGAGCTTTTGGATGATGTTGGCTTTATTCAAAGATGGGATATCCGGACTGCAAACGTAGGAAGAAGGGGAGACCAATTGGTGTTGATTGATATTTATTCCAATGACGAGGTTTCGGGCAAAGCCCACCCACGAGGCCCCCAGTCTACAACTCAAATGTACGAGAATAAAAAACACATAAAGGTATTTATAAAATGAAATTAATAATGGAAAATTGGAAAAGATTTTTAAAGGAAGGCTCGGGCCATGGCTTAACCGCTCTCCGGAGTGCTGTGAAGAATGATGGGAGAAAAGGGTTTACATGGGCCTTGCAACAAGCTCTCAAACCGGATCCTAGTCTCGAAGGAAATCCCATGAAATTGTGGGCCGTTGCCGGAGAGTTCAAAGCCCATGCCGCTCGTGGTAAGGAGGAAATAGGTGTTGACTATGATGTAACAAAAGGTGATTTGGAGTTTATTGCTAAAGAATTGGAGGAAATAGATGTAATGCCGGATTGGGTCGGAAAACAATTGAAAGAATTGGCAACAGAAGCACCCAAGGGAGGAACTGATTTCAAACCCATGGATGACGCCTTGAAACAAAAATATATAACATTTGTGAATGCTGCCGGCGGAGCGATAAGCATGGCAGATGAGCCGTCTGATATAGCAAAAAAAGCAACATCAAAAGCAGCGGCTGCTTCTGCTGATTGGCTTGAACAAATGATCAAAGTGAGTTTTTCGAAGGAGAAGTCATCGAAAAAATAGTTATTGGCGGAAGCATCAACGCTCTTTTCTATTGCTTCAAGACAGCGATCCCCATTTTCATTCCCAAACCATATGCTCCTTTTGAATTGGAATTGATTTCGAGGGACTACTCTTTTTTGGGACTAGATAAATCCGTTGAACTTCCTTATGTTTGGGAGAGGCTCCATTTTGTTTTGTCAATGACCGGCCTCAAAATCAATTCCATTCCCGTTAACAACTGGAGAATAGAAGACAAACAACTGGTCTTTATAACAAGCGGCAACAAGAAGATAACAAGAGATTTCGAGAAGGCAATTTATTTTGACAAAGAAATAAAAGAATACAGTGTTTACGACTGGTTTCAGGTTAAGTCTGGCAAGATGCACGATTTGGATTTTATTTATGGGGATTCGAAATTTGTTAACAAGCTAATTTTCCATACCCCAAGAGACCCAAAGAGCTACAAGAGAGGCAAGGATGTTGTCGCTGTTTCCTATTTAGATGAAGAAGATTTGGAGAATATTGATTATTCTCCGGGCATTGCTCGTCTCAAAGCATCCATGATGATGAAAGAGTCGGGAATAAGAGGGAGGCGCAACGGATTTCTCAACAAAGAGAAGGGCACTCATCGGCATTACGCCCTGAAATTAGAACACTCATATAGAGAAACTAAAGCTAGAATAGAAAGCCTGTATTCTATAGATGAAATAATGACAATGGAACAAACCAAGGGGAAAGAATGGAACACTCTGAAAAGCCTTTTGTATCAATACCTGCCTTCCACTTAGCCGGTGTAGTCCCAATAGCCGGACAGCCATTAGAGTTTAAAATGGATTGGCCTGATTGCATGATGCCTGTGGCTCCAAATTTTACCATGGTCGAAGCAGCTATTCATGAGTGCGCTTGGGCTGGATGCGAAACCATATGGCTTGTGTGCAATGATGATATTGCCCCTCTTTTGAGGTATCGTGTTGGAGACTTTGTTGAGGATCCTGTATGGGCTGCGAGATCATTTGATTACAGACCCAGTGAGACGAGGATAAGGATCCCAATATTTTATGTTCCTGTACACCCGAAGGATAGATACAAAAGAGACTGCATAGCTTGGAGTGTTATCTATGGTGCCCTGACATGTCTTAAGGTGGCTAGCAAGATATCCAAATGGTTGATCCCTGATAAGTACTATGTTTCATTTCCTTATGGTATTTTTCCTCCGGAGCAGTTGCGACCAATAAGAAAGAAAATCTCATCTGCCCAAAATTTTTACGTCCTGAAAAATGGAGAATCGGTCGATTGTAATCATTACACTTCGTTTACTTTTGGAAAGGAAGAATTTGTTAAGTACAGAAGAGTAATTAGAAAAGAAGGAACAGGCACGTACAAAGGAGACGTGTTGAATGAATACGGTTTAGCGATAGATAAACTTCCAATAGAGGAAAGATATTCGGCTCGTTTCTTTGAATTGGAGAGGGTGTTCCGAGACTTAGATATAGAAGAGGCAACCACATTGGAGCCGTCTTGGTTTCATAACATGGGAACTTGGGAGGACTACAAGAGATTCTTGGGCTCGGAGGATTCGGCTGACATTAAGAGGCCATGGGACAGAATTATGAAGTATAGGGAATTTAATCTAACGGGCGTGGATGTGAAATAATGTCTTGGTACTTAGAATATAAAAGATATAAGAAATTAGCCAAACAATTGGTCTACCACAGGACAGAATTGGATTATCAAAAAGAAGTTTTAAAAGATGCCCATATCGAATTCGATAAGTATCAACGTCAATATTGCGCGGAGAATAACATAGATTTGTCAAAATTTAACAAAGACAACTCAAATAAAATAAAAAAAATCTTTAAACCAACGGAAAGAGAACAAAAAACAGAAGAAGGAATTATAGTATCAAACGATAAAACAGAGGAAAATAGAGAAAGCATGAAAGAGTTTTCAAAAGTTTATAAATTGATAGCAAAAAAAATCCACCCGGATGTTTTGGGGCAAAGACTACAAACAGAAGAGACTTTGGAAAAAGAAGAAATGTTTAAGATTGCAACAAAATCTTATCACGAGTGTGATTGGGGGGTGTTTGTAGAGGTTGCGGAGAATTTAAATATCAAGCCCTCAAACTCAAACAAATTGTGCAAATATATTAAGAAGGAAATAGAAAAAGTTAAAAAAGAAGTCCAACATAACGCCTCGATGTATAGTTGGAAGTTCTATGAATGTGAAGATAATAAGGAATGTAAAGATAGTTTGATTGAAAGTTTTTTAAAAAGATTAACGATTTAACTTGACAAAATTGATCAATGTGTTATATTATTATAACGGAGGAGCAATGAAAGAAGAACTAGAAAAACAACTATTTGATAAATACCCCAAAATCTTTCGCCAAAAAGACCTATCAATGCAACAGACCGCTATGTGTTGGGGTATTGATGTGGGTGATGGGTGGTATGATCTTATTGACACCCTATGCCACCAAATTCAACACCATGTTGATTGGCGCACTGGATCGGGGACCTTTGACGGTAGGGAAGCGGAAAATCTCCCCGATATTCAAGTTGAAGCAACTCAAGTTAAAGAAAAATTTGGTGGTCTTCGGTTTTATTATGTTGGTGGAGATGATTTTGTGGAAGGAATAATTCGCCTAGGCGAAGCAATGTCTTATAAGATCTGTGAGATTTGTGGAAACAAAGGGGAAATTTCCAATGAAAGATGGGTTACAACCAGATGTGAAGCACACAAGGGGAAGCGAAAATGGCTTACAGCAGATGGTTAACAAGTAGGTGGTATACATTTTGGTCATGGACACCTTCCGACGAACAAGACGATCAGATATTTCAAATTTGTGAATTTGGCGGAGGCATTGGGTTCACTTATAAAGAAATAAAAGAGGACATGGATGCATGTCTATCGAGGGTTGTGGAACACCTTAAGAAACCAAAAAATGTAAAACTTCTTAAATCAGAAGAGATGGAGATTGTTGGTCCACTTCCTACGGATGAGGAGTTGAAAGAACTTAAAACATATATGATGGATTTTATTTTTGATGTTGAAGACGAAAATCGTGAGCTTAATAATTAAATAAGACATTGGATTAAAAAATGGACCCCTGTGATTTTAAAGTAGGAGATTTGGTTGTTTATAGACACGCAACAATTAACTATTTTATGGTCAAATCCTCTGAAAGCAAAATAGGGGTAATTAGTGAGATTTATGATGAAAATATCTTCGCTAGCAAGCCAAAACAAGAGCCATTGATGATGAAAATGGCTCTTATTGTTTGGGCTAATGGGGTCCATTCTAAAGACCCTATAATATTATTGGAGAAATACGAAGATGTTTAACCCTCAAGATGTTTTAAAAAACAAAATCGTTCATGCCGGTGGTTTTGTCAACGCTCATTCTCATTTGGATAGAGCATACACCTTAACAAGACCAGACATGGAGAAAGTTGTTTATGAAGATTTACAAAATAAATGGGAACTGGTCGACAACTATAAATTATCCGCCACTTCGGAGGATTTCGAGAGAAACATAACTTATGCCCTGACCAAACAAAAGGAAATGAGAACAACAGGAGTGATTTCTTTTATAGATGTCGACTATGTTGCGGCCTTCAAGGCGCTATGGGCAGCCAAGAGAGCCAAAGAATTCGCAAGAGCTAACGGCATTATTTTTAAAGTAGCTAGCCAAACGCTCAAGGGGGTTGTCAATAAGCAGTGCGAAGCAATGCTCCACATGGCTCTGGACAACGGATTGGTTGATATCATAGGTTCTCTCCCATCTGCTGATGAAGATGAGGAGAAACACTTGGATATTATTTTTGGACTTGCAAAAAAATATAACAAACCTGTTCATGTACATGTCGATCAGTTGAATACACAGGCGGAGAAACAGACTGAGATGTTAGCCAAAAAGACCATCGAGCACGGTTGGGAAGGAAAAGCAACTGCTATTCATTCAATCAGTTTATCGTGTCACCCGAAATTTTACCGCCGCCAAATTTACAGAATTAGTCGTCTTGCTGGGTTGAGTTTCGTGTGTTGCCCCACAGCATGGATTGACCATCGAAGAACAGAAGAATTAACTCCAAACCATAATGCGATAACGCCTGTCGAGGAGATGTTGGAAAACGATTTGTTGGTAGCCTTGGGCACAGATAACATACATGATATCTACAAACCATTCAGTGATGGGAACATGATGACCGAACTAAGGTTTCTTTTGGAAGCCCTACACATTTATAATTATGATGAATTGGTAAAAATTGCGACAACCAACGGGAGAAAACTAATAGACATAGCATAGTTACAGTATAGGACGTTTTTATGTGTTTAAGGTAGGCGATTTGGTTATGCATATACCACATTCAAGAGGCCATCAATCTTGGGTCATGTACGGTGGAATCGGTATAGTTACGTCTTTGATTCAATATAACAAACGAGGAAAACTGCTTTACAGAATAAAATGGATAAAGGACTACAGCGAGTCCATGGTGGCAGAAGATTTTTTAGTTAAACTAGAAGAGCCATGGATAGATGTGGTGTGTGGGAATTAATGATGGAGGGTCCGTTCTCTGTTTTTTATTATGTTACTTAGTTTGTGGATAGAGATTTATATCTCTTTTGTGTTTTCTTTATCTTTTTGGACTTTGTGGAGATACTTTGGATATAAGAGGAACATTGTCATGAAAATGATATCTGTTCCTTTTTTCTTTTTGTTTTTTGTTTCTTTTACATTTATGTCGACACGTATTATTTCTGCTGGTTTTGTTTTATTTAAATTATTATCTTGACAAGATAGCCAAATGTGTTATATTATTTGCATCTTCGGAGGACAATTATGAAAGATAAGATAAAATTTGTTGGGCTTCATGCTCACTCTGGTGTTGGTTCACCGTTTGACGGATTTGGATATCCGAAAGACCATATGGAATACTGTTATGCCAATGGAGGAGAGGCTTTGGCTTTAACAGATCATGGGAATATGTCAGGGTTAGCATATCAAGTGCTTCATGCGAAACAAATGGAAAGAGAAGGAAAAGATTTTAAACCTATTTATGGGTGTGAAGCCTATTTCATTCCATCTATAGATGAATGGGAGGAGATGTATGAAAAACAACGAGAAGATAAGAAAAAAGCTAAAAGAATGGCAAAACAAAAGTCTGAAACTACTATTGAGGCTGAGGGAGAGACCAAATCTCGAAAACGAAACCCTCTTAATAATTCTCACCATCTTGTTCTTGTCGCAATAAACCAAGAGGGGCTTAATAACCTCTATAAACTTGTGTCTGAAAGTCACACACAAAAATATTATTATCGCAAACCTAGGATTGACTATGCATTACTTTCTAAATATTCTAGCGGCATTATTGGGATGTCTGCTTGCCTTGGTGGTGTTTACGCTGGTAGCTATTGGGAACACCATGAAGATGGTGAAGAAGCTGTTCTACAAGCTATGCGTGAGACGACCACCAGAATGGTGGACATCTTCGGAGATCGCTGGTATGGAGAACTCCAATGGAACAACGTCCCAGAACAACACGAATTAAACCAATACATTATTAAAATTGCCAAGGAAACCGGAATTAAGCTTGTCTCGACGACTGACAGTCACTACCCAGATCCGGAAGCTTGGAAGAATCGAGAGCTTTATAAGCGTTTAGGATGGCTCGGCCGAGGAATCCCAGAGTGGCTTGATATGACTTTGCCGGCTGGAGTTGAAGAGATTGGTTATGAACTCTATCCAAAAAACGGAGAGCAGATGTGGGAATCTTATCTCCAATATTCAAAAGAATGTAATCAGGAGTATGATGATGAACTTGTTATGGGCTCGATTGAAGAAACACATGAAATTGCTTTTAATAGAATCGAAAGATTTTATCCTGACAGTACTGTGCGTCTCCCTAATTTTGTGGTTCCTGATGGCCATGACGCTGATGATTATCTGAGGCAGTTAGCTGGTGAGGGTTTATTTTCCATTCTCAAAGTTAACTATCCGTTGATTTTTAAAAAGAAAACTAAACTCGCGAAGGATAAAACTCTCCTTAAATATGAACAACGACTTAACCACGAACTAGAGGTTATTTCGAGTCGTGGATTCTCAAAGTACTTTTTGACGATGAAGGCGGTTTGTGATTTTGGCAAGGATAGATTTCTTATGGGTCCGGCTCGTGGATCTGCTGCTGGCTCCCTTGTTGCCTATGCTCTTGGCATTAGCCAAGTTGATCCCATCAAATATGGCCTGTTGTTCTCTCGCTTTCTTCGAAGTGACGCGACTGATTATCCTGACATTGATGTTGATTTTAGTAATCCCATGGGCCTCAAAGAACTTCTCATTAAAGAGTGGGGATGGAATATGGCTGTGCCTATTTCAAACTACAATACGCTGCAACTGCGTTCTCTCATTAAAGACATTTCAAAGTTCTATGATATCCCCTTTCAGGAGGTTAATCCGGTTACTAACGCCATGATGGCCGAGGCCACCCCACGAGCTAAAGCTCGCCATGGGATAAGAGCAGGGGTTTATACTCCTACTTTTGAAGAGGTTATGGAATTTTCCGATTCTCTTCAAAAGTTTTTCAAGAATCATCCGCAAGTTAAGGATCATGTTATCGGCCTCATCGGACAAATCCGTTCAAAGTCCCGCCATGCTGGTGGAATACTCATCGGTGAGGATTTAGATTCTCACATGCCTTTGATTTCCAGCAAAGGTGTTATGCAAACCCCATGGAGTGAAGGTCAGAATGTTCGGCAACTAGAGCCAATGGGATTCATTAAGTTTGATTTACTTGGCCTCTCCACTCTTCAAATGTTTGAGGCTTGTATCCGCAGAGTTTTGCAAAATCACCATGGGATAGAAGAGCCGACATTCGAACAAATTCGAGATTTTTATGAGAAGAATTTGCATCCGGATGTTTTGGATTTACATGACAACGGAGTCTTTAAAGACATCTTTCAGGCTGGAAAGTTTGCTGGTGTGTTTCAGTTTACGACTGACGGCATGCAGTCTTTGTGTAAAAAGGCCAACCCGAGTAGCATTGAAGAAATCGCAGCCGTTAGTGCAATCTTTCGTCCCGGGCCTTTGTCTGCGAACGTGGACAAGCTTTACTTAGAAGCAAAGAAAGACCCACATAGCGTCCGCTATGACCATAGGTTACTTGAGCCAATCTTAGAAGATACATATGGCTTAATCATTTATCAAGAACAGATTTCACAAATTGCCACCACTATGGGAACAAACATTACGCCTGATGATGGGAACACTTTGAGGAAGCTCTTGACAAAGAAAGGACTTTCTGAGTCGAAGCAAAAGAAGAAGGATGAGATTTATTCTAAATTTATTAAAGGTTGTGTGGCTAAGAGAATGTCGAAAAAGAAAGCCTTGGAGCTATGGCAGAAGTTGGAGTTCTTTGGGAAGTATGGATTCAATCTATCTCATTCTATTTCTTATGGCCTGATATCATATCAATGTGCGTGGCTCTACCACAAATACGAATCCGAATGGATGTGTAGCTTTCTAGATAAAGAACCAGAGACAAGAAAAGAAAAGGCGATTAACATTGCCAAGTCTCACGGATTCGATATACTCCCTGTCTCCTTGAACAAATCAGACAGAGACTGGAAGGCCATGGATGACGAAACCCTTGTGGCCCCCCTTCTCTCGATCAAAGGTTTGGGAGACAAGGCCATAGATGAAATCTTGAAACATAGGCCCTTCAGCAACGCCGAGGAGCTTTTGTTTACAGAGGGTGTATCTTATAGGGCTTTCAATAAAAAAGCGATTGACGTCCTTATCAGGGCCGGAGCAATGACTGATTTGATTGATGATAGGTTCACCGGTGATAAACATTTCTGGAGTGCCGTTTGTGTTGACAAACCAAAGAACAAAAAGAAACTCAATGAGAACATTGAGGCATATAGAGGAGAGAAATCCTTCTCTGAGGAGGAGCGGATAGCTTTTCTAACAGAGTTGACTGGAGTGTTTCCGTTTAATCTTGTCGTCCCGCCAGAGATAGTACAAGGATTAAGGAGGAACTGTATTCCTCCAATCTCCGAGTTTGATTTGGATCTCATGGTTGGCTGGCTCGTTCCTAGGGAAGTTGTTAAGCGTAAGACAAAGACTGGCAAGCCTTATTATATTGTCGTAGCAATCGACAGCAACTCTGAGACAACCAAGATTAGGTGCTGGGGAGTCGACCCTGAGAAGGACAAGATTCACATCAACCGACCTTACATCATTAGGCCAAAGTATAACGAGACTTGGGGCTTTTCAACAAGAGGGCCTGTTGGAAAAAGTTGGAAACTTTTGGCTTGACAAAGTATTTAGAACGTGTTATATTATAGTATCATGGAGGACATATGATTAAATTTCTTGGATCAAAGAAGAAATTACTAGAAACAATTTATAAAGCAGCGATAAAAGATTTTGACGGAGAGGTGGAATCAGTGATAGACTTGTTCAGTGGAACGTCTAGGGTTGGTCACCACTTTAAATCGAAAGGACATCGCGTAATAGCAAATGATTACAGCAACTTTGCAAAGGTTTTGGCCGAGTGTTATGTTGTGGCGGACAGAGATCAATATTTATTAGATGCTCAAAAACTTATTGATGAATATAATTCGAATAATAACTCAACCGATGGCTGGTTCACAGATGAATATTGTTTTAGATCTCGGTTTTTTCAACCAAAGAACGGAAAGAGAGTTGATTGGATTCGTGAGGATTTGGAGAGGAAATCTTTAGATCCTGTTCTTAAGAGCATTATGCTCACATCTTTGATGAAAGCTGCCGATGCTGTTGACTCAACCTGTGGAGTACAGATGGCTTATTTGAAGCAATGGGCAACACGATCCGATAAAGATTTGATTCTTAAAATACCTCCTTTGCTCCCGGCTTCTTTGTTTGGAAGCTGCGAGGCACACAAGGAACTATCAGAAGAAGCATCTATGTCTTTAAAGGCTGATGTTGTTTACTTAGATCCGCCATACAATCAACATAGTTACCTAGGCAATTACCATATATGGGAATCTTTGGTGCTTTGGGATAAGCCGGAAACTTATGGCGTTGCTCACAAAAGAATAGACACACGAGACAATAAGTCTGATTTCAATGGGAAAAACAAAGCACTTCCGGCGATGACTACTATAATTGAGAATGTTTCTAAAAATACAAGAAGATCGGTTGTTTCCTATAGCAATGAAGGTTACATATCATATAGAGATATGCTAACACTGCTAGCATCTCATGGAAAGACAGTTGTATATGAAGTTGATTATAAAAGATACGTCGGAGCAGTTATTGGAATTTATAATGACAAGGGTGTGAAAGTTGGAACACCAACTCACACAAAAAATAAAGAATACATTTTTGTAACGGACTTTTAAGATGAATCATTCACAAATAGCAAAATCAGGTTACGCCAATGAAGAATGGCTAGCAAATTTATTAACTCACTGGAGAGGCGACGCTTATGCGAGAAAGATTATACAACATTTTGGTTTTAATTTGGATAGAATATCAGATGCATATGGAATTAGACTGAAGGGAATAGAAAAAACAGATGTAACGCTCATTGTACATGAACATGAGAAACTCACTGAAGTTCGAATGTCCTGCAAGAAATTTTCCTATGACAACAAGAGGGCATTGGGACATATTGCCCATGGAGTTGTCGACAGTTTTGTTTTTGGTTTTGGAATGGACTTGGAGATAAGGGAATCTCTTATGGCTTTTGCCGGTGGCCACATTGTTGAGGGAAAAAGAGGAGTTTATTTTGATGATCCTTTTTTTGATATCAAAAGGAAAGATAAGATTATAAAAGACTTTAAAGACAATTACGATAACATCTTTAATGTAATTTTCAAAGGTCAACACTCTCCACCGGAGCAGTTTGTAATAACAGTTGAGAATGATGGAGATAGAATTCTTTTCATCGCTCCCATAGACAACGTAATAGAATATGCCAAAGGTGATGGGAAAGTCTGGTTCGGTCGAGAAGAATCGAATCACAACTTGGCTCTGGGCAACATAACCATGTATAGGAAAGGCCAAAGCCTACAATTCAAAATGGATTATAGAATGATGGTTAAGGCACTTGGCCACAAGATGAGAATATTTTATATTTATTCTTGACAAAAGTGCCCAACATGTTATATTATTATCACAACAACGGAGGATGAAAATGACAAAAAAGAAAGATAAATTTTTTAAGTACGGAATTTTAGAAACACGTAAGATAGGAGCACAAAAAGCTACTTTAACCAAAGTAGGGTCTCTTAAGTATGCTCTTTGGGGGCCTGAGCCGTCCAAACAGTCGAAAGCTATAAAAATGGGTAAAGTTGTACAAGAGATGTACAGCTTTGGAATCACTCTCAACCCAAAGTTGACTCCACAGGAGAGCGGCATTCAAAAAGTAACAGGCACCAAAATTAAAAAGGACTTTGATAGTGTTTATTCTATCATTAAGACAATTGTTTATCGTGAAGTAAAGGCTAACATAGACCTAGATACGGAAAAGCTATCGGCGACCATTGACAAAGTGAAGTTCTTAGAACAAAGCCTACAACTAAAATTCCCCGGATTTAAGATCGACGCAGGAGTGTTGTGCCCCACTGTTTATAGTATGGACAACATTCAAAATTCCCACCTTCACTCTAAAGCTATGAAAATTCAAAATTCTGGTCTATCAATGGATTTCGCCGAAGATATGTTTAAAAAGATAGAACTCGATATCAGTGAGGAAGAATGGACTGCCTACCTTCGAAAGTTAGGAAAGATTGTTTTAGGAGGTACCGATGCGGAAAAAATTTAAACCATTTTTCAAATGGTCCGGAGGAAAGAGGAGAGAATTTGATACTTTGGTGAAATATTTACCAGATGATTATGATGTTTTTTACGAGCCGTTTCTAGGAGGAGGCGCTGTTTGGTTGGGGATGGCATGTGACAAGAATGTCGTTGGTGATTTGTTTGGTGAAGTAATTTCCTTTTATAGAATAATAAAAGAACACGGGAAGGATTTTATTGAAGATGTTAATAAATTTTCTGACGAATACAATAAATTAATAAAAGGCAACGTTTTAGGTGCTTATAGTAACGAAATAGACAAAAAAAATAAAGAGTTAAAACTTTATAAAAAAGGAGACCCAAGCTATAAGAAAACCAAAGATGAGATTAAAAAACTTAAAGCTTTGGCTAGAGGGGAATTCAAGCCCTGTGCTGACTTATATTATGAGTGGAGATCTAAAGACCCAACAACAGATTATGAGATAGCGAAAAGATTTTATATTTTAAGGTGTCTATCTTACGGAGGAATGCTCAGATTTAATTCAAGTGGTAAATTTAATGTACCGTACGGATATTATAAAAGTTTCAAGTCTCTTTCTTGGGAGAACGGAATTGAAGAATTGTTAGCTAACACTGAATTTCACTGTGCAGAGTGGCAAAAAACTTTACAAAATTCAAAAAAGAATGATTTTGTTTTTTTGGACCCTCCTTATACAAGGAAATTTCAAGAATATTCAGCCGGGAATACCTTTGGAAAAAAAGAACATATAAAATTAGCCGAATGGTTCAAATCAAAAAAATCGAAAGCAATGATAATATTAAATAAAGATGATTTTACTGAGAGTCTTTATGGTGATTTTATTGTAACAGAATATCCAATTACATATTCTGTTAAATATAGAGATAGGTTAACAAAAAAAGATGCATCTACTATGCATTTTATAGCTATAAATTATTAACAAAACAAAAAAGGAGGAATAATGTTAAGTATGTTTAATAACAAGGAAGAAATCGCAATGGTAGCAGAAGAACTTGATTGCGAAAAGGACCAAATGCAACACATGAAAGAGTACATCGAGTCACTCAAAGCTATTGAAGAGGAAATGGAACCTCTTAAAGAACAGAAGAGAGACTTGCGAAAAGAGTATGATGAAAATGGCTGGCTAAACAAAGACGAACAGCGGCTAGCTGTCCGGGCCTATAGGCTCCTCAAAGATGAGGTTGATTTAGGAGAACTGATTGATATGTATGAAGCGTTGAAGGGGAAAAATTAATGAACATGATGCATAGAACAACTCAACGCCAAGACGTCGGCAAGGAACAGTTCTTCACCCAGTTCTCAACCGCTGAAGATCTTTCCAGCATTATCAAGAGCCAGTCGTGGTTCGGTAGCATAACAAGAATTATTGAGCCAAGCGCCGGAGATGGAGTGTGGCTTAAGTATCTTGATGTTGATGAGGCATATGATATTGAGCCAAAGCATCCGGCTGTTGTTGAGGCTAACTTTTTGACTTACGAGTTGACTCGCCAAGACGGAACCTTATTTGTTGGCAACCCTCCGTTTGGTCGGATGGGAACACTCGCAATACAGTTCATTGGAAAATGCACCGAGTTCGGGGATTACATTGCCTTCATCCTCCCAGCATCTTTCGGCAAGGCAACGGGGATTCGTCGGATTCCAAAGAACTTGCATCTTGTCTATCAAAAGGACTTGCTTGATGAGAAGTTTCGTTATGAAGAAGATGGAAAGAAACTTTCGACCGTATTTCAAATTTGGGAGAAGCGAAGCTATGAAAGAGTGGACCCTGAACTTCGGAGAGAGTGTGATGATTTTTCTTTTGTGAAATATGTCAATCCGGTTTCCGGAGATGCTGCGCCTTGTCCTGATGGTTCTGACATATGTATATGTACTCACGGCTCAGGTTATGGAAAGGTTCACACCAGTAACTATCAGAAAAAGAACACAAGAACCCACCGTTATATTAAGGTTAAAGAAGGCAAGAATATAAATGATGTGGCGAATAAATTAAAAGCATTGAATTACGAAAGAGTTGCTAAATATACAGTGGGGCAGCCATGTATTTCAACAGCAGAAATCGTAGAACTTTATCTGGAGGAAGAATGTACTTAGAGTATGCAAAGATAAGAGAAAATTCCATAGACCCGGAGAGAGCCAACCCCTCTGATGCAGGCATGGATGTGTTTTATTGTCCAAACGACAAGACAGCATGCATAGCCTTGAACCCCAACGACTCTCGTAAGATACCAACTGGTCTTCGGTTTGGAGTACCTCACGGTTATATGCTGGAGGTTATGAACAGAAGCTCAATCGCTTCGAAAATGAATTTAATCGTTGGCGCATGTGTGGTTGATCCGGGCTATGATGGAGAATTGTTCATAGATCTTCACAATATAGGCTCGACAACGCAGTTTTTAAATGCCGGAGATAAAGTAGCACAAATTGTTTTGATTCCTGTTGTGCATTTTAGAGCGGTTGAGAAAATTGACGGCAATCTTTATAAAGAACAAATTGCTATTTCAAAACGTGGAGCCGGCGGATTTGGGAGTACCGATGAATAGAAAACAAAGAAAAAAGACGCTTGACGCTTTGGCTGAAGAAAGTCAAATCATGGATATGTTCGACAAGTTGCCGAACCACTGTTTGGTTTGCATGGCTCCTTATGATAAGAAAGATTTAAGAATGGTTACAACTTGGAACGTGGTTGTGAGATCTAAAGAAGAGAAGGTTAACCTATATTGTCCGACATGTTGGTCGACAGCAATGAAGGTTATTAAAGACTTTAAGGAACAAAATAGTGGACAAAATAAAAGTTAAAAAGATTGTCTTCGATGATACAGACATCCGTCATGCCCAATTAAGAATAAGGCTACAGCATGACGGACTATCTCAGGCCGAATTCTTTCGAGCAATGATCACGGGCTACATTGAAAAAGACAAGTCGATCATGAATTACATTATAAAATACATGAAAAAGAGAGGAGATAGTAAAAGAAAGACCAAGATCTTGGAAAAGGATTTGGAAATTGCAGACCATATCATGGGGAAATTTGGCATTGAAGACGATGAATTGGAAAATATATTTGATTTAATTGCAGAAGAAAATCCAGACTTATAAATATAAACTTTTTTATGCCTTTTCTGTAAGTTGAACATAATTACTACGAAAAGCATATAAAAGGAGTTTATTTATTATGTCAAAGAAATTGCTTAAGGAATCTCAAGTTCGTCGTTTTATGGGTCTAGCTGGGATGCAAGCACACACTGTTAGTAATTACCTAAAAGAAAGTTCGGGAATGTATGAAGATGAACCGGCTGCCGATGATGAGATGCCTCCAATGGATGACATGGGTGGCGATGAAATGGCTGATGCTCCTCCAATGGATGACATGGCTGGTGATGATCTAGAAGGCGGCGAAGAAGCTAGTGCCGACGTTGACCCTGACGCCATTAAAGATCTCCGAGCAAGATTTGAAGATGTAATGGCTCCTCTTGAAGCCGCCTTGCCCGGTGGTGAAGAGGAAGGCGAATTGGAAGAACCAGTGGACGAGTTGCCACCTGTCGAAGAGCCAATGGATGCAGAAGAACCACCAGCAGATCTTGAAGGTGGGGAAGACGAACTCGAAGCTTTGGAAGAAGCTGGGATCCAAACTGAAATGAATGAAGACGAAGTTGTTCAAGAAGTTGCTCGTCGAGTTGCAAAGCGAATCTTGGCTGCAAAACGAGCCCAAGACAAAATGCACGAAGCTCTTGGTCGTCGCAAGCCCACTCGCAAAAAAGCAGCCAAGCCAGCAATGCGTAGGCGCCGCACCGCTCCCAAAAGAACTACTCGACGAAAAAAATAGTTGACAACCTGTTCATTTGATGTTATAATATAAGCGAGGGATTCCCTCGCTTTTTTATTGGAGTAAACATGTTTTGGATACAAGTTGGATTGGCATTTTTTGCCGGCATTGTGATTTCTATGTTCATGTCGACCTTTATTAGCTTTGGCTATACGGTTATCATGATCAAGAATTCGCATCTAGATGCCTTGGAGATGCTCAAAAATACAGGTGAATCAATTAATACGCTCTTAGGTTTTAAAAACACTGCCACAAGGCTGGCGGAAGTACCTAATGAAGTCGTCAGAAAAGAAAGAGAAATGTTCGACCAGAGTTATATTATAATGAAAGATTCGACAATACTCAGGCTGAAGAACTCAGTGCCAAATAAATTTAAAAGTCTCGCCGATTATAACGATTGGGAAGAGGCTATGAATTTCTTAAAACAAGAGAGGAAAAAATGATAGGAAACAGCAAAAAGAAAAAGAAAAGTAAGAAGGAGGATAAACAAGAGGAGCCGACAGAAGAACAACAAAAAGCAGCCATGGCGGTTGCGTCCATGCTTGGGCAAAGCCCAGATTTGAGAGCCATCGCTTTGTTTGATGATCTTGAGCAAGAAGTGGCAGCAGAAATTGTCTTGGGCATGATGATTATGTCACGGAGAAGTAAAGAGCCAATTGAATTTTGGATGTCGACATATGGCGGAAGTGCGGATGACATGTTTAGTATCTATGACATGATGAATCTTGTTAAAGAAACATGCGAAATTCATACCTATGCTCTCGGCAAAGTAATGTCGGCGGGAGTACTTCTATTAGCAGCCGGCACAAAAGGAAAGAGAAAGATTGGAAAGAATTGTCGGATCATGATTCATTCTTGCAACGCAGGAAATGTCGGAGACATTCATAACCTTCAAAATGAGATGGATGCCATTAGTGATCTTCAAGATAAATTCATTAGCGCTCTAGTTTCGGAGACTTCATTAACCAAGAGACAACTCAAAAAATTGCTTGATCGAAAGGTAAATGTGTATTTAACTGCACAAGAAGCAATTGAATATGGAATTGTTGATGAAATCATCTAATTAGCTATTAGGGAGAAAGAGTAATGGATAAAGATTTCTACAATGAGGCCAGCGCTAAGAAGCTTGGCTGGGAACCTGAGTGGTTTGGTGTGTCTACTTTCGATGATAGACTCGTAAGAGCCGTTAGAAAGTGGCAGAAGGAGAGTGGCTTGAAGCCTGACGGAATGGTGGGCCCCGTCACGTTCAGACGAATCTGGACGCAGCGAGAGGCCAACATTGATAACTATATCAAACCACCACGACACACCAACGGACAATCCTACATTGTTCATAACAGCAAGGCAATCCCAATTGACTGGCCGCATGTTATTCTATGGTCCGACGACATGGGGTTGAACATGAAGGAAGGAAGTTATACTTCCTATGCCGGTCATGAAGATCGAAAGCCCTCTCTTTTCGTAACTCATTGGGATGTTTGTCTTTCCTCTTTCTCCTGCGCTAAAGTGCTGAACAAGCGTGGCATTAGTATTCACTTCATGATTGACAACGATGGAACAATCTACCAGTCATTGGATACTCAACACGCTGCTTGGCATGCCGGATCTCGTAAGTGGAACAACCCGTCGATTGGTGTGGAGATAAGCAATGCATATTATCTTAAGTACCAGAAGACATATGTTTCCAGAGGTCACGGCAAGCGCCCCCTTATGGATGATGCTTGGGTTCATGGAGCACCCCAGCCTCCCTTCTTGGGTTTTTATGATGTTCAGTTGGAAGCATTGAAGGCTCTCTATAAAGCTATCCACGAAGGGCTCTCAGTGCCTCTACAAACGCCTTTGAATGAGAACGGGGGCACTCTATTGGGCATGTCCAAACAAGCCGCCTCGGGGCGCTACAAGGGCTTTATTTCGCACTATCATTTAACCAAGCGAAAGATTGATTGTGCCGGGTTGGATATTCAAAAAATCTTGGAGGAAATTAAAGATGAGCGATAAACTAAGCGGCTTGGATAAGTTGATAATGGAAATGATGCTTCAAGAGAAGGAATTTGGAGTCCCTAGAGACTGGAAAAACCCTAAAGATATTTTTGGAAATGACGTCAATAAGATAGACCCCAAGCCCTATAAGGCCTTGCCGAACCAAAGAGCCAAAAAGGATGAGTGGGTGGCAGCCATTAAAGCAATTGCAAAGATGGACAATAAACCAAGCAACATCACAGACAAAGATGTTCGAGCAGCCATGGCTGCTCCGTTAACAACATCGACAAAAGGTAACCCCAACAAGGCGTCATCAAGAAGAAAGTACGTAGCGAATGCTATCGCCCCAGCACTGAATGTCAAGCAACAGTCTGACTTGGAAGACTCGGAATTGTCGATGAAAGCAGATATAGGCAAGAAACTTCCTTATGATGCCGAGGAGCAGGATTTTTCAGTACCCGCTGTTGATTTGGATTATTTCAGATCTTCACCGAAAGACCCGTCGGACGAATGGAGTAAGCTTACTCCATCCTCGAAAATAGATCCTTCTATCAAAGATGTTTTCGAGGGTTTTTTCGAGGATTTTAAGGCTAGCACAATAGAAAAGAGATTCGAATCTCTCGATGAATTCTCAAATCTAATTCACAAAGTTGCTGGAGGTGACCCAACAGCGCTTGACGAGCTTAACAAATATTCACCAGAAAAAATTATGAACACCGCCATAGTTGTGAAAACCTTGGCCAAATTAACCAAAGAGCTTCACGGGGACGCGGCCGGAACAGTTTTTGAAACCTTTCTATCTTTGTTACTAGGAGGTATTATTGGCGGTGGAACCGGAGGCGCCGGTGACGTCACTCTACTGGGGGCAGAAGAGATAAAACTTAGTGCCAAACTATATCAAGATAAACCCGGCGGTGGTCAAAGTGTTATCGGTCTGACCAAAGAGATGCTCAAGAAAGGACAACCATGGCAAAAATCAGATATTCTATGGTATATTGCAGGTGCAAAAATAACAAAAAAGAATTTGAAAGAAGCGATCCAGAGAGGTCAAGACTGGATTCAAGTGAATTTACACATTTCCGGAGTAAAGATAGGGGCGCTACCCCAAGGCTGGGATTGGGGGCAGCCCGAAACTCAGACATCCGTTGGGTTTGATTTTTATTCCAAAGACGGAGTTAAAATAAATTCAAGCCCTGTTTTTGCAAAATACGAACCGAATTCAAACCTAAAGATCAGATGGAAAGACAGACCTGACTATAAAATTAAACTAGCTTTGAGTTCCGGAGCCGGCTCTGAACATTTTGACAAGATGTTTACTGCCGCAGTTGATAAGTTGAACAGTGATGTCGGAGAACTAGTTGAGGCGATAAAAGGTGTATACGAAAAAACAAATTTAATTCAAAAAGGTACGCAATCTTTTGTGGCAAAAAATGACGTTGAAGCTGGCCTAACGGTTAGAGATAGTTATATAACCCTATTTGACCACTTGAAAAGTCTTTTTCAAGGCATATCTAGCCCGGATCAGTCTATAGCGCCACCCAGACCAGAAGATTTGCAAGAAAATAAGAAAAATTTACTTGACAAACTCATAGAAGAGGTTATATTATCTACAACAACGGAGGAATAGTGAAGAAACATTATGGTAATGGCCAAGAACTAAACAGCAAAAT
>Ga0080013_1002616_pt1 | contig 20798 bp, 28 predicted proteins | sample ETNvirenome_6_85_FD_69236 | JGI IMG/M metagenome (GOLD analysis project Ga0080013, IMG submission 69236) | Marine viral communities from the Pacific Ocean - ETNP_6_85 (SPADES assembly) (version 2) | ecosystem: Environmental > Aquatic > Marine > Oceanic | place: Pacific Ocean | collected 2013-06-19 | reverse complement strand
TATTGCTGGTAACGTCGGAACTTATGATGGGTTTCAATTCTTAGAGGACGCTGGTGCTGATGTTATTAAAGTAGGAATTGGATCAGGAGTTATATGTACCACTCGGTATAAGACCGGTTTTGGTACACCTATGTTTTCAACATTATTAAAAATTAGTTCTCACAAAACAAAAGCTAAAATAATGGCTGATGGAGGATGTAAAGAATTTGGAGATATTGCAAAGGCTTTAGTTGCTGGAGCAGATTGTGTAATGGCTGGATCTTTTTTTGCAGGTTGTATTGACTCTCCTGCAAAACATATTAACGGACATAAACAATATTATGGTAGTACATCATATACTCAAAAAAGAAATAAATTAAATTTTGTTGAAGGTAAACAAATAGAAATAGACTTAGCACCAGAATATAATATTAGATTAAGAGAGATTGAAAAAGCTCTTAAAAGTTCTATTTCATACGCTGGTTGTAAGGATTTAAGTTGCCTAAGTAATGCGGAGTTTATACAATTAAAATAGTTATGTGTGGAATTTTTGGATCAAACAATATTAAAACATTTAGAGAGTTATATAAAAAGAACTCTGAACGAGGAAATTTTGTACGCAGTGTAACAATGCTATTCCCAGGGGGTATGAAAAACGATCTTCGCGTCGCAACAAAACACGAACAAGATTTCGATAAACATATAGAAGAAAACCCTTTTTGTATATATTACCTCGGCCATGTACAATCTCCAACGTCAAGTATTCGTGAATTTCATATAGAAACATCTCACCCGTTTAATCTAAAAAACAAATACATAGCGCATAACGGCGTGTTATCTAATCACGAAGAATTAATACAAGAGTATAATTTAAATATTAAAAGTAAAGTAGATAGTGATGTAATCTTGCCTTTAATAGAAAAAATAGGATTCAATGATGCAATATCCGCACTACAAGGAACATTTGGTTGCTGGTATTATGATGCTAATCACGGATGTTTGCGTATATTTAGATCTGGGTCTACAGTATTTTTTAACGCAGGAGATTTTAGTTCCGCGCAACCAGAAACTGACCACGAGCGAGTGAACAACCTGGGATATAAGTATATAAACGAAGGTGATATATTAGAGTACAATTTCACTAATAATACATTTAATAAGGTAGATGAATTTGAACCAAATACGGCTCCATTCTTTTTATGAAAACTTTAATCGCAGTCGCGACACAATCTACAAGAGCTGAATTTATAAATTCTAGATTATCTAAAAGTTTACATCATCATGAAGAAAACACTATAACTACGTTTGACCTTCAACCTACATATAAAAATACAAGCGGATTATGTAAAGTTTATAACAATTACCTTACACCAGAAAATTTTAAAAAATACGACTGTATTCTATTTATACACGATGATGTATTTATTGATAGTATAAATTTTTTAGTAGAAATTCGTAATTTGTTTAAGCAAGGGTTTGATGTAGTGGGCCTAGCAGGTGGCAGTAAGCTACAAGTTAAAAAACCGTGCCTATGGCATTTATTATGTAAACCAGAATCCCTATCTGGAGTAGTATCTCATTATCAAACCAAAACAGATTATTCTACTACAATATTCGGCGCAACTCCCAAAGAGGTAGTATTATTAGATGGTCTGTTTTTAGCCGTTCGAACAAAATCCATAGCAAAGGAAAAAATAAAATTTGATACTAATATAAAAGGATTTCATCATTATGATTTAAAATTTTGTTTAGATTGTCATATAGCCGGATTGCGCCTAATTACTGCTCCTATTCACGTTATTCACGAATCACCTGGCTTACTCAACCACACAGAAGAGTATAGCAAATCAGAAGATTACTTCTATAATACTCTTGTTAAACATGCTAACAAGCGAAAGTAATTACTTAGATATAGATCTTGAATATTTAGAAAAAATTGTTTTTAAGAACTGCCTTGAAGACGATATATATCTAAATTCTATTATTGATAATCTTAATTATAAATTCTTTAAAAATAAAGAATTTCAACAGATAATTAAATTAATACAGGCTCTATATAAAAAGAACAATAAACGACCATCAAGAACTGAATTAGAATTATATTTAAACACTGATCAGTTAAAAGAATATTATAACAAAAGTAAAATTGTAACTAATGATTTAGAATCTGATCTTACTTCTGATGATTTATATTTATATACAGAAAAGTTTCTTCAAGAACAAGCTGTATTCAACACATTCTTAGAAATCGTTGATAGTAAAGAAAGAGATGTAAAAAGCATACATGATAAATTTAATAAAGCATGTAACATTTCTATTACTACAAATATAGGACATAATTATTTTAAAGATCTAGAACAACATATAACTAATTTAACAACTCGAGAGCACAAAATTAAAACCGGTTGGGATTGGTTAGATGAACGTTTAGGTGGTGGGTTCTTAGAAGATGGTCGAAGCTTATATGTATTTGCTGGGCCTACAAATGTTGGTAAGTCAATTTTCCTCAGTAACATAGCCACTACGGCGGCTGGTGAAGGTAAAAATGTATTAGTAGTTTCTCTTGAAATGTCAGAAATGATTTATAGTAAAAGAATTACATCCAGACTTACTGGTTTACCGATTAATCATTTAGATAGTCATATTGACAGTTTGCGGGAAAGTGTAGGTAAGTTTAAAATGCTTCACCCTAGAGCAAATATGATTATTAAAGAATTTGCACCAAATTCAATTACACCACCACAATTGGAAGGATTTATTAAAAAATTAATAAACAAAGAATTTAAGCCAGATATTATTGTATTAGACTATTTGAACTTAATGGCTAGTACTTATGGCAATAATTCATACGAAAGAATTAAAAATATATCTGAGCAAGTAAGAGCTATGTCTTATACCTTTGAATGTCCTATTATATCAGCAACTCAGGTCAATAGAACTGGTTATGGTAACACAGCAGGAGGCCCTGGTCTTGAGTCAATTGGTGAGAGTTACGGGTTAGGAGCAACTGCCGATGCTATTGTTAGCATTTGGCGAACAGAAGAAGATGAAGAAGACGGTGCACTACATATAGGTATAATTAAGAACCGATTTGGATCTAATACAGGAAGTACTCGATTAGGTATTGACTATAATACATTAACTCTTACAGAGAACAATGATCTTAATATTAACGATGATATCAATGCAGCTGAAGACGATGCTGTACAATTCGGAAGGGTTGTGTAAATATATACAATGTCAAAAGATGAAATAATCTTTACAGACTTAGATTTAGATGGGTGCTGTAGTTACTTAGCATACAGTTGGTTAACTCAAACTAGATCAAAAGCGATTACTATTAAGGTCTCAAATTTAAGAGAGAAATTCTTAGCGTGGCTAAAGCGTAATAAATTATCAGATTATAAGACCGTTTATTTCTTTGATTTAGACACTACTGAAATAAAAGATCTCATTGATAAGAAAAATGTAACAATATTTGATCATCATAAATCTCATGATGAGAAATACAAAAACGCAACGACTATAATTGATAAGGAATGTACGTCATGTAGTAAGTTGATATACCGCCATTACAAAAATAGCGCTAATCTTACTAATGAGCAGAAAAAACTAATCGCACTTGCTAATGATTATGATTGTTATGAGTTAAAATTTCCAGAAAGCAATAAATTAAACTTTTTACTTTGGTATAAAAACGGAGACAAACTACAAAACTTTATTAATGATTTTGAAACTGGTTTTCATGGATTTACTAACGACCAAAATAAGATCATAAGTTATCATTTTTATAAATTTAAGAAAATTAGAGATAGTGTTATCTTATATAAATCAACACTAAAGATCGCCGGCAAGGAATATAAGTTCATTAGTACATTTGGAAATGAATATGTTAATGACCTATGTCAATATATTATTGATAACAATGATTGTGATGTATGTTTAATGATAAACTTAAAAAATAACAGAGTATATTTACGTAAAAATAGAACTGTTGAGTTGAATCTAGGGAAGTTTGCTCAAAAGATATGTGACGGTGGAGGCCATGAATATGCTGCTGGTGGTGAATTAAACGAAACCGTTCTTGCACTGAGTAAGAAATTTGTACCAGTAAATGGATGATCCATATACATTATTAGAACGTAAAGATATTGTACATAAATTTCTGACTTTATGTAGCTTTGTGTCTATATGCGAAAATAAAAAACTAAATTTAGCAAACGTTTTTTTATTGGTTCTTAAAGAGAAAAAATATAGAGAGTTATTTAAAGAATCTCTTATAATAGATACTAACTTTGAGTTGGTAAAAATATTCTTACAACACGATCCGTATTTGTATAAGAGCAAATATATAACAAAATTTTTAAAGAAAAATTCTCTCGATCTATGACTGAATCTGCGTTAAGCATATATGAACAAAATATATACAATGCTTATCTAAAAACAACTAGAAGAAATAAGGGCTTCACTCCTAGGAGGAACTTTAACGAACTAGACTCTGAAAAATATGTCTTAATTAAGAAAGTGTCTAAGACTATAAGGAGCAAAAAAATCGATGTTGACTTATTCTTTAAAGCTCCATATGAATTATATTCAGAAAAATATGTACCTTTAAAATTTTATAGTACATTTAACGCGGTATCAACGTATAGAAAGTACGTTGAAGAACTCGAATTAACTAACGCTGATCATCCATTTAATGTTACTAGATTAAGAGAAAGCATGAAATATATTTATCAGCAATGTGCAGATAATAATATTAAATCATGCAAAGAATACTTAGATTTACAAAAAGGAATATATCCGAATTATATTATAGACCTTAAACAAGGTAATATTAGTTTGTATAGTTTAATCGCTCTCGACTTATGTGAAAATAAAATTCAGCTAGAAAAAAATATAGTTGAATTTGCATACAAAAGCTTTTATAATATGTTGAGCAGTTTGAGAACGAGATTCACATTCTCGACAAAAATCAAACCGTTGAGTATTAAACTTATAAAAACAATAGATAAAATATTAAAAATATGACGACGAGTATGTTTGCATCAATTAAGGATGCGCTGGCGAAACCAGCACAAGGTAGTAGCACAACTAGCAATATTATGCGGTTGAAGACGGGTAACACATACGTGTTACGATTGGTTCCTTTTGTTAAGGAACCTAGTAAAACATTCTTTCATTACTATTCACATGGTTGGGTGAGTGAGGCAACTGGACAGTTCCAGAGTGCAATTAGTCCACAAACATGGGGAGATAGAGATCCAATTGCTGAAGCACGATATAAGATCTCTAGGACCGGTACTGAGGAAGAGAAGGAAAAGGCGCGAGCCTTAAATCGAAAGGAAAATTGGCTCATCAATGTATATGTAGCTAAGGATCCTGAGAACCCAGAGAATGAAGGTAAGGTTAAAATCCTTCGTTTTGGTCGACAGCTTCATAAGATTATTATGGAAGCGATTGAAGGTGAAGACTCAGATGAGTTTGGTGAACGTATTTTCGATCTTACTGAAAATGGTTGTAGTTTGAAGGTAAAGGTTGAAGAGCAGGGCGGCTATCCAACATATGTTAGTTCGAGATTCGCCGCACCAACTAAGCTCACTGGTGTTACCACGGAGACAGTAAAAGACGTTTATGATAATGTATATGATCTTGAAAATGTCTTTCCAGTAAAAAGCTACGATGAGCTAACGACAATGCTTAATGAGCATTATCATGGTGTCGATGGGTCTGCTCCAGAACCAGTAGCACCAACAGCAACGTCTACAAAGGCTGAAGAAGACGATGACATTAATTTTGATGATATTGAAACATCGTCAAAGTCATCTGATACTGCTGTAGACGATGATAAAGTAAAAAAGCTACTTGATAGCTTGGATTAAAAATATGTGGGGGAGGGTAACCTCCCCCTTTTATAAAAAAATGACTGAAGAAGAAGTACAAGAAAATATCTTAGAGAGAATGTTACTACATCAAGTAAACGCAGAAGCTCAAACTCTCAATACCGGTATTGTACAAAAGACGTCAGCTTTACAAGATATTCCTATTGATAATGAAATTTATAAGCCAACGACGCCGACCCAATCACCTCAATCTCCGTCTCCTCAAATACAACAACAGATTACTACACCTCCACAAATTGTACAACAGGATCTATCTCCTCTTATTGACAGAGTTACGTCTTTAGAAAAACAAGTAACAAGATTTGTTAATCTAATTGAGCGTAATGTTGCAAAAAATGCAAAAGAAATTAATATAAGAATCAAATTAAACGAGAATAATGATTCTACCGATAGTAAATAAGGATAACTTTATTAAAAGCTTTCTCAATCCTGTATCGAGACTAGCGCCATCTTCCACGTTGAACGTGGATGGTAAAATATCAACCGTCGTACATAATAATTCAAATATTTTTCTACGAGCTGAATATGAAGTTAACTGGGATGATCACCCAGAAGAGACACTATTATGTCTCCCAGATACAGTAAAACTAATTAAAATCTTATCTTGCTTAGACGAGAACTCAATTAATTTAAAGATAGAGGAAAACTGTATTACATATAATAATAATGGTAATAGATTTAAATATCATTTATTTGATGACAGTCTGCAATCTAAAGCAGCATTTGATTTTGAAAAAATCAATACAATTAGCTTTGGTACTAATTTTGAACTAACTCGAGAAAAGAACAGCGCCCTATTAAAAGCATTACCGTTTGTAACTGAGACTAGTAAAGTATATTTAAAGACTGAAGGTAATAATGTATATGCAGAGTTATCTGATAAAAAAATACAAAACGTAGATAGTTACACGGCACAAATTGCAGATAAATTTGAAGGAGACGATTTAAACTACGAACTTATACTCGATGTTGAATTGTTTAGATTAATATCTACATTAAACTTTGAAAGTGCTACAGTGTATATTAATAATGAATATAAAATGTTAATGTTAAGATTGGAAATAAATGAAAGTAAACTTACGTTCGTTAGTACCAGTTATAAAAATTAATGAAAAATAAAGTAACAACCTGCGGTTATTTTATAAAGCGACTACGAGACAATGGATACACAGTAAATAGAATTTTTAATGAATACGCTGCACATGATTGTCGAAAGTGGACTATCATGATTGAACCTAGAGCAGCATCACTATACATTACTTGCTATGTAAATAAAGATTGGAATGAAGATCAAATGTTTGAACTTAATGATGGTGTAAGATTTAAAAATATACAATTAAAGACAGATAGTATGGAAGTTATATTAACTAAATTAATAGATAAAGATATTCTCCCTAGTGAAAAAAACACCTAAAAACAAAAATTTTGATAACTTACTCAAAACGAGTATAACCGCAGCAGAAGATATCAGCAACGGAAACGAACAAGGACTTTCCGTGATGAATGATTATTTAGCTGAATATTTAAAATCCTTCGTCTTACTAGGATATGATACAAAAGGAGAGAGTGTTGTTATTCTATCTGGTAAAACAGCTCAAGATTACGACTCATTAGAAACATTATTAAGACGAGTTGGTAATATAGATTTTTTTAATAATATACAAGAAGAAAAAGATAAAGACGTATGAATAAAGTAATTGTTTTAGGTAATGGGTATATTGGTAAGATGACATATAAGCATCTTACATCAACAATGACAGATTTTGATGTAGTAACTCTAAGTAAATATCCGTATATCGATCCAGAGGCGCGTAGAGAGAAATTATTTACCGCTCTGAATTCAGAGTTTAACGGGTATGAGCAAAAGTGGTTAGTAAATTGTGTCGGTTATACTGGCAAACCAAACGTAGACGCATGTGAGAATGACAAGCAAGCATGCTGGGATTTAAACGTCACATTTCCAACTATATTAGCTGAGTTCTGTTCCCAGAAAAATATTAAAATTATAAATATTAGCTCTGGTTGCATATATGATGGTACAGAGAGATATACTGAAGACGATGAGCCAAATTTTGGTGTTTCTAGTGAGACTAGTAGTTGGTATAGTAGAACAAAACACGCAGCAGAACTATGTCTCTCTGCTTATCATAACGTATATACACTAAGGATTCGTATGCCTATATGTAATGACTTTAACTCGAGTAAAAACTACTTAACGAAGTTATTAAAGTATAATAATCTCCTACAAGAAACCAACTCAAAAACAGTAATTGAAGATCTGACTCATATGGTAAATCGATTAATTAATATTCGAACAGTACCAACTGGTATCTTTAATTGTGTGAATCCAGATCCTCTTAGTACAAAAGAAGTTACTGAAATTTTAGACAAATATGGTATGTGGAATCCTCACTGGAAATTCATTGATTATAGTCAGTTGAAAGAACATATTACTGCTAATAGATCAAATTGTGTATTGTCAGTAGATAAGGCTGTTGAATATGGCCTTGAGTTCCCATCGGAGCGTGAATCATTAAATCGTATACTTAGTCCAAATGAAGAATAAAAATATATTAGTAACTGGTGGCTTAGGTTTCATTGGTAGTCATTTTGTAGAACTTTTACATAAAAACTGCACTGATTGTAACATAGCAATATTGGATAATTATTCATATTGTGTGTCTAAAAACACTGAAGAACTTTTATGGGATATGTATAAAAATTCTAGTAATGATTTAGATATAATATATGAAGATATTAATAACTTCACTAACGTAAAAGATTACGATTATATTATTAATTTTGCCGCGGAGTCTCATGTAGATAATAGTATAAGTGATGGTAATCCGTTTATAACTTCTAACTATACAGGTGTATATAATCTATTAACTCAACTAAACGATAAACAACGATTTATACAAATAGGTACAGATGAAGTATATGGAAGTTTAGAATTTACTTCAGAGCCGAGTGAAGAATATGATACCTTAGATCCTTCTTCAATTTATTCATGTACAAAAGCTGGTGCAGATTTATTAGCTCTATCTTTTAATAGAACTTATAATAGAGATATTATTGTAACAAGATGTACGAATAACTTCGGACCTAGGCAATACTCCGAAAAATTTATTCCGGTTATTGCTTACAAAGCTAATAATAATGAACAAATTCCAGTATATGGAAAGGGTAATAACATACGTCAATGGATATACGTTAAAGACCATTGTGAAAAAATATATAACGTATTACTGCTAGGAGATGCAGGAAAGATATATAATCTTGCGCCAGACGAACAATACCATTCAGAAATATCTAATATTGAAATTGTAGAGATAATTTTAACAATTTTGAAAAAACCTAAACAGTTAATTAGTTATGTTGAAGATAGAAAAGGCCATGATCTTAGATATAGTTTAAGAGATTCTCAATATAGATCAATGATGATTCAAGCTGGTCAACAGTTAGAGTTTTCTGAGACTAAAAAAACATTTGCCGATGATTTGAGATATACTATAATGTGGTACAAAGAAAATGATAAATGGTGGAGCAAACAATCTAATAATTGACGGTAATAATCTACTTTATCGTATCTTCTGGACTAGTAATTATAAAATAGAAGAAAATAATAGTCCTGGACAAATCTTTCTATTTTTAAGATCTCTTAAATCGTACGCAGACAAGTTCCAACCAAATCATATTTATTGTACTTGGGATAAGAAACTTGAATGGCCGTCAACCAATTTCCGTAAAGAAGCTACAGCAGTAAAATATAAGGCCGGGCGTGACGATGATAAGTTTAAGAATGTTTTTGAGAATGCAGAAAAAATACAAGAACTTATTTCTGATCTAGGTGTACATAATATATATCCACTTCGTATGGAGGCTGATGATTTAATGGCTTGGCTCTCCTTCAACTTAGAAGGATCAAATGTCGTTGTCACGACAGATAAGGACCTACTTCAGACAGTTTCAGAAAAGACGACAGTATATAGTCCTATAAAAAAGAAGGAGGTAACATTAAACAATTTTGAAGAGCATACTGGAGTAAAAAAGGAATATTATATTTCATTTAGAGCAGTAACAGGTGATAAGTCCGATAATATTCCTGGTATACCTAGATATGGTACAAAGAGATTTCTTAAATTAGAGCATCATCTCTCATCGTTAAATGATGGAGACCCTATAGTATCGGTAAAGAGAGATGCACTAACAGAGGAACAACACGAAATATATAAACGTAACTGGGAATTAATGGACCTTAAAATTGGGTATAATTATTACGATGACGAAGTACCAGCTTATAGAGAGCAATTAGAGAGTTTTGAAGAAAGTAAAGCAAATTACTCGAAGTTTTTAGAAAAGGCTAAGGAATTAAACTTATGGTCTATTGTTAGAAACTATACTTCTTGGAGAAAGTCGTTCGATAATAATGAAAATTTAATAAATACTATTAACAAGGCTATACAAAATGCATCTACCTAGAGTACCAAGAGCAATAGTAGGCCCATCCGGTGACACAGTAAGACCAGTAATAAAAAACATTACAATTGATGGTGAATTCCGGGTGGAAGCACATTATACTGATCCACGTACAGGTCAATTTATTACTAAGATTCCCATCTCTGTAACTAAAATTGATGATAAGTGAAGTAATACCTCAAGACTATATTATTGAGAAGTTCTTCCAGTACGCTGGATATCCAAAATATAAAAAAATTACTAACGTATATGAAGGTGGTTGTCCTTTATGTCGTGAGGGGAAATCTTGGGGGAAAAAGAGACGGTTATATTTCGTCGCTAAAGAGAATTATATCTTTTGTCATAATTGTGGGTGGAGTGGTTCTCCTATTAACTGGGTTCAAGAAGTAACTGGTAAGAATTATATTGAGATTATAACTGAATGTAAAGAGTTTAATACATTCACTATTCCAGAAGAAAAGGTTAACCCTCTAATACCAGAAAAACAACCAGAATCTCTTCCTGGTGATTGTATTAATTTATACGATAACCTTCAATACAGTTTCTATAGTCACGAAGAAATGGTAACACATGCAATTAATACATGTAATAGTAGAAGATTATTTACAGCTATAAATAAGCCGAAATCCTTATGGTTTTGCAGAGATGATTTTGTTCATAAAAATAGAATTATAATTCCTTTCTATGAAGATAAGAATATATTATTTTATCAATCTCGTAAATTAGAACAAAATAAAAAAGATAAAAAACCAAAATATTTATCTAAAATAGGAGCTGATAAAACAATATTTAATTTTGATAGTATAACGAACGATCTAGAGTATATTTTTATATTTGAAGGACCAATTGATAGCTTTTTTGTAAAAAACGGTGTCGCTGTTGGAGGTATTAGCAAAGGTCGTTCATGCTTTACTAAGAGACAAGAAAAACAAATACAACAATACCCGTTTCACAAGAGAATATGGGTATTAGATAATCAATGGTGTGATGAGACTGCAAAAGAAAAAACTAAATCTCTTCTAGGTCAAGGAGAAGAGTGTTTTATCTGGCCTAAAGAATTTAAACAGTATAAAGATTTTAATGACGTGTGCGTAAAAATAAACCGTGACGAGATTTTGTCACGGTTTATAATTAAAAATAGTTTTAAAGAACTAAAAGGTAAATTGTTATTAATAGCCTAGATAATATCGCGCACTAGCACTCGAATCATCATTACCATCAGCAGGTGCTGGAGCAGGTGCTGGAGTGTTTACCGGGGTACCAGCAGAAGCAGCGACCCTTTGCGCCTCAATCCAAGCAGCTAATTCTCTCTCGGCAGCTTTTCGTGCTGCTTTCGCTGTATTATACACCTCTTCAATTCGATAGACTTCAGCTTGCTCTTCATCAGTCATCTTAGGATCATCTGGTCCTGGAATCGCTTCTTTCCAAGTTGTACGTGCTGTTTTCGCTGCAGCAGCTAAGTCATCTACCTTTTTAGTTAATTCTGCTTTTGTTGCCATAATCTTAATTATTTATGTTTTTCTATATATAAATTTTTGAAAATCTGATTCAAACTAGCTAATCGTTCACAAATATCTAGAATCTCTGATTTAGTAGCATCTGATACTCCATCAAAAATTGTCCCGGTTTTATTATCTGTTCGTAAATACCCTAACTTTTTGAAAATCTGATTCAAACTAGCTAATCGTTCACAAATATCTAGAATCTCTGATTTAGTAGCATCTGATACTCCATCAAAAATTGTCCCGGTTTTATTATCTGTTCGTAAATACCCTAACACACTATCAGTACCACCGTTTAAATAGTCAACAACTTCGTCAATATTATCAACCCACTCTTGTAATTGAGATAGCTCATTCGCAGTATTCGGTTGATTGTCTTGTACATCTTCAAAATCACTAGCGTTATCTGGTTCGTCTAAACTACCTGCAAACGACTGGGCATCATCCGCTGGATTTGCATCAACTGCTGGAACCTCATCTTCTTTTAATACAGATAAAAATTTATTTTCAAACTTTCCCATGTAAGTATTTATTAAATACTTATGATGAAAGGCATACTTTTCGAAGATTTATATATGTACACCAACAAGTATTGGAAGGATGTTAAGTCTAGACACGTTCGACCAACTACTAAAACTCTTGCTGACATCGCAAAATCGAGTCCAGAAACATATAATAAAGTTAAAGCAGACCTAGTACCGTTCCCTGGTGATCATGCGGTAGAACAATTAGGATCAGCATTTAAAAGTATATCTGACGCTACTTATCTTTTGAATCAATTATTCGAAAACCCTACTGTTCGTTCGGACGAAAAAACTAAATTATCCGTAAATAAGAAGTTGCAAAAAATTCAAGATATCATAAAATCGGTAGCGGACGATTTAGATCATGATGGCGCAGATAATTCGTAGTTTAATTTTTTTAATAATAATTTCAAGTAGCATAGGAGGTATATATTATTTCTTTAACCCTACACTAATCTCTTTTATACAAGCATCTATTTTTGCATGTGCTGTACAAATAATATTTTTTATATTATACAATAATATACTTAGATATATCGCAAGACTACAACTCGAAAAAGAAGCATTATCTCTAGCACAACTCGCAAGTAAAAACATGGTAATGATTGAATGTCAGGGTTGTAAGAAAGTAAACAATATTAGTATTGACCTTACAGAAGAAAATACGTTTGAATGTGATAAGTGTAACGCAGAAAATAAAGTACAAATAGATATAAGCACAATACTACCGACAAATATAATATATGATAAATAAGACAGAAACAGAAACAGACTATTCACCACTAGCTCGGTGGATGTGTCTATACGAAGCAGTTAATATTATATCCGACAAAGCAGAGAAAACTGGATATACTAAAGATTGTTTAAAACCAATTCCAATTAACAAATATATTAACGAGAGATATCACTCTGTATTAAAAGATATAGAGTACGAATATAAGCAAGAGAAACTACAGTCGACTGTTAATAGTAGTCCCCATATACATCGTCATTAGTCCCGTAGTCAAAATATGTTGACTGTTCGGTATCTAAATCATTGATATAATCTGTTTCTATAGCAGTAAGTGGTCCAACTCCGGAAGCATCTGTAACCATGGTAGAACCAGCCTCTGCAGGTATTCCTGGTAAGAATGTATGGTCGTTCCGACGAGCTTTTAATTTAAAGACATAATGGCCTTGTAATTGATTTATCTCACCAATCAATTCATCCATACGCTCAGTAACTTCAAATATTTTACCATCGCGACCACCAGTTCGATCATCACCATACTCAGTTAATTGAAAGGCATCTCCTGCTTTTGGTAATGAAGCAGAAACTGAACCAGCATAAGATGATATATTTTGTTGAAATGTTTCTATATCTATTACTGCGTCTATTTCATCATCTGAAATCAGACCATATTGAGAATACGTAAGAGAACCATCTGTTAAATTCATTAACATTACAAATGTGGCTTTAGGATGATATCCTTGGTGGGTATTTTCTCCATAAACTTTATCAGTCGCACTAAGAGCAAAATCGCGAACATAATAATCTATTTTTGTTCCGTATAATCTTATTTGCTCTTTCCACCATCTTTTATATGTTTGAGCCCTTTCATTAGTACCACTTAATTTATAATTAAACCGGGTAGTATTTTCAGCGTCTTCATAATACTTTACTGCATTAATTGTCGTTGTAAGAAATGCTCCCATTATTTTTTAATATAATATTTATTATCTGCAATATAAAACGTTATACCTGTATTACCTAAATTACGGGAACCTATCTCTTCTAGATCGGTAATTTCAAACATGTTTTTTACTGATTGTACTTCTTGGTCATCTAACAAAAATAGACCTGATTGCATATTTTTAAGAGTTTCTAATTTTTTTGGATAATTTGGATCAGCATGATGAACAGCTGGTAAGAGCTTATTATCTTTTGCCCCAGTAGATCCTCTAAATCGCCTACTACCTAATATATTTCTCACTTTGACAAGCTCTAATACTCTCGTCCGACGTGGTTGCCTAAGAAGCTCTAGAAATATCTTTTTAAACATTTTAATTATTTAATAAAAAAAGCCCCCTGCAATGCAAGGGGCCCTTTAAAGGTATTGTTATATTATCAGTTAGACGGCTTGTTTACCAGGTTTCCCAGAATTCTTAGCAACACCAGGCTTTTTACCATCACCTGTCTGCTCCGTACCTTCCTTGTCTGTAACAGGAACGGCTCCATCACCAGAACTCTTACCACCTAAACTATCAGCAGCAGGATCTGTAGTCTTACCACCGCCGTCAGAAGGATCAGTACCAGGCTTCTTACCGTCACTAGTTTGTGTAGTATCCTCTTGGACACTATCTTCTAGTTCGTCGGTATCGGCTAACGGATCCTCGGCGTCAATGTCGCCAAGATCTTCGTCATCTGATGGAAGCTGATCAACAACAGCTTTAAGAGCCGCGGCTTGATCTGGTGTTAATGTTACTGTGACTTCCTCGCCACCTTCGTCGCCGAATTCATCACCAGCATCGGGAGCAAGTTCATCATCACCGATTCCGAGCTCGAAGTCTTTGTCGTCTTCACCCATTACGCTCTCATAGAGCTTATCAAATATTGATTTATCTTCTGACATAATAGTACCTTTGTTAGAAGTATTTATACTCTCCTTAACTGATTTCTTCTCTTTCTTAGACTTTTTTTCTTCTTTATCTTCAGCCGCCTCAACCGGTTCTTGTAAGTCCTCCTTAGTGTTACCAACATCTTTACTTTTTTCGTCAGCCTTTACTTCACCCTTTGGACGTTGAGTTTTTGAATCTACCTCAGATACCTTCTCATCTGGCTTCTTAAAATCTTTACCAGTCTCTGCTTTTTCACGGACTTTATACTTACTAGACGTTAAACTATTCTCATAATCACTCATAACATTTTCCCAACCATCATCAAGAGTAGGAGCTTCTCCCGATCCTTGCCCGGGTGCGCCAGCATCATCCAATGGCTCGACCTGGTCAATAGGAACTACAACACCATCCGGATTTGCCGCAGTACCAACCGTAACTGTTCCATCTGGATTTACTTGTATAACTTCACCAGTCTCACCCGGTGCATCCGGGGCTGCTGGGTCGACGATCCTTACAGGCTGTCGAGGTGTAAACTCAGCACCCTGCGCGAACTCATCAACAACACCCTCTGTCGCTGACTTTTCTTTTTTAGCTTTCTTTTTTTCTTTCTTTTTATCTTGTTTATCTTCTTTCTTTTTTTCTTTCCTCTTCTCTTTATCGGTTTTTACATCTCTTGTAGCCCCGCTAAGCTCAGATGTTTTACCAACACCTAGAGGATCTTCTTTTGAGCCTTCAGTAACTACTTCGTCCATCTTTGCGGGCTGGTCGGTAGTTACCTTCGACGTAGCTTTCGCAAAGGCCTCATTAATAGAGAGTAAATCTTTGCTGTTCATGTAAATATTTATAGTGCCCAGGCAAAAAAAAGAGGATAAATTTTATTTAGGTAATAAAAACTTACCTAACGCAAATATGGAGTTCGAGTGGACTCCAGAAATGGTCAAAGATCTTAAGAAGGCAAAAATGAATATTCTTCATTTTGCTGAGAATTATTTTCACATTGTTAACCTAGATGTTGGTAAAACAAAAATAGCTTTATATCCTTGTCAAAAGAGAGTGTTACGTGCTTTAAGAGACAATAGATTTGTATCCTGTCTTGCTTCAAGACAAACTGGTAAAACGACAATGATGACAATTTATGCTCTTTGGATAGCATGCTTTCAAGACGATCAACGCATATTAATTGTTGCTAATAAAGAACAAACTGCTATTAGTATTTTTTCTAGAGTTAGATTAGCATATGAAAATTTACCTAATTTTCTTAAACCAGGTGTATTAGAGTATGGTAAGACTTCTATGAAATTAGCAAATGGAAGTAGTATTGGTATTAGCACTACAAGTTCAGATGCTGGTCGTGGTGAATCTGTTAATGTATTAATTCTAGATGAGCTTGCTTTTATTCCAAATAATTTAGTTGATAGTTTTTGGAAATCAGTTTATCCAATTATTTCAAGTTCCAAAAAATCTAAAATATTTGTCGCCTCAACTCCTAATGGTAGTAATAATTTATTTTTCAATCTTTATACTGATGCTGTAAATGGAAAGAGTAACTGGCACGCAGAGAAAATATTATGGCATGAAATACCTGGTCGCGATGAAGCATGGAAACAAGAGACTATTCGTTCGATAGGTAGCTTAGAGGCATTCGCACAAGAGTTTGAATGTAAGTTTCTTGATACTGGTGACTCTTTTATTGATGAAGAGTTTTATCTTAAGCTTGCTAGTGAGACAAAAGACCCTCAACATTTATTTGAAGATGGTTGTTATAGTGTTTGGGAAGAACCTAATAAAGATCATTTATATACAATAGGTGTTGACGTCGCAGAAGGTGTTCAACAAAACTATAGTGCTATACAAGTATTAGATATTACTGACTTACAAAATATTACTCAAGTAGCTGAATATGCTAGTAATGAAATTAACCCATTTGAGTTTACAACTAAAGTTAGAGACATTTGTTATCACTGGGGTACACCTCCTGTTTGTATAGAGAGAAATAATTGTGGTAGTCAGGTTGTAGATAATTTATATCATCAATACAATTATAGAAATATTGTAAATTATTCTCCTAAAATAGGTCAAATTAAATATGACAGGTTAGGAATTTACGCTCATACAAATACCAAATATAAAGGTGTTACTAATATGAGGTACTGGGTAAATGAACTTAAATGTGTTAAATTAAAATCTAAACTTGCAGTTGAAGAGCTTAAGAATTTTGTAAGATATCCTAATGGATCATGGGCAGCCCAGCCTGGTTATGATTATGATGATAGAGTTATGTCTTTAACGTGGGCGTTATTAATTTTAGAAAATAGTATAGTACAGAGATATTATAATGTAACAGAAATAGACGACAATCAACGCCCAGCAAAACTTGAATTAGGAGATTATATAGATCAAAAATTTAGTAACTTTCTCCAAGACTATAAAATGCAAAATATAGATGACACCTGGAAACCTAACCCAGTTTACTTTGAAGACATAAATATTTTTGGCGACGCTGAATTAAGTGATATGGATAAATTAGAAGCAGAAGGATATGTTAGAGTATGAAACAATCACCATTTAATAAAAATAGACAAGATAAATTTATTCTAGTTTTAAATTTACCAGAAGGTATAAAAGAGATTAGAGATAATATCGCTAGAAAAAACAATCGCATTGATGCGAATAGTTTAGAGATTAGTATCGCTGGTACAGTGACACCTAATATTAGTGTACCAGAACAAACCTTACCATATGGTGCTCAATCTATTAAAGTAAGCTCACATGCACGACCAGCTTATAGCTCTCTGAATTTAAAATTTAACATCGATAATGAATATAAAAACTATTGGGCTATATATAAGTGGTTGGATGTAATAAACGATGTTAAACAAGGAACTGTTAATGCCGACGAGATTATAAAATATCCTCATCCTGGTCAAGTACTTCCAATATATTCTTCCAACTTAACAGTATTTGGTCTTGATGAATATAACAACAGAAAGATTCAATGGGATTATATAGGAGCTTTCCCAACTACATTATCTGAAATTAATTGGGACTATAATAGTGAGGCAGAAATCGCAGCAACCGCGACCTTTGAATTTACACGATTAGAAGCAAAATTAATCTAAAAATTTTAGTTTCTTATTCATTTTTTATCTTTCTTACCTGTTAGATATTTCTTAAATAATCCTTCTATTATTGCATCCACCCTCGCTGGATCATAATCCTTTTTAGATGTCATCATTTTAGACTTTTTCTTACTCATTAAATACCACCAACAGTAGAAATATTAAAATCTAATTCTTTTGATGTGTTAGAAATTTTAGGTTTCTTGTTATACTCCACGTCACCAACATCATATTTTTTTGAAAGCTTCTCAATAGCTGTCTTCTTTCTCTCTTCATATAATTTGAATAATTTCACATTTCTCTTTTTCTGTGTCTCATGAAGCTGTAAAAAGTCCTGTCTACTTACCTGTGTATGTAAATGTCGATTAAAGATTATTTGAATAACTGATTTTTCAAAAGAACGAACAACCATTTGATTTAATTGTTCAGATGAACCCATAAAAAAAGAATGTATTATGGGTAGTAATAAATGGTCGCGCTGTAACGCCTCGTTTAATATGTTATTAATACCTCCCATATTAAATTGCTGAGAATATTTTAAAATCGCCGGGATGAGTTTCTCTTGTCGTAAAAACCCATTCGGTGTGAATATATATTCTAAAGAAATTGACTTTCTTATTTCTTCTTTCATTTCTAATAATTTTTTATACGTATGTACTCCTCCATGTTCTATAGTATAAAAAGGTACATTTGCATCTGTCAACCAATAATCATCGTTTATTTTACCCGTCTCTTTAGCTGAAGCATACAACTCAGTACCTGGATACATCATTGCTACTCCTATATCATCATAAAATAAATAATTGATGTTTTGAATTTCTTGTATAAATCTTATAGTTTCTTTTATAGTTTCATCTGTTTCTCCGGGCAGACCTGCAATAATAAAAGCGGTTGCTTTCATTCCGGTTCGGCCAAATAACTCCAGCCCATAGCGTACATCATCCTTAGTAATACCCTTCCTCATACCCTTCATTACACTTTCTGCTGCCGTTTCCAACCCAAACAATACCTGGACAAAACCAGCTTGTTCCATCTTATCTACAACTTCATATGAGATTGGCCGAAACCGGGCACTAGCAATAAACTGTGTCTTTATACCTCTTTTTATAATAGCATCACAAAACTCAATTGTTCGGCGCTGATTGATCATAAAAGCGTCATCATGAATCCAAATTGTTGTAATAGATGGAAACTTCTCTAATATCATTTCTACTTCATCAGCAATATTTTCACCACTTCGAAACCGCACCTTCCTCTTAGACATCCAATCTAATACACAAAAATTACAACGATATGGACATCCTCTACTTGTAAGAAGATTGGCCATTCTCTTTTCTTGATTCACAAACAATTCATGCTTTGGAAACGGTAGATCATCAAGATCATTAATCAACTCCCTACTCTCAGTAGCAACTATTTTACCATTATTACAATGAACAATACCAGCTATATCATCAATTAATTTTTTACTTTCAAATGCCTCTATTAACTCATGAAATGTTACTTCTCCTTCACCACGAACAATTACAACATATGGATATTTTTTAACTATTTGCTGCCACATAATAGTTGCATGAATTCCACCTACAACTATATGCGTATCTGGGTAGTGTTTATGAACATATTCTATCACTCTATAAGCACTTACCCTGCTATGCGTCATCATTGAAACACCAAAAACATCAGGCTTAAACTTTTTAAAGTGGTTTTTAATAATGCTGTTACACTTCACAGTCGGTATATTATTTAAATATACATTTATAAACTGATCTTGACCGGGCCGACGAGACTCTATGTATGATTGTATATAAGCAAGTCCGAGTGGGTAATGACTGTCGTGATTGTCTTCGACTCTATGATCATCCTCAATAGATGTACATGTTAATAATATCTTCACTAATTAAACAACAATATTTAACCAAAGAAATAGCTCATTGCAACACTAGTCTTATAAGAACAGTCAGGCATTTTTTTAACAATCTTTTTAAACTGCTCTTCTGTAATATTTCCTTGCTTCCAAGATTCTCCCTCTATACAACCAATCATTGAATTGGTTCTATCTTGAATAGACTTAACATACATAGATGCCGCGAACATTTCATCTGGGTTACCAGTATCAAACCATGCATAATTACTATCTAAACTATAGTGCTGTAGGTCGTCACTAGCTAAATAATTTTTATTAAGATCAGTAATTTCTAATTCTCCTCTTGCAGATGGCTCTAAAGATCTAGCTCTCTTACCCGCTGTATCATCATAAAAATAAATACCAGTTACAGCGTTATAACTCATCGGGATCTCTGGTTTCTCTTCTAGAGAAATAATTTTTCCATTAGAATCTACCTCAATAACTCCGTAATCTGACGGGTTTGACACTCTGTAACTAACAACCCCAGCACCAAATTTAATATCAGGTTTTTCAATTCCCGTAAAAATATTATCTCCTAAAATTAGACAGACATCATCATCTCCCTGCCATGACTCAGCAATAATTAACGCCTCAGCAATCCCTGCTGGAGAAATTTGTACTTTAAATGTAAGATCAAGTCCTAGATATGGTCGTTTTTTATCTATTTGATTAAACAAGTGTAACAAATGAGGATATGCTTGGGCATTTGTAATAATCATAATATCCGTAATACCTAATTTAATTAAAGTAGTTAGCGGATAATATATAGTAGGCTTGTCATAAAC
>Ga0080013_1002615_pt1 | contig 20798 bp, 23 predicted proteins | sample ETNvirenome_6_85_FD_69236 | JGI IMG/M metagenome (GOLD analysis project Ga0080013, IMG submission 69236) | Marine viral communities from the Pacific Ocean - ETNP_6_85 (SPADES assembly) (version 2) | ecosystem: Environmental > Aquatic > Marine > Oceanic | place: Pacific Ocean | collected 2013-06-19 | reverse complement strand
GATATCTTCATCATAAATAATATCAGAATAATCTTTTATGAGTCTGGATACCGCTGGCAAGAAGCGAATCAAATCCTCAACCTCAAACACCTTCCTAAGTGTTGTCTTGTTCAAATTTCTGTTGAGTAGTAGTTTGGCTCTTTGTAAGGCTGTAAGCTCAAAGTCGTCATGCGAGAGAACAATATTATTCTCTTCTGTGAGATCATCAATATAGCTCTTTGGAACCTTGACCACATAAATCCACCGGGAGCCCGGTCTTAAATCAAGGTGTGAGACAAACTCATATTTTCTAGATGGTGTATCTGAGCCTTCCAGTAAGTTATTTAGGTTATTTTGTGAATATCTTCCGGAAAGTTTAAGAATCTCTGATATCCCGTTCCTGACGGCTTTCTTGACCGGATCAGAGGGGGGCGGGTGTGTGGCTCTATATTCCTGATATTCTTGATTCCTTATTGACCACTGTCTTACGGCTCTGTCATGATCTTCCATTGCTTGTCTTGGGTCATCAAGATCTAGTCTAGGAACTGGGGCTGGACCTGGGTCTGGTGGGGCATCTTCGGAAGTTTCTGCTTCCCAAGCTCGTCGTCGGTACATTAATATACGACTGTCATAATCTGCCGGGTCGGAGGATATTGTTCTTTTGGTAAAATAGAATTTCTCATCAATTGGATTATAATACACTTTATCAGTATCCGTGTCCGGATGGCAGTTTTTTCTCCAATCATATATGTCTATATTATTATCGCTACTAATATAGGAGTTGACGATTGAAGACATCACGGTCTCTTCGGCGACTGTTGAGTTTGCGGGCTCGTCTGACCCGACGCTCTTCCTGATCAACATAAGATATTCATTTGAATGGTTGGGTGAGATGGCGATAAGACGAAGATGGGCTGTTGCCGGACCCGTAGTAAGAGCCCCGTCAACAGTTGCAGTTGGGGCTGAGTTCGTAGAATATAATTCTAATATCCCCATTGCATCTAATCTTGTTGTTAGTTCTTTTAATTTTATTGTTGATTCTGCTTGACCCAGTGCCTCTAGTCTTGTTGTTCCGTTTGCAGTTTGTTCCTGTACTACTGTGCAGTTTTGAGGATAAAGGGCGGTATAGGCAACCAAATCATCATGTTCTATGATAACGTTTCTGTCAGTGTAGCCAACACCCAATAATGACATTGCCTCTTCTTCAGACAATAACAGTCTTTGTCCGGAAGAAACTGGTAACAAAAGGTTGGTGTGGGCTTCGTGGATCACATCTTGAATAAACTTATTTCGTTTATTTTGTAGGAAGTTGCCGCCAATGAGGTCTTCGGCAAATGGGTTTACAATGTTTTTCTGTTGTAAAGATAGGCTCATTTTTTTATTGCTCTAATTTGTTGTATTATATTTGCTTCTAAAGTCATAAGCAGCAAAGGGGTTGTCGGCGCTATAGTTAAGTTTATGCATAATGGCGTTTAGTTGCCATGTTTTCAGGTCATACACTATAGGTATAGCTTTTGCCATCATTCCGGTTAGTTTAGTTATTGCCGGAACAGAAACGGCAGGTATTGGGGATTCTGCCGCCATCTTTGTTAGTGTAAGATCCAAGGAGAAGTTTGCAAACCCATGCAACTCTTGCATAAGTTCTAAATGTCGGTCCAAGGTCTTAGCTAAATCATCACCCTTGACCAGGGGCTGTAGTTCTGTATCATCATTACCGGCGATTAGATCAATTCCCGGAACTGTATCCCCGATGAAGAAGCCTGAGCCGCCGGAGTATTTGTCAGTTCCTGTTACAATTTTTATTCCTTGCCTTCCGATTACACGAACTGAATCAGCTTTGATGGCAATTGCAGATTCGTTTAGTACTTTCCCTACGCCACCAGCAACAATATTGAAATATTCTTCTGAGTCTATATCTTTCGCTTGTTGGGAAATATAGATTCTTGCCGAGTCTAAATATGTATTTTTCTCTGTCATGACACCCTCGCCCTGTTCATTGGCTTCTTTTGCCAATGGACCGCTTAGCCCGGCAATAATATCAATACAGCCAACTCCGGACTTTCTGTGCATGTCCCAGCCAGTACCTTTGGCGTTTGGTTTGTCGCGACCAATAATAATGACGGCGTTATGCTTGCCTTCAATTAGTGTCTCGGATGGTGATATATTATATTGTGGGACAGCCTCAATCGTTGGTCCGATGCCGGTCTTGACTTCACGAGCGGAGGGTTGATCTTCACCTCTCTGCCGTTTAGTCTCTTTTGTGGCATTTAAAAAGGTGTCAGCTATTGTTGGTCTATCTGGCATTTTTTATAACTTCTCAAATTTGTTGTTAAAGAAATCGGACCACGGGTCTGCTATGGCTCCGAATTCCGCGACTTGACCAGGCTCCCAGCCCGACTTGTGATCCCATATGAGTGAAAAGTGTAAGTGAGGTCCGGTGGTAGTACCCGTGTTCCAACTCCTTCCGAGAAGTGCGCCGGCCTTGATTTTTTGCCCTGCCTTAAAAGAGGTTGGAAATGTTTTTAGAACGGCTGGATCAAGGTGACCATATAATGTGTAGAAAATATTGTCTGGGGTGGTTGATTTATAAGCGACATGTTTTATAACAACATACCACCCATAACCAACGGCACCAGTGCCGTCCTGCGCCTTGGCTGCCACAATCCCATCAAGGGCTGCAAAAATCTTATCGCCAAGGGGTGCTACGAGGTCTATCCCGCCGTGCTGAGAGCTTGCTCCTGGCGTGGGGGCTTTTCTCGTGCCGAAGCGGCTGGTGTAGGCTGGTAGATCCGCCGCTGTTTTGATTGTTTTACTGCTTATGGGGTTTGTAGGTAGAACTAGGTTTTTTGCGCCGGCGGGGGGTCGTCTCGCGGGAACTATTGGTACCTTCGACTTTTTGGGGGCTGGGGCACATCTCAAGACGGTTGTTGATTGTGTTCCTGGGGCAGTTTTTCCTTTGCCTTTGGGGGCGCTCGGGTCGCACCATCCTGAGAGTAGTTTCCAATTTTGACCGGCATCTAAAAGCTTTTCTATTTTTCCAGCTATTGTAAGGTGGGAGGTATTACGGTTATTGAATCTAACTCTTACCAAGTTTCCAGATGCGACGGACACGTTGGGCGCGACGGTGAATACCATAGTTGAGCCTGGGAGGTCTGCAACATTGTCTTCCGGACCCTCTATCATGGGCATACCCTGACAGGACGGATCGTTGACCACAACACACCGGTAGAGTTGGTGTTCCTTTGCTTTGTCTGCATTCTTAAGAACGGGGTTTGTGTTGTAAAAATTTGACATTGCTGTATCTAATGCTTTTACAACAACGGCGTCCCCAGATGCGCCGTCCTTATAGATAGTCTTTTTGAGGCTTTCTTTAACCGTGTTAGCCAGGAGATTAGTAGGAGAGTCACGACCGATGATAGATACGCGCTCGCTAATCTTTTTATTTCTAACACCATAGTCTGTAGTATCATGAGGAAGCTTAGCCATCGGACCTATTCCTTCTTGATGATATCAAAGAGTTCGCTTTTGTCGTCTTCTGTAAACCCTGTTGAATTTTTAATGCTGTCCTTTTTGTGAACAAGAGCTGCCAGCTTTACTAGCTGCTCATTACTCCGCTGTAGGGTTTCTACAAATTTAGCAGCCACCGGACCACTATCAGAATAGCGGTCACTGGAAACAACCATATATTCACGAAGATTGCTCAACAAGTCCTCTGTGACTTGGCGGTCCCTGTTGATGTTGTCAAGTGCCTGTGTAATCAAGGCTTCTAAATCTTTTTTCATATAGTAAGTAGAGAGTTACTTAATTTCTCCTTCGTTCCACTTACCTTTGAATATTTTGAATTTTTCTCTCATTTTGTTTAGGCAGCTTACAATTTGTTTAGTATTGAGCCCGGTTATTTCTCTCATATACAGATAGATTGCTTTCTTGTTGAATATTTCTATTTGTTCAACATTCGTCATGAGAGTGATGATAGCGTTTAGGACCTTCTCTTCGTTGGGCTTTAGATTTGGATTTTTCCAGCTATGAATTTCAACAAGAAGAAACTCCCAAAACTCTCGTTCCTCTTTTTCATCTAAAACAGTCTGACTCTTCTCTGCGCTAATGGCTTCTATTTCTCTGATTAGAGAACCATATTCCACCTCTCTCTTGTTTTTCTTCAGTTGTTGTTTGGCTTTATGAGTAAACCAGTTTTTAGTTACAACCGAGAAATATGAAAACGCCTTCTTTCCCTGGGACGGGTCAAACTTTCCGAGAATCGTGGTCAACCAGATTTTACAATCTTCTTTAAGATAATCTATGTTTTCCAAAGATGTGAACTTATAGGTATACACAATCTTTGTTACAAGCTCATCAAATGCTGGCTGGATATGCTCAACATATAGGGCTGTTCTTTCTGCTAGGTTTTCGGTAGCGCAGTAATCTACAATTGCTTGCTCCGTTACTTTGGTAAAGTAGTGGTTCTTTTTTCTTGCGCGTCGCCTAGCCATTATCGTTCCCCATCATTTCGTTGTTTATTTCTATGAACCCTTTGACACTCTCGTTGACATCTTTAGTATGCTGCAATAAAGACCTTAGTGTTTCGTCCCCGTAGTAAGTCGGTAGTTCATACACAGTATTCAGGTGTTCTTGATATTCTTTCATGCCGGTCTTGAACGTTTCCATATCCTGGCTTGTCAGACCGACAAATTTGATTAGTTTGGTAGTATACCACCCAAGAGCAAAGTTGAGGAATATAGAAAATACCAAGGCTACAGTTATTATAGTTGTTATCATTTGGTATTGTTTGCCTCCTTTTTAAGATTTCTCTTCATTTGTCGGAGATCGTTATTGCCGTCTCTTATCGCGGCTTTCACTTCATCCCCTACTTCTTTATTATCCACTACTTTTTTGTTTTTGTAAACCACGGGGGTAATGTGGTTCATCAACTTGTAGATATCTAAAGATTTGCAGGACAAACATATTATGTTTTTGTCGTTCCACGAATGTCTAATTTCAAAATCAGATTCACAGTCGCGACACTTATAATGATAAAGAGGCACTATTCTAGATCAAATTTGAAATTGCTAGTTTCGGCATCTTCTTGTTCTTCGGCTGCGGATACAGTTGGAGCGTTTAGAACATAAACCAGACCGTCTCTATTTTCTAAGTCCCAGCCTGACAATAGGTCTGTAATATCTACTTGTTCCGAAAGACACTTTTGCAGGGTCATGAGTAGTGCTCCGATTGCTTGGGGTGATAGTTTTAATTTCATGGGCTTCTCCTTATATTATATGAAATATTTTGTTGGGGGGTGAGGTATACTATCTTTGGAGTATTCCCCTCCATGGACATTCTATAGTCTATGTTTTTTCTCATTGGTGTGTGGTAACGCTCGCCATATAGAAAATGGCAACAACCCTCTATGTCATTGGGAATATTTATGACTGTATCATTCAGTAAGATCTTCTTATAAGGAAGTACCAAATCAAAAGGGATAATCATGTGGGCGTTTCGGTCATGGGGACATCCAAAAAAGTTCCATTTATCAATCAAATATTTGCTATCTGGTGTTATTTGATATAAATAAAAGTCAACATAAGTGGTGACACCTTCTATAACTCTACTCCCTTGTACAAAGTCTTCTTTGTTATAGGTTATCAGAAAATCTAAATCTTGTAATACTTTTATAACCTTTTGTTTTTCTGCTTTTTCAATATAAAAATCTATGTCATCGTCGCCATCTATTATATTCTTATCTCGGCACATGCCAAGCATAGTACCATAAAAAACAATAAGACTATCAGATATCTCACTGCCTAATATTAGTTTCAAGTTTTTAGCGTTGTGTTCTCTAGAGACTGGTGCTATCATAACTTCTTCTTCAATATCATCCGAATGATTTCTGGATCACTGTCATTATATTTTGCAAGTCCCGTGTCTTCTTCTGAAAATACAATATTGAACTTGTCTTTTACTTTTTCGGTCAGGTAATCTAACGAATATAGCATCCTGAAATGAGATGTTCCAACTGCTGATTCAAAGTTAGTTTCACAGGACGGTTGGTCACACACACCTTTAGACGATCTTGTCTCTAACATAATAATAGAGTTATTATACATTTTATCATGAATCATGTCAAGCAGTTTATCCGCCAAGCTCTCTTTCATGGTGTGAATTAAAAAACGTAAGTAATATACATCCGATTCTCTTATGTTTTTGAAAATATCACCTTTTACAATATTTGGAGATTCATCTATTGTACTCATGTCTATCCCCAGGGCATAAATACCCTTTTTTGCGAAGAAGTGAGTATCTCTGCCGTTACCACAACCAAGATCCAATAATGTTATTGGGATCGCCGGCAAGTTTTCTTTGATATATTTTAGAGAGAATCTGGCGAATGAGGATGGGTCCAATGTTTCAAACCCAACTTTATAAAAAGAATCCCAGTAATCTTCATTTGTATATTTGTTATTCATTACTGTCTTATACTAACATTTTTCCTGCATACGCATATTCATTCCACTTGATTGCGTATAACATTTCGTTTGAGAGTTGCCTCACTTTCCAGGACATAGTGTTTTTGTTGTTTTTACCTTCTTTAGTAGTCTTAGAGGATAGCGTCATAGATTCTGCATGTAATAGATGTTTATCTCTTCCAAAATAATACACAACTTTGTTGACAGTGTTTAGTTTCATACAATAATCAATGTCCTGCATTGACATATCCATGCTTGGATTCAGACCACCTATTTCATAAAATACACTCAAATCTAATATTTGGAAGGCTCCTGTAATGAAACTGCAACTTTTATCTATGTTGACTGCTTCATTGTCTGGCTGTAGAAATCTCCCATAATGAGCCGGCGATAATAGAACAGGGCTTGAAGATTCTTCACTAAAGAATGGATATGCACAAAAGCAAGAACCCCCGAACTGAACTGTCCCAAATGGAGGGTTTTCACGTACAACCTCTTCGGGCTTGTTGAAATCTGCCGCCATAGATGAGATAAACTTGTCTGAGTCCAAAAGATCGCAAAAGTCTTCTTGGGGGTATACCAGTTTTGTTCCGGCGGCGGCAACAGAGGGGTTTCTTTCCTTATAGTCTTGATATTGTTGGATTATATCCGGGATTGTTTCTCTGTTATCTACCCATAAGTCAGAGTTCCACAAAATCATATCTTTTTTGCCGGCATGGTACAGAAGCCAAGCAGCAAGATTATTAATCATTGAAAAGTTGAAGGCGTCTGAATGATATATAACCCGAACAAGTACGGCACCATATTGATTTGCCAGTTGTTCTATTTCTTTTGAGTTTTGTGATCGGTCGTCTATAATAACTGGCAGAACTGACTTATCCACCCCATACTGTCGCAGGTTTTCTAAAGTAAATCCCAAAAGATCAAGATTGTCCTTCGTAGGAATAAGGGCGGGGATGCGGTCTGGATTCTCCTGTAGCCTACCAAGGTTATGATAAGAGACGGTATATTCTACATCTCTTGGTATAAATGGGACAACTCCTTTGTGACCCTCTTTGACGGCTTTTACATACTCTGGAATCTTTGATAGATGATCTATCTTTAAGACTACTTCCTTCTGGCTGAACGTTCTGGAATAATATTCATTAGAGAAGATACTCTCAAAATCTATTTCGTTATCTGCCAAATCAGAAAAGGCATTACAAGTAAAGTGTCTCGTCATTCTCTTTTCCTTCGGCTTTACCTAGAATAATCTCTTTTACTGCATCTTGATACAGACTTTCCACTTTGTCTTTTGAGTGAGTCTTTATAATATGCTCTTTTAGAAGTTCGGCATTCATATTGTGTGTTCTTGGAGATTTGAAGAGAGAGCGCAAGTTCTTCTTGAAAGATTTACTCTCCGGGTAACACCATTTACAGTCCTCGGTAATCAGCCCTGGCATTAGGTGGACCTCTTTTACTTTTTCAATCTCATAAGATGTTTTTAGAAAAAGATTTCTTGTCTTTACCTTTCCGCTGGTCTCGTTCTTTACAGGGGCACTTAGGAAGTCTAAATGTCCTGACCAGGCGGGAGCGATGACTGGTATGCCCGAACAGACCGCATTGAAAATGGGGATTCCAAACCCCTCTCCATGTGCTGCGGAAATGTATCCTGTGATGGTTTCCTTATCATACAATGTCTCTATCTCTGAATCGGACAGTCCGCCGTGTAGGAGATAAATCTTACATTTCTTCTCTGGAAAGTTTGTACTGATAAAGTTGTGGAAGGCGTCCTTAGACATTTGACAATCTATCACGCTGTTATTTTTGATATAGGTCTTTAGGATTAGACCAGCTTCCGGGTCATCTTTGAACTCTTCTATAAACCAGGCGATCATGTTGTGTAAGTTCTTGCGAGGGGCTAGCTGTGAGACACATAGGAAGTTTTTACTCGTTGTAACGTCGTTATACCCGGAGAATTTTTCTTTATTTTCGGGCATCGTGTTATAGAAAGGAACAACATCAATTGGAGTAGTGATCTTCCTTCCGTCACAAACAGCGTTTAATAAGTTCTTCTTTGCGTGTGAAGAAACGACGAGAATTTTCTTCATCATATTGCAGTTGTCAACCCACTCCTTTGGGGCAGCCACGGTTTCCAAAGCGGCTGTCACCCCCACATCAAAGTTGGTAACCCGCTGCCATTCGTTGGGAGGGCGCACTTGAAAAGAGCAGTCAAAAACTTCATTCACCTTAGCGTTGGTAGACTGGAGGAACTTCATGAACTGCTGAGTATGAGTTAGTCTTTCTCTGTAACGGCTGACATAAGCAGAGGAACGAGTAGCTTCTGCCCATTGTAGGTCAATCAGGAATACCTCTGGACCGTTCTCCATGTTTATTAGAGAATCAGCAAGGGTTCTGGAGTGTAGACTATATCCGCTGATGTTGCAGAAGGAGCCCATTATTAATACTTTTTTGTCCGCGAAATTCGTCATAGTTCCAAGAGCCTCCAAGCTTTGTAGTTCTTCCGGGTTTCCCAAGATCCATATTTTTCATGGAGATGTTCCATGAATTCTACCCATTGACTGCCATAGTTCTCAAAGTTGTAGTTATTGAGAACGTGTTTCCTGCCAGCTTTCCCCAGGGCTTCGCGTTCTTTCTTGCTCATATGATACATTTTGTTCATTGCTGCAATAAAATCTTCTTTGGAAATGCGGTCTTCGTAGATATATGGGACTTGTTGAGAGCCAATGAGGGCTTTAGAAGCTGGTTCAATGCCAATTCCGAACCACTGCTCGCCGTCAGTTACTTGTTCCTGTAGTCCACCAGTCATAGAGACGATCACTGGCGTCTCACACGATAAGGATTCCAAGGTCGCTAGTCCGAAACCTTCGGCGTCGGCAATATTGATGGTACACGAAGCCATTGAATACAGGTTAGCGAGGTCCTCAACTCCCATTTTAGCTTTGGAAAAAACTACCTCGCCGTTCTTTAGCCCATAAGACTCTGAAAGATATTCTAGTGGTTGCCCGTGAGGATCGGCAGGGTCTGTGTGCATTAATAAACATACCTTGCTGCTGTCTACTCCCTCTTGTTTTAGAAATTCACTAAACCAATAGATGAGGGTTCCAGACTGTTTCCTTCTTGCGTTACGGTTATTCCAGAAAAAGATCATTTTATCTTTTAGAGCAGGGTTGGTGCTCAGTATATTATCTATTTTTTCTTTCTTTACCTTTTTAAACACGTCCATTGGAACAGCGTGTGGAATATATTTCTCTTCTACACCCGGTGCTACGTTTTGGACAATGTCACTGGTTACTTTTGAGATTGTGGCGATAGCATCGTTTGAATCATAATACCGCTTATTGAACATTGGGAAAGGATAGTTATCCCAAACATGATAATAAACCATGGGGACTTCTGGTCTTATATCATCTTCAAATGACCACAGCCACTCATAATATCTAGGGTCTGTCATAAACCACAGAAGATCAGGCTTAAACTGTTCCAAAAGGGATAGAACCTTGGTACGATCACCATAACCGTCAACCGGAAGAATATTCCAGTCATCACTCATCTTCATCATATTGTAGTTTGGGTGCTTCATGGCACCTCCGAGAGAAAACACCTCAAATTTCCCGCTCTCAATGAGAGCTTCAATGAAATATTTTGTTTGTGTTCCTACACCAGAAGGTAATAAAGGATGGTCGCTGATTGTTAGTACTTTTATTTTCTTTGTCAATTTGTACCCCTATTTGCAATATTCTGTTTGATAGAATTCGCATGTTCCAAAACGATCTTTACAGTTTACACAGGCATTTCTGTTTTTGATGTGATTTTTCTTGACAATATTGTGTAAAGCTTTTGTTAAAGACTTTAGTGCATCTTCTGTTCTTTTCTTAGCAGCGGTCACTCTGACAAACTCTGCTTTCTTGCCCGGCTTGGCTGTTCTCTTCAGAAGAACAAAATGACACTCTACATCTTTTGGCTCCACATCATATTTCTTTGCCCAAAAGTGCTTGTAAAAAACCAGTTGATATGCCAGGATCTTATCACTCTTTTTTTGTGGCTTCCAGCCCCATGAGCAAGTCTTCCAATCAATCAGGTGTACTTTTTCGTCTCTTTTGGACATTACAACAAGATCAATAAATCCTTTGAACTTCTTTTCGGCTTCCGTAAATTCTGTGATAGGCTCATAAAGCTGTTCTTCTGCCTTGAGTACTTCCCAGTCCTCGCCTAGTTTGCCAAACTTCTCAGCAAGACAGCGGTATAAATCTGGGATGATATCTTGACCCGCTTGGAGCCATTCTTTGAGATCAAAGTTAGCTTTTGCTTCTTGTTGTGCAGAGTCTGGCAAAGATTTGAGTTCTTTTACGAACTGCTCTTTTATTAAAGATTCAATCTTGCCTTGTTCACGATATTGGTTTGGTTTTGACAAAGTGAACTCACAAACAGTGTGAATAGCTTTTCCAAACGCAGTGAAAATGTTGCCCTCAAACTGAGTGACCTTATCAATATATGTAAGTTTGTGGTAGTGGGGGCAGATGTGCCAATTTCGCCACTCGGAATAGGAAATATGTTTGCCAGCCAAGGATTTCTCACTTTCAAGTTATAGTTTGTCTAGTGCTTCTATCCTATTATATAACTCTGGGCTAACTTTGTATAGAAGATTTTTGTCTCCTAGGTAAAACTCTTCAAATCCAGTTGCGAAATATTCTCGCAAGGATACGGCAGAATAGGGTCGGACATAAAGCCCAGTAGTGATCATGGGCAATACCCGTGGTCCCACTCGTTTATATAAGAAGGTATCAAGTTCTTCTGAGTATTCTATGTTGTTAAAGTCATAGCCGGACGTCCAATACCCTTCCGACTTGAGTTCGTGTGATAACATTTTTCTTTTATCTAGAAACTCTTTTGCCAAGACATGATCGCCATATATAACATCTTCATGAGTTGTCTCAACATGATGGGCGAGTTCGTGAACTAAATCATTCAAAAGATCAGATGTGGAATCTTGCTGATTACTGATATACATCCAGTCGTTTTTATAGATCGCAGAAATGTTTCTTTGTGCAAACTCTTCACGGTGGTTTACTTCAATCCCCTTTAGTCCTATAAAATAGTGTTGAGGAATATGATTTTCTAAAGTCTTGAATATTTTGAAGATATCAACATTACTTGGTAGCTCCATTTTCTGTAAAACTTGTACATTTCCGAAATGAAAGTTACGAGTTGTGTTCTTGATCTTTTCCAAAATGTATGTTTCGCTCATAGAATTTCCGCTGCTAAAGTTGCCAAAGTAGATCGTTCGCCCTTGTATAATGTTACGTGCCCGGAAATGTCATAACTTTTGAATTTTTCAACAGCGTGCGTGAGCCCATTAGAGACGGCGTCCACATAGGAGTTATCTATCTGTTGAACATCTCCTGTTAAAATAAGCTTGGTTCCGTGACCAACACGTGTTATTATAGTCTTCAATTCGTGGGCTGTTAAGTTTTGAGCTTCATCTACGATGATAAAAGCATTAGAAATGGAGCGACCGCGAATAAAGGTCATTGCCTCAATCTCAATAACTCCTTGTTCTATTTGCATATCTAATGCCATTCGGTCTCCATAGAGATGTTCTAAGTTATCTCTTAGCGGAGCAATCCATGGAGCCATCTTTTCTTCAATGGTTCCCGGCAAGAAGCCGATGTCGCGACCCATTGGCTGTACAGGTCTTGTGATGATCAGCTTATCATAGCCGCCTTCGCTTTTAGGGCGTGAGATCACCTGCTCTAATCCACACGCAGCAGCCAAGAGGGTCTTACCCGTGCCGGCAGGTCCGGTCATTGATAAAATGTGGATATTGTTGTCAAATAAGAGATCCATTGCGAACTCTTGTTCTTTATTTCTGGCTGATAGTCCACATATATTTTTGTATTTCGTTATTTTTCGTAGGGGTTGATCAGGGGTCGTGTACCTGCATAGTGCTGATTTCTTGCCGCCTTTGTTTTTCAGAACTACAAATTGATTTGGGAATAGGCTGGTTTCTTCCGGCATCAACACTGGAACCCCTGTATAAAAATCATCAATAGTGGCATTATCAACTGTAATTGTTGTACAGCCGTCAAATAACTGTTTAACAGAACTGATGACTTTCTCTGGCTGATAATCTTCGCAAGGAATACCTACCGAGTCGCACTTAACTCTCATATTGATATCACGAGAGACCATCAATACGTTACAGCCGCGGTGCATTAGACTAAGAGCGCACGCGATAATCTTATTATCTGAATCATCGGCTTTCATGCCTTTTGGTAGGAACTCTGGGTTAAATGGGGCAACGAAGATGTTTCCCCTCTCTTCGCCGAGAGTAACACCAGACATCAAACTACCTTTGGACCTAAGCTCGTCCAAAAACTTATTAGTTATGCGGGCATTCAAGCCGGGTGTATCTTGGCGGTGTTTGTGTTTGTCTATCTCATCCAAAACAATGTTGGGGATAGCAACGTCGGAATCTTCGTAAGATAGAATTGATCTTACATCTGTTAGTAAAACATTTGTATCTAAAACTACTGTTTTTCTGGTCATTGTTGACCTCCAATTCTTGTATTAGTAATTAGTATTCTAAACAAAGAAAAAGCCGCCCGAAGGCGGCTTGGTGGAGATGCTGAGAATTGAACTCAGGTCTTGTCCGCTTCTATATCAAGGTCATTTACAAGGTTAGGTCTGGTTTTATCGTCAACAAGCCATTTGACTAGATCATCTTATTGTGGCTAAAATAATCAAAAGCCCTAAAATACAAAATATAGCTTTCTGTTTATTGGCTGCTATCGCCTCAAGAGTAGACAGGTTATTAAGCTGCTAGTTCTAGTTGAAAATCGTTATTTGCGATTAAAAATGTAAGCGTTTTTAGTGAGCCACGCTTCCCTCACCCTTGCACCTCTTCAATTTCTACGTCAATCGATCCCTTTCATCCCCATAGCGTAAAGACAATATAGACCACATTCTGAATATTGTCAAGTTATATAACCGTTATATAGTTCAGAATATGCTAGCAAAAGCTGTTTAGGTTTTTAAAGCTGGCAATAGCAGTATAGTAGTTAAAAAAGAAGTGTTAAGTTAAAAATGAATTAAAACTGAAATTATATTCTAAAAACCTAAATCTAAGTCAAGTTCTTCATCCTCTTCTCCGAAGGGATCTTCCTCTTCTGACCCTAGATCAATATTGTCTTTCTCTTCTTCATATTCTGGGGTTGTTACATCTGGGAGGGTGTTTGATAGTTCTGTTTCAAACTTATCAAAGTACAACAAGAGATTGGTTAGCAGGTAATCATAAAACATATCCCTGTCTTGGTCGTCTGCCAGCATGTCATAGGCATCTACTATTTGTTTTTCCACTCTCTTAAAAGAGTCGGCTGCAAAGTTTCTTCCTGTTTCATTTTGATCTGATATCTCTACGAAGTCATCGTCGTCCTCTTTGTTATCTTCAATATCAATAAACTCGCCTGATAATCCTTCTTCTTCACTATCATCCTCAGCAACATCAATAGTTACCTTTTCGGATAATATATCAGCATCAATTTCAAGCATCTCAGATTGTAGGTCTTCAATATCAGAAGTAACCTCAATAGGTCTCAGCGCACCCTTTATCGCATGGACTAAGTGCTTCCGAAAGGACTCTCTTTGGTCTAGGGAGGTCGTTAACATCTTGTAATCATCTTCAATTGTAGGAACGATATTTTTCAAGAGATCAGCCAAAACATTGATTCCAGTATAAGAGCTAGGCTCTTCTGTTCCTGTTTCAGTTTCTATAATCAGTATCTTCCGTATAGCAGAACGAAGTTGAGCCTCTTGAAGAGACCTCTCTTCTAATTTAGCTTTGATTCTTCCGCGCACATATTCGCGAATGAGTTGTTCAGCTACTAAAGTTTTTCTATCGATCATAATAAGATACCTTCTCTAACTATCTTCGCCGTTGCCGTTTGCCACGATTAACTTTTGGTTTTGTGTTTCTTTTTTTTCTGGACGAGGTAGAAATGCCCAAAGGCGCACCATAACCACCGACTGCCCCAGAGCCCATTAAGCCCATCTCGTCAATGGTATCATCAATCTGTCTATCTAAATCCAACGTTGGGGTCAATATGGACCAAATATCTTCAGGATTGACGTGTAGGGGCAGAAACTCGGCAAAACTATCTAGATCTTGGTTGGCAATTGGCTTTCTTGCATCGCCAGCGTGGTAAGGTTCACCGTTGTCGCGAGTGACTTCTTTTTCTGCAATTTGCTCAACGTTAACTCCTGGGTTGTGCTTATCTGCATATGCCTTAATCCCATCAAAACGTTGATCACCCTTACTAGTAGATCCAGCGACCGCATCGTCTTTTGTGCTCTTGACAACATAAACGGTGTCGTTTATGCCGACCTTCTTGGGATCAGCAGCGAACTCATATACTTCTGTAATAGGACTTGGGTAGTTGGACATCTCTACTCTTATATTGCTAGGAGCAGAAGAAGAATTAAGGTAACTCTTCCAGATGGCTAATGACTGTTCATTACTAACTTCTGGCTTATCGCGGGAAGAGATTAGGACAACTACCTCATCTACATCATCACGTTTCGCTAGATTTTCAGCGAACTCATAATGACCTCTATGTGGTGGCTTGAACTTTCCTGGGAAAAGAGCAACTCTTTTTCCTTTATCTTCTGTAATAACATCAAAATCAAATTCTGTATTTTCATTTCTTTGTCCGGGCACAGCAGAATCGTCTGCGACTTGTTTAGACATCTCACTGGTAACAACTTTAGAATCCTCAATAGCATTCTGTCCGGCACTAAAAGCCTTACTTCTATCTTGATAGGTAAAAAAGTCATTTACGTTTGAGGACAATTTAGCTGTTGCATCAAAGACTCTCTGTAAATTATCTGATAGATATTCCATATATTGCTCGGCAACATTGACCACACTTTCTGTAGAATATGGCAATGAGCCAAGTTCTTTAAAATCTAAGTCTAAGTTTCCAGAAATTGCTTTTAGCTGTGGAGGGCTAATAGCCCACTGGGTGGCACTTTCCAGTAATAGTCCCTCAGACAACAGTCTCCTGTTTTCCTCTACAGTATAAATTTTATTGGCAGCTAATTGCTGTGGATCCCTATCCTTCTGTAATTTAGCTACAGTTTCATCTGATACTTCATCTGATACTTCATCTGATACTTTATCAGGTGCTATTGTAGTCTCTTCTGGTGAATCAAGTTTTTTCTTTTTGTTTCTATATCCTTTTGTCAACTGGAGGAGTTTATATTTCTTTGGCCAGTTATCATCACCTTTCAGTAGGTTAAGTTTCTTAATGGAACTGCCCGTTGTACGAGCTATTGAGGGAGGAAGAGTAAATAAGTTAGCCTCTTTGGTCATTCCACCCTTAGCAGATGAAATAAGAGCATTAATAAAATTGTCTCTTGTAAGTGTAAATTTTTCTAAAACAATCTCATCTTTGTCTTTTCTAGCAACAATATACATCATTTGACCAAATTCTTCCAAAGAATCAACAAGATTGGTATAGCTTCCCTCAATATTAGTCGTTTGGTTTAATAGCTTAAGACTAATTGGAACATGCTTATCCTCTCCTAATTCGGAAAAGGCAATGAGATCTTGAATAGGCAAATTTCCCTTTTCACTAACTTCTGCCTCTTGTTTCCCGCGAAACAATGCTGCCAAGAAACCCTCAAAAACAAAACCAGAAGAAGCAGAATTAAAACTGTTAATAACTGCCGATAAAGATTCTAATAAAATAAGAGTGCTAATAATTCTCCGAGGAGATTTAATTCCACCACGAGGATTTTTGATACTGTCATTTAAAAATTGAAGCTTTTCTTGTATTGTGGCTCCTCCACCAACAGTATCAAATATTTTTTGAATTTGTTTTCTTTCCATGGAGTTAGGATTACCCCAGGCTTCAGTGGGTACAAATTTAGGAAGAGATAAAACGAACTGTTTAGCTTTTTCCCTCTTAATGTTCCCTTCTTCTTCTGTTAGTATAGATTCAGTTGATCGCTGTCTAACTTCTTTATGCAAAGCCTTAGTGCCGCGACCATATTTGAATAAACCGAGAATTTGATTTATAGGAGCAAAATTACCAGTGAATTTATATGTATCTCCATCATATTGGAAAACGATACCCTCAACTGGTGTTGAAATATTTGACATATCTTTTATTTTATTCAGATGTGCCTGCATTATTTCCATAGCATCCGGGTTCTCATGACCTGTTTTTGTTATTTCATCAACAGCAAAGGATAACTCTTTTTGTAATCTTTCTGTTTCTTTTCTATTGTCTATAATAAAAGCACTTTCCATGCCCTTCAATATTTCTACAGCAAAATCATGTATGATTTCTTCCACTGGAGCTATGGCACCCTGAAGTATCATTCTCTTGCTATTAACAATGGACGATAGATCTGATTTATCTTCTTCAGATAGACCTCTCTTTAGAAGTCTGAGACCTATGTTCTTCTCCGTCTTTAAAAGGTAGTTTGTTATTTCTAATCTTCGTGTTTTGGGGAGGTCGGTGTCTATCCCGTTGAATACACGATGAAACACATATTCTTCTATTGTATTATCTTCTGATAGACCTTCTGATCTGAGCACTGCGTCTATTCTGCCCAAAGCCCTTGTTAACGCTTTTCCATCTTCAAGTTTTTGAAGTTCAATAACAGCTTTTCTTAACAAACTAAAATCTTCGCGACCAAGGGCGCTCTGCATTCTGTTGAGACTATGATCTAATATTTCTAAATTTTTAGATACATCTGTACCTAACTTTTTACCAGTCTTTTTGTCAACCTCAAAGTGACCTAAATCATGTATTTTTAGAACTCTTGAATCATATAAAATAACATTGGCACTACGAGGATCCATAATCTCTGCGTTATACCATATATTTGTATCAGGTCCGAAAATCCTTCTCTTGGTAATATTATCTAGCGAATCAACTGCTTTTTCAAAGGTAGAAAAGCCTTCAGTAAATGCTTCAGTCAGACTACCGCGATCAGCAAACTTCGTTGCTAGTTCATGAGCATCTAATCCACCAGCCACAAGGTTTCCCTTATTTCTGGCAGCCTTAGCCTTGCCTTCATTTACAGAATATGATAAAAAGATATTCTGTCCATCTACCTTTTCTTCAGCCTCTAACTCTGCATTAGAAATAGCAGCAAGAATCTCCTTTATCTTGTTGAAAGACAGAGAAGGGTTATCATAGAGATGGGACATGTGCCCGGCGACGCCACCCATATTACTTTTCCTCGTTTAGTAAACTTAGTTGTTCTTCTAGAGCGTTTACACGCTCATTTAGAGATCTGACATGTCTTTTGATAGATTTCAAGTGCTCTTGAGCTACGCTCATTCTGTTTCTATCTCTTTTGTTAGTAACTCGCACACTAGAGACAATGTCAAACAGAGCCTGTATTGAAGCTACAGGCTCTACCTTGATGCTCTCTCCAAGAATTAGTTTTTTAGTTAGATTTCTTAGCACTGGTCTTCTTCTTCTTAGCAGATTTCTTAGGAGCAGCTTTTGGTGCCTCTTCTGCTACTTCTGGTGCCTCTGCTGCCTCTGCCTGTACTTCAGCAACTGGCGCTTCTTCTACGGCTTCAACCACTGCCTCAACTGCTGGGGCTTTATTTCCTTGTGCTGCGGCGAGAGCGGCTGCTCGGCGACGTCTTCTTAAACCTGGACTTGCCATTTTATTTCCTCCAAAGGTGAAAAATGAAACAATTAGTTACTATAAATAGTTCTATTTTGGGTCTTTGACCTAATTGGATCCAGACTCAAACACATATACGGACCCACTGATTACATCAAAGTAATATTTTGCATATTCGCCGTCGCGATTTGTGCCATTGAGATATAGATAATTTCCGGAGCCTGAAACATATATATCGGCATGGGTCAATAAAGTATCACCGTCAAACTTAAACCATGGGTCTTCTACAGATTCTCCAAAGTTTGTTTCAGCAACTTCAGAGATATAAACTCCGCCGTCAACAACGGAAAACTCGTATTTTGCCGGGTTACCCTGCTCATTCGTGCCATTGATATATAGATTATTGTTGGCTCCGGAAAGGTAGATATTTGCGTCTGTGAGTAAAGTATCACCATCAAATGATAATTCTGAAGTTCCCGTTACATTTATCCCGCCAGTCTCACCGATGCTGGCACTAAGAATTGCAATACTTGAACTAACGGATGAACTAAGGGCTGAAATGCCTGTTTGAAAAGAGGTCTCCAACAGTGCTCTGCTTTGCAGGGCAGACGAACTCAGGGCAGTCAAATCCGCACCGATCGCTGAATCTGCTGCCTGCAAAGAGGTCTCCAACAGTGCTCTGCTTTGCAGGGCAGACGAACTCAGGGCAGTCAAATTTGTCGCGATCACTGAATCTACTGCTTTTGATCGCTGGATCTCCTGGTTTAGTGCTGCGCCAAGAGCCTGCTGGTCATCTTCAACAACATCTAAACGCGATTCATAAACTTGCGATATCGCAGACCCAGATAAATCATTTTGGTCAAACCATGCTTGCACAGCAGCAGCCATTCCATGGTGCGCAGATATATGACCTAAGTTCCTAGATCGCCCCATCAGTCAGCACCATTATACCCAAGTTCAGAATCCGAGATATCAATTCTGTAGTGTCTTACTGCGTATCCCCATATATTGAGGTGGTCATCGTGATCCGCTCTTGCGTAGATCGTCACATGTTCATGAGGTATGCCAGGATATACCTGCATCAAGCCTGTTTGTTTTGGTACCGGAACACTTATAGTCTTACTGAGATCTGAGAAAGTTCCATCTCCACCAACCTCTAGTTCTAAATTATGACTGGTTCCGGATGTTGCATAATTGCCACACCATAAATATAACTCGTCAACAGCATAATCAGAGCAGGTATGTATTAATACTGATCCGGTCCCAATCGCAATCGGCGCAGTAATCGTATATCCATTCAATTTTATTCTAGCAGCGGGGGCGTAGGCTCTCTTCAGAGCTTTGGAATTTATAGTGGGTTTATTTGGAAGTTCTGAAAGATTAGTCACGGTTTATCTCCAATTCTTGAGTAAATATCAGTTATTGAAGACTTTATACATCTTTAGTGTCATATTTTTGATAATAGTGGTTGTTATCGTGTTTTCTTTCAGATTATTTCTTTCTAGAAAAAGCTGCATCTCGCCACTCGCCACCGAGTTGGCAAGGAAAATTTTAATTGCCGGCAAAGGAGAGGATAAACCAACACTTTCAATGACAGGGTAGCCGGCAAATATAATGCCCACCAACTCATTATTTTTATTTATAATGGGGGACCCACTACTTCCTGGCTTGGTTGGGATTGTATAGATAGAAAACCCCTTGCTGTGAAATCCCGAGAACATCCCGCGGAATAACAAAACGGCTCCTCTCCAATAGAGACCATGCGGCGCAGCCATATTATATGCCACCTCGCCTATCTTGGGCTCACTTTTGGCTATCTTGAGTATTGGTGGGTTGTTTGTCACGTCGTGTACACGAACAAGGCAGAGATCAAATCTAGAGTTTGTACTAACAACATCAACTTTATGACGACCACCAGAGAGATCAACGGCTTCAAAAACTGAATCTTTTCTCTCTATTGTGATGCCATCAACCACTTGCTTCTTTGGAACAGAAGATTTACAAGAATGTCCGGCAGTAAGGGCGTAAGAAACACCATTAGAGACTTCACTGTGGAATACATAAGCCCCAGAGGAGACATATCTCATAACGGCACTCTTGCAATTTGATTTCTGTGTCTCTTTGTTTTCTTCACAAGCCCTCAACTCTATTGATTGTCTGATTTGAACGAAGGCTTTTCTTGGGAATCTCTCTTCCGGCTCGGCTTTGTCAATCATAAAAGAGGAGTTCAAACTGGCGCAACCGCTAACACAACTTGTAGTGAAACACATCAGAAACATCAGAATTTTGACGTATGTATGGGATATTTTCTTCATATTATAGTAAGTATGGTGAACTGGGACTATTTATCCATAGTAAATCAAAAAATACTGATTTCAAACAGGAAAGGATTCAATCATGTTTAGTAGTGTTATTTTATCAACAATGCTCCTCTTTCCCGCTCAAACAACTGATTTTCCCACCATATGGAAGAAGGTTGAAGGAGAGTGGTCATATGTCGGGCAAGTAAAAGAAAAAGTTCAAGTTCACACTTGGATAGAAAAGAAAACAAAATCTCATTTCAATAAGATACTTATTAAAGAGGTGAAAAGGATGCCATTTATCATCCTTACCCCCACAAAGGGTTAATCTACAAGCCTCTTTTGGAGAGGTTAATGAAAAAGATTTATACAAAAAGCACGCTCCTGTTATCTTTATTGCTGATAG
>Ga0080013_1002614_pt1 | contig 20799 bp, 16 predicted proteins | sample ETNvirenome_6_85_FD_69236 | JGI IMG/M metagenome (GOLD analysis project Ga0080013, IMG submission 69236) | Marine viral communities from the Pacific Ocean - ETNP_6_85 (SPADES assembly) (version 2) | ecosystem: Environmental > Aquatic > Marine > Oceanic | place: Pacific Ocean | collected 2013-06-19 | reverse complement strand
TGGGTGATGCGTATGACAGGTGGTTGGCCAAGCGGGAAGCAAAGGGGCGGTATCGTGAACTATATAATCCAACCCTGATGGGAACGCCAACCACAGGGCCGGAGAGTCGGTATAAGTCTGGGGTGAGGGGGTCGCCACTTCCCTCTCCACCGCGAGGAATGGCTGCCGAAAGGCCGGCGCCACAGGCTGCACCACAGGCCGCCCTACAGGCTGCCCTACAAATGACGCCTGGCCAGACGCGGACAATGGCTCCAATCGATGAGTCGGCCAGGTCGGCGTTTCTCTCGCGAACAAAAGGGGCTGGTGGTGCCGGAACTACCCAGGCCGCACTAAAGGCTGGTCTTGCGGGCTCTGCAAAGGTGCTGCGGAAAGGGAGGGCCAAGAAAAAGCCAACCAAGACTAAGGTAAAGGAGCACGCCAGGGTGATGGATATCCCAAAGATGCAGAAGCGCGCCGCAGTGGGAAGCAACTACGACGGCACCCTGCTCAGTATCGTTATATCCGCTCGTAGGCAGGCGGCGCAGAACGAGCTGGCCTTTGTTCCGGTCTACGACTACAAGAATAGCCGGGTTGTCTTGGTGCGGGCCGATGGCGTTGATATGGTCTACAATATGAAGGACCGCAGGCACCGGGATGCGTTGAGGTCTGGACTACTCAAAGCAAAGCACGACCCAACCGAGGTCATGCAGATGGCAGACCGCGTCTCGGCGCCACTGAAGAGGTCGATTGCTAAGGACATCAACACTGAAGAGGACGTTATAAAAGCACTGAGTTGGATGTAGGAGAGACAATGGCTTGGAGAAAGATACCGCCCCAAGAAATCAAAGAGCCAGAAATGGACTCAGATGACTATCTGGCGATGGGAATGCAGATCGGCCTTCCAATTCTTGGCGGTGCTATTGGTGGCATAGCGTTGCCGGGCGCTGGCGTTGGTATTGGTGCCGGCATAGGGCACGCCGCCGCCCAGTTTGGAACCGCCGCCCTTCAAGACGACCCAAGGGAAGCCATGCGGTACGTCGGCCAGGGACTACAGGCTGGATTCACCACCCTTCCGTATGGGGTCAAGGCTTACGAAGACCATCAAAAGAACCTGATCCCGTCTGGAGCGACAAGCGTTGGCGGTTACGGGATGCAGGCGGGGCTCCCGCCCACCCCCAGCTTTTCTGGCCCAAGCGTTAGCTATGATGCCGCCGAGTTTGGGTCGTCGTGGGGGGATCCAAAGCAGCCGCACATGTCTCTCCAACAGGGCATTGTGGAGCCCGCACCAGGAGCCGGCGTAGCAACGACACCATCAACAGTATTTGCACCCCACCCAGGACTAATGCAGGGGCCTGCCGCCGGGTCGATGGACCCAAGGTTTCCGTGGATGACTCCACCTCCAATTCTAAGCCCATATTGATATGCCCAAAGCGACAGCAGACCTGAGAGCCGAAAGGCTCAAACGAGAACTTGAACGCACCGGGGAAGACCCTGCGGCGCATGTAGACTCGCAGTTTCGGCGTGCAGAGTCGGCCCGCTCTCCATTGGCGCGTGATTGGTATCTCAACAGCGCGTTTATCAAGGGAAATCAGTGGTATGCGGTTGATGGGGACGCCAGAGACGTGCGCCCAATACCGCGCCGGTCATGGAGAAAACAGGTCACGGTCAACGGATTGATGTCCATCGAGCGGGCTGTCGTTGCCAAGTTGACGGCACAACGCCCGGTCCCGGCAGTCCTGCCGGCCACCAACACCGACGAGGACCGCTCCCTCGCGCGTGCGTGTGAGAGGTTAATAGAGTACCAGTTCCGCAAGATTGGTTGGGATGTTGAACTTACGAAGTGGGCAAGCAACCTCTTTGTCACCGGCTCGGCCTGGTGGAAGGTCTATTGGAATCCAGAGGGTGGTCCCACCCAGGAACTTGATGAGGTTGTGGCTAGTGAGTTCGGAATCAGCGAAGACGACCGGGTTCAGAAAGAGGGCGACCTTGTTGTCGAGTCTGTCTCGCCCTTTGAAATCTTCGTAGACCCAGGCGCAAAGAAGTTTGAGGAGGCCAGGTGGCTCATCCACGTCCACTTCATGCATGTAGACGAGGTCTATGCGCGTTGGGGTGTTGAGGTTCAGGGTCAGCGCGCATCGAGCTTTGGCTACGATTGGATTGGCGTTGCCGGCACTGTTCGCGACGATGCTGCCGACATGTCGATGCTCAAGGAATACTGGGAGCGACCCAGCAAGGACTTCCCTCGCGGTCGCCGCGCTGTTGTTGCTGGCGACAAGGTTCTTGAGTACGAGGTGCCCAAAGAGGGCGAAGAGCCGATCGACAAACTGCCCTTCGTATATTGCCCGTTCTATCCCAACAACGACGGCATGTACGGTGTCACGCCCATGAACTACGCTCGCGAGTTGCAGATGAATATCAACCAGATATTCTCTCTCATCGTTGAGCAGATGGCGCTGTCGGCGCACGGTAAGTGGTTGATTCCAAAGGGCTCTGGTGTAACCAAGATTACCTCTGCCCCTGGTGAGAAGATCGAATACAACCCAACCCACGGCCCTCCGCAGTGGGTTCGCGGTGACCCGGTTTCGCCAAACATGATGAACCTGGCCGGCATGTTCAGGGAGGCGCAACAGTACGTCCTGGGCATCCACGAGGCGTCGATGGGCATGTCTGCTGGTGCTTCTCAGTCTGGTCGGTCGGTTCTGTTCCAGGCAGAGCAGGACAATACCAAGCTCGGGCCGACATTGAAGTGTATGCGCCAGGCACTCCGAATCCTGGGCAGGATGATGTTGGAAACGTGGCGAGACAACGCCGACTTCCCGCTCAACTATCGGATACTTGGCGAGAACGCTGTCAGCGAGGCAAAGAGTCTTGACGCCGCGAACATTCGCTTTGAAGATGTAGAGTTCCAGATTGAGTCGAGCCTGCCTCAGAACCGCGAAGCACGCCGCCAGCTGGTGCTGCAATTGGCGCAGATGGGATTGATCACGAGAGAAAAAGCCTTGAAGATGTTGGAGTTCGGGGATATTGGGGATATCTACGACGGTATGGATCGCGACAAAGAGCGCGCGCGGAACGAAAACGACATGATTTACGATGGCGGTCAGGTCAGTGCGAGCCAGCATGAGGACCATGCATCGCACCTTGAGGCGCACATCGATTCGATGAAAGAGAACAAGTTCTATGGCGCACCTGAGAACATCAAGCAGGCTTTTATGTTGCATATACAGCAACATGCGGCCATGCTCCAGGGAGGTACGCCGCCAGGACCGGGTCCGCAAGGACCGGGAGGACCGCAAGGACCGCCAGGCCCAGAGATGGGCGGGATGACTCCAGACGTACCGGCGTTTCAGGCGGGGGGAGCGGGATTGCCCACCCCAGAGCCGTCAATGGAAGAGATTCAGGGTCTTGAAGAGATTGCTGGAAGAACGATTTAATCGGTTGGTCGCGTAACGACCGGGAGTTGGGCATGTCCCAAGAAGAAAAGCCAGGGCCAGCCTGGGGAACAAGTGATCAGTGGAACGAGGCGTTGGACTCCAGCGCGGACGTTTCTGCTGAAGATACGGGGACCGAGTCGGAAGCATCATCGCAGACTCCTGAAGTCGAGGGTGTTTCTGTCGAGGCGAGCGCGTCAAGCTCGGGCGAAGAAACCGTAGAAGGTGGGGAAGAGGTAGAGAATCCGTACTCGGAGGAGACTGCTGAAGCGAGTGGTGAGGAAGAGGAGCCGGTTGTTGACCACCAGCGAATCGAGAATCTGAAGGCGGAACTTGACCGTAAAATGTCAAACCGTGATCAGCGTCTTGAAGACCTGTCTGGCCAGAACCAGCAACTTGTTGGGGTTATTCAAGAGCTTCGTCAGATGCTTATTGAAACCAACAGGAAACCAGAGCCTGCGCCAAGAGACCCCTATGCTGAACTTGATCAAGATGACCCAGACTACGACTTGCATGTGATGCGCGTGGACCTGCGAAGGACTCGCGACGAGCTGGCAAGCATGAAGTCTGACAGGCAGCAGGAGAAGCGCCGGGTGGAAGACCACCAGCGCCAATCCAACTACCAGAACTGGGTGCAGAATACCATCCAGGGGTACGTCGAGAGTGCCACCAAAGGCACAAAGTTTGAGGGCAGCAAAGAGGTCAAGGCGAGGTTGTGGGAGGCTGGCTATACCCATCTGGGTGCAGTCGGGGCCGATCCAAACCGCATCGAAGAGGTGGGTGCCGCTGTTAGTTCGGCGTTCAGAACCTTCGACTCCATCTACAAGCAGGCCCAGGAGGCTGCGGTCGGTAAAGTCAAAAATCGCAAATCATCTAGGAAGCCCATAAAGTCGAGAGGTTCGACCAATGTGGCTACGGGCAAACCGCCCCCTAGTCCTGCAAAAATGTCAAAGAAAGAGTTTGAATCGGCGGTAGATGCTTGGATTGGTTCCAACATCCCGTCTTGATAACTCAGGAGTATTACAATGGGTGCTGTAGCTTATAGTGGTGGTGTTTCAAAGGGCGTCGATGTTATTACCGGCGCCACGTCGCTAGACGGCCTTCTCAAAGATTTCTATGGTCCGCGTATCGCGGAGCAGCTCAACAATTCCAACTTCGCTCTCGATCGACTTGAGAAGCGCAAGGACATGAAGTGGAGTGGCCGCGAGGTCAAGTTCCCGATTCATACCCAGCGCAATAGCGGTGTCGGCTTTCGCTCGGAAAGCGGTTCGCTTCCTGATGCTGGTGGACAGAACTACGAGCAAGCCTCGATTTCGGATGTCCTGTTCTACGGGACCATCCAGTTGACCGGCTTGGCTATGGATTCTGTTCTCAGTGACCGTGGCGGCTTCCGCCGTGCCCTTGATTCCGAAATGCGTGGCCTCGTCAACGATGCCAAGGACCACTTCGGTAGCAAGATTTTCGGATTCGGTCAGGCTGGAGCTAGTGTTGGTAATAGCGGGAAGTTCAATGGCCTCCTTGGAAGGTGCGATGATGCTGCTGTTGCTGGTGCTGGAACGGCAGGCAACCCGTGGGTTTGTGAGGATATGATCGAGCCTTTGGGGTATGCGAGCACAATGGCGCCCGTCCCCACTGTCTCCAACAACTTCGGACAGACTCGGTACTTCAAGGCAGGCCAGAAGGTCACCTGGGGAACCCAGACACAACTGGCGTCAGCCGGTGATGGTTATGGCACCATTCAGTCTGTTGTTGACGGGGCGACCATCAAGGTTGTGGAAGGTGGTGGAAATGCTCCCGCCAAGGATGATTACTTTGTCATGGGGTCTTCCACGACCCTTGGCAACTATGAGTTTGAGAATGGCCTCAACGGTCTTGGCTGCATCCTTTCGCAGTATCAGGCTGAAGGTAGTCAGGCGTTCCAGGGTATCACCTGTACAACTGGTGCTGACTATACCTGGCAGTCCTACACCTTGGATGTTAATGGTGCGTTTGATGACATGAAGATTCATGAAACCATCCACAACATCGAAGAGGTTGGGGCCGGGAGGCCAAGCGTTCTCATCTCCCACTACACGCTTCTCAAGGAGTATGCCGACGACTTGATTGGCAATGTGCAGTTCACCTCCAGCCCCAACTTCAGTGGTGGCTATCAGACCCTGAAGTTCTCGTCTGACCGCGAGTATGATTGGGTTGTGGACAAGTATTGCCCCTATGGTGCGATGTTTATCCTCTCGGAGAGTGACCTCTTCTGGGCGGTTCGTCGTGACTTCGGTTGGGACGATCGGGGTGGAGCCATCCTGAAGTCTCTCGCGGTCACCGGCAATGACTCGGTGCGAGCCTTCTACAAGGCTTACATGCAGCTTGGTTGGGAGTCCTTGAACGCCCACGGCGCTCTCACCCGCATTACCATTAGCGGTAATCCCAGCTAGTAGTGGCCTTTGCGTTGCCTCTCCCGCCATTCTTCGGAGTGGCGGGAGGGCAACCGCAGGTTTGGGGGGTTTTGTGGGTCTTATCAAGCAAGCCGGCCATGAGTTCAGTTTCGTCCCAGGCTTTGGTGACGACGTAAGGAACGCCTGTGATCACGGGTTCCCTCAAGAGGTTCAGGACGCCGTACAAGCCAAGTACCCGCATGTTGTCGTTGTCTACTATATGGTGACCAAGAAGTTCCTTGCGTTTGCCAAGGGCGGCGACGGAAAGCTCTACAGAATCAGAGAGCTAGAGGACGGGGAGACTTGGGGTGTTATCGACCAGCTCGATGAGGCGAACTGGGCCGCTCGCAACAAAGGCATCAAGGAAGCCAAGAGGATGCACCACAAAGATGTTGCCAAGCAGCAGGCCAAGGTTGACAAAGATTACGAGGATGCCGCCTTAGCTGCCTGTGATCCAGAGTTCACTGAGTTTTTGATCAGGCGATACCGCGATCGGATTTTGAACGTGTCCGACCCGTTCGTCTCTGTGTCGGTTCCCGCAAGTGCGCCGGTCTAGGAGACTGATATGGATCTAGAAGACGCAAGAGGGCGCGTTCGGTTCTTCATCAACGAGCCGACCGCCGCACAGTGGACAGACGCGGACCTCAACGGCCTGATCATCGCGGCGAATCGAGAGGTCTACGCCGACATCGTGGCCAGGACCATCGACTACTTTCACAAGACCGCCCGCATCAAATACGAGTCCGGCGAGGTGAAGGTTGACCTGCCAGGAGCAACGGACCTTGAGAACGGTGGCACTGTTGGCGATTGGAGCCGCATCATTGCGATCTTCAGACTTCAGTCAGACGCCGAACCATCCTCGTCCAATGTCCCGCAAACATTGCCGGTCGCAGAAGACATGCTCTCTCTGTATGACTCTGGCAGAACCGGCCCGAACGAGGACCCTTGGACCAACGTCATCAGCACCGAGGGAAACTACAAGGTCTGTGCGGACAACCTGTTTGTCTATCCGTTCAGCGAGGTTGACCAATACCTGTGGATTCATTTTGTGCCACGGGTTACCGACGTCAGCGCAGACGTAGACATCTTGCTGGATGGATACCTCACCCAGCATCACGACATCATACCAATGCTCGCCGCCATCGACATCTTGGTGAATGTGGGCGAAGACAGCACTGACCTGAAGTCGAGATTCTCCAGGCGGTTCCAGACCATGATCGACACCATTGGCCTGCAACAGCAGAGTCAGGCACCAACAAGAGTCACCAACGCTCATTGAGGGATAGGCGATGCCAGCTCAAGAAAGCCAAGTCCTTCCGGTCTTTGGCGGTATGCAGCTTGAGCCTGCCAAGCAGCAGAACGTTGAGTTTGACGGCCTGATCAACTGCGACCTGTCCAGGGGTGTGCTTGAGGCGCGACCTGGCTGGAGAATCCTTCAGACCCCAAACACCTGGGTGGCTCAAAATGACGAGGAAGACCCGCCTGTTTCAAGGTGGGCGGTTAGCACCTACAAGACCCTGGCCTTTGAAGACACGTTGCCAGCTGGTAGCTTTATATTCTCGTCTCGCAACGGCTCCGAGTATCTGATCATCACCGAAAGAGAAAACACAGACACAGATGACCCGTCAGATTGGATTCAGGGCTCCGTTTACACAACAACGGGGCACGCCGTAACGGCGGCGACAAGATTGAGCGGAGATGCTGTAGGTAAACCCTATGTTTTCAGCGTCTTCGGTAGTTCCGTATACTTCACAAACGGCGGCAGGATTTGGAGGTGGGCAAGTTGGACGATGAAGATTGAGGATGTTAGCGCCACATTCTACGCCAACCCCGCCGACCAAAACCAGAACGGATACATTACCTACATGCACGGCGCATCTATCGTCATCGAGCACAACGGCAGGAATGTATACGCAGGGTTCGGAGATGATGTCTGGATGACGTGTTCGCTGCCGGTTGATGTTGATTCTGGCGACAACCCGGCAACAAAGGACAACAGCAAGGATGGCCTGGTTGTCTCGGCAGACGGCCTCTCTATCCGCGCCTTTGCCGGGATGTTGTTCTACTCGGACTTCGCGCTGCCGCGATCGGTTCGCATCAAGTATCACGCCGCAATGCCATCGCTTCGCAAGATTACCGGCCTGGCCAGCTTCAGAAAGCAACTCATCGTCTTCACCGACACCGAGATGTGGATCATGCGAGTCAACCCTGGCCAGACATCAGTGTCGAAGCTCATGGGGGTTGGGTGTGTCGCGCACCGAACGATTCAACAGACAAGAGACGGGCTGTTGATGTGGACCGCCCAGGACGGCGTCTATGCCTGGAACGGCTCGGGCCTTCCGAAGAGGATATCTGCCGCCATCGACCAGATATTCAAGAATGAAGACGCGAACATGGGCTATCCAAGGACCAACAAGCCGGCCAATAGCGACACCCACGTTCCCTACATCGTCGCCCACAACCTACTCGACCATGCGTCTGCCACCGTCCTGGCCTCACAAGACCTCTACTGCGTTGCACTAAAGGCGGGCAGCGCCATCGAAACCAACGATGTCATCCTGTGCGTTCACTACCCAAGCGGAAGGCTGTGGTGGTGGTGCTCCGGGACTATCTCAAGTGGGGGCAGCGAAGCCTCGCCAACAGATGTTGTGGGCTCCGCAATGGCGGGTCACTACACACTGATGTCGAGTGCGATCGAGCCAAGCAAGCTCTTTTCGCAGGCATATCACTACTATAACGCCATCACCGAGAACGACGAACCGAAGAATCGCGCGACACACATGGCGATTGCCGTGATGGACCGGCCCTCTATTGGTGATCAGAAACTGACGTATGCTGGCGGCAATCCGACCATCGTCGACTATCCATTTGAAATGGTTGCCATATCAAGGCGCTTTCACATAGGCACTGCCGTCCCGAAACTCTATCGTCAAGTCAGACTCCGCATGTACGCCAAGCGACGAGACGACTTTCGCGAGAAGATAGACGGCGAATCGGCAGATACCAACAAGTTCTTCCTGACCTTCATCCCTGAGCTGGCGCCGTTTGAGAACGTCAACCAAAGAATCCCCGCGTCTGCAACTCTGGCAAGAGAATACTCCACCACCGTCAACCCGTGGCCAGTGGAATACTCAAGCAACGTGGACGCAACGTACTTCTGGCAACCAGATGACGGTGATGTGACCCTGGGCAAGTGGCAATCGGATGCTGCCGGCGCAGACACGTTTTACCACAACTGGGTGCCATACCAGCCCTTCGACAAGCGTGTCGACATCAGGAGCCCATCGACTCAGTTCGCCCGCATTGCCCTTCGCAAGCGCGTTGACGCACAGTCAGGCGCATCCGTTCGCATCATCAACATGTCTCTGATTGTTATGATCGAGAAAGGGGTGACGCGATGACGGTCGGACCTGGCGAGATATTCCGAGTCGGCCCGTCTGCTGTCGAGCCGCCAGGAACCCTCGACCTCGATGTAGACAACGCCCTCAACTCTATGCTCACTGAACTAAACGATAGGTTTGGCGAACAGGGCGCTGTCCTTACGCGCTCCTCAAGCATACACGGGGCGCTTGTCGATGCTGCCGACAATGAGGTGGTTAGACTGCTTCCAGGCCGCTACAGGCTCCAGGGAACGATCGAGGTTGCGGACCCGGTTACGATTCGCGGCATTGGAACTGTTAGGATTGTCAGCGATGGCACTGCGTTTCAGGTTACCGGCAGCGGGGTGACGATCGAGAACATCACTTTCGTTCAGACCGAGACAACCGACACCAAGACCATCTCACTTGAGGGGACGTATGGTGCGGTGAATAACTGCACGTTCGTTGGTACACAGACCAATGCGGTGCTCGTCAGCGGTAACAACTGTTTCGTAAGGAACTGTCGGTTCGACCCAGACACAGACCAAAGCAGCGCGGATGCCGACCTCTATTGGGAAGACAGCGCAGAGGACGGCGTTGCTGTTGGGAATATGTGGAGCACCGAACGCGGCTATGTTATCTCCTACAAGAGTGGGACTGACTTTACTCAGGCCGCAAACGCCAAAGCGGCGGCAATTCAGGCGAGGTAAAGATGCCAAGCGGACCAGTAATCCCTTCAATCGCAGACGGAGACGCGCTTCTTGGCTCTGTCATCAGAACGGCGCTGAAGAATCTCCAAGACTTCGTTAGCTCTATTCCGGTCGACAATCTTGAGCGGTACAAGTGTCGGTGGGAGACTTCGTTCAGTTCTGGCGGTACGGTTGCCGCCAACAAGACCAGATATTTTGGCTATCAGAAGCTTCAGGTTGGCGCAGCAACGAACTCCGCATCCGCAACCTATTCGGTGAACATCTACATACGCTTGCCTGGCGTTATTGCCGCGAATGACTCGTTTACATTCACCGTCGAGGAGTCCTCCACGGTCAACGGCACCTACACCACCGTGACCGGATGCACCCATGAAATCACCAATGCCGGTGGCACACATACGGCTGTCCTGGGAGACGACGCCACCGCATTCGGGTATTACGCGCAACTTGCGCCGACCGCCAGCATCGATGCGGGCCAGTTCATCAGGCTAAAGGTTGTTAGCGGTGCCTTGAGTACGCAGGTAATCTCCGAGTTCAATGTGACACTGGGTCTTGAAACCCAGTTGCAGTAGAGGAAAGAAATGCCAAACCGTAACGACCCAGGATTCTCAAACGAGTTCGCAGTACAAGCCGGCTTTCCATCCTCTGGAGAGATGCAGCAACGAGCTGGCCAGGGCGGGCTTCCTCCCCAACGACAGCAGATGCCGTTTGAGCACAAGAGAGCGCCAGCAACGAACCAGGCTGTTCCATACGTCCAGCCCGTTATGCAGGGCACTCCGGCAGCACAGGGCTCTCAGTATCAGGTCAGACAGCAGCAGATTTCCCCTGGCGTTGCCTCTTTCCTGCGGGCCAACGCAATCGACCAGGGCGCAAGAGGCGTCGAGCAGCGGCTTGGGCAGATAGAGAACCAGATGCAGGGTATGTCGTCTCCACGGGACGCCGCTGTTGGGTCAATGGCGCAGATGCGGGCGGGCAGGGATACGCAGCAGCCGCAACGGGCACCGGCAGCAGTCTCGCAGGCAGCAGACATGATGCAGGCGCAGGCTCTTGGCGGTCAGACAGCCGTCTCGCCGGGACAAGCCTTTGACCCTCGCACAGGGGTTGGTGGTGCAGGCCAGATGGCTCGCGACCACATTACCTACCAGCAAGCAACACAAGACTTCAGGCACGCCAAAGCAAGGGCAGAGTTTGAGCACGCCAAGCGGGCGGCTGAACAGGGGTTTGCGCGGGGTCAGGCTGGCGAGGCGCCGGGGATGCGGCTCGGCGCTATGACACGCGGCGGCTTTCCAACGGCCCTCCCGCCAGGGATGCAGCTTGGTGCCCTTACAGGCGGCATGCCAATAGTCCCGCAGCAACGGGTGTCAGATGTAGAGCAGATGCGTAGAGGCGTCGCCCCCGCCGTCGCTCCGATTCAACCTGGCGTTCCTCCTGTTGGGGCACAGATGCCAGATATTGGGATGATGAACGCAATGTTCCCGCAGGGATTCGTTCCGACGCCGATCGAAGACAGGATGGCGTTTGTGAAGGGCGGTCCTGGGAGAGAGGAGGGCAGGGAGTTGGAGGAGAAGGTCGACGAGCGGGCGGCAAAAGCCGCCGAGCGGGCGGCAAAAGCTCAGTCCAGGGAAGAGGGTGGTGTATATGGGTGGGATGCCGCCGCACCGGGTGTGGGCGATGAACCAGGCGTCCCCGGCGAAGAGGGGCTCGGCGAAGAAGGGCCTGGCGAGGGGGAGCCCGGCGAAGGGGAGGGGGGGCAAGCACCGCCGATTCCAGAAGACGACGCTCTGCCTGAAGAATATGAAGAGTACGGCAGTGATGTGCATGGGAAAAGCGCGGGCGATGTCCCGTACACCGCCGGCTCAATCGCCACCCAAATGGAGGACATCTCCAATAATCTCGGGAAGCTCGGGGATAAAATCACCAAGGGCATCCTTGAGAACGCCAAGCAGCAGGTTCAGAAACAGAAAGACTACCTGCACTCTGCGCTATCTGAGGCTGGCGGCGGCATCCTCGCTGGTGGCGCACCGCTTCTGGCGCAAGAGTCAATCACCGCAGTCAAGGCATTGCTTGAGGCTGAGTATCAGGCGGCAAAGGCAGAGGTTGCAATATACACCGCGCAAGCCGGCATCCTGGGCAATCTTCTGGGCCAAGAGAACAAGGTCAAGTTGGCAAACGCGGCGCTTGATTTCGCCAAGAAACAGCAGGCCAACCTGGAGGACAGACAGGACTGGCAAGAGTGGTCTTGGGAGAAGAAGTTCGACTACACAGAGAAGTACAACCAAGACCTTCTTGACAAGGGGGAACTGGACAGTGCAAAGGCGAACCTTGTTACCGCCATCAACACAGCGCCGATGTACGGTCTAGAGGGCGTCATGGACGCAGACGACTACGCCGAGTTTGCCCTTGTTCTGCAAACAAAAGACCCAAAGAAGATCGAGGAGTATGTCAACAAGAAGCTCGCAGAGACAAAGGAAGAAACAGAGGCAGCCGAGAACCCGAACAAGGGCAAGGACGCCTCGTCCAGTGGCTTCGTGTTTAAGCCAACACCAGAGTACGCTTACCTAGAAAGCGACGAGGCGCAGGAAAAGTGGGATGCCAAACAGAAGACGCTGCTGTACGAGCAGGCCAAATCATATGACCCAAACGAGGAAGAGGTCATGAAGATATTGAACAAGATGTCTCCAGAGGCAAGAAAGCAGGCGATAAAGGAGATGACGGGCTTCAGCTACAAGGGTGGAGACGCAAGCAAGGGAGAGCACCAGTGGAACAATCTGCTCGATGCGATGGATGATGAGTCGTATGCGAACGCCTTCTACCAACTAATGGGGGTGGGCGACTACGAAGGCAAGCAAATAGGCCACTCCTACAACTACAAGGCCAATGGCGACGAAATCAAGTAAGGCAAGGAGCAGACATGGCGACATATCCAATCGACCTAATCAGGGACCGCGAGCGCGAGATGCTGCGCCGCCAGACTATGGGCATGGCCTCTGGCAACATGCTTCAGCAGGGCATGATGGCGCAGGACGCCAGGACAGGCGCGGCGCTTGCCAACATGTTCGCCACCCAGCAGAAGATGGTGCAGGACGAAGATGCGGCGCTTTACCGCCAGCAGGTTATGGACCAGCGTCGTCAGCAGCAAGAGGCGATGCTTCAGGCCAGGGCGCTTGAGGCGCAGCAGGGCAGAGAGTTTCGTTCACTAGAGGCCGAGAAGGTTCGGGCCGCTCAGATGGAACGCCTCAAGAGTGGGCAGCAGTTCCAAAGGTCAATGCAGCGCAGAAGGCTTGGGTCTGGCAGAAAAGCCGCCAGGCTAGAAAAAGACATGCAGCGGCTTTATGCACTCGCCACAGACACAGAGCGAGCGCCAGGCAGTTCGGTCAGGAACCAAAAGCTGGCCGCCGCGATAGCCAAGAGAATCATAGGCAAAGACCCAGGCCGCAAGGGAGAGGTTGATTCTGTCTTGGAGGCCATCAAGTCTCCGGTGGGAATTGCCTACACAACAACAGCGCCGTCCCAAAGGGGCATGGCGGCGGGACAGCAGCGTGAGGCCGCATCAAGACTGTCGTTGCTTGGTAAAATGTGGACAGAAAAGATGAGAGGGGCGCGAGACACCGACTTGCCTCCAGCGCAAAGAAGGAAGTTTGAGGGTGAGGCTGTGGTGCTTGAGGGTCAAATGCAAGCCATGTTGAAGGCCCAAGAAACCCCGCTCGGAACCGCGTTGGCGGCGCAGGCGGCGCCACCCCAGGCACCCTCACAGGGGCTGGTGCCGGGGCCGGGGGCAAGACCAGTATCGCAGAAAATCCTTTCAAAGGTGGCCCCCGGAAAACCATTCAGGGACGACAAGGGGAACAGGTATGTTCACAACGGAACGGTCCTTTGGCTTATAGAGGGGCAGTAGACCAGGGCGATGACAGAGCTTGTCTTTACAGAAGAAGATTTCGGCACCGCCCCGCCAGCCAACCAGCTGGCTACGGAAGCGGATCCCGGCGAGATAGTCTTCGCGTCGGAGGAAATATCGGCGCCCCCCGAACCCCCCGCGATACCACCGCAAGAGGATGCGACCGAGATGGTCTTCTCGGCAGATGAGATGGCGCCCCTAACAGCAGGAACTGGCGCGCATCTTGAGCAAACCATCATTGAGCAAGACCCGCTATTCAAGGCCGCTATTTATGTGGGGTCTGGCGAGTTCCTTAGAGGCCCACCAAGCAGGCTAACAGGCCAGACAAGAGCGATGAGGACGCTCGCATCGACGAGAGGTGCGCCGCCTGGGTCAGATGAGATGCCGGGGCAGACCTGGGCAAGTGGTGGCTGGCAGTTCGGCCTCAACCTCCTTGCTGGAGCGGCTGGCCTGGTTGGCGCCAAGTTCACCTTCCCACTTATGGCGGGCATGGCCGCGACAAGAGAGGCGACAGAAGGGGCGGCAAGACTTGCGGCAATCAGCAAACACGGGGATGTCCCAATAAGCGAGAACGTCTTCGGACAAGAAGGCGGCTACTCGTCACAGGCCGCAATCCAGAGGGCACTATCGACAGGAAACCTCTCGGCGGCAGCCCACAGGGCCAGACTGCACAGACGAGCAGAGGCGGGCATCCGCATGACACTAGAGTCCCTGTCCCTTCCTGTTGCCGCAGCAATCCATGCCGCGCCAGGAGACAGAGAGGCCGCCGCTTGGGATGCGTTCTACACCTACCCAATCGAGAGCCTGCTTGGGCCAGCAGCCATCCTCAAGGGTAGTGCAAGGATGGGAATTGGCGGCAAAGCCAAGCCACTTCCGGTCAAGATGAAGATAGGAGAGGAGCCCTTGCGCGCGTTCACCAAGTTCAAGACAGACGAACCTGTCGTTCACGAGCTACCGCCGCGCAAGACCATCTTCGGCCTGAAAGGTCCGCGCGACCTTGAGATGGCGCCGTGGGCTCACAAGATGTTTTACCGAACGCCAGATTGGCTCAAGCCGGTAATCTGGGACACAATGACCCCGGCAGACCAGCTCACAACAACCAGACTCAGAGAGTTCCAAAGGCTGTCCTCGACAGAGCACGTCAGAGACGCGGCCAACCACCTGTTTGACGGCGCGAAGTGGGAGACGTTCAAAGGAACAATCAAGGAAAAGGCCAACCTTGAGATAGCTAGACGCGCCAAGAAAGAGGGGGTAGAACTCCCGCCACTTACCGAACAACAGCTTGATGTGCTCACGTTTGATGCAATCCAGGGCATCTTGTTTACAGACAAGAAGACCGGCACGGTCACGTTCTCATTCGACCAGGCTACCAAGAAGGCAAATGAGCACGCCGTTCAGTGGGCGAGAGAGGCGAGGAGTGTCATCCCCGGCACACTGGAAGACTACAGGATGCTGGGCAAGGTCGGAAAGACTCTTGAGAAGGGGTTTAGGCTGGCGGGCACGCCGGAGCCGGAAATTCGGGAGCGCGTTGGCTTAGTCATGTCTTATCTGATGCGAACAGTCCCAGACTCGGTGGCGCACGACACACCAACACGATTGGGTGGCGTTCCTCTTGAGATTATCAGGGCCGTTGAGGGGGAGCCTGGTGTTGTTCGCGAGTTGACCGCTGCGGGCGAGGCCATCTTTGAGCGCAGGCACCCAGGCCGCAAGGCGGCGGCGGGAGAGTATATTGGCGCTGCTGGAGAAGGGTTGTTGGGTGAGGGTGCGCCGACGACAACCGCCAGGCAGAGGAAATACTACAAAGAGATCGACTACAAGTTGAAGAGGATTGGCGACGGTGGTGCTCAGTTTGCATCACCAGCAGACCTATATCGATATTTCGCCAAGAACCTGGACGACATGCTCAAGGAGCCGGGAGGGGCCAAACTCGTTGGGACCGCCCTCGACAACCTGACAAACAAGATGGGGAATGACCCGGAGTGGATCAAGTACGTCAACACCCCAAAGAGCGTAAACGGCCACACATGGATACCCAGCGACCCGTTTGTTGGGGCGGGCAAGGCGGCGGCAATCGAGCGGGCTGCGCCCGGTCTGCGGGCGTATACGGCGCTTCAGGAGCTTGAGGCCGGTGGTGGCCCCAGAACCTACGGCATCCCCATCACCCAAAAGGGTCGCCTTGTTCGGGATGTACCGGAAAACAAGTATCAGCAGACCCTAAAGAGAATCGCCAGAGACTTTGCTGGTGATGACGCGCAGAGGCGCATCGACCTCGTTACCGCCCTCTACAACTCCAGGCCAATCCTGCGGCTGCGGGCTGGCCCAGAGGAGAATGTTCTTGTTAACTTTCTCTCCAAAGAGATGATCAACCCGGAGTCTCAACTCTACAAACTAGGGACGCTGTTCCAAGCGCAACAACAGGAGCTTCCCAGGTTACTCGGGATTGACCCTGTTGTGATCATGAACAAGTCGAACACCTATGTGACCAGGGCGTGGAACGACCTGACCGAAAACCAGATGAAGATTCAGCGCGAGTTGGACAACGAGATATTCAACATTGGATTACACAAGACCTCCCCAAGGCACAAGCGAAGGCAGAGTCACCTTGAGTCTCAAAAGAGATACATGGAGATGCACATAGACGACCCGACCGGTTTCACCGCCGAGACGGTTGTCAAGTTCAGCATCGACCAGACCCAGCAGCTTCTTGAGAACCTTCACTATTTCGATGAGCTTCACACCTGGCTGGACGAGCAGGGCATCGACATGAGCAAACCGCGCAAGGGCTTTGAGCAGGTTCCGACACTGCGGGACGTAGAGCCACAAGCGAGAGCCCATGCGAACGACCCGTTCAACTGGATGTTCGGGAAGATGGCCGGCAAATACGTCCCAGCACAACTCGCCAAGTCCATGAAGTTAGGGCGAGATGCTTATGCCAAGTCTCCTCCGATCATCTCATACTGGAAGTTGGTGCATACAGCCTTCAACCTGCCCGGCTATCAAGTCCGAAACGAACTTGGTGACCTTCTGAACGTGGCCGCTGCGAGTGGCTACAACCCAATGAGCAAGGCGTGGAGGCGCGCACGATCGCAGTCGCGCAAAGAGATGGCCGACTATTACGACAAAGACCTCACGTCGGCGGACATTCAGTCTGCTGTTAGTCGCGGCGTGATGATGGACAAGGCAGCCACAGCCGCGCCAATGGTTACTGGAGACGCGGTGTCTGTGGCAGCCGCCCGCGTCAATGAGGTTGGCAACCAAGTGATGGACAGGACAGCCCCCGGCCTCGACCCAACCATGAGGTCCACCTATCAGACGGTCAAAACCCTCAACAACCTTATGAGTTTCGGTGACTTTGCCAGGGGCTCCTGGCGGAAGTGGGGTGTTTCCGTATTTGGAAAGAAGGGGGAGAAGCTCGGAACTGCATGGGACAACGCTTTGAAGGCGTGGAAGGATGCCAAGGATCGCCAGGCTGGTGGTGGGGGTGCGTTTACTCGCGGAGAGAGCTACATCAGGCAGTTAAACAAGGAGCTATCTGAGGGTGTTATCGTCAAATGGACGGTTCGCCAAGAGAATCGCCGCCGCCTGTTTGCCTACAAGATGGCAAAGAAGATGGGCCTTGATGATGCTGGTGCGGCAAAATGGGCGCTCGACACGCTACACGACTACGGAGACAGACCGGGGTGGCTCAAGACAATACAGACCGCCGGCCCGCTTCCATACATCACGCCGCCATTCAGCACCTACTTCTACAAGCAGTCGGTGTTCCAGATGCGCCAGGCTCTAAACAGCCCCGAACTGTTCGCCTCGTGGATGCTTCTGAACGGAATGGACGCCTATGACGAGCAATACCGGCACGACCAAGACAAGATTATTGCCGGGAAGCCAATGGCTGGCACTCAGTATCAGTCTGAGATTGACTTCCTGAGTCGCCTACAGTTCGCCAACTACGCCTCTTATGGCGCCGCCCACAAGGTTCTCGGCAGCGGTCGAGACGTGGCCAACGCCCTGCAAGACCTTGGCTGGAAAGGTGGAGAGGGAACCATCGTTAACGCTGTCGAGGGGTGGGACGAGAGGGGGAACCTTCACCAGCTCACCTACACATTGCCACTGCGGGACATCGCGAACCTCTCCAACATGTTGATGGACTTCCAGCCAAACGAGACGGTCGAGAAGAGGCTGTCCAGACTTAGTCCATTCACAGACATGGCTTTCGTATTCTCCAACCCTGAGACGCTAAGAAGCCCGGCGACCGGAGAGATGGTCCACCCAAGCGACCCGGCCATGTCCCAAAAGGCATACCGCTCACTCCAGCAGTTGGTTCACACCTTCACTCCTTGGCAATCGTGGGATCGCTACGGGCCGGCGTCACTCCTGACAGGAAGAACAAAGGACGCCCTTGTCTCCGCATCTCGGGGCAAACTGTACACGGTTGGCCGGTCTGGCTACCCCATTGACCCGGTTTCTGCCCTGACCAGAACGATCACGCCCGGTCTTGGCATCAGCGCCATCAGCCAGGTCAACATCTGGAGGCGAGTCAAGAACAAGTACGACGCGCAGAAGAGGGCACTGACAACCAACCACAACAAGTACAAATACCGGCTCACTCCGTTCAAAGAAGAAGACCGCATAGTTGAGAGCAGGGCTCAGGCCATGTTCAACATCCATATGCAACTAAATGGCCTGCAAATGGCATACTCAATGGGCGACATGACAAAGGCGGAACTGCGAAAAGAGAGGAGAGGGTTGGCCGCGAACTGGAAAGAGATTGAAAATGATTTCAAAAGAGGCGACAACCCATTGGAGAGCGACCTGGGCACGCCCACAAGCCAGATAATAATGCAATCCCTCATGGACTCGGTTAGTTGGGTCTACGAGGGCAAAGAGGGCGAGGAGGCCACAGAGTGATGCCGTTTATTAAACAGGACTACACAACCGACTACAACTCAACCGGCCAAGGGCGGTCGATCTATAAGCAAGCGCTTCGCAGAAACAACATCAAGACATCGACCGTTCCAAGTGCCGTTGGATACTTGATGATGGCCGTTGAGGAGTTGAAGAGGGGCAACAAGAGAGAGAGCAGTGCCGAACAAGAGGTCGCAGAACTCAAGGCCCGCGTTGCAGAACTAGAAGAACTCGTTCAGAAGATGGCATCGACCAAGGTGATGACCAACCTGCTGAAGTCAAAGCGGACCAAGGTGACCGCAACGGAGGATTCACCATGAGCGTATCAGTTACACCACTTTCGCAACCCAAACCATTCAACAGGTCGCGGTCTGTCGCCACCATCACGGTTGTCGGAACCGAAACGGGCGGTGGGTCCGAATATGTTCGCGTCAAGGTCAACGGTGTCATATGTGGCAACATCGATTTGTCGGCTGGCAAGACGGCCACAGCATCAGCGACAGCGATTGCTGCCTCCATAGCCACAGCCGCCACCACAGGGACCACCGCCGCGTCGACCGACGAGGTTGTTACCATCACAGGCGACGACGGGCTTGTCGTCAGCATCTCAATCATGTCGGACACGGTAGCGCAGACCTATGTAATCGACAGTGCCGTCGAAGATATGAAGGTGTATGCGGACGAGGGAACCTTGACCATGACCGTTCCCGGCGACGGGTTTATGTTGCCGCAGTGCGACAGCATTGTCTATGTGGTCACCTACAAGAACTCATCATCAGGCGGCAAAGACATGATCTTCACGCCAATGGTGTATGACAGCATCTCGGGGCAGTGGGGGCCGGCGTTGATTGAGTATGGCACCATGTCAACGCTCGCGGCGAACGCGCCAGAGGTGTTCAATCAAGACTTTATCGGCGTTGATTTGCCGTCTGACTCGCCATCGGCAGCAACCGTCGCCACAAAGGACGCCGGGACGCGCCGCGTCATCATCACCAATCACGGGTACAATCGGGTGGGAATTGACACCGCCGAAATAGACTCCGACTGCCTTGTGGATGTCTGGATTTATGGAGTAAACCACTGATGAGAAAAGTAAACAAAGTTCTGACCAGGCCGGTGTACGTTCACAAGAAAGAGGGTGCGGTGCCGCTCGGTAAAGGCAAGACGCCAGGCATCGCCGGCTACGCAACCCTTGGCAAGTGGCGCAGTCCGATTGACGGCGCAACCGTTGTTGGGCACGTCAAGAAGTCGCAGAAGGTGCGGATGAATGACGAGATTGCCGCCCTTCTCGCCTCTCTCGGCTACCACCTGGCCACAGACGCCGACCTGGCAGCCGGCACAGACAAGCCCAAGCCCAAGCCCAAGCCCAAGCCCAAGGCGGCGTCGAAACCGAAACCGAAACCCAAGGCGAAAAAGAAGTGAGCTGGCAAGAGGTCGCCACCATTGCGACGGTCCTTGGCTTCCTCGTAACAATCGCCGCCATTGGGTGGCGTGCGGGCAGTCTATTGCAGTCGATCGACCACAAGGTAGACATCGCGATGGTCATCATCAAGCGCCACGAGGAACTGATTGACGCCGCGAAGGCGAGCAGGCACTCGATGCACGACGACATTCATCAAATCCAGACGTGGGTCCAAGTCCATGAGCAGAGACATACATGACCGAAGGACACAACAGGACCAACGCGACCGAGTCTAGGGTGGGTCAGCTTGAGGGTTGGTTTGAGGCGCAGAAGAAATGAACGCAGCGGAGTGGCTAAAGAGAAGAGTCGAGCAGGACAAACTCTCCTGGGACCAATTGGCTAGGGTTGTTGAGTTCGCTCAAACAGAACTTGGGGTGTCGGCAGACGGCAAGTGGGGCGCTCAGAGCGCGTCAGCCCTGCTAGAACGCCTTGGACCACAAGCGGCGCCATTCACCCCCATCCCCAAGGGAAGGGCGGCTGTCAAGCGCACCTACGGCTCATTCTCTTGGGAGTGGGGCGGGAACCCCAGGGACCGTAGGGTCAAGGCAGACCCGGCTTGGATAAGAAAGAACATCAAGACATTTGTGCTTCACGATGGGCGCAAGCGCCGACTGCACCGCCTGGTTGGAGAC
>Ga0080013_1002612_pt1 | contig 20817 bp, 38 predicted proteins | sample ETNvirenome_6_85_FD_69236 | JGI IMG/M metagenome (GOLD analysis project Ga0080013, IMG submission 69236) | Marine viral communities from the Pacific Ocean - ETNP_6_85 (SPADES assembly) (version 2) | ecosystem: Environmental > Aquatic > Marine > Oceanic | place: Pacific Ocean | collected 2013-06-19 | reverse complement strand
ATACCAAACAGCTAATGCCCATGCTCCCATAGGTGCTAAGATATATTGCCAAGCCAAAGCAAAGGCACATATCCACATGATAGCTGGCCTTGCCCCAGCCACGAAAATAGAATCATGTTTGGCTTGTTCCATATTTGTCTGTGCTTGAAGGGTATCTAGATTAATTAACTGTGATCGAAGCTCTGCATCAAGCTTAGTCTTTAAATCTTTATCCTCTACAAATTTATCAAGGACTTTACCTGCTACTCCAATAACACTTTCTGCAATTCCTAGCATGTTACTCTCCTCCTCTGATTACATAGTCTGATAGGTGTCCTACCTTCTCACACAATAAATAAGTAGTAATATCAGGATAACTTTTCATTATATCAGATACTAGGACATACCACCACTCAGGATTGAATACACTTATGTGTACGTTCTCACCATCTTTAAAATGTTTAGCAGCTTTGAAACAAGCCACGTTAAGAAAGACCATCTTCTTTGAGTAAGAAAAGATTTCATTCAATACCCATTCAAGATCATCTTCATTTATATGCTCAAGAACATCAATAGAAATAACAGCATCAAACTTTCCCCTTGGTTTCGTAGAGTGTTCTTCATAAGCAGGATCATAACAACGATGGCTAGTAAGATTCCATAGTTCTTGTAGTGGTCTGGTCATTACCTTACCACCTGACAACAAGGGCTGTACATTGGCACACTGATCTGTATAGAGAAGTCCTTTACCTGCACCATAGTCTAGTAGTGTTTTACATTCATGTGCAATAAGCTTCTGATGTACTTGAGGTACATACTTTAACAAACTTTTACCATTAAAATATCCTAGTCCTTTAGCATGGATTTCTTTGTACTTCTCGACCAGTTCTTCATATCTTTCTGATGGATTCTTTCTAGATAATTTAGTCATCAAACACCTCCTTGAAATTAGGCAGAGGTCTTTCTGATTCAATAATTCTCCATAGCTCTGCTACCATTGTTTCTTCACCATGATAAGTAAAATTAATTGCTGAGTTAGCATCTCTGAATGTACGCTCACAGTCTTGTGCCATTGCCAAGAGTTCTCCTGTAGTCCAGAAGTCTTTGTCATTCACAGTGACTTTCATATACTTAGCTTTAGGCTCTTCATCTTCAGCCCCTGTAGTTTCTTCCATTTGTTTTTTAGTAGGCTCTTCCATAGAGCAGTCAAAACCAAACAGATGCATCTCTCTGAAACCCATTGTGTTCATGATACCAATAGCTCTCATTGCTGCACACGTACCACCTGTAATTAAAGTTGATCCTTGAGGAATACCTAGCTCATCAACCAGATGTACTTGGTTGTTTACGATCTGCACACCACGTTCATCTTCTTCTCTGAGAGATTCAGTAAAGGCGTGCCATCCATATATGTCAGCTTTCTTTTTAATCAGATGTTCTGTTACTGAGGGATCAGTCATGGATGCCACAAAGAATTTAGTAGAAGGATCAACCTTCTTGAATAAATCTTTACGTGTAACACCATGAGTACTGATGCCTGTAATGGGACGAGGATCAAGTAAGACACATGCCCAAGGTTTAATATTATTCTCCAGAAGTTTATTGTAACTGTGTTTGACACACACAACCTTACATCCAGGATTTTCTTTAATAGTATCTTTAAGTTCTTTGATATTCAGGTAAGGACCACCTGATACAATTAAAGCTGTTTGGTTATGAGGACTGATACGATGCATAAATCTATTATGATCAATCATTTTAAGATTAGATTTAATGTTATCTCTGATGTAATCTTTTGATACACAGTCTCTGGGATTAACAATAATAGGAACTTGTTTAAATTTCTTGGGTACTTCAGGCAGATCAGGATCATTCAAGATCAAACAGATATGTGCAATGCCTCCACCTCTTACATCATCAGATGAAGGAAGAATAAGTTTTCTTACTCCTGTATCTGTATCGTCAAAGGATGTCCAACCTTCTTCGTCTTCCTCCTTATTTTCTTTTTGATTCTCTTTAATAGATTCAAAGACTTTGTTTACACCTTGATACTTCTCAACTACGTTTCTCTCAGAGCTATCTGTCATATAAAAATTATCAAGAACAATTACTTTATTGTGTTTAAGTTTTTCATACTCATTGTTTACTGTCTCAAAACTATTACCACCTCCTAGAAGAACAAAGTCAGCATCACTTTTCTTTAGTGTGTCTCTGGTATTACCCTTGATAAGTTCAAAGGTAAAGTACTTTGATTTTCTTTTCAACATGATATTGCTAAAATCAGTAAGTCTTTTCTCAACAGCACTCATTCTATTATGAGCCTTTACATTAAACTCTTCTTCATCTGTTTGAGCAGTAGCTTCTTCAAACAAATCGTAACCAATATAGTGTACCTTGTTAGTATTCTCAAACATAGTCATAGCCATTTGAATGGCACGACCACCATTCCAGGTGCCTGTCTCTATGATAGTTCCTTCAGATTTATAATGCTTCATAATATCTGACAGCAGGGTATACCTACTGGGAAGAATGTCATGCGTTGTATCTTCTGACAAGGATACAAACCTCTCTCCATTCTCATCTCTCAAGTTCTTCAGAGAGGTAGCATCTGCTCCTTTAAAATGTAGGAACATCGAGGCAAGAGGAGATTGCTCAAAGGCACTAAGCTTTTCTGTGTTAGCATTAATACCAAGGTTAGATACTTTTAAACCATGTGCTTTATAGATGGTGAGTAGCCTAGTAAAGATAAAGGAATCATGCCATTCTCTGTAGTTAAACACTTCTCCAGAAATATAGGCACCTCGTAAGTCTCCTAGAAGGTCTTGAGTTGACTTACTATTAAGATTGAATGCCATGAAAGCACCTTCATGATACTCTTGATCAGTACGCTCAAGGCATACAACATCAGCACCTTCAGGTAGAATAGCCAAGATATCTTTTTTTGTAAGTCTATTCAAGGTATAAGAATCTGCATCAATCCAGATCAACCATCCAGGATTATCAGAGGCAGCTACCAGATTGAATGCAGATTCTGTAAGAGCAAATACTTTATGTGACCAACGTAAAGCATCTAACTTCCAATTGTAATCTACTGTCTTACCTTCAGTACCGTTGTGTTTTTTAAACGTCTCATGAAAAGAATCATATGTCTCTACGTCATGTAAAGAATTAAAAGTAATATTCTTTGCATCAGGTACTACATAGTTTCCTAAGTCTACGTTATGGGTATAACAATTAAGTTTAATCTTGGGTTCCCACTTAGACAAGACAGACTCTAAAAATTTATATGAAGTATCTACAAATAAATTTTCATTAAAAGAAGTTACAAAATTAACATCAGTCATATGTATTATTATTCCTTATAAAAAATATTTATGTACTTCATCTTTAAGTACACCAATTGTTTGGAGGTAAATTGCATCGTTGTTCCACTCTGCTGCATACTTACCATCCATTTCTCGTTTACATTTCCAGTTATAAAACCAAGGACCACCAGTAGTGAAGTGAACATTCTTGGCCTCGATCTCTTCAGGTGAGTGACCATCAAGCCAGTTCCATTCTTCTTTAATAGAACCAATATCTGCTGGCTTATCAGGCAACCATCCAAACTTATGAAGGTACTGACCTGTCTGAGTGTTGACTACATATGGAGTAAGCATTTGATTTTGAGGATGCTCACAATTGAACAGCATGAGGCTTGACCAATTCTTTCTATAATACTGTTCCTGTTTCTGATTGTCCATCTTCGTACTATTTTCAGGTGTGTACTCATGCTTAACACAATAAATAGGATGAAAAGGATCGTTGTATTCTTCAAACAATTCACAGATATCACTCCTTGGATACATATCACAGTCCATATACAAAGCCCATCCTTGATACATATTCAAGGCAGGAACTAAGAAGCGACTGAAAGAGAAATCAGAAGAGAAAGGTTTACCATCAATCTTGTCAATCTTTTGTCCTTTAATATCTGTATATTCTCGATTATACATTCCAATCTTTTCAAGAATATCTTTACGCAAAGGAAAAATATTTAAAGGATTCTTGGCAATACGTTCTAAATTCCATTTAAGAATTTCATATGCTATCTCTTCTTTAGGATCATAGCCTATATAAATGTTATATGTCTGTGTCATACTTACTCCTCAATTTTAAATGTTTTGGTTTCTGTAGAGCTTTGTAACTAGACCACCTGTATAGGAATGTTCTTTGGTTTTAGCTCTTCAGGCAAGATGTATTTGATTTCAATAACTAGTAGTCCATTCTTTAGTTTCGCACTCTCCACCTGATGGTGAGGTGAAAGAACAAACCCCTTACTAAAATTCTTAGATGAGATACCTTGGTGGGGCATCTGATCAGGTCTATCGGCACTCCATATACCTGTTATAGAAAGTTCAGAATTTTCTACAGAGACAGAGATATCTTTTTCTGCCCACCCTGCAAGAGCAATTTCAATCGTATAGTTTTCGTTCTCTTCTTTAAGGTTGTGAGGAGGGTACGCATTGTCTTCGTATGCTATGTTAGTCATGGCAGTGAACAGTTCACCCATTCCCAACATTCTTTCTTCTTTCCATATAGCCATTGTCTATACTCCTTTTCAGCAAGTTGTTAAGAGGCCCAGTAAAGGCACCTCGATTAGTAAATGAATTATACCACAGTTACTTTTATAAGTCAACTGTTTATTTGGCACTCTCAGCAGGACTCGAACCTGCAACCTACAGATTAGAAGTCTGTTGCTCTATCCAGTTGAGCTATGAGAGTTTCATCAGTTGTTCCCAAGACACAGGGAAAAGATGTGAACACTCTATGTCTATCAGAGATGCTATGTCTCTGGTCTCCTCTTGTACATCTTCCTTAATCCTAAGAGAACACACTCTACTAAATGCCATGAGACTACCTGTCCAGTGCCACTCAGTGTACATACTCTGGGGCAATACTATACGTGCCATCTCAGGTGCTACCCCTTTCCTAAGTAGTTCGTCATAGGTCCACATGCATCTCCTTATGGCTTGTTCATAGTCGCTCAGAAGAGATGGACCTGCGCCTGTGGAAGGGTTAATGTTTATCTCCTCTTCAGAACTTCCCTGTTTCTTATCAGTGGGTCTACCTCTCCAGTACTCAGGATAGTAGAACTCAGGTTGACTATCTACATATCTTCTACTCACCTCGTTCCATACCAGACCTACCTGATGTTTACCCAGTTGTCTAGCCACAAAGATAGGTGCCTTAATTCTGAAAGACACAGAGCAATGACCAAAGGGAGTCCAATGATTGTGCTTGGCAAGGTACTTGATCAGCTTCTCATCTGATTCTTTCAACAGGTTACTAACAGGCCCAGCAGGAGTAACGCTTTCCCATTCAGATTCCTTAGAGAAAGAAACTCTGGCAGCATTTACTACTGAGAGGTCTGAACCCATGTGGTCTATCAGTGTTACTTCCATTTAAAATAGTTCCTTCTAGTAGAGCTTTAAAAAGAAAAGCATTATTTTGTCCATAACACCTCTGACATATTCTCTGAAACTTTTACCCTGTCTGGGTGTACCTCCTAAGTACCTTGGGATTTTACCTTTCATTCGCCACGCACCAAACGCGGTATGTTCACTGCAAAGTCATCTGTAAACCCTGAATCAGGATAATCTTCTATAGGTTCATCCAAAGTATCACCCATATAATGTAGTAATAGATCAATAGCTTCATGTATATTGGAATCACCTTTGGGTACAGTATCTTTATATTGTTGTAAGTAAAAAGAAGTTAATGTATTTTTCATTTATGCTCCTATGTCTACGATTTCACATACTCCACCTGCACAGGCAAGCTCTTGTGATCCAGTGGTTGTATCTCCTTTCTCATAGCTCGATAACTCATACCAATCTATAGCAGGTGGCATCTTCTCTGTCAAGTCTTTAAATGTTTCCCTGTCTATGTCTTGGTAAGGGGCTTGCTTATAAGAATGATCAGAGAAAGGAAGGAAAGATATACCAGAGAGAGAATCAAAATGTTCCCAACACCAGGCACCTACCTCTAACCACTCATGTTCCTGAACAGAGATAGTAACAGAAGGTTTATGTTCACAGTAGTTGTCTGCAATCTTGAGCCAGAGTTCTAATTGTGCTAATGCTCCCATGTCATATCTACACACTGCACTGTCTGGACTCTTCATGGGGAAGGAGAACACAGTTACATTATCAGGTGCTGTAAAGTCAGGCTCTGAGGGTACACCTTTATCCTTGAGAAACATTGTCAAGGGGTCTTTGTTATCTCCCCTGACTGTTCTGATGTAGTAAGGATTATGTCTGGCATGAATACCAGAGGCAGCATCAACAAGTTGTGACACAGTACCAGAAGGTTTAACACATGTAACAGCAGTACTCTGATTGATACCTAGTTTCTCTGCCATCTTCTTGTTAGTCTTAACAGCCACATCTCTTAGTTGTTGAAGAGCCTCTGGAGAAGCATCATATACAGCAGGACAGTCCATGATACCTGTCAGAGATACACCAAGCAACCTTTCTTCTTCTGTGGTATTCTTCCAACGCTTACGAATATATCCAAAGTCTGTAAGAGTAGATTGAAATGTACCTAGTATAGTAGCCAGTTTAATTTTATTCTTGAGTGTATCCATAGTATCATCTACTCTACAGATAACCTCTGATAGATTACAGAACTGGTAAGGTCGTAGGATAATTTCACAACAAGGATTAGTACCAAACTCTATGTCACCATCACGCCTTCCATTAGATGCTGCCTTGACCTGTGCAGAGGCACGATTAAAGATACCTCGCTCACCACTCTTGCTTTCATAAAGAGATAACCATTCCTTCATGAAGATACCCATGTCAGGACGTTCTGTGTAGCATACAGAATTATTAGACAAGGCACGTTGTTGATTATCTACCCACCAATCACCACTCTTAGCCATACGCATACGTTCATCAGTAAGGTTAGACAAAGATATCAGGGCAGACCTTCTGACTCCTCCTACGACTACCACTTGACCTACCTTGCACATAATATCATGACACTCAATAGAGGTAAGCTTTCTACCCTTGGCTTTTCTAAACGTCTGGATGGTGAAGTCAAACAGTTCTTCCAGGGGAGCAGGACCAGATGCTCTCCCACCAAATACCTTTAACTTTGCACCAGCAGGGCGTATCTTACTGGTGTCTATCTTGGGGATACGATTGGTATACAGGAGAGAGATAAGATCACGCAGTCCTCTGGCCCAACCTTCTTTGGAATCAGCAACAGAGATAACATCATCTGTGTTCTCAAAGTATTGATCAGGAATAGTAGGAAGCTTGTTGATATACTGACGCTCAACAGAAAAGCCCACACCTGTACCATTCATCAAGATGTACAGACACTCATCAAAGGAACGAGGAGAATCGATGGGTAGATAAGAACAGTTGTACCCTGAGATATGTTCACGTTCCAAGGCAGGACCAGCAGTCATCAATGCTCTCATGGAACCTAGTACTTCTAAGTTCAACATACCTCTGCGAATGTTAGCTAACTCCACACCAAAGAGAGAGTAGTTATAGTTTTCTTTGAGATGATCTGCCATAAAAGAAAGATACCTATCAATGGTTTCTTCCCATGATTCTCTGCGTCCCTGATCATCAAGCCAACGAGAGTATCTCGACATGTGTATAAAGGATTGATAGTTTGTAGGTAAAGTAATCTCGTTCATCCAGGTTCTCCTCTATATTTTTTCTATTAGTTTCTCTATATACCATTTAGCTTTTTGCAAATCTTCTTTGGGCTTGCTTTTATGTTTATATCTTAGTAGATACTTTGATACGTTTCCTTTAAGGTATCCTAAGAATTCTTCTTCAGTCATGGACATTTCTAAAATATTAATTGCCTCTACTCCCTGCATTCTATAATGCTTGGGACTATTAACCATATCAGTTTTCTCTGTTGAAGAAGGAGTTGATTTCTTTCCTGACATTACTTATATCCTTTCTTTGTAATACCTTTGTTGCTACAGAACGCATAGCCACAGGGTTTATGCCAGCTATGTCACACACATACTCAAAGTTTTCACAAGTAACTCCAGATGTAGCAAAGAACCAGGAGCGTGCAGCCAGACGATCCACTTTAATATTACTAGGTTCTATACTTGTGGAAGGTTTGCTAACATCTAACAAGGCTCTAAGAATAACACCCATAAATAATGAATGATACTCGTTGGTAGGAGTACCTGTAAAAATAGATTCATTGCTGATAGATGTTAAGGTGTTCATTATATTTTTATAATTCTGGTTCATAACTCTCTACTGGTCTATACCATTTACCTCCTACATAGTTGTTATAAAATGCTGGTTCATCTGTTCCTTCCAGAACAGCAGCTAAAACATTATGCTTCATTTGATAGTAACACTCATAGTATCGTAAGCTACGTTTGTTTTTAAACTCAGCAATCATTTCAAATTTAAAATTTCTTTTACCAATCTTCTTGATATCTTCTGTCAGAGAGCGAGAAGAACCCATGTAAACTTTCCAATTAGATTGTCTATATTGTTTACCTTTTTTATAATGCCAATATTGTTTGCATCCTATGTAAGCTTTACCTGTCTTCTTATTGGTAATAAGATAAACAAATCCAAATTTATTTTCAATGTCTGGTTTACCTGTGTACTTCCAGTGCATTACCAATCTACGATCTCATCTACATTAGGAGTCTTAGAAACCTGTGTAAGGTAGCGTGGGTTTGTTGCATAATCAAACACACGTAATCCTTTACCTTGATTAGCATCCACCCAACAGTCACGCTTGTAGTCACAATAGATGCAACCGATAGCCAACTTATAATTCCCAGACTTACCATCAGGAACAGGCTCATAGCACTTAGCTGGAGGAGTATCTTGTTTAATAACATCTTTAATATATTTAACACGTTCTGCTGCATTGATCATTTCCATAGAGTGTACTTTGGATAAGCATATCTCTCCTGATTGTTTATTGATAGCCAAGAAGGCAGCATCGCTCAGTCCATTAGCTTCTGCATAGGAAGACAGTTGAGCTATGTAACCAAAGGGATCATCTGAAGAGACATAGTTATTCTTAAACTTATCAAAGCCTCTACCTGACGAAGACTTACAATCAACAAGAACACCATCGATAATAGCATCTTGATGTCCCTTGACTCCTTCGACTTCAACTTCTTTTTGCTCGTCTGTAACAGTATGACCAGCCAGAGAAGACAAGGTAAGTAAAAGTTCTTCCAGGATATAACCATACAGAAACTTAATCTTATCCTTTCCTTCAAGCTCAATAGTTTCTTTAACAGTTGAGTTAGGAGATGCTGAATACCACTGTTGACGTTCAGGTTTACCTATAGCAGATAGTCTTAAAGAATCTCTTCGACGTTCTTCCTCATAAATAAAAGCCTTGAGATGTACTTTCAAAGAGTCGCCAAACTTACTGATAATCTTATCTACCTCAGAATCAGACATGTCTGGAACAGCTTCTTCAAACAAGGAATAAATATCTTCTACTAATGTATCTATATTTTTCATATAAAAATAGGGGGAACCCTAGTCACCCAGAGTTCCCCCTCCCTAGTTAGGATGAAAGAGGAATAGTTTCTTCATTCATCGAGGAGAAACCATCATCAACTACATCAAAAGCATCTGATGCAGAACCACCATAAGGAACAAGATCAATAACTTGTACTGCCTCAAGAGAAGCAGAGCGTCCCTTACGTTTCTGATAAGTCCAATCATATGGACGATACAGAACATTTACGATAGACCCATTGCCTACCAAAGTATTTACAAGAGGACGCTTCTGTGCATCCATCACATCAGGAGCAGAGTTAGCCTGTCCTGTACGTTGATTCTTAACCTGACGTTTCAAGCTAATGAAATCGCCACGCTCGTCATCCTTGTTTTTAATACGATCTTGTAGCCCATCTGCAATCAGATTAGCCACAGTCGATTCTGAAAGATTACATACATCGATCTTCCATTCTCCATCTTCATTGTACGTTGTGTTAGGGATAGTGACTGATGCCCAGTAAGCAGTTCCATTAATAACACCCATATTGTATTCTCCTTAAATGATAGCAGATATTTCTGCATGGTTTCAAAACGAATTATACATGATAAATAACACAGGGTCAATAACTATTTTTGCAAAATTATATTTCCTTCTAAGTTAGCCAGGTCATCCATACGAACTCTCGTAATTAAATCCCTCCTGCCTTGTCTTTGATAAACTTTATACTCTGCTTGGTAAGCTCTGGAAACCATAGTTTCTAAATCAACTTTATCCTCACAGAATTTTACTAGATTTTCTCTGTTGACCATTAGAAAATCATCTGCTCTTTCAAATGCTATGTAGTCAGCTTCACCATACAGCCATCCTTTCCTGCCAAGTACATTTTTAAATTCAATCCAGGTCCATTCATCATTAACCTTGGCATCATCTCTGTTTGTTTTCTTCCTAGCCTTGACATCTACACTGTATTTAAAGTGATCTTGTTCTAGAAAGAAATCTATATGTTTAAATCTGTCCTCTGATAGACTTGATTTTTGTACTATAAAGTTTTCTTTCTTAGCTGTCTCTTCAAAAAGATTTTCAGTCTTTAATCCTAGCTCCATATTTTCTTTATGTACTAATGCGTTTCTAGCCATGTGGTTCCTACTTTGTGTTCACTATCCAGAGGACAGTTTAGGTTTAAGGTTTTAGTAGTCTTAATCATAGAGTACTTAGTTATCTCTGTAAATCTTTTCACATCTTGATTAGATACTTCAAATTGATATTCGTCATGAATACTCCCTACTAGTTTAACATCAAGACCTGATGCATATACTTCAGCCATCATATGGACAAGCCATTGTTTACATACAACTGCTCCTGCTCCTTGGATCAGGGTATTCAAAGCAGAGAAAGAGTTTCGTATGTGTAACAGCCTACCATCAAGTCCTTTGATTACACCACTCTCAGCAGCTTCAATAACTTGGTTACGCAAGTTTTTAAAGCGTGGCATGTTGTTGAGAAATCTATTTATAAGAACCTGTCCTTCTTTAGAAGACCCACCAACTATACTACCTATCTTAGCTGGACCTGCACCATAACATAATGCATATATAAATGTCTTTGCTTGCGACCTATCGTTTAATCCAGCCATCTTCATGTTAGCTGTATGTACATCACCATTAAGAACTTCTTCAATGAATGCTTTATCTTTCATGTAAGAAGCCAAGACACGTAGCTCCAAGCCTGAAGCATCTGTGCCTACTAACTTATGAGTATGGGGATTACTAACAGTCCAAAGCTCACGACACTCAGTACCATAGGGAGAGTAAGAGGCTGGCACTTGAGCCATATTAGGGCTGTTGTGTGCCATTCTTCCTGTGATTGTTTTGAGTGTCATTACTTTTCCATGAACTCTGCCTTCATCCCCACACTTTTCTATCCAAGATCGAATCTGGGCTATACGCTTTTGCAAGAGCAAATAACGACTGAACATTCTAGCCTCGTCCATGTCAATCTTGGAGAGAACATCATCGTTGACTATAATATTTCCCTTCTCTGTATATGTCTCAGGCTTCCATCCTTTCTGTTGTAGAGCAGCAGCTATTTGCTGACGAGAACCTATATTAAAAGGAATATATTTTGTCTTGGTCTTTAGCTCCACCTTGGTAGGTGGAACCATCTCTTGTGCTGTATCACTTAACTCATTAGCCTCATCCTCCAGACAACCCAAGAGTGCTTGTCCTTTGCGAAGATTGAAAGCAAAACCATTTCGTTCTTGTTGGTCAATGATAGCACGTACCTTATACTCAAGATGTTTAGATTTAGAAGAAAAACTTTTACCTTCATCTTCTAAAACCTTATACAATCGTGAGGTAATATTAACATCTTGTTTACAATACTCTAACATCTCTGGAGAGTAGTACTCAAAACTATCTACATCTCCTTTAGGCATTCTTAGTTTATCGCCCCATGCTTTAAGCGAATGTCCTTCAGAACGAATAGGATTATAAAGTTGGGACATGATCAGAGTATCTTCTATCTGATTGAGTTGTATATTCATGCCTAGTAATTTGTTTAACCAATACCCATCAAAGTTAATACCATTGTGCATGATCAGCTTATCATATTTAGTTGACCAAGATACAAAGTCTTTGCATTTATCTTCTTCCCAGGTAAAAGTTTCTTGTGTGTCTATATCTTTAGCTACTATACAGTGTAACTTAGTAGCATCTAAACCATCTGTTTCGATATCTACCACACACTTCGACATTAGAAAGGCACCTCCTCATCTGTTGTATTCTCTGCGTCAAAAGGATTATCTATCTGACTCATCCTTCCTGTCTCTTTGTCATAGTAAAGATATGAGGCAATGCCAACATCACCTGTGTATCTGTTCTTCAAGATACGAAGGACAGTAGTGTTAGCCTCTACCTCATCAGTTGCTTGCTGGTTTCTTTCCAAGCCAATACAACTGTCACTAAGATGTGCAATACTAGCACTTCCTCTAAGGTGTGACAAGGTAATTTCTTTACCATTCTCATGTCCAGTATCACCTGATGGTCTACGCAAGTGAGATACCAAGAGCAATCCACATCCTGTTTCTTCCACAAGACTACGAAGCTTGGTCATTAGAATATCAATTGACTTACGTTCATCACCAAATTGTTCTTGACCTGATACCAAGATAGACAAGTGATCAAGAATAATCCAACGACACTCAAGAGCCTTTGCCATGAACCTGACTCGATTAAGTATCTCATCGTTACCTATCGAACCAAAGTGATCAAAGGCAAAGAACCTGCCTGTACCTAGTGTATCTTTCTGAAACTTGAGTAGGTCTTTCTTATCAAACTGATCTCGTACTTCCTTGATGTACAGCCTAGCATTAGCCTCCACTGCCATGATGTTAAAGGCTGTAGACCTGATGCTTTCTTCCATAGCCAAGACACCAATGTTATCCTTAGTACTTTTCAAGAGATGATGCATCAACTCTCTGATGATACTAGACTTACCCATGCCAGCACCACTGGTAAAGGTTACAAGCTCTCCTGTCCTCATGCCATAGGTCTTATCATTCAGACCAGACCAAGGATATAGGCACGTTTCAAAATGTGCTTCATCATACAAAGAATCTTGTAAAGAATCCAGATTGATAATACCTGCTGGTGTAAATGGTTTAGCATTCCACCATTCTTCTGTAAACTTCTGACGCTTATTCATCTTGAGATATTCATTTGCATCTTTGTATTCAAGATGAATGATGCGACACTTATTAGGCTCAAAGAGTTGAGCTACTTTCTCTGCTGCTTCCCTTCCAGGTTTATCAGAGTCGAAGCAGAGAACAACATTCTCAAAGCTGTTGAGATATTCAAAGGCACTCTTGCAATCACGTAGAGCAGCTTGCGCCCCTGACTTGATAGATACTGTGGGCCACTTCGATCCAAGCAATTCATAAGCAGACATAGCATCTAGCTCACCTTCACACACAGTTACATACTTTCCTCTGGGTGTGAAGATATCTTGACCAAACAACCCTGCATTCTGAATGTTACCTTCAGACCAATACTTTTTACCTTCTACTTGCTTGACCTTATTACCTACATATTCTCCCTTTGAATCGTAGTACTGATATATGTGATGAGTGATATTGTTACCATTAGTTTTTACAAACGTATTAAATTTCTTACACGTATCCCTACTAATCTTACGATCATCAATTCCTTTTAGTTCTCCTACTGTAAAGCCTTCTTTCTTATTCTGCATAGGTACAACCACTTGTTCAGTTCCTTCTTTAAAGTGTGTATCACAAGAAAAGCAATGAGAGTATCCTTCTGAGTGGCTAACATTAGCATCGCTAGACCCACACTCAGGACACTCTCCTCGTTCTAACCATTTACCAGACATATTTAATTCCTAATAATAGACTTACCAAAATAATTTGTAAGTACTGTTCTAGTATGAGACTTTTGAGGTGCAGTAACATATGGATATATCCACACAACTTTACCATCTTCTTTAACACAAAGCATTCCTCCTTTCTTTTCATTAAATTTAAAATAAGCATCATAGTTTAATGCTTGTAATAAAATAACTTTATTTATTATATCTTCAATCAAAGTCTTGCAAAGCCTGTTCATATAAGGTTTCAGCGAACTCAATCTTGTCGCTCATGATTTCTTTTGTTTCTTGTCTGGCTAATTTCTTAGCTTCTTTACTATCATATCCTTCTTGTTTGTATTGTCTCGTCAGAGATCGAAAGACCTGTCGCTCTTCCTTATCCCATAGATTTTTAGTCATCTTCTTGATCCTCATTGTCATTGTTAGGTAAGTTAGGAAAGTAATCTTTAACAAACTGAATTATCTCTGCTTGTTTGTGTGGATCATATCCATTCTCAGCCATGAATGAGAACAAAATATAGACACAATCCTGCCACTCTTCTTCAGAAACTTCACAGTAGATTACCTGATTTCTTTCTTCTATCGTAGCCTTGATAGAAACAAAGTCAAATACTTTACAAAAACTATCTTCAGTCATTTCAAATCTAACTCTGCTTGATTTTTATCTGGTTCTTTTTTAGCATCACTCCATCGATTATCAGTAAGATGTTTTATTCTTTGATGAGCTTTCTGTAATTGTTCTTGTAACTCTCTTACATTTCTTTGTAATATATTATTTTCTCTTAATAGATCATCTTCATAACCCATATCATATACTCCAGTATATAGTAAGTCTTTAACTCTACCCATAATAACCTCTCTTTAAACGAATAGTAGCATAGATTTTCAGGTTAGTCAACATAGAAAATGTGTGTTCCTATTTGTTCTAGTCTTTCCATGTTGTTAGTCCAGGAGGGAGACACATAACTGGCATGATAATGTGTGGCTCCCAAGGTTGAAAGTAAGGTAACACCATCTAAGGCTAAAGAAGATACATGATAAGCTGTATCTAAAGCTTTCTTCTCAATAGAGGACCATTCCTTTTTACCATCACAGTAGTAACTGAACGCACATTTATTTCTTACTATGTTCCCCTTCCAATACTTACCAGCATGTACAACTTTACATATTGTATTAGGAAATTTTGAAAGATTAGCACGTTCAATTATTACATTGGCTACTGCCAACTGTCCTGTAAAAGATTCAGATCGAGCCTCATGATAGACTGCCTCTACTAAACAGTTCAGTTGTTTATCTTCTTCAGCATAAGCCAGAGAAGAAAAGAAAAGCATACCTAATATTATATAAATTTTATACACGCCATGCTCCCATCTCCAGCCCTACTCTTTCTCTTTGTAAGGCTTGCAAGTCATTGATTATGTTGTTTAAATCAGAAACGCTTTTCTTTTTCATGTCTTCAATAATTTTTCTCTTTCCTTTCACATCACAGTTTTCGTTTACTATACTTAATGTATTAGATACATCTTGTAATGATCGTATTAAATTAGTAAGGTTCATATTAACCTCCTATATAAGGTCAATCAAGTATTGAATTAACATAGCCAATAAGTCTGCCATAAGAATCTCCTCAATGTAGTCTCCACACATGGATATCATTTTCTTCCTGGTCTTCAGGATCAAGATTCCATAGTAACTCTAGCAACTCACATGCATCTTCCCTTGAAGAGAATACTTCTAGTTTATTTCCCATTGCATTGGGAAGAGCATGTAAGTTTTCCAGTGTAGGTTCACCTTCAATCTGTACTATGATAAACATCTTTAGACCTACACTTTCTTTTATTATTTTCTTTCTTTTTATCAGGTACTACTTGATGCTTCCTCCTTTGTTCCCAGTAAGGATCACGAAAACTAATACGCTCTACCTTCCTACGCCTATTAGTTAAATACTTTAAGGGAATCGATGTACTGATTGTATTCATGTTCCCACTCCTCTAGTTCATTGTTTAATATTCTATTACAATCTCTTACTGATACGTCTGTAATAGATGTTGCGTCACTATGTCGCAGGATAATACTATCCAAAGGTTCTCCACATACAGTATCCTGCGATAAGTTTATCTGTATGTGATCATGAAACTTAAACATATTATTCTCCTATGGTTTATATATTATATCATACTTACTAAAGAAGTGCAATCACCTAACTTGAAAAGCAGATAGATGCTTCTTGAACATCTTGATCTTCATAATTAGTAATGAAAGAAATCATGATAGAGCTTACAACTTCTCTGTATTCTACTTGAGAATACTTGCTGATGTCAATCTCTTTAACAAGGTCAATCATTCTAAGCGTGTCTGATAAAGGTACTTCTGATTTCCACATATGATTACTCCTTTGTTTCTGAATCAATAACACGTAGACAATACAAAGCATTAGTTCTCATGGCACTTCTCAAGGTACATTGTACTTCTCCTTTCTCTATCTGCATAGCAGAATGAATCTTGATAGCATCTTCAAAATAAGTCCAACGACCTAAGCTAATATGTTTACCTATTAAAGTTCTGATTTCATCGTTACGATAACCACCATATCCTGGACCAATAGGTTCTAGTGGTGGTAGTTCTACATCTTCTTCATAATCATAATCGTTATAAGTTATACCACTGATCGTTACTGTGGGTAACAAGGTGGGACTAAAGTCTTTGCTTTCTGTATTCCAATCCTTAAAGAAACTAAACATATTCTTTCTCCTAATGTTGGGATAAGTGTACAATTTGTTGACGTTGTATAGTATGCTGACTGAAGCAACCAGCTTTGCAAGTATCGCAATGTCCTTTCAGTTTCTTATGAGTCTTGGGACATAGAAATACTTTCTTCTCAGTGGCTGGACTATGTGTCAAGGTATCATCTCCATAGAACATAATATTCCAGCCAGTATCTTCCAGCATCTTCCATTCTTCTGTGGTATTAGATGGATCAACACTGGCATTGATAGCAATGTTCTTGATAGGGAACAGAACATCTTCTATCAAAGTCTTGAGATGAGGATCACGCCATGCTCTGGTAGGCACCCACCATGCTGTATCAGGATTATCCTCTACCATTTCTTTGACCTTGAATACATCTGCTATGTTAGCAAAGGCTTCACCTCTAGTCTTGAGACGTACTCGCTTGGTTTGCTTACGCTTACGTTTCAGAAATGGTTTGACAGAAAAAGGATCAAGGTTCTGCCAGATACTCTCTACCCTGTCATCCCTGTCATGCATCTTGGGATAGAGTTTATATAACTTGTTATTGAAACAAGTATTAGAACAGAACTCTGTCTTGTGTATGCATGATCCTTGATGGTTCAAGGTATCATTGATGGGTCGATCAGTGGCGAACTGTCCTATGTCCTCACACCAACGAAATAGATCAGCAAGTTCTTTGTTCGTAGTCATAATATAAATCCTCTAAGTAAGATAGTATTGGTTGCCATCATAGATGGTTACATCTACTTTGTCATCTACTTCTTCATTTCTCCATTCATCATCAGACAGTTCACCTGCCTCATCCTCTGCCTTTAGGCGAATGTATTCTATTTCAGAAGCGTTTAGTTCTCTGTCACTTTCAATCGTGACAGTAGCACTCTGTTGAACAGAGCGATACACTGTCACTTGATACTCTTTCATCTTTCTTTACTCCAGTAGTTATCTTCAAGGTAATTATTTACCTGATCTTGACCGTAAGTTTTAAACATTTTTCCTAACCATTCATGGCTTTGTCTGCCATTAATAATGTGTTGGCCCCATCCATTAGGAGCAGATCGTAAAGCGTTCACATATTTCTCAGCATCTTTTTCTATACTCATGATACCTCTCCAAAACCGTGACAAATTGCACACTATTTTCTATATAGTGCAAAGAAATGTCACGGTTTTATTCGTCTAATTATTTCAATTACTTACGAGCATTTTTACACTCTTACAGATACGATAAATGGGTAGGTTTCGTATCTGAAATCATAACAAATGGACAGTTTAAAGACATGTCCAGGTCTGTAGGTTAAGCCATCAAACGATAGCGTGTGTACGTCTCTCCTTCAGGTGTACGTGCCATGATAGGTACAATATCATGTCCCATCTTACGCAGTCGAGAGATGGTGGCAGTAAGATTCTCTGCCCATCCACGTTCGATAGCAGTCTTGCGCGTGACTCGATTACGTTTACGCAAGGCTCGTAGTACTTTACTTTCTGCTGACATTATTTAATCTCCTTAAATAAGTTATTCCATTCTTCATTTGTAATACCTGATTTAATAAACTCTTGATCAGGTGCCGAGACTTGAGGCATGGCATCTTGAATAAGCATTCCATTCTGCCATGCATCTAGTTGCTGGACAGATACATCTATATCTTTAGTGGTGATGTTACCTGTCACCATAGACTTCTTTGTAATTAACATTCTTCAAGTTCCTTCCACATCTTATGGTTCAACATCTTCTTGACTTGATCTTCTCTCGTTACCTTGGTGGTGTGAGCTTTTGATCCTTCCTTTCCACCATATTCTGGATGACTAGACCAGTAGGTTGCTGCTTGATATGCAGTCCACAGTGTACCCTCATTACGTTGAGCATACTTCTCATACCTACCTTGTCCTAAGAGATATCTATTCTCTTCATCAAATATCTTCATGAGATTAGATAGTTTCTTTTTATTGGCTACCTGCTCACGCTTAACATTATCCTGACGATGGGCAAGCGTCTCTGTAAATAGATCAATAGCAGTGTCACGTTTGATAGGTGTATTGTACCACTTTCGCATCTGCTCCATACCATCTCCTGCTATGTACTCAGCAGCAGTCCTAATCTTAGCGGCAAACTGTGGGACAGAGAAGTTCTTTGTATGCTTTCCATACACATATCCTAATACATTTCCTGACACTAAACTATTATAACAGAATGATCTAAATGCTCCTACATATCCATTGTTAGACCATGTACTGTTATGACTTGTCCTGAATTTAAACTCAGGCACGACCACATCTCCTTCAGATATCTCCATAGGATGTGCAGGAAATTTAGTGATTAGTTCTAGCCTAGCTCCCCCATCGTAAGACTTTGTTTCAAACTCTGCATCTGTCAGGTCTAGTCCTGATTGATTTAGGGCTTCCTCTACTGCATCTGTAATTTCCAGGTATTGAGTTGGTGTATATTGCTCACTCACAATAGCAAGAGTCTCCCCTGTATCTTTTCGACGCAATCCTACTCCAATGTCAGTAGGCACATCTGTCAGGTGAAACTTCTCTACTTGGAAATTTACTACATCATGATTAAACATTTAAATACTCCTCATACATTGTTTGTGTGTCACTCCAATAGCGAGAAGGCATGGTGTCATACCTTCTCTCCATCATGTCTCTCCATTCATGGAAGGAGAGTTTCCCCTCCTCCACAGGAATGTTGAGTTCTTGTTTAGGTATCATCTCTTTCCTCCAACATTTGCAATGACTCGCTTGCAAGCTTGATAAGTGTAAGCAAGTCTTTCTTTTGATGGATAGGTACATACCCATCCATATGTACATCACTTACATAAATGAAGTGACTCTCATCAGCAGGGGATCGTTCTATTTTAGCCATCTTTTTTATACTCCACTTTGATTGGAACCCATCGCTTTGGTTGCCAATGGATAACCTTGACAGATTTCCCATTGACTTTCTTCTCACTTGTGTGAGGTTCCCCATCATTCTCCTCACGCCATGTTACGAGCGCCCCATCTACTGGGCGAATGGTCTTCTCAGTTTTTGCAAAGTAAGTCATCACTTATTCCTTTCTATGTGATCTATCGTTAACATTATAACAGTAACTATAATGATGTACAAGAGTATGGCGAAGAGACTCAGAGTCATGATAGCATCTCCTCCCAATATAACTGTGCCGCTATTTGTTTCTGCTCATCGAACAGTTCAGTCCATTTGCGAGTATTAAAATAGTCACTAAGAAGCCAGTATTTGGCTTGATACCATGCTTCAACAGCATGGTCAATTTTATTTTCAAAGTCAGTCATTGATCTTCCTTCCAAATAGTTTGACAGCATTCTGCTTTTTAGCAGCTTTAAGAATGATGTCTGGATCATCCTCATGCCAAGGCCAGAACCAAAACTTCCATTGGTGCCAAGTCATAGGATTATAATGCCACATACGAGAGTGTTTCAAATGTCCCTCGTACAGACGCTTACGTTCTTTAGCTTCTTGATCGGTCATCTTAAACCTTTCTATTCCAGGCATGAATGCCATCTATATATTGTTTTGCTTTTTTGATAACTTCAATTAGAGAATCAGTGTTGCGAACGCTCCAAAATTCAATAAGATTTCCTTCTTTTAAGATTGATATCTCCTGCGTGCTAGTTTGACCAAACCACACAACTTTCGCTACTTTAGCCTCTCCTTGTTCTGTTACTGTTCGTTGTGTTATTCTTATTGTGAAGTTTTTATAACACAGATCGACGTTATCTGTTTTCATTGGTTCTCTCTCTCTCTGGTTTCACATGAAAAGAGAGGGACTACTCCCTCCCCTTTAATGTCAAGCCACTTCAAGAAAGACATGAGCAATAATAATCATTGTTGTAATTGCTCCTGCCCAATGGATTACGAGTCGCCCTAGTCTAGTGGAATTAGTTTCGTACATGCGATACCGTTGGCGCATGGTATTCTCCTATCTTGTTTAGACATAAAAAAGACAGGCGATAGTTACACTACCCCTGTCTCGACAGTCAGAATGACTTATCGCACAAGCCATCGGCACCTATGGCGTTACCATAGATACCAATGGCTTGAACATAAGTTAAGCTGCTACTTTTAATGTAGAAGTTGTGTCTACATTGTCGATTGCCGCTAGTGCGGCCTCTATAATGGCTTTTCTAGCCATTGCTTTGACCTTATCGCCCTTGATTGTGTCAAATTCCTTGTCTT
>Ga0080013_1002611_pt1 | contig 20834 bp, 26 predicted proteins | sample ETNvirenome_6_85_FD_69236 | JGI IMG/M metagenome (GOLD analysis project Ga0080013, IMG submission 69236) | Marine viral communities from the Pacific Ocean - ETNP_6_85 (SPADES assembly) (version 2) | ecosystem: Environmental > Aquatic > Marine > Oceanic | place: Pacific Ocean | collected 2013-06-19 | reverse complement strand
ATCACAGTCATTTCTCAAAAGATAAGGATTGTTCATTTATGAAATATTTAGTAACAGGTGATAGCACAACAGTAACATATAAGTATCGAGATGAAGAAGTTGAAGTTGAATGGGTTTCAAGCTGGTAAGACCTTTTCTTTCTTTTTTATTCTTTTTTTCTTTCTTTTAGATTATATAGTTATTATTATTAATATATATATATATATATATTATATATATAATATAAGAAAATAAACCATTTTAGTATATAAGTCAAGACTTTTTTTATGAAAAATGATTTAATTAGTTATAAAAGGAAGTATTTCAAGTTTACGAATTACTTCCCTCATGTAGGGCAGAAGAAGTTACACTTCCCTGAAAAGGATGCCAGATTTACTGTTGCTGTTTGTGGCAGGAGATGGGGAAAATCGGTAGCTGCAGCCAAGGAAATTGAGGCTGTCATTACGCAACCCAATAAGAGAGCATGGGTTGTTGCTCCCAGCTACCAATTGGCAGAGAAAGTGTTTCGAGAAGTCTGGCATGAGCTTATAACAAACCAGGGCGTACCAACAAGGCGAGCATCATACAGGGATATGTTTATAGAAACAGAATGGGGTTCAATCTTCGAGGGGAAATCAGCAGATAATCCTCCCTCGCTGGTCGGTGAGGGGCTTGACTACCTCGTTCTCGATGAAGCTGCCAAGCAGAAAGCTACTGTTTGGGACATGTACTTACGCCCTACTCTTTCAGATAGAAAAGGAAAAGCATTATTCATAACTACCCCTGAAGGGTACAACTGGGTATATGATAAATTCCTTCTTGGCAAAAAAGATGAGGAATGGGCATCCTTTAACAGTCCGTCTTGGGAGAATCAGTATGCTTATCCTGAGGGATTAGAGGATACTGACCTTATCGAGGCTAAAAGAAACATGGCTCAAGAGGTTTTCGAGCAGGAATATGGTGCAATGTTTACTTCTTTTGCTGGTCGTGTTTATCCATTTGATAGAACGAAAGATTTAGGGAATTTCCCCTATCAACCAAACCTCCCTACTTACGCTTGTATTGATTTTGGCTTTAGAATGCCTGCTGCTGCTTGGTTTCAAGTCTACACAATAGATGGGATAGAACATATTAATGTTATTGACGAGTTTATTCATCAGGAAAGAATAACTACTGACGATCTTATTAATGTGTGTATGACTAAAAAAGCTAAATACAATGTGATAGCCTCTTTTGGAGACCCTGCAGGTAGTGCAGTCCAATCCTCTTCTGGTATGGGCGATATTGAAAAGTTTCGTAGAAATGGAATGAATGTTCGCTTTGTTCGTGATAAAATTAGTCGTAAATTAGAAGCAGGTATTTCTCATGTTAGAAGCTTCATTGAGAATGCTGAAGGCTTACGCAGGCTACATTTAAATAAGAATTGTATGGGATTAGCAGAGGATTTGGAGAATTATCGCTATCCTGAACATAAAGAAGGTAAGGACTTAAAAGAGATTCCTGTTAAAGATGGCTTTCACGATCATGGTTGCGATATGCTGAGATATTTTCTCCTAAATCGCTTTCCAATCAAACAGCAAGGCATACAATTCGTAGATAGAAAAAAAGAGGGCAATAAATGGCACAATACGCTAAAGATTTAATCAGACAATCCATCCAAGATACTAAGTTGCAACGGCTTAGTGTTAAGAGAAAAGAAATAGAAACTTATTTAAATTTCTATACAGGCACATCAATACATCAATACATTAAACCTTACTTTGATGCCATTCCCTTTCAAGAAGTTCCGGTATATGAGATGAATATTACTAAAAAGTTCATCAATAAGATGTCAAAGATTTATACCCTTGGGGCAGTTAGGAATGTAAATAAGAAATATACTAATTATACAAGAAAAAAAGATGTTTCTTTTAAGCATATTGAAAGAATGACAAGGTTATTAGGAACTGTTGCCACTCAAGTTACCTATGAAGAGGATAAATTTTGTTATCATCCAATTTATTTCTTTATTCCTCACTTTGACCCTGCAGACCCTTTCAATCCCATTGCAATATCCTACCCTCTTATGAGTCCTGTAGATGATCCTTCTTATGGAAGTGGAGAGGAGGCATTTGTATACATTGATGATGAATATTATATTGAATATGATAAAGATGGGAATATTCTCAAGGAAGAAATTCACAATCTTGGCAAATTGCCAGTTGTTTTTACCCATCGTGAGCATCAGATTGATTCTTTCTTTGTAGATGGTGCTAGTGATATTATTAATTGTAATACTCATGTAAATATTACCCTTACTGAAATGCAATTAGGATTGAGATATCAAATGTTTGGACAGCCTTGGGCTACAGGCGTTCCTGAAGCTGACATGACTGCAAGAGCAGGTAGTGATATGATTATTTCTCTTCCTGAAGGTGCTAATTTTGGGATTGCATCTCCTGGGGGGAATCTACAGGCAGTAATTGACTCTATTAAATTTCAAATAGAGTTATTAGCCCAATCTAACCACATGTTTGTACAATTTGCACAGGATGGTGGGGAAACTCCTTCGGGAGTAGCACTTCAAATTAAAGACTTGGAATCTTTTGAAGATTTTAAAGATGATATAGAGCTATGGAGACAATATGAAAATGATTTTTATGAAATTGAGCAACTTGTTGGAGCACCTCATGGTGCTAAACTACCCAATAAATTTGGAATTGATTTCCTTGAACCTGACTATCCAAAATCAGAATCTGAGAAAGTCCTCAGAGATGATTGGGATTTAAAGAATGGTCAAACGACGCTTGCAGAGATCATGGTACGCAATAATAAAGACATTACCTTGGAAGAAGCTGAAAGGAAAATTGAAGAAAACCTTGAAAAAAATGTGACACAGCTCACTACTTTTGTTCCTCCACAGTTGCAAACTAATGATGGAGAGGAAAGCGAGAATGATGACGATGTTGGAAATAGACGAACTTAGAAGTGCAGTAGCAAATCTCCAGATAGACTACTACCAAATTGGTGAGAAGTTTTCCGTGTTAGAAGAAAAGCTTGAGATTATTGAGCTTAAAATGAATGAAATTCTTGAAGCTATAGGTAGTCCCCGTGGCAATTAGAAGAGTTATCAAAGCATTAAACAACCTTAGTAAATCCTTTTCAGATATAGATAATGATTTCTTTAGAGAAAGAACCAAAGATTATGGTGAAAAGATTCAAGATAGGCTTATTGATGGCGTTTTAGGTGGTTATGATATTAATGGAAAAACCTTTAAGGGTCTGGAAAAGTCTACAATAAATATTCGCAAAACACTTAAAAATAATACTGGCACATCTCCCCTAAGGGAGAGTGGAGGGCTATTAGATTTTCTAAATTCACCCGATCTAGTAGAGTCTGGAAATGTTCAAGTTAAACTTAAATCTCCTACAGAAGAATATATGACTCTCCAAAATGAAGGATTTACCACGGGGGGCTTTCTTCCTGGGAAGGATGTTCGCCCAAGAAAATGGTACGGCATACCCAAAACATATAGAGAAGGAGGCACACAGTATGAGCTATTCCTTAATAAAATTATTAAAGAAATTAACAATAAAATTACAAAAGCTATCAATGAAAGCTAAAAATAAAGATAGCGAGAAGATAAAAGACTTACAATTAGAGATAGAGCAGGCAAAGAACGATATTGATTTTTTATACAGCCTTATCCAACCTGATATGCCTGAATTGCCATCAGATGATTTTAGCAATTATGGCGAAACAGTAGAGATATCTGATGAATTGTATCAAGAGATGTATAAATATGCAGAAAATAAGAATTGGATTTTTATGGCAGTAGCCTAAAAATTCTTTGCTAGCAATAGTAAATATTAGTAGATTTCCCACTAATTAATAGGAGATTTATAATGGAAACAGAAGTAACCACTACAGATCAAGCGACGGGGCAGGAGCCTCAACAGGAGAGTCAGTCCGATTCTAATGTAGATTATAAAGCCTTGTACCTTGATGAAGTTAATAATTCAAAGAAGCTTCGTAAAAGGTCGCAGGATGCAGAAACGAAAGTAACAGAGTTCACGACAGCTCAAGAGACTAATAAAGTAAAGCAGATGAAGGAACAAGAACGGTTTCAGGAATTATCTGAAGAACTTCAAAAGAAATTAGATTCTACTCTTCCCTATAAGGAAAGGTGGGAGGCTCATGAAACGGCTCAGCGTGAAAAGTATCTTTCAAAGCTTCCAAAGGCTGATAGAGATAAAATGGCAGGTGAAAAGTTAGAGACGCTAGAATATATTACCAATATGCTTCCTTCTGAAGATAGTTCTTCGGAAGCTCCTAAACATGCTCCGGGTAAATCAAGAAATGTTGGTAACGACATTAATAAAGATTGGACAAGCTTAAAGGGCAAGGAAGGTAGAGAGAATTATGAGGCGTATTTGACTGACATTGCTAAAAATAGAAAATTATAAATCCTACTTGAAGGTCTTTATAGGCAGTTGATAGAGGATAAAATTTAAGGAGTTTAAAAATGGCTTATTTAGATACAACTACAGGTGCTAATTTTATACCTGAATTGTGGGCTGAACCTATCTACAAATACTTTGAAGCTAGTTTAAAGTTAAGAGGTTCTGTAGAAGATTATTCAGCATTGGTAAAAAGTTCTGGTGATACTGTTCATATACCAAAGATTCAAATGGATGGGACAAATGACAAAAGTGCCTCTACAGCAGTAACTTTTTCAGCAGCAGGCACAGAGGGAAAAGTTGATTTGTCTATTGATAAACATAAATACCTTGCTAACATTTTTGAAGATATAGCATTAATTCAATCAAATTTTGAATTAATTTCTAAATATACAAGAATGTTTGGAGAATCAATGGCAAGAAAGGTTGAAGATGATTTATGGGCAGAACTTGATGGCTTTCAAACAACAGTAGATGTAAATGCAGATAATTCATTTAATGCAGATACATTGGAAGCTGTACTTTCAAGTTTATATGGTCAAGATATTGATCCTAATACTTGCTCAATGGTTTTAAATAATCAATGTTTAGCTGATTTTATGAATCCTTCGTCAGGTGTAGCTTCTTATTTTATAAGAAAAGATGCAGGTGGTGATGGTACAGAGCTCAGAACAGGTGCTGTTGGCTTAGTTTATGGAATGAATGTTTTTCATGGTCGTTCTATAGCTTCTGCTACAGCAGATGGAACTGTTGTAGGTGCTGTCTATCCACCAGAAGCTTGTGTTTTTGCTGCACAGCAAGACATTAGAGTTCAAGCACAATATGATGTTGAATATTTAGGAACTAAAGTAGTTGCTGATATGATATATGGTTCTAAACTCATAGATGAATCAGGACATACAATGGGATTAAATTTAACTAATCCATAAATAGAATAGTTGGATAATTATAAGGGGTGGGGAAACTCACCCCTTATTTTCAAGGAGAAATTATGAGTTTTATTTGGTTAAAAGATTTAAACAATAATATTAGACAGTATAAAGCAAATGATACAAAGACTATCGATGCCTTGATTTCTTCAGGTAGATGGACTCAGGTTCAAGGTAGAAGGAATTTATCTCCTTATGTTGAGCCAAAGGTTGCTAAAAAGGCTACTAAAAAATCAAGTAAAAAGAAGTAGTGGATAATTCTAATCCCATTCTGATATATCAGATGGGGAAAGTAGGCTCTCAAAGTATTAAGTTTTCATTGGAAGAAAGAAATTATAAAACAGAGCATCTGCATTGGATAACTAGCGTTGAGCCTAAAGCTGAGTTTCCTACACCAAATGCAAAAATTTTAAAAAGTCTTAAAAATAAAGAAAGCAACTATAATATCGTTGTTTTAGTAAGAAATGCAATGGCTAGAAATTTATCGGCTTTCTTTCAAAGGATTAGAAGATGGACTTCTAAGAGACCTGAATATATGTCTGTAAAAGAAATACAAAAAGATTTTATAAATCGCTATGACATTAATTATGCAGATAAATGGTTTGAAGAAGAATTATTTGGAATATTAGGATTTAATATATATAAGGATTCTTTTCCACATAAAGAAGGATATAAAATCTATAATATAGAAGGTAATAAAATACTCTTGCTTAGGTTGGAAGATGCAGAGAAAAAAATTGAAAAGGCTATGATGTCTTTTCTTGGAATTAAGGGTGTTAAAATGAGTTCTTTCGGAGTATATGAAAAGAGAAATGTTGGAAATGATTTTATTAATAAGTATAAAGAAATTAAAAGTATGAAATTTCCATTATATTTTATTGAAAAAAATTACAACCTGAATTATTCAAAACATTTTTATACAAAAAAAGAGATAGAAAATTTTAAAGAAAATTGGAATTATGTCTAAGAGAAGAGTTATTCGCAAGAAAGGCGATCTTACCGGTGCTGGTAAAGGCGATTGGTTACGAGTCGATCTTATAGACGAACAATATAAAAAGAATTACGATAAGATATTTCGCAAGGAAGAAGAGGATTAATTCCTCTTTTTTTCTTCCCTATATTAGAGTTAAATTCCCTCTATGATTCAAGAGATTAAAGCAATAGCAGAGTATGCACTCTATAAGGTAGACTCTTATAGTGATGATGCTCTTGCTCTAGTGGTTCGCACAGGTATGGCTGAATCAGGCTATAGAGCATTGAAGGGGTATGGAGAAGGGAATCCTGCTATTGGATTCTTTCAGATCGAACCTGCCACTATGTATGACATGATGAGAAATTATATTGTTTACAGAGCCCCCTATAGAAGGGCGTTAGAAGGTTTGGGAATGGAATTTAAAGGTGATGATATTGTAGTATCCGTCATGTCTAATATAGGAGTCCAAGCAGCACTATGTAGGCTCCACTATCGTAGAGATAAAGACCCTATACCTCCCTGGGATGATTTAGAAGGTCAGGCAGAATATTGGAAAAGGGTATATAATACTAACCTCGGAAGAGGAACAACTGAACATTTTATAGAGGCGAATAAAAAAATTGGATTCGATTAAATTAGTTTTAAACAATCACCCTGTTCCAGGGATAGGTGTTTCAATAATGGGGTATATAGTCTCCTTGTCAGAAGCATTGTCACCATTATTTAGATTTTTTATATTATTATGTAGTACAATAACAGCCATTTCCATAGCGTATGTTCAGTATAACAAAGCAAGGAAGGTTTATGTCAAAGGTAAAAAAGACTCCAGTAAGAAGGGCAGTAGTAACTCCCGATAAGCATTTCCCATTAGCAGACAAAGCTGCTATAAATGTTTTATGTCAGTCTATTGAAATTGTAAAACCTGATCTCTATATAGATTTAGGAGATGTAGGCGAATGGGAGGGTAGCTCTCATTGGAAGTGGAAGAAGAAGAAACGACCCCCTCTTGAATATCAACTCCCGTCAATTAGGAAAGATATAATAGATGTTAATAAGGGAATGGATATTATTGATGAATCCCTAGATAAAGTTAATTGTAGCAATAAGCACATGATAGAAGGTAATCATGATAATTGGATGAATTGCTTTAATGATGAGCACCCATACCTTGATTATAGATTTAAAAATGCAGTAGATTTAGAAGGTAGGGGATACTCCTATCATCCTATGGGGAAATACTTAAAGATAGGTAAGCTCTACTTCTATCACGGACATCACTTTGCCTCTATGCATCACGCAAGAAATCATTTAATGAAACTAGGTTGCAATATAATGTATGGGCATCACCATGATCTACAACAATCTTCTGTTACTAATATGGATGGAGCTAAGTCTGCATGGAGTATAGGCTGTTTAAAAGATATGAGTGATGAAGAGAATACTTGGTTGGGTAATAGAAAACATAACTGGTCTCATGCATTTTCTATTGTAGATTTCTTTGAAAAGGGTTATTTTACGGTACACGTAATTCAGATAATTAAAGGGAAAACCTCCCTTTGGGGAGAAATATTAGATGGAAATCCGTAGGGATGAGTGGCTCGGAGTAGTAAGATGGTTCAACCTCATTATAGGATTCTTTAATATTTATCTTTATGTTAATGGCTTGGGGCATCATCTATTAGCAATAGGAATGATTAATATAGCAGTATGGGTTTTTACACGAAGGCGATGAATGAATTTTTTAAAAGATTATTGGGAACAGCTAACTGCTTTTGTCATATTAGTTATGACCCTTACAAGAATGCGAGTAGATATAGATGTCTTAAAGGAAAAGGTTAAGACGTTGTTTGATTTATGGAACAAAGAAAGCAAAAACTAGATAGATTGGAAGAAAGGGTTAGCCATTTAGAGCATATTGTACACCCTCCAGTAGATTGGGAGAAGAAGATAGAATCTTTAGAAGGTGCATATAATAGATTATGCGATTTAATTAAAGATAAAATGGGAGATAAATAATGGTAGAAATACTATCGAGCAATTGGGAATATGTTTTAATTGCAATACTTTGTGTAGATAAAGTGGTTGCACTTAGTCCAACAGAATGGGATGATCTCATTTGGACATCAGTTAAAAAATCAATCTTTAAAATAGTAGGTAAATAATATGTTAAAACTATTACTAGCGAAGGCAATTAAGAAACATGGATTGAAGGCTATACTTCTAAAAGTTGGAGATATTGCAGTTAAGTCAACGAAGACTAAAAAGGATGATGAAGTATGGGCTAAATTTAAAAAGGTTTTAAAAGTTCTTTAATGCCAAATGATGTAAAATTACAAGAAGGACATCCAGTTGATGAGAATCTGCGACCTATTAAGGTCGGTGGAGAATCTACTGCTTTAGAGGTTTCAAAAGATGATGTAAGGGTTAATAATTTGTATGTTAATGGAACTACATCAGGAGTAAGTGCTACTGATGATACCAAATTACCCCTTGCTGGTGGAACTATGACAGGTGATATTGCAGTAGCTGATGGCTTTATATTAGATGGTGCAGGAGATATGGTGATAGATGTTGCTGGAGGTGATATAGATATTAAAAATGCTGGTAATACATCTATGAAATTAAAGGTTAATGCTTCTCCAGCAATAACATTGTATGAATCAGCAGGTTCTACAGATGATTATTGTACAATACAGACAACATCGGGTGGAGGAACTTCAATCACGACAGTAGATGATGCTGGGGCAGATGCTCATTTTGGTATCTATGCTGATGGTGATATTATACTTGATTCTGAAACAGGTGCATTTATGGCAAAGAAAGCAGGAACAGAATTTTCAGCAGCAAATTCAGCTTATGCTGGTATGATACTTGGATATACACATCTAACAACTACTGGAACAGAAGAAACATTTACTGTTCCAACATCTGATATAACAGCTATAGCTGTTATAGATGCAGATGCTAAGGTATCTTTTGTAGCACCACCATCGGGAAATGTAGAAATAGAAGTGAATGTTTACAGAGATAGTAGCACATCAAATGAAAGTATTAATTTTGGAATATCGGATAATGCTACCTATAATCAGGTAAGTGCTGAAATTGGTGATGGCTCTTCTGCTTACGATTTAGTTACTCAGTATGGTTATGGTTTTACAGATGAAACTGATGATATATATATGGTAGTGAAATTTGTTGCTTGTGGATTAACGGCTGGGACATCTTATGAATGGTGGATTGGAGCATTTGCAACATTAGGAACAACCAGATTAAAATGGGGAGGAAGAACAGCTACATCTCCTGACAGATATTATCCTCCATTTATTATCAAGGCAACAGCACTACCATCAGCTATACATACACAATAATTTTTTGAAAGTAACTATTTATACAGGATAATATATGCCAACTTTTACAGGAAAAACATTTGCATCATTTTACAATAGGATACTTCAGTTTGGTCATGCTGGAAATAATGGAACTCCAACATCAACCACAGCCATTCAATCGGGTGATGGTGTTGCAACTTCTCTATCTCTTTCTGATGATGTGCTTTCTGTTCAGCCACAGAATGATGATGGGAATACATTCCTTGTTAAAAGCAATGCAGGAAATAATATTCTTACAGTTGATACTACAAATAGTAAGGTTTTGGGAGGGGCATCACAAACTGCCTTAAATACACAGTATGCTCATTTTGGGGTTGCCTACAGCGATGTTACTGGTTCAGGGTCATTTGCTGCCGATACTCATTATGCGATTCCTTTTAATTATGCAAATTTTGGTTCAGCAGCAGCAAGTATAGCTATGGGAAGTTCTACATCCTCAAGCTTCAACGATACAAACCCTGCTACAAGTTTAACAATATCAACAACTGCAATGGATATTGTTACTACATATTGGTATGTAATGGATGATATTACAATAGATGCTGTAAAATGGTTTCATGCTGCTGATGCTATAACAGGAGATTCAACTGCTGCTCATTTAATGAGTTATACAGTAGATGTTACTAATTTTTCAACGGGTGGCGATTTATCGGCTGGGGTCGTAGTAGCAGATGGTGCAACAATTACAAATTTAGGATATGAACAAATATACTATCAATCTATGACAATTCAATCAGCAGATGTAGATGCAGGGAAGGTTATTTTATTTACCTTTGCAAGTGATACTGTGAATAGCGATTATAGTTTAAACTGCTCCGTGAAGTATCACATTCGGTAGCTTATGAAAACAATATTAGATAAGGAGAAATAATTATGCCAAAAAAAGGATATGGTGGAGGAGGGTCTCCATCGCTTGATCAAAGAACTTTAAGTGCAAGGGGTGGTAAAATATTAGAGAGAGTTAAACCCCTTTCTTATTCTGCAAGTGTAAATAAATTGCTTTTGGATGTAGAAGCTGATGTAACAGAAGGATCGGTTAAAACTGGAACTGTTGGCGAGATTGAAATAGTAAATACAGGAAAGCATCCTGCTTTTGCTATTTTAGCATACAGATTATGGACTGATGCTACAACTATGAGTGGCACAACATACCATGTAAACCATTTATTGAAGGCTGGTGAAGGTATGATTGTTCCCGATTCTCCTGCTGTTATAGCAGATGAAACTATTGAGCAACTTGCTGGAACTGCTGTTACTAATGCTGTTCCATCTGTTACTGCAAACTATGCTTATGCTGATAGTGGAACAACTATTGATGATGCAGGATTTGAGGCTGCTGATACAACAATTACAGTAGATGATGGGGATTTCTTCAGGGTAAATGATTTAATTCAGTTCGGTATCAATACAACAACTGCAACAAAGATAGAAATTTGCAGAGTAACTGCTATAGCCACTAATGTGCTGACTTTAGAGAGAGCGTTATATGGTACTACTGCCAATGATAAAGATACACAAACAAATGCCACATCAGGAGTAGTGGATGATGCAAAGGTTTATTTCCCATTTTTTAATACTTACCACGACCACGATAAATACACAGTTGTCCAGACAGACGGCAATGGAAAATTCCATGCAATGAACTTGTTTGGTCAGGGAAGGGCTGCTACTAACTTAATGGGGATAACAGCAGGTAGTTTTTCAGCAAAGTTCTATAATGCAGGATATCAAAATTTAGGATTATCGGGCATATCCTCCTCGACAAACACATCTCTCACGGCAGGTGGATCATACTGGTTTAAAATCGCTATTGATGGTGGAACGGCAGAAGCAATAAACTTTACTGTAGATTCTTCCAATACAAATTGGGGAGGAACTAATGGAGTGATTTCCAAGATACAAACTGCATTAGATGATAAGTATAATAATTCGGCTTCAAATACCTTCCAGCAGAAAAGTTCAGTTGGAATAGTAAATGGTGATGTTAGATTTACTTCAGGGCAGAGATTATCAACTTCTGCAATAGCACTTACAGCAGGAACAGATGGGGCAAGTGCTTCATATAATATATTTGCACAACAGAATGGACATATTCCTGCTCTTGCTAATGTGCCTGATGCTGTTGCTGCCAAACTTCCTGATGATGTTTTATATGACAGGGTTACTTATGATTCATTTCATAATGAGGGTGCTTTTATTTACGAGGATGGTTATGGAAGGCTAACTGGAAGTATGGGTTCAGGTAGCCTGAATCTGGAAACTGGCGAGATACACATGACAGGCTGTCCCCCTAATGCAGAATTTGTATATAGTTGTTTACATACATCTGCATTTTCAGGAAGGCAAAATGCTACCAATGCTGCAAAGATGAACTCATTGAAAGCAATATATGGTAACATGACAAATCAGAATGGTGTAGGTGAATTAACCATAACAAGAAGATAATGCCTAAATCTAAATACAAGAAGAAGAAAATGAAGCCTAAACCTAAGAGAAGGAGATATTAATGGCTACAGCCCCAATATATTGCACGCATAAACAGCTTAAACGGGTTTACCCACAGATAGATGCCTTTGATACAAAAACTCCTATATACGGGTGGGTTCATGTCGCAGGGGATAAATATGTTTCTTATAATTCTGGTATTGTAACACAACTTTTTAGAGATGGGCAGGATTTGGGTGCTGCCCAATCCGCACATGGCGATGTTGATGCAGATTATGAATGGGCTTATGATAGTACCAATGATGCAGTTTATATACATGATACGACAGGTAGTCCTGCTGATTTACTTATGGAAGCTGGCGAAGAATTTACTGCAATGATAACACAGTTTCGCACGGATGCGAGCAGATATTTAGATAGTAAACTTGATCCGAATTTACCAAGAGAACAACTTAAAGATAAGAGTGGGAACTTTGATTATATGATAATTCGCTCCTCAGCCCTCATTGCCGCCGCTTTTCTTATAAGGGCAACTGATCCTACCAATGAGATCGCAACGGCTCTTATGGAGGAAGCACAGGGCAATATAGATGCTTTAAACTCAGGTGGTGCTGCCTTATCGTGGCAAACTACCCGTGATGCTTCTAAAGGTATAATTAGAGATGTATCGTACACGGATGGTAGTGTTCGCCCAGTAGATACTCGTGGCAATTGGGGTGGAACATTTGATCTTATCAGGGTAAAAATTGAAACTGGCGGTGCATTGGATGGAACGGCTACTTATTCTGTATGGGTAAAAAATGCTGATAAACTGGGCATCCAGCAAGGAAACCAAGTTGTTACTTCCGAAAAAATTAATGGTGATTACCAAGCTCTCGCAGGGGGCTTACAAATACGGTTCGCAGGCGAAGATAAAACTTCAGTTGCTACTGCTACAAATGAGTGGGAAATAGAAGTAATGGGTGCAGCAGAGCATATTGATGCCTCTGGTGTTAAAAGCGTTGCTAATAGCAGATGGCTAAACTAAATGGCTGTAAGTTTTACTAACAACTGGAAGAACATTCTTGATAAATTAGAGAACACGCTACGAACTGAATTTAAAGGTGCTTTACCGGTTTACAGAGGTAATAAAGCTCCAGCAGGTTCTACATATCTGCAATTGATACCTTCGGGATCAGAGCTTTTAGAATACAATGTTACCTCAGAAACAAGGGAATTTACCATACAGATTTTGTATTACTTTTTAGAGGCTAATGTGAAAGATAGTGCTTTGGATCACATCCTTCGCACGGTTTCACGAATAGAGGCTCTAATACACGATAACATGGCTATGACGCTTTCTGATAGCAGTAATTTGTTTAACTGCCGGATGCAATCAACAGAGCTAAACGCAGGAGATGAAGATATGTATATCGTGGAATGGGAATACAAGTGTATGCACTTAGGCAATATTTCATAAGGAGATAATATGAAAATAAAACTGATAGATAAAGGTACAGCTCTTCCAAATATATGGAAACAATGTGGAGCTTCTTATGGTGATTGGGAAGAGTTGTGCAATGGTAAAGAAATTGAAGTAAAAACTGTTCCAGATGCAATAAGTGGTTTAGTAAATGTTTCTGGTGCTAAAAAGAAAGGAGATAAATAATGGCAGTAGCACACACATTTTCACCTAAAGAGTTTAGATGCTTTGTTATATCTGATGCAACTAACGCAGGTACAACGGGGCTTCATGCAACCAACATGAATCAATTAGACGTTGATTCAATATCATTTCCATCGCTTAATGTAACGCAGGCAATGGATGTTAGGAGTGGGGTTGGGCATACTCTAAAGGATGAAGATTTTTTCCAAGATAATAAAATGAGGGTGGTCGAATTAAGCTTGTCGGGTACATTACACGATGATGTAGGGCATAGGATGCTATTGGCTAATATCTGTGGTAACGCACAAGCAGATGACACAGATCAAACGATTGCAGCAGGTCATAAAATAGTATCGCAATTATATGGTGCTGCGGTAACAAATAACGCATCATCCTTAACTGTGGTATTACAACCATCGGATATTTCCAATCAAACAGGTTTAGAGCTTTTTGGTTGCGTGGTTACTAACTTTGCAATTTCGGCTGATGCTGGAACAGAGGGTGGAAGATATAAATGGAGTGCTACCCTGCAAACAGGCAAAACACCCGACTTGGCTTCTACTACTAATGTTACAGGAGGCACTTTGTATGCAAATACTACAGGTACAACTTTGGGTTCTGCTTCGGTAACAAAGATATTTAATAAGGATGCAATGTTAAATAGCTTTACTACAACGATTGATTATCCTGCTGTATTTACAGGGATATCATCAACAGGATATCAGGCTGTAGCAAGGGGTGCAGAATGTTCTATAACTCACGATTGTCAAGTTAAATACGATGATGAAACTAAAGGCTTAGTAAGCTCATTTGATACGCAAACTGCTGCATTAGCAGAAAATATGTTTATTATTGCGAACAATGGCAAATTTGGTATAGATACAGCTAATGGTGTACTTACTAATGTAGCGTACTCAGAGGGCGATATAATGATGCTTGATTGTTCCATTAAGGCAGTAGATGATGGAACTGATGCACTTGTGATATTTGATTTGAGTGATTAATCATGGATAAACTAAAGCTAAAATCAGGGCGTGAAATTGATATCAAGGAAATATCTCTTGACGAAAGAGATGAAATGCTTGATAGTGTGGAGTACACTTATGATGATAAGGGTGGTGTATCGGGAGTTAAGATGATGCACTCTACTATTACTAAGTGGCTTCGTTTTGGGCTAAATGGGAAAGCCGATGATGCTTATATTCTCGGCTTGAGTTTTGAAGAACGTACTGAGATATTCCTCGCCATGCAGGAGAAACTGCTGACGGGGGAAGAGAACGCCTCCAGCTCGAAATAAACATCCATGCGGAATGGTGTGGGGGCTGTAGGTTTCATACATATCCGTATGATGCACAGCTTCCTGTTCGCATAGATGGTAAGTATGAGGTTCGCACATTTGAATGTGATGAGGATGTATGGAAAGTAATTGATTTATTAATAGAAGAAACAAAGGAAGCTAATGAAAAAGGTAAAGAGTTTGATATTGCGAAGTCAGTCAATGCTCAGTTGCCTTTTTTTTGTTGCAAGAACATTGTTCACTCCAGAGAACACCAAAAGGATATTGAAAGATACATATACTGCGAGCAGTTCGGCATTTCACCGTATCAGGGAAGCTATGGGGATCAGCCTGCGAAATGGGTTGATAAAGCCTTTATTATTAAAAATGCACTCGCTAAAAAACAAAAGGATCAGATAGATGCCACAAGAAAAGATAATAATTAAATTTGAAGCAAAGGGGCAACCTGCATTAGTTCAGGCAATTAATGGGCTTACTAAAGCACAAGATAATCTTAAAAATGGTATAGTTGGGGCTACAACTGCTGGCGATCATGCAAAAGTACAATCTGCAAAACTGAGTCAAGTAACTCTTAGATTAACGGCACAGCTTGCAGCACAAGGAAAAACATGGACAGATATAGGAGTTAAAACATCTGTAGTTTCAAAGGCAATGAGGGGAAATCAAATTGCTATAGAGAAATTAAGAAATTCTTATAAAACAGCTAATACCACTACAAGAATATTAGGTGGTAGCTTTGCGGTTCTTCGTTCTAAACTTTTACTTGTATCATTTGCATCTACTATGGTTGCAACCACCATTGGAAGATTAACAAAATTATTTGGAGAACAGGAAAAGGCAGAGAAGAAATTAGAAATACAACTTGGTGGCGTTTCAAGAGAATTGTTGAAGTTTGCTTCCGCACAGCAACAAGTTACAAGATTTGGCGATGAGGTTACTATATCTGCAATGGCAACGGCTGCCGCATATACAAAAAATCAAGATCAAATAAAAGGGTTGATGAAATCTGCTATGGATTTATCTGTGTTTTTGGATCAAGATTTAAATGCAACTGTTACCCTATTAAGTAAATCAATTTTTAGTTCTACCAATCAGCTCTCAAGGTACGGAGTATCATTTGAGGGTGCAGTAGGAACAAGTGCAAGGTTTGAAAATGCTTTGCAGGCTGTTCAAGAAAGGGCTGGCGGATTAGCTACAGGTGAAGCTGCCACGCTCAATTTTGCACTTGATCAGATGGGTAATGCTGTTGGTGATTTAGGTGAAAATCTTGGAACTGTATTTGTTCCACTTGTGATGGCATCTGCTAAAGGAGTAAAAGCATTTGCTGAATTTATGGATGAAAATAGAGTAAAATCTTATACTTCTGCACTTTTGGCCGGTGCTGGGGCTTATGGTGTGTATGCTATAGCAACGGGCAAGGCTGCAAAAGCTATGCTTGTGTTTAATAAAATATCGAAGAAAAATATTGCCATGTTAGCTGCTATGGTTATAGTTAGTGAAATAATAGAAAATTTTGAACTATTTGGGGATGAAACAGGCAACTTAGAAGATGAGTTGAATAATCTTAATAATACTACGAAGGTTACACTTGCACAACAGCAAGCACTTGATTTATCTAATGAAAAATTATTATTAACGCAAAGTAATTTAACAAGTGCTGAAATACAGAGAGAGCTAATACAGGTTAGATTAAAACAATTAACAGATCAATTAAATGCTGGTATTATCACCAGAATACAATACGAAGAACAATTAAATAATATATTAATTGAAAGGGTTGCCAATGAAGAGGCATTGTTTACTCAAAAAATTAACAATATAAATGAAGTAAATTCTGCTATATCAAGTGCAACATCTCTATTTTCTAAAAATGTTAATGATCAGATGCAGATTGATCTTGCTGCTACGAAAAATACAAGTGAGTATAAAAGGGCAATGGCTCGTGGTGATAAAGATACTATGGAGAAACTGGAAAAAGATGCGAAAAACAAGCATCACGCCAGCTTGGTTGCTGCCTTTAGAATGGAGCAGGCTACTTCCATTGCAAACATAATTATGAGTTTCGCACAAGCCCACGCAAAAACATTTGCACAGCTTGGTATTATAGGGGGATTGGCAAGTATGCCTGTATTATCAGCCCTTACTGCACTACAGGTTGGCTTGGTTGCAGCTCAAGCACCACCTGCGAAATTCGCACGAGGCGGTATGATAGGTGGCAGAAGGCACTCACAGGGCGGTACTATGATAGAAGCTGAACAGGGTGAGTTTGTTATGAGCCGTAGTGCTGTTCAAAGCGTTGGAATAGAAAACTTAAACCGTATGAACGAAGGTGGTGGAGGTAGTGCTGTTACTGTAAATGTATCGGGAAATGTTTTATCGCAGGATTTCGTAGAAGGCGAACTTGCTGAGAACATCAAGGAAGCCATCAGGCGAGGAACTGATTTTGGAATCAGTTAAGCAATTATACTATGTAATTACTACCAAACAGCTATTTTTAGAATGGCTTTTTGAAATTAATTTGTTTATTGGCAGGAAAATACTTAAAGCCCTTGCAGTAGAAGAAATTAATGAATATGCAGAGGATAATGATACTTTAGATATGCGAACTGCACCAGATAAAATTAAAAGGAATATCATCCATGATGAGGAAGTATTAAAGATGAGATGGGATTTATGTTTAGGATGCGAATTTTTAAATGATAATAAATGTGAAAAATGTGGATGTTTTATGAAGGTGAAACATAAATTAGCAATGGCTTCATGCCCTGTTGGAAAGTGGGATAAATATGGCTCTTGAACTTCCTCCCAATTTCGAGAACGATATTCAGGGCAAGGATACTGCACTTGTTCCTATTATTTCAATCAAAGGTTTGCCGACAAGTGTTGCTGGGGGATATCAAATTTCTGATACTTTTGATTTATTGATTAGCACGAATGTTTTAACAACCCAAGTTCCTGTATCATTAAATGTTGCTAATGGTATATGGAATTATGAATCCAAAACCACAAAGCCACTTTTATTAAATATCCCATCTCTGAAAGAAAGTATTGATATTGAGAAACGGAATTATAAAATTTCTTCAATCAATATTGATATTTCTAATTTCCCCCATGAAGGTCAAAGGTTTAGTGAACTTATTGTTGATAGATCACTTATAAATGTTGAATGTAGAATTTATTGGGCATCCCCCTCTGCAAACCATCTACACCCTTATGATCAAATAGAATGGGAAACATTAACAAGTGATGATGATGCCTTCCAAGTTTATTATGGAACTATCAGACGATATACCCACGATGATGAGAAAGTTAGATTAGTAGTAGAAGATCGCAGTCAATCAACACTTCATAAGGATTTGCCACTTGAGGAACTGGGAACAGGCGATGAAGTTCCTGAGAAATATAAAGGCAAACCAATACCCCTCGTCTATGGATCGGTTGATAAAAGTCCATGTGTAATAAAGAATCAGTTATCAACATCAGGTGCTGATTCTGAAATTATAATAGTTGGGGATAATCCTGATGCAATAAGTAGTATTGATGAATTTAAAATATTTGGAAATGATGTTTATGTTAATATTTTAGAAGATATAGGAGCATATCTATCTGCTGAATATGAGTATGATAGTAGATTTACGGAACAATATATTATAGAGAATAAACAAATTAAAGTAAAATTATTATATGGTGAAACAACAGATAATAGTACAGAGGCTACAACTAATGCACTATCTAATACTATAGCTGAAAATTTGGCTGGTGTTTATTTAAATTCAAAAGTAAATAATATTAAATTGTTTACAGCTTCCGATCAAGTTACAGATTTTTTTACCTTTTTAGGACAGGCAGCACAAAATGGTGGTGCAACCCTTGATTATGGTGCAGTCAACATAGGTGATACTGTTACTATTAGCTTTTCAGGGGGAACATACAATCTATATAAAATATCATATTCATTTGTAGAACCACCCCAACATTTCGATAGTAGATTTTATAGAATAATTAATGCAACTAATATTGTTTTGCAAAAAGACAATGAAGGTTCGGGTGAAAATATTGTTTTGTTTTTTGGTAACGCATCTGGTGGGCAACACCCCATGTATGGAGTTGGCATTGGTGATGCCAATGATGGTGTGGCAGATTCGACAGATCAGATTTTTATTCAGTCAACAAAGAATAATATAGCAGTATTGAATACAGATTCATCTGAAGATGATACAAATCAAACATGGGATCAGCAATGGAGAGATAGTTGGGGTGGGATTAATGTTTTACTTGCCTGTATAGTATCGGGGAATGAGGGTGTTCAGGCATCATTAAATATTGGTTCTATGGAAATTCAAACTTATTATTTAATAGATAAATTTATTGAATCAGATTTCTATGCCAATGTAATGGGCAGGGGAGTTGGATGGATGGGTGGGGGATGGCATTACCCAGATGCTTCATCGGTTGTGTCAGATATTCTTGATGAAGTCGGATATACAGGACAGGCAGATTATGGGACATTGCCTTATTATTGGCAATATGCTTTTACGGTAGATAAGAAGATAAACTCCAAGAAATTAATTGAGGGAATTGCTTCTGCATCTCCATATATCCCAAGATTTGATAATATGGGGAACTTTAAATTTGATGTAATTCCTGTGGATGGACAACCATCAGGCGCTACAGAGATTCAAACAATCAAAGAAGCAGATGTGATTGATTTCTCTTTTTCAAGAACTCCAATTGAAGATGTTTATACCAAGGTGGTATTCAAGTATAATTGGGATTATGCGAGAGGAGAATTTAGCTCAAACAAGGAAGCAGATACAGAGTCGGCGGCTGACACCCTTATAGCTGGCGATGGTTACAAGCACGACTATTATGGGTTTGAAACCATAGATGACGATATACACGCAGAATCTACTCTTATAATTGATGATGATAGGGGTAAATACATAAGACATCATAATACTGCGCAGGAGTTTGTAGCTTGGTATATGTTGTGGTCTTGCAATCAGCATTTAAAAATAAAGGTAAAGCTCCCCCTAGCGTATATGAATGTAGAAATAGGGGATATGGTGAAGTTTGATACTGTTCTTGGTGGAATTGAACCCTATGGGATTAACTATGCTGCGAACTCTAGTGTAAATGGGCAGGCAATATTTAAGAATTTCCTAATTACATCTACCAATAAAACTTTAGAATGGGTGGAAATTGAATGTATCCAGATGCACAACCTTGATCTTCTTTATGAGGATATTCCGGGTTGTACTGATGAAAATTCCTGCGATTATGATGTAGATGCTACAGTAGATGATGGAACCTGTCTTGACTACCCTGAAGAAAATCAAGATTGTGCGGGAGCTTGTTTGCCCGAATACCCAGAAGACGAATGTGGTGAATGTGGTGGCGATAATGATTGTTGCGTTTATGATGAATGCGGTGTCTGTGATGGTGATAATTCCAGTTGTTTAGATGAATGTGACGTACCAAATGGTACGTGTTTTGATAGTTGTGTATATTGTGATGGCACGAATGATGAAACGTGTGATGAATGTGCAGACTGTGCAGGTATACCTAATGGTGATACTCCAGTTGATTGTGCAGGCGTATGTGGTGGTGATGCCGTATTAGATGAATGTGGTGTATGTGATGGTGGTGGCATACCAGATGGTTATTGTGATTGTAATGGTAATGTAGATTTAGGCTGTGGTTGTGGTACTGATGATATTGAGTGTAATAATGGAGA
>Ga0080013_1002610_pt1 | contig 20836 bp, 25 predicted proteins | sample ETNvirenome_6_85_FD_69236 | JGI IMG/M metagenome (GOLD analysis project Ga0080013, IMG submission 69236) | Marine viral communities from the Pacific Ocean - ETNP_6_85 (SPADES assembly) (version 2) | ecosystem: Environmental > Aquatic > Marine > Oceanic | place: Pacific Ocean | collected 2013-06-19 | reverse complement strand
CCATAGTTTGTTGCATAACATACACTTTTCGTTCTAGCTCTTTAATCCGCTTTTCATCTTCGGCGCGCCGACTTTTAAAAAACCAAAACATTAATTTTTCCCCCGGAGTGCGTCATGTTGCTCTATCGCATCAAACACACTCTCTGCATCGGTTCCAATAACTTTCCTCAATTCTTTGCTCTGCTTTTCCTCTGCTATCTTATCAACAATCTTCACTAACGATGGGTTTCCATTGGCTAATCTTGAAATTAACCCCTCCACGATCTCTTGCATAGACAACTTTTTTCTAAACGCGAGCACTCGAAATTCTGCATGGGTCTCCCGAAGAAGATTAAAGTGGACGGACTTCTTACGAATCAGGTCGCTCATACAGCTCCACCACCACCGCCGCCAGATGCGCCTACCGCAATCGGCTGTTCCATATCAAGGTCTTCTCTTTCTGCACGCTGCTCTTCGTTTGTTTTAATTCCGTGACGTACTGTTAAAAGCTCAGCAAACTCGTCTGCAACTTCTTCTCCGTACTTGTCTAATAAAAAGCTCATTGCTTTTGCCTGTAATTGCTCTTCAATGTCAAAAAATGCGTCAAAATTCTTAATAAGCCGAGCTGTTTCTGCTGCAAATTTGTCTATATCAATCGCCGGCGCATCAGGAGCTTCTTCTTGCTCTCGCAGAAACAACCGAGACAAAGAATAACCCTCTGCCTGGATGGCTGCGGACTTAAGCGCGTCGGATTCTATATCGATAAAAATTGCTTGTAATTGGTCATCCAAGGATTTACCGAATCTAACTTCATCTTCCTCGTCTACTTCAACTTCAGGCTCTTCTTCCTCTTCCTCTTCACCCTCGCCGCCTTCCTCATCACCACCTTCTTCGCCACCGCCCTCATCGCCACCGGCGTCGTCTGCAAACGGGTCATCGCCACCCTCATCGCCACCGGCGTCGTCGCCGCCCTCGTCATCAGTTGCAAATGGGTCTTCGTCTTGCTCTCTCAAGACATGAGTGTATGCTCTCTCGAAAAAATTTCTAATGTCTGCTTTTTTCATTTTCATGTCATACCTCGAGGGGTTTTGAAAATAATTTTGATAATTTATCTGCGCGCTTTACTCGAGCCTCTACAACATCCCAATTTAATTCTTTCATCATAGCAAAAACATACTTTTTCTTATCGTTCAGATAATCACGATAATAAGCATGTTCCCACATGTCAATAACAATTACTGGGTAACAATTCATTGGAACATGAATACTATGCAGATCTACAGCGATATTCATAAAGCGGTCTAAGAAACAATTGTAAACAGTGATCGCCCATCCCTCACGAGAAGACATTGCACATGCAACAAAGTCTTGTTGCCAATTATCAAATGTACCAAAATCGCGAGATAACCTCATATAGGCTAATGAATCCATTGTGATTTTTGATGTAGGATCAGCTATATTGTCAAAATAATATGCATGAAGAAATGAAGCGTTTAAATTATACACTTCCTCGCACTTAAGAGATCGAAACGCTGAATCATTAGAATTAGCGCCTGACTTATCAACGGTATCAAGCTTCGCAGAAATATGGTTAGATGTCTCTACATACCCATCCAATAATTCTTGGTGCGCAGTGTTTGTTTTTTGACTTAGCAAGTCAGTCGTAAGATTATATTTCTCTGCTTCAAGAACGTAAGCTTCTTTCAGGGTTTCCTTAGTATCTTTCAATCCAAGCGTCTCTCGAATTACTTTCTCTAATTCTCTATCATTGATCGACATGTCACTTTACCTCATATTCGTCTTTAAAATCTTTTTCATCAACAATAAAGAACTCTTCTTCTGGATCCTCATCATCGAGTTTAGAGATTATGTCTACATTCCCAACAGACATAACCGGTAAATCATCTTCAGCTAGCACCGCGGGGACCTCATCCAAAACTTCTTCACTGGGTGGCGGAGCTTCAAAACGGGGTTCTTCCGGGTCGCGTAAAATAATCTGAATATTCCCTGGAGAGTCTCCCTCCACTCTGTCCACTGTGTACTCGTATCCTGACGCTTTGTGACGAACCTTCAAATCAGGCTTAATAACAATATTGCCATGCGCATCAAAAACTTCTGCTTCGTGAAGCATGAAAGACAATCGTTGAGAATACTCAAATCTAAGTACCTCCAAGAGAAATTTTGAATCTGCTCTTGTCATCGGTCCTCTCCTAAGCCGGCTAGTCTGCCCCATCTACTGGACTCTATTAGCACGTCATTATTAAAATAATAGTTGTCACAGTAACGATAAACTGCGCGTTGAACTGTATCGTAGGTAAACCGTCCCGTAGACTCGTGCTTTTTTTGCATAATTGAAGCGACCATATCAGGAATCATCTTTTGTAAGGCCGCTTGACTTTTCTTAGAAAAACGCTTTGATTTTGCAATTGCGTCTGCATTTTTCTCATGCCATGTTGATATTGCGGTTTCAACAGCTGCCGACATCGTCTTTGCTTGATCAGCAAACACTGTCTCGATTCCCCCCTTTAGATCATCGTAACGACCTGCGGCTTGGATCCATTTTTGTGTGGAAGGAGGTAAAGCGTCACGCCAGCCCTCAATCGCTTTTCCGGCTGCGACACCTGGAGGGTCATTTAATTTTGCGGCTGCTAAGGCGACTTCTTTCGCGGCAGTCTCGGCAGCTTTCTGTGACTCAATTGATTCTTCTTCCGTGGGGGGTGGCGGCTCATCCCCATCTGTTGGCTGTGCGGGATCCTCTTCCACAGCCGTCTCTAATGCTTGGGTGGTATTATCCGCTGTTCCCGTAGTTGTATCAGCCAGATCGCCTTTTAATGCCGAGAGGTCTATCTTCATAAAGGCATCATACGGTGTGTTCAAAATTGCAGAACCAAGAAGTTCTCCAGAAACGATCTTTGTTTCTCCTCCACCCCCGAAGAGGCCCTTCACGAATCCAAGCGCTTTCTTCATAAATCCGCCGCCGCCTTCTTCATCAGCAACGGCTTTCTCTGCTGCCTGGGTGCCATCTGCCCACTTTTGCTTAAACCAGGAAGGTTCTTTATACGCTTTTTCTATTGCCTGCTTGAGCTTGTCAGCAGCTGGGAACCAGCCTGTTGCCGCTTCCTGCTGTTCTGGTGCTGGTTGACCCTCTTGCTCAGGCTGCTCTTGATCTTCAGTGGGTGGCGGAGCTTCAAGTAATAAATGGTCAGCCAACATGTAAGATTCGGTGGTGGAAGCCGGCTCGGTAGGTTGTTCATCCCCTTTTCCTGATGAAGCATTAGACAGTTGTAGCAACGTCATGGCACCTTCAGGATCAACTCCGTCTGGAATTTTGACATTGCCAAAGTTCTTCTTAAATGACTCAACTGTCTCAACAATCGCAGCTATCTCTCCAAGCACTTTTTGTAGCACCTTGGTAAGTTCAGTCGCTTTTTTCTGGAGTGCTTTAGGGTCTGGATCGTTTATTAAATTGATAATCTCTGCTGGATTGACTGTTGACAACGCACCTCTCAACGCTTTCGTAACGTTGTTCCAGCCCTTTACCGCTTCATCGCTATCACCAGCTGCGGCAACACCGGCTTTTTCGAGCATATCAATTGTCGCTTCCATTTCTTTCGAAATGTCCGCTAGCTTGTTAGCATCTTCAGACGAATATTCTTCTTTTAAAAGAATTCCAGTAGTAATGCCTTCTCGTAAAGCAACATAACTTAATTCGTCATGATGAGCCCGGTAAACAGCTAAAATTGAAGCTTCAGCAAGACTTTCTACTAATCCTTTTGACATGCACAGTACTCCATCAAACAAATCACAAGACTAAATATACCCCTGCAACTACTATTTCTTGGTTGAATGGCGCCTTACTTCAACTCCCGCCGCTCGTAGAAGATCCAGGCCAGATGTATCTCTGTATTCATCATCATAAACAACTTCTTTAATACCACCATTTACCATTGCTTTTGCACACATCCTACACGGGCTGAGTGTGACGTACATTGTCTTTTTAGACACGTTATTATAGTCACACTTCAATAGAGCGTTAATTTCTGCATGGATCATCCCGGACTCGCCTGGAGTTGTCGACTCCACCTCATTAGGACCACCAGAATAATTGCCGTTGTAGCCGACTGCTAACACCTGTGTGTTTCTTTCAGTTACTACGACTGCTCCCACTTGATGACGCGGATCATAGCTCCTGCGAGCTATAGATTGCGCAAAATCCATCCAGATTTCGTCCCATGCTGGTCTACCATCCAAGTTCACGCAGATATTCCTCCAGACGGACACAGCCGCCCTCTACTTCATGGCCCCATGCAGCCCATCCAGGGTGCTGATGCCTTGCAAATAATTCAGCCTTAGACTGGTCTGGAAACATTTGCTCGATCCTTTCTCGGGCCTCATCTGGCTTCTTGCTGTGCTGCTCTCGCATATGCTCAAGATATTGCCGAACATTTCTGGCTCCCCGAGGTCGAGGGATCTTCCCATTCTTTCCAATGATACACAGCTCGCACTGACTCATCGTATAAAAGCCTGGATTAACCCTCATCTTATTCCAGACAAATCCAACCGTTGAATACTTTAGCCCCCAGCTTTTTAAGAGCTCAATACCCTGGTCCAGATGTGGATTCGTTACCCACATAAAAACAAGACCGTCTTCCGAAATAATCTTTTGAAGTGGAAACTTCTTAAGATCATTCAGCTTGAGAGTGCTATAATGCTTACGAGCGCCGCCTGTATCACCCATTCCTGGTTTGGAATGCTGAAGCTGGCCCTTATAATCCCAGGGTGGGTCAAGATATATGATGTCATACTTTGGGTCATTATTAAGAGTCAAAAAGTTCCTCGACATGAGTTTCCTTTGGTAGTGTAAATCCGGCGGCCTTTTTGTGCCCTCCGCCACCGAACTTTTTAGCAATTTCGGACACATCTATAGTTTCATGGAAAGCGCGTAAGCTGACTTTGGTGACCTTATCTTCGTGGTCCCAATACCAGATCAATGCAAAGTCACAATCAGGAGAAAGGCGTGCGCCGATCTCAGACATCCAGTGAGAAGCATTGACAACAAGTATATCTTTTCCCTCATATTTACGAGGGACAGCTTTCTCACAAACTTTCTTGATAACAGTCTTTGAGTAAGCCAAAATATAAGATCCGCGTTTTCTTGCATCATCAAATACTGAATCGTCCTCAAATTTTTCAAATTCTTCAAAATCAAAAGGTACCATATCGAAGGCCGCGCTAAACTCTTTAGAATACTCGAGTTCCCACTTCCACAAATCTCTATCCTGGATATACCTTATAAATTTTGGTGGTTCCTTCCCTGGGTGAAAGAACTCCCAAGAAAGTATTGCACCCGATTTCGTCATATCGAAATGTGTGTTGGTTATATCATGCAACTCAACCATCGCAGACTTGTGGTGATCAATAACCAGTAAGTTCTTGGCGGACTTAATCATCTTTTTTGTAACTTCATTGCTAAAAGAAAAATCTAAAATAACGACGTTCTTACCCTTCACCTTTGGTGGTGGGTTACCATGCTTACAAGCATGAAACTCAGCTCGATTTCCTAACAACTTCCATGCAGAATACGCAGCACCGAAACCATCAGTGCAGTCTGCGTGATAAATCACCACGTCAACCGAATTTGGGTCTAAAGAACTCATATTTCCTCCGTGAAATAAGTACTACTCCTTAGGATAAGTAAACCGATAATCAGTAAGATTCGCATCGATTTCCCTACCATATTCATCTTCTAAGCGCACAGGTTGGTCTGAGGTAGTTCCGTCAGAAATTTCATACACAATCGAATTTTTCTTTGCACATATTTGATATGGACATCCAGCTTGTACATTCAGTAGTTGGCCAGGGACCAAATCTCTACTCTCTGACGGATACTGGACCGGGTCTATAAAGTGGCGCTCTGAGGCGAATATAACATTTACACTCCCCATCGCGACAAATAAGACTTCATTCTTATGTTTATGAAATTTAAGACTCGTACATTTTCCTTCCATGATTTCCAGCTTCTTTCCAGTGATCGTAGGAAGAGCAGCCCATGCAGTCTCTATACCCCAGGGTTTTTCCGATGCTGTTGACTTCCCAATCCATGCGTTTTTATTCATCAATTAGCTCCCACCACAAAAGGGTGTCTCGTAAGCCTCGCCAAAAATGTACTTTTGCCGAAAATAGAACTTCAGTTTCAATCTTATTAACGTTAGCCAAAGTATGTTTGACATCTCCCGTTCGTTCAGGCGCATGCGTGATCTCCATTGATGGAAAATATTCACGAAGGCCATTCAAAATTTGATTATTTGTCAATGATTGACCTGCGCCTACGTTATATACTCCAAATCCAAAGGAGCTGTTTCGTTCTGCACACGTAATAAGGGCCCTGGAGACATCCTCAACATAAACCATATCTCTACTTTGCTCCCCGTCCCCGTCACTTCGGAGGGGCTTTCCAGCCTTCAGCTTATCACACCACGCGGCGATGGCAGTAGAATACGGAGAACTCCCAAGCTGTCCGGGTCCGTATACATTGAAAAACCTCAATGCAACAAAATCTAAGCCATAGAGTTCACTGTACATTTCACCGAATTGCTCAACTACAAGTTTCTGTAGAGCGTATGGAGATTGAGGATTTGTCGACTCAGACTCTTTGGTTGGTAATGAAACCCCGTTACCATACACTGCGGAAGAAGAAGCAAATACAAATCGATCAATCTTTCCAACGGCCGCAGTCATTAGCTCAATCGTCTTCTGGACGTTTGTATGAGTTGTCGATGCAGGGTTCTTTACAGAATACTCTACCCGTGGATTCGCGGCAAGATGAAAAATAACATCAAAATCGCCGCGATCGGCTCTCATGAGAATATGTTCATTTGCAAAATCACCAGTAATAATAAGTGTCTTGTCTACATCTTCCGCGCCGTTATAGGCAGGGAGAAGTGCCGGTGGGACACATCGAATATCAATATCATGAAGGACGTCTGGATCACCATTTGAAAGATCGTCGACGCCAACAACATTCCACCCATCTTTCACTAGCATTCTAGTAAGATGTCCACCAATAAAACCACAACAGCCAGTAACTAAAGCTTTACGCATGACTACAAAAATCCTCCGCTTGCATATCTTCCCTATTCTTAATTCCTAAGAATATTTTAATCTTTTTTACCTGATTGTTCAGGTCCATATCATCTGTTTCCAAAATCAAGCATTCACACCCTGTCCATTTAGCAAACTTTCGATAATGAAGAGTTAAAGCACCCAGCACATTTGGCGGCAGGTCTTCAGGATATTGATCATCAATCAAATCTGAATAGTCATTCCGAACGCAAATAATGAACTTTCCGCCTACCTCTGCGAAATTCTTGTCCATCCACGCTAATGCGGTGTCGTCCGTTTCTCGACCGAAGGCTTGCGAATATACCATCTCACAAGGATAAAAACGGTCTAAGATGACTGATACGTTTGTTTGCCGGATGAAATCCATCAAAAATGGACCACCAAATCTCAGTAGGTTAAGAAAGTACTCCGAGCTGTTTAACTGCGTTTTCCACTCTCCAGAATTCTTAAAAACTGGAACGCCCGTTTGTTTCGAAAGCTCAGCAGCAATGTTCGATTTCCCCGTCATATCGGGACCAATAAATGCAACTTTCATGCTTGATAATCTCCCACAATATGTTCAAGAAGATCAGTGCGATATTCAGGGCGAGGGTCGATAACAGTACGTAGAGCTTCTTCTTGCTCGTCGACTAGCGCTTTTCGCTCTGTGGCACTTAACGTTGAAATCCACTTCACCTTATCGATCACATCATCTGCCGTTTCAACCACAAGAGTACCACCCTTTAGCCCGACAGGTAGTGCATGCCGAAACTCAATTGGAATCAACGCAGGAACGTTACTTTTGATCGCCTCAAAAAATCTTCCTGTGATGTTGCCAAATGGAGTATACGCGTCCTTTGTAATGTGAGTTACCGTGATAGAAGAGTTCAATACACTAAAAATATCTTTGTATGCCAAGCGAGGTCCAAACGCAACGCAAGGCGTCTTGGCTAAGAGCTCTCCCGGATCAACTCTTTCAGGCGATTTCTGAAGCCAATTTCCATAAATCGTAGTCTGGATTCCCTCCTCTCTCAGATATCGGCTTGGGTCAATATAGTATTTCCCGAATTGATATTCACGTTCGTAATTGTTGCCGACGTATGTATAATTGTACGAATATTCTACTGGATCGAAGTATCGCTTCATATAATTGCACCAGGGAATTGTAATACGCTTACGAGTTTGGTGCTGGGGGTCGACACATGCATCCGCTAAGATGGCATCTGGCCAGCGCAACTCTTCCTCAGGCGTCATCTTCAAATCACCGTCAACTATCACAATGGGAATTCCTTGTTCATGGTAATAATCAAGTACTTCACATTGACGATTATAATCAGACTCAACAGGATTCTGACCGGAATTCTTCCAGGTCGGCCAACGCCACTCTACATAAAGAATATCGCCATCAGGGAAACCAGAGTCGTCATACTCAACCCCCAGATACTGCTCGTCATCACGCATCTTTTGAAGCTGAATTGGTGTATGACCGCGCTTCAATAGTTCGTTTACCCAGTCAACTCGATTTCCTCGTTCACCATCAGGTGTGTCGACAATGCTGTTTTTCTCAAGAGGGGTAATAAATCCCCAAAAGCTGTAAAGTACTCTCATTTTTTGTCCTTTTTATTTTTACTATTTGCTAAAAGTTTCTGTAAGTGCTTTCGTTCGCGAACTGCTCCGATTCCGATGCCAAGTCTTTCATCAAGCAAATCCAATTGCTGCTGTGGCGATCGTTTAGCACGTTCCTTTGTATTTTCTTCTACTACTTCACGAAGTTCTTCTTTGCGGCGGAGGCCTCTATTAATACGGCTCATTCTTTCTCCATTGATTGATTATTGAGCTCTCGCTTGGCTTTTACAAGCGCAGAACCAATAACTTGATGCATATCATAATATTTGTACTCTGCCAACCTACCACCAAAAATTACATCATCTTCCGCGGGGGCCATCGCTGCATATTTCTTATACATCATATTATTTCGATCATTGTTAATGGGATAATACGGCGTCTTTCCTCGCTTATACTCGTCAGAATATTCTCGTGTAACAATAGTATTAGGTAACTTGCTTGCGGTAGATGGTAGAAAATGCTTGTGCTCGACGATTCGAGTAAAAGGCACATCTGGGGAAGTATAATTTACGACTGCGTTCCCTTGAAAGTCTCCCTCAAGCTCTTCATGCTCAAATCTAAGGGTTCTGTACTCTAGCTCGCCATGACAAAAATCGAAGTACTCGTCTACTTTTCCAGTAAACACAACAGTTTTAGCCAAAGAATTAAAATGGTCACGATCTTCAAAATAATCAATACCAGTTCGAACCTCAACTCCTTCGAGCATATTGTCGACCATCTTCGTATACCCCTCGATGGGGATCCCTTGATACTTGTCAAAGAAATAATTTTCTTCAAACACCATTCGGATTGGAAGCCTCTTAATGATCGATGCAGGTAGCTCTCGTGGGTCTCGTTGCCATTGCTTCATGGTATATCCACGAATGAATGTCTCATATACTTCACGACCAACTTGAGATAAGATCCAGTCCTCTAAATTATCTGGATTCTCGCATGGAATACGAACTTCCTTAAGCTTTGCCTCGGCTTCCGCAGGTGTCATCACACCCCAAAGCTGGTGTAGCGTCATTAAATTAATAGGAAAAGAAAAAATCCTATCGCCAAATCTGACCTTTGGTTTATTGACGTAATTGTTGAATGTTGCAAATCGATTTACATACTCCCAAATACGATCACTACTAGTATGAAAAATATGAGCTCCGTATACATGCACATCAACTCCATTCCTATTTTCTGAATAAACGTTTCCGCCAATATGCGGACGCTTATCAATAACAAGGCACTTTTTTCCAGCATCTGTCATTTCCCTCGCAAAAGTTGCACCAAAAAGTCCGGCGCCGACAATAAGATAATCGTAATTTGTCACTTCTATCCCTCTTTTTTAATGTTGAATGAATAACCAGAAAATGCCGTCTGGTTTTGAACACGGTTCGCATCTTCAGTAAAGCCAAGCTTTCTTAATCTGTGTGCGGCCAAGACCCTGGCCCAGTCTGACCAAACGTTGTCAGCTTCTTCTGTCGATATGAAATGAGTATTAAATGCTTGCTGAATTTCTATCGGGCTAGTTAAGCTGCTAATATGATCTTCAGCTTTCATTAGTGTCTCAATCCATCCTTCAAGAACCCACTGCTTACAATTCAATGATCCGAGGGGAGGCATTGGACCATGAGTTTCGTGAAGTTTAAGAGTACGATTTTCTCTGGCCAAAATACCCTCGACCATCTCGAAATGCCGCTCGTAAATATGAAGAGAATTACTCATGTGTGTATAAGAACCGAGGCCGACTTCCAGTTGCTCAGCTAAAATTTCCTGGAAAAGTGTAAATGCAGGTATATCATAAGCAATCCCAAAAATAAGGTCAGAACTGCGCATATTCACAATCATATGGAGCTTTTCATCACGAATAAAAAATTGAAGTGATAAAGTACAGGGAACATCAAGCCGAGCATCGATACTATCAGCTGGAACACGTAGGTGCATCACGGCTCTTCTAGAATCTCTATCACGATTAAGCTCATTTACAACATATTGCCACTGTCTATAACGGCCGTCGGCAATCTTGGGGTGCTTCTCAAACAAGCGGGCACCATAAGCAGAGTTCGCAGTCACACCATCATCACTAATATCTTTCCAGAAAGCCGAATACCTTGAAATCCACTCAGTTTTATTATTGGCTGAAAGGTACCACAATAACTCAGCGACCATATAAGAAATACTAAATTTTCGACCCGCAACATACGGAATTCGATCTCTGGGGTTCTCGATTGTAAATGAAACACCCAGTTTTTCTTTAATCTTTTGCCCACGAGGAGCTGACATATAGGACGGATTGTTATAGACCTCTTTAATCAACTCAATATAACATTCAGTAAAACTCTCGAAACTTCCTGCGTACAATTCTTACTCCATAACCTTTAGTCAGTTTATTTTATCACATTTGTAGCAATTTTACTTTTTTCATTGACGTTTGATACCCAAAGTCGTTCTTTTTTACTTCTGCGACACAAAGGCTGTAAAGTGGTAGCTCTGTCTCTCCATCCCACCCCCAGCAAAACATTCGGTATGTTTGACCTGACAATGCTGTGGCTGTAACGAGCAAATATGGGCGATTATTCTTTGTCATCTTTGGCTTCACCTCAGACACGAGAAACCAATACAAATCATGCCCATTAATCGCATCGATAGGATGGATATTCATTTCTGTTAACTTATCTTGTACTTCGTCTGAAATTAGGGTGGAGGCGTTAAACGAGCCGAAGTGCTTTACGCTGTTCTCGACACGCTCTCTGCGAGACCAGTCTCCGCAACCTTGCGTTTCTAACAATGCTTCTCGGTAATTTCTTCTTCCGCGATCAGCATCCTTTTTAGTCCATTTTTTAATGTCGTTATTCTTACCAATCAAAACTTCATGCATATGTTTATAAGACTCAAACTCGCTGCCGATAAGGTTCATTGACTCGAATGCACGAATGTTAATCAGCGCCTCCATTGCGCGTTTATTAAATTTAGAGTGCTTCCATTTTCCGTCTTCTGTCCAGAGCAAATCATCAATTTTCTGGTAAGGACGATTAGCTACAAGCTCGTCGATAGCTGCTGCACCGATGCCCTTACATGAAAGAAGAGATGGCATGAACTTTTTCCCCTCAAGAATTGTCCACTTCTTGGTTGCATAATTGATATCAATTGGAACAACCCGATAACCGAGAGCCTTAACTTCGGCAAAAGCCTTAGCTCGCTTTTTATCATTACCAGACATAGCTTCTAGATAAGCGCAAAGCCACTCTTCCTCGTAATACGTCAACAGCCAAGCACAGTAGTAAGAGTCAATAGCATATGAAACAGCATGTGCCTTATTGAATCCATAGCCAGAGAAGTACAAAATCTTCTCGTAAAGGTCGTCTGCCAACTGTCGATCGACACCGTTTCCTACAGCACCTGCAACGAACTGTTCCTTAATCGCTCTGGCCTGAGCCAAAGACTCCTCTGCTTCCGATGCCTTTCTCTTCATAATACTACGACGCACAGTGTCGGTTTCTTCTTCTGGGAAACCAGCGACCACAGAGCACAATTGCATGATTTGCTCTTGAAAAACAATCATCCCATACGTTTCTTCAAGAACTTCTTTAATCAGCGGATGACCATAATCCACACTGCCCGGATTGTTCTTTGCCTTAATGTAGTGTCTATCAACTTTTGCAGTTAGTGGACCAGGACGATAAATCGACGTCAGTGTTGCAATATCAATAATGCTCTTTGGCTTGGCTTTCTTAAAGAGATTTCTAGAGCCTCGATTAGCCAACTGAAACACACCTGGGAACCGACCTTCGGCATAAATATGCTCATAGACATGCTGGTCATTCAAATCTAAAACCTTAGGATTCATGTGAGTCTCAAACCACTCCGAAACCTGTTCGAATGTAGGCTCTTCAATACCCTCCTTTCGTTGAAGGATAAGCTCAATCGTTCTTTGGATAATCCGTAGTGTCTCAAGGCCGAGAAGATCAAACTTAATCCACCCGAATGTTTCAAGATGTTTGTAGTTCATTCCTTCGGCCCATGGAGTTTGAAGCTCTCCTCGGGCTTTGATTAGTGGCATTCTTTCGGAAATATTCTCTGCTACAATACACCCACCAGCATGTCGACCCAAGGCCTTGTTCTGCTTAAACAAAACCTGGATAGGCTCGGCTACTTCTGGATGTTTTTCAATGAATGTCCGAAACTTCGACGAATGTGCTAGCGCGTCTTCGTACAAAAGGACAAACAGGTTCTTATCAGTACCCGGCTTAAAAACAGCTCGCCGTACGTCTTGATCGACGGTGGACAATGCCTTATTTACTTCGTGAAATGGAATTCCATAAAAACGAGAAATATCCTTAACAAGTGATTTTAGCTTAAAGGTGTTGTAGTTCGAAATAGGAATGATATTTTCATCACCCCATTCATCTTTCATCAATTGAATCAAAAGATCGCGGTCACCGACGTCGGTATCAATATCAGGGGCGCCTTTTCGAGAAGGGTTCAAAAATCTCTCGAACATTAAGTCATACTCAAAAGGATCTACGTCTGTTAGTCGAAGCACATACGCAACAAGACTGCCTGCGGCGGAGCCTCGGCCAGGACCGACCAACATTGCTTTTCTTGCGATGTTAATGATCGCCGTCATCGTCAAAAAGTATCGAGAAAACTTCTTATCTTTGATAACTTTCAACTCATACTTCAAACGCTCAATATACTTCGGGTCGCTTGCAAAGCCGCGTTCAATGAGCCCCTTTTTACAAGCCTCAAGAAGCGCCTTATCGTCAGTTTGCCCTTCGGGAACGACGTAAGATGGGAGCTTCATAGTACGGTCAGGGGTAATATCTTGAATACCCTCATGTACTATCCCATAGGGCCGTTCGATCGCATCTTTTACTGTTTGATCATCATAAAAATCCATCCCATCGGCTGACTCAAGATATGTGTCCCAAACCTGATGCGCATTCTTGGGATAGAGTTCACATTTCAAGTCATCTCTTGATTGCGGCAACTTAGATGGGTCGAATTCACGATAATTTAACCATCCCAACTTCTTGTAAAGTTCACGCTCCCGCCAATGCTCAGGACGAGCGTAATGTGAATCCGTTGTAACGACAAGCTTATCATTTAGACCATTGTTGTTCGCAAATTCAATAATCGCACGATTAACAAGGTGTTGTGCAGGAAGCTTGTTAAATTGAAGCTCTAGATGTACATCATCCATTCCAACCGTATCAACAAGACCTTGATACGCATTCCCAACTCCTGTCATCACATTACGGTGAAATGAAGGATCGTCGAGTAAAGTATGCTTTAAATCATCAAATTCTATCTGTTGAGCATGTCGAAACACCTCATAAGCAATAGGACCGCCGATACATGCTGTAGAAATCATCAGATGGCCACCCTGGGCGGCTTCCCTTAACATCCTATAGTCTATACGGGGAAACCTATAGAAGCCCTCTCTGTAACCTCTACTTACGAGATGAAACAAGCGCTGGAGACCTTCACTCGTCTTTGGCAAAACCACAAGATGATGACGACGCTTTACTGGATCATAAAATTTCCCAGACTTGGTTTCCTCTTCATTTTCTACAGTGAGGCCAGCGCCTTCTTTGCCTATATCAACAATCTCATCATCGCCATCAACGATCGCAGTAAGAGGAGTTGTTATTGCTTCACGACGCTCTCTAAGAGCGAACATAGCCTCCTTGTCACCCTTCTTTGCTGCTTGCCTAATTTCGTAATCGAGCTGCCATGCTTCAAGGTCAGGATGCACATACATTTCACAGCCTGGAACGAACTTAAACGAACCACCGCGCTTTTGAACTTTTTCTGCATGGAGAAATGCATGACCAAAAGAATTCATATGACCATGATTAGTAAGACACCATCCATCCATGCCATTCTCAATAACAAAATCGATGTGTTCTTGTGGATACCCCAAACCGTCAAAAGTAGAAAACCCATCATGTGAATGAAGGGAGATAAATTTACTGGGTGGGATTAGTTTCGTCTTTCGCATTTTGTCTCCATACCAATCATTATAGAGAAATTAGCAATCTTTTTCAACGAAATCTTTGTTTTCTCAGGTGTTTTTTTGCCCAATCCATCCAGGCGCCTGCAATAATATCTACATCTTCAGGTGCGATATATCGCTCTCGATCTTTTTCCCAGTCTTGCTTAGCCCAATTCTGAAGCATGGAACGTATTTCACTTTCTAATGCCTTTGTTGATTGTGCATTATGCGCATACCCCATAATATGAGCAGAGACCTCTTTTATATCAAGATAGTAATCTTTCGCGCGATCTGACACCGGTGTACCGATGACTTCGAAGTCTTCATATTCGTATGTTCCACCCTCGGCAGCTTCCATCCCTCGATAATACATTGGAAGCTCTTGAAGCATATGCTCAATCTCATGACGGACAGTATTCGAAATCTCAGATCGAAGAAGGGCGCGCTCCTTATCAGGGAGCGGGTTCGGAGCAAATACATCCACATGAATTCCGGGGCTACCCGTACGGTTGATATTATCACCAGAAATATGGATCGCATCAGAGGGAGTAATAAATAACGAAACGCTTAAATAAGTGTCGTCTTCGCCGAAGTCATCACTGACCAAGTCTGGATTAATTTTTCCAGGGAGAAAATCTATATCAAGACTGTAGATAGCTGTCTCATCTTGTAGGCCGGCAGTGTCGATTAAATCGTCTGCTTCCAAGACTTGATATTCCTCAGCGGTTGTCTTACCATCTTTTACAAGGAAAAGAATCGCGCGCGTAACGCGGTTCGTTAAGGTGCTCACCACTCGTAGGTTCGATTCCATCAAAAAATGACTAACAACTTCTTCTTTTATAATTTCGCTTAATCGATCTTGATTAATCTTCTTTGTCATTTGATAATCTCCCGGTTATTATACTCACGTAGACTTAGTGCTTGCTCTTCCACCTCAATGAGGTTACCTAACATAAATAATATAACTGTCCCAAATTCATGATAGCGTTCGACAATCAATCCGCCGTCACCTGGCGTGAGAATGTAAGATGTTCCGTCTGAGCCTACACCGAAATGAAACTCCGTAATACACGCCACATCACCCGGTATCATTTTTGCTCTCTCTTTTACTAATCTCAGCTCTTAATTCTTCATCGTTTGTATCGATTCCATCATTAGCTAACACTGCTCTTAAAAGAGGAATTCGTATTTCAAGGAGACCGAATCCTTCGCCCCAGATCCATGGAATGTCACATTCTAAAGAAGCTATTTTTTCCTTCACTTGAGCGACACGCTTTTCGAGAAGAGGTCTAAGCTCGGGTGCATCTATATCAATCGAAATTCCGAGATCTAAAGCGAGTGATAATAATTCTTCATGATCTTCGCTTTCTAGTGCTGTGGATGCTTTTAAAAATAACGCTTCCAACCTAGCTTTGTCTTCTGGCATTGCGCGGTCTGGATGCGTCAACATAGCAATCTTACGAAATAATTTTTTTGCCCATTCCGGATGAAATTTCTCTGGTTGCTCGGCTGTATCATGATTTTTTCGTTCTTCAGCTTGTCCCAGCTTATACCCCACGCCTGTTGCTGTCGCATCAGGGGTTTCATCAACTGGTTGAGGGCCCTTAAATTTTTTTTGAAAGTGATTTAAATCGCTAAGCCATTCCTGCTCATACTCTTTAAAAAGGTTATGCGATTCGTCATAATAATTTTGGAGCATTTTTAGCTCAGATTTTAATATTCGAATTTTTCTTTGAAGTTGACGTTTGAATTGCTGCATAACGTCATTAAATATCGTCGATCAATAACCCTCATCCAATCGATCATGAATTATCTGGTCTTTTTCACAGTACGCGCTAAAAAGCTCTTCAGCATCGACTCCAGTCAAGACAAGTACTGACATAAAGTAGTTAAACGCATCAACAACCTCCTCCAAGAATTCGCTTCTATCAAATTCATGAACCTCTGTGTCTCTATGCGGTTTCCAGTTTTTGAGATGCTGCAATGCCTCGAACATTTCCTCAACACCCCTTAGAGCCATATCTCTTACGTGCTGTTGATTTCGTTTATCTGACAAATCGATCGGCCAATCTGGATACTCAGCTGGCTTCTTTCCCTTTAAGCGTGTCATAAACGCTGTTCGTCGGGCGAACATTTGGTCTAATTTGTCACTCAACTTCTTCAACTTCTTCTTCAGTTGCCACGGCAGACATCATATTTTGAATATTCTGCTCAAACGCTTCATGATAATCTGGATGGATATGAAGCTCATCGTTGTGTACAACAAATGTAGCAGAACGAAGATTGTCCATAATATCAGTACCAGTTAAAATAGCCATTTGCAGAAGCTTTGCGAGATGATTGATTGCATCATCATTCATTTTTAATTCATTAGTGTTCATGTTTCCTCCATTTCACTAATCATATTATAGGAGTCATGATTCATTTGTAACCACCCCCGATAATCATTCAAGGTATGATTGCTGGGGTCAAGCGGAATCCAAGTTATCATATGTTATGATAACAGAAATTATCGAGATTTACAGATAATTTATAGCCCAAGCAAAAGCAGCCATAACGAATTGGACCACCACAAAAGCAGTTATTGCCTTTGTCTTAAAAAGCTTCAGGTCTTCTACTTCTTTTGTCATCGTTCCGAGCTGGGAGGGCGATGCAACTTCATCAATCTTTTCTTTCCAGACACGAAGCTCGTCTACCCGGTCTTCCCTTTCTCTCATTCTAGCAATTTCTTGCTTAAGCTCTTGAATCTCAGCATTTAGTGCTTGGATACTTGTTGCTAGCGTTTCAAGTTCTTTTAAAACAAGTCTAGAATATTCGCTCCATCCATTAGTTTCTTCAGGCATAATCTTACTCCGTGTCTTCGTCAGGTGTTATTTGAAGGTATTCTAAAATGCAACCAAGCTTTTCATGAATAACCTCCATTTCAGCGTCATCCAACCCAGAGTAAGTGTGTATATCCACTAACCTTTGTACAACTTCATCACGTACCTCAAATGCCGACTTCCACTCTTGTTCTTCACCACATAATTGCTCCCTAAGAGCCCTTAACCGTAAAATACTAGAACCGCTATCACATTTTGACATATTATATTACCGCCGAAACAAACTATCCAGCTCTTAAATATAGAGCAAAAGATAAGCTTTCTTGAATCAAGATGATGTTAATTCTTGATAGGCTTCTATTGTTTCTGGCCAGCAATTTTTAGCAATTTCTAAACAAGCTTTTGCTACTTGTTGAATCTCCCATTGGGCACCGTCATGGGTTCGAAGCGAAACAAACTTTAAAAGATTGTTTAAATTGACGGTTCCATAATACTCAGTGTACAGGTTTTGGGAGAGAACACCTCGAGCCTGTTCGCGACATACACCTACCCTGAGAAGATCGTTGTATAACATTACAGAACGTCGGTGATGATCACTGACAACTTGAGATGCAGTCATACCATAATCCGTATCCGAAAGGTCTGGTATCACTACAGGGTCCCTTAGCTCATTAATATTTGAAGCTTGTCGATTGGATTTATGCTGCGTTCTGAAACTTGCTGGCTCATAAAACCGGAGATTCTCGTCAGTATAACGACGTGATATCTCATTATAGCTCCATGTTCGATGACGGTGATGCTGGCTTCGAACGAAAAGGGGTACTATGAACCGATATGTTATAACACAATGCTCGAGTGTTGACGTGTGCTTATGCTTGATAAGATACTTAATAAGCTTTCTATCTTTGTCATCCATTACATCCTTATGTTTCCCAAAAGAAACCCTGGCGCTATTAACAACTGTAATGTCTTCTCCCATATGGGAAACGTATTCAACAACGCCTATCTTGTCATCATATAATTCAATTCTACTCACTAAAATTGCTCAGCTTCGGTGGATTCTTTTAAAGCTAAAGTCGATGAATCTGACGATATCGTTTGTGCAACTGCGTCGAAATATCCTGTTCCTACTTCCCGCTGGTGCTTTGTAGCAGTATATCCAATATCTTCAGCGGCAAATTCAGCAGCTTGAAGTTCGGCGTATGCAGACATATCTCGCTTGTTGTAATCCAGCGCTAAATTGAACATTGAATAATTCAAGCAATGAAACCCAGCCAAAGTGATAAACTGAAATTTGTAACCCATTTCCCCCAAAGAATTTTGAAACTTTGCAATAGTTTCATCATCGAGGTTCGCACGCCAGTTAAAAGAAGGTGAACAATTATACGCCAGCATCTTACCGGGAAATTTTTCATGTATAGCGTCAGCGAATTTTTGCGCCTCTGCTAAATCGGGTGTGCTGGTTTCACACCAAAGAAGGTCGGCATACGGTGCATACGCCAAGCCTCGAGATATGGCCATATCTATCCCGCCAGTGATATGGTAAAATCCTTCTGCGGTTCGTTCATTTGATGTAATAAATTGTTGGTCTATAGGATCAACATCTGACGTTATCAAACGTGCTGAATTGGCATCGGTACGGGCAATTAAAATAGTTGGTACATCCATCACATCCGCTGCTAGCCGAGCAGCTATCAATTTCTTAACAAACTCGCTGGTTGGTACAAGAACTTTTCCGCCTAAATGACCACACTTCTTGGCCGAAGATAACTGGTCTTCAAAGTGCACCCCCGCTGCGCCGGCGCGAATCATTGCTTGCATCAATTCAAACGCATTGAGGTTTCCACCGAAACCTGCTTCTGCATCTGCAACGATAGGTGCGAACCAATCTCTTATTGACCCGCAATTTTCAATCCATTCGACCTGATCGGCACGACGAAGAGCATTATTTATTTTTTCAATAAGCATTGGAACACTGTTTACCGCATATAAACTTTGATCCGGGTACATGGAATGAGAATCATTCGCGTCGGCGGCGACTTGCCATCCAGAGCAATAAATCGAGGGTGTACCGGCCTTGACCATCTGCATCGCTTGATTTCCAGTCACAGCTCCCATTGCATGAACGTAGGGCTCAGAGCATAATTGGTTCCAAAGCTTTGTTGCAACGTGTGTTGCGAAACCATAGTTTTCACGAAATGAGCCGCGTAATTTGTCTACCTGCTCAGCGGAGTAAGGACGGGTAATTCCGTCCCATCGATTATTGACTGTCATCAGAGAATCTCCAATTTTCCATTTAATTCCAAGCTATTATAGGCTTGTAGTGTTAAAAACTCATCCATATTATTTTGAAAGCACAATATGTGCCATAGGTCATACGCTACTCCGCACTCACCAACCAATTCTTCCTGAAACAGTGTGTCTAAATACTCTTGTGTCACAACAGCTTCGTTATCAAGCATTACGTTATGCCGCAACCACTGCCAGGTCTGCGCACGAGATATCTCAGCAGTGGCGGCGTCTTCCATTAAATTGTTAAGAGGCACGCACCCAGACCCCGCAACCCAGGCCTTCATATATTCATATCCAATTTTTATATTTTTTCTTAACATTTTCTCTGTGAAAGACCCCACAGGAACTTCCACCAAATCTTCAGTTGATATCTCAATATTTGATAGAGGTCTGTTAATTTGGTTGGGCGTGATAAGATATTCATCGAAAACTTTTTTTGCGATTGCCACTAATCCTGGATGCGCTACCCATGTGCCGTCATGTCCATCCATTACTTCCCGAATCTTATCTTGCTCTACCTTTCTAATCGCGGTTGAGTTCGCTATAGGATCGTTCTTTATAGGTATCTGAGCAGCCATACCGCCCATCGCATGCGCTCCCCGTCGGTGACATGTTTGTATTAAGAGTCTCGAGTAAGACTGCATAAAATGTTGCGTCATACCCACTTCATCTCGATCAGGAACAATATACTTTGGGTCATTTCGAAATGTTTTTATGAAACTAAAAATATAGTCCCACCGACCGCAATTCAACCCAGCTGAATGCTCTCGTAATTCGTATAATATCTCGTCCATTTGAAATGCCGCTGGAAGGGTTTCAATCAACACAGTTGCCTTAATAACTCCATTCTTCACACCAAAATATTCTTCAGAAAATGAAAAAATCTTATTCCAAAGAGCAGCTTCATTGTGGTGCTCTAATTTGGGAAGATAAAAATAGGGGCTGCGGCCGGTCTCCACAAGGGTGGTGATATTATTCGCGATGTAAACACCAAAGTCGAAGAGCGCTGCTGGAATCGGCGCATCCCATAAATCATGAATCA
>Ga0080013_1002609_pt1 | contig 20846 bp, 14 predicted proteins | sample ETNvirenome_6_85_FD_69236 | JGI IMG/M metagenome (GOLD analysis project Ga0080013, IMG submission 69236) | Marine viral communities from the Pacific Ocean - ETNP_6_85 (SPADES assembly) (version 2) | ecosystem: Environmental > Aquatic > Marine > Oceanic | place: Pacific Ocean | collected 2013-06-19 | reverse complement strand
TCGAATGAAGGAATTTTTAACACTCTACTCAGAAGCGGGAATGATAGGTGTTGTTGGCGCTATGTTCATGTTCTTGGTTTATTCTATGAGCAAGAGAGCAACTCAACAGGCTGAAGCACTTGAGAACCTTAAAGTAGAGAATGAAGAACAATCTGTAAGGATTTCCAATATTGAATCTATTGTGCTTAAATTCTTAGATAGATGGAACCGTAGTGATGAAACAAGAGACAGACGGCATGAAGATATGGTGAAAGAAATTAATGATATGTCTGATGTTCTTATGGAAGTAAAAGGAAATGTGAGTAGGATAAATGGCAGGCACTAATTCAGTAGCGGAATATAGAGCTGAAAATACAGCAAGGCTCGTTAAATTAGAGGAGCGTCAGATTAGTATCTTTAAGACGCTGCAAAGAGTTGAAAAGCATATTGAAAAGATTAATGGTCAAGTACAAGAAAATAAAACCAATCTGGCTAAAATCGGCACTGTGGGCTCTGTTGGTATTCTTGTTGTTCCTATCGTTGTGTCAATAATAATGAGGTTAATATAATGGAATGGTTAAGTTGGTCGAATGCTGCGTATTTGTCAGTAATTATCTTGGGTGCTATGGTAACTATGGTTGCTACAAAGTACCGGATCATATTAAAAGAAATGAAAGAAGCTGCTAAGAAGTATCATGAAGCTGCTAAGGATGGTAAGATCACCCCTGCAGAACAGCAAGCCATCGCTAAAGAGTGTATGGATGTATTGTTAGCAGCTGTGAAACTTGTCTGGAAATTCTAATGGAGAGTCCAATGGCTAAAAATGGAAAAATGGCAACAGCTAAGCCAGAAAAGAAAGCTGAAAAGACTCCAAAGCTCAACAAGACTCTTTTAGAAATAAAAGAAGCTCTTGGTTATATGCTTGAGGAAATTGATGATGTTCAGATTAGATTAAAGAAAGTTGAAGGTAGAATGGGATTGTAATGGCTGATGTTATAAATCTAGGTGATGTATCTACTAAAGACACAGGAGCTGGAAGTAAACTTAAAACAGGTAACTTAAAAAGGAGTTATAATATGCCAAGAGAATGTGTAGAAAAATTAGTGAAAAAAGGGTGGAGTAGAGCGAAGGCTCATAAATATTGTTATTCTGGTCAAAAGGCTGGTACATCCGCTAAGGATGAACAAAATGAAGTTGGCACTGATAGAGCTAAGTCAGATAATGTTAGAATGCAAAAGAATCTTAATAAACAAGCTAGTTATTAATGGGGAAAAATAATATAGATTTATTTGGGCACGATAAGGGACTAGGAGATACTGTTAGTCGGGTCATTAAGAAAGTAACTAAAGGTAAAATAGAGGAGTGTGGAGGATGCCAGAAGAGGAAAGACTACTTGAATCGAGTGATTCCTTACAGGAATCCAGAGAGCAAGCGTTACGAACATTAAATGGTGGCGTAGTAGAGGGAGCTGAGAGAGGCTTACGCATTGATTTATTCGAGCATGATGATCCAGATGAAGAACTTCCATGTTTATGTGATTTACCGGAGCATGCTCAAGATTTAATTATAGAAGATATCGAATACGAAGAAGGCAATGCCTAAACGTATTTGGAAAATCGACAAATTCCACGGTGGATTAAACTCTAATGCTGATCCCCGTGATATAGAAGATAACGAACTATCTGATGCTTCTGATATAATGGTTGATCAGGTAGGGAAAATCAGAGCTCTGGGCGGGATGGCTGCGCATTATAATTATGGTAAAAGCGCTAGTACTCCAGCTGCTGCTGGTACTGTAAGAGGAGGGTATGGTTTATTCCATTTTAGCCATGATAGATTAGGAGGCCATCTTCCTATTGAGCATTTAGCTGATGGGGATACGATGTCATCCTCAACTTGGGACTATACTAATGATTGGGCCTCTGGAAGTGGAGTTGCTGAATATGAACATTCTAGCGGATCTGGTACATTAATTCAAACTGCTGCTAATCGAAGTGTGGAAGGACTGCCTGCTACAAAGTATTCACTTACTTATACAGTAGAGAATTTTTCTAATTCGTATATTACAAGTTTTAGAATAAAGGGCACAGGCAGTGAGTTTTCAGATAACAATGTTGCTTTAGAAGAATCAGATGGAACGCACACTACTACATTCACTTCTCATGCCACAGACCCAGATCAACCTTTAACAATACAATGCTCATCGGATGGGACGTCATCATTTGATCTTACTGATGTTTCACTTTATATCACTGATGAAACTGGAGATGATTATTTAGCTTTTGCAGACACTGATTCAAGCGCTAATTTAGATATTTATAGTAAAGTAGATAATACATGGGGTGGTAGTGTAGTGGATTTAGGCAGTACTACAGGCATGCTGCCATCTTTTTATAATGTAGATGGAGCATTGAGAGTGAGCGATGGGGCTTTTGGGGCTGCTAATGAGAATATGTGGTATGGAGTTATTAACAGGATACTTTTTCCAGGTACAGCATCACAAGTAATAAATAATGGATGGTTTTCCCTAGCTCAAGCTTTGACTAAACCGGGTTCTGGTTGTAGTATTTTAACTAATGGAAACAATCCTGCTCCTGATCCTGGAGATATTGATATTGCTTTTTTTAATGATAATGGAGCTGGTGGAACATGGGATTTAGTCAGTTATGATGGTATAAGATGCTATGTAAGTTTTGTATACGATGGAGATGTAGGGGATCGGACTGGCCAGGAGACATTGTTACGAGAAATGTCTACATCTCATGATGCTGTAGCGAAGGATCAGATGATGAAATTGAGAATCATAGCAGACCCTCCGTATAATGCTAGAATTACTGGCGGAAGGATATATTGGTCAGAGATAATTGATAAAGATACTGGAGATGTGGAAACATATGAAATTGATGGTACAAGATATTTATTAGCTGAGTTTGATTTCAATAGGGGATCAAGACCAGCTGGAGATAATCAATGGATAAAATGGGATGAAGCTGCGGTTTCAGGTGATGTTGAGACTCCAGATGGAACATTTCATCAAATCTTACATCCTCCAATGGACGAGACATATGAGAGTATAAACGGATTTTCTCATAATTATGATTCTATAAGTTTTGATGCTGATGGCTATGGATTTAAAACTGCTGTTGTTGCTAATAGAGTGGTATATGCCGGGAATGTAAGAATGAAAAATAAAGACGGTATAGTTGAAACAAGGGCTGATGCCATGTTTAAGTCTCTTGTTGGCAAATTTGATACATTTGTACCAGATAGGCTCATTGAAGCGAGTATAAGAGATGGTGATGAAATAGTTAAGCTTGAAGAGTATGCAGATAGGGTACTTCAGTTTAAGAAAAAGAAAATGCATTTAATAAATGTTTCACAAGAGATAGAGTTTCTAGAAGATACATTTATGCATAAAGGGGTTAATCATCCAGCAGCTACTTGTAAAACTGATTATGGTATCGCATGGGTTAATAGACATGGAGTCTTCCTATACGATGGAAAAAGGGTAAATAATTTACTAGAAAAGGATGGACGGCAAGTCATAAGTGATGTATCATGGGATGATTGGATAACAGCAGCAGGTGGTTCCCCAATGATAGGATATGTACCTAAAAAGAGACAACTTATTGTTATAGCAGATCAATATGCAACTGGAGGAGATAATGATATTTATCTACATGATTTAGTTACTAGAAGTTGGGTACATGGTACAAACAGAGTGCCAGCAACAGATGTTGCTAAAACAAACCCTATTACAGATTGGAATGGTGATTTTGTTGTTGGGCATACAACTGGAACTCTAGTAAAATGGGAAGACGCTCTAGTAGATGCAACAGTTTCTTTAGACGCTGCAGTATATATTAAAACAAAAGACATAGATTTTGGACAGCCAGCGCAAAGAAAGAAAGTATATAGAGTGCGTATTTCTTATAAAGGAGATGCTGATGGATTGTATGTAAGATATTTAGTAAATGGGGAAACTGATACATATCGCAGCTTTGAAGGAACTACTTTGTCAGGTGGGATTGCAACTCCTGATGGAAGTGAAGATACTACCCCGTTGGAAGATGCAACTGATTTATCACATTGGACTCATGCAGAATTGAAACCATCTACATCATCTGAAGCAAATAATATATATAGTTTTAGACTAGCTATGTGGGGGTCTATTGATGATGATTTTGAAGTTAATGATATTTCAATTGTTTATAGACTGAAGCCAGCAAACTAATATGGAAAGAGAAAACAGAGTATCCCTTCATAAGAAGCAAGAGAGAATCCATGTTGGAGAGGGTATTCCATCTGTGAATGAACTTGTAGATGGAGTTCCTGTTTTCAGAAGAGTAACTGGTAGAATTGTAGAATATGTAAAAATTGGACAATCTTTATTTGAAAGCGTCTTTGGAAAAGTTACCGTATCTAAAGCCCCAGTAGATGTTGTAGACTTTGATGATGATGGTTATCTTAAATTTGATAATGGTTTAATTATGCAATGGGGGCAAGAAAGTATAGGCGATACGTCTGTGGATGTTACATTTCCAATCGCATTTCCTACTGCATGTTTGAATGTAGTTGGTACTGCATATCGTAGCAATCAAACAGGAGGATTAACTAATGCTCTTGCAATAAAGACACTTCCAACTACTACATTAGTTGTATTTAATACAGCCACTGTTTGGGATACTTTATTTTGGCAAGCTATAGGGCATTAAGAGAATATTTTATGATGGATAAATTGACAGCATTGTTAGTAAATTATAATGAAAAACTGTAATTAATATTCATGCCTAGAGATTCAGTATATACAGCAGCTACAGCGGCTTCCAAGGCTGCCATAGGATATGAGCAAGAAAAGTGGGATATAGCAGAATCGCTATCTGAAGTAGAGTTTGCAGGTCAAAAAGCTGCTTATCAACGTGAAAAATGGGGAAGGCTAGAATCTACAGTAGCTGATGCACTAGAAGTTGTAAGTACATTAGGCGGTATGATGGAAGATCAAGAAATCTTTGAAGATGTATATCTTCCAGAAGCCCAAGAAACACTTGCTAGAGAAGCTTATGAAGGTAAACTCCCTTGGGAAAAATTTAAAGGTAAAAAAGATTTGTATAGTGCTTATTTAAGTGAGTTCGCTCCACAGAAAGTAGATAGGCCATGGTGGGATGTATTAGGAGAAACTGAGTATAAGTTTGGAGAAAAAGGAGGCACATATTCAAAAGGTATAATATCTGCTACAGGCAGGCATAGAAAAGGTGCGGCAGATGTATCGGCATTATTGGGAGAAGATGTACCATATACTACAGCTGCAGATATATTAGAAACAGATGAACCAACTATGATAGAAGAAGTTGACAAAAATATAAACAAACAAGTAGAGGGAAAAGATACTGATTTTGAGAAACTGAAGAAAGAGGCTGAAAGGAAACAGTTAGATAGGGAAAGAAAAGCGATGAAAGAATTGGAAAAGAGACAAGCGGAAGCAGCTGCGGAGGAAGCAGCTAAAGAAGCAGCAGATTTTGATCCATCGGGAAGCAAGAATTATTTGGCTGAAGATGCAGAAGAAGCCGCTGGTGGAGGTCAAGGAGCGTTATTACCTGTCGTAGAAACTGATAAACCAGATAAAATGGCAGAGATGATGAAAATATATAAAGAACAAGATTTGAATCCTTCAGTAACGGGAGGAACTGAAGTAGATTGGTTTGACCCAGCAAGAGCTGAAGAGTTTGGATGGGTAGATGGAAGATGGATATAAAATGGCTAATCTAGCAGCAAATCATTTATCAGAAGCAGCCTATGGCAGGTATGGAGATACTGAAATAGCTGTATCTCAATATGTTGACCCGGGAAAGAAATGGCATGTTAATAGAACAGAAAAAAATCTAATGGCTTCTGGTGAAAGAGGTGAAAGGCTTGTAGATGCAATAGGTTCTGGAACTATTAATCCAGATACTGGCTATGAAGAGAAGTTTTTAGGTATTTCAACAGCAGCGTGGGTAGCAGGGGCTACGATAGGTAGTTTTCTTCTATCGGCTGCTTCTTCTGCTAGCGAGGGACATACAGCGGAAAGAGAAGCTTCATCAAAGGTTGCTGGATATGATGAGGCTTTAACAAATATAGAAGAAGCTCAGAAAAAACTTGGGCCAGCTCGTGCTGCCAAAATAAAATTAGCTAAGGCTGAATATGAACAAGAAGCTAGGAGTTTTTCTGCTGAAACTGGTATGAAATATGATGATGTGCAACGTGGGACTGAACAAGCTATACAGAAAGCTAATATGCCTACACATGGTACTATTGGAGCAAAAAGATCAAGTGCATGGAAAAGGATTGCAGGAGCATCTACTAGAGGAAAAGATAAATTATATGGACAACTTGGTAAAGCTATGGGTGGAGTAGAAGAATGGTATGAAGGTGAAAAAAGCAGGTTGGAGTTAGAGCAGAATAGAATAACCAGAGAGAGAGAATTAGAATCAGATAAAGCTGATGATTGGTATTTAGGCAAGTATGCAATTAAAGCTGGCGAGTTTATATCAGGTGGTGGTATTCAGCAATCTATTGAAGAAACGAGTGAGGCGTACGTGGAGCATAAATATGGCTAATCCTTACGGTTCAGATGCATTGCGATCCCTAAATAGGATACTTCAGTATAGGGAACAAAAAGAAGGTCGTAAAGTCCAAGAAGCGTTACAGTTCATGGAGCTTGCTCAGACAAAGAGTTATAGAGAGGCTCAGTTAGGTTTAGAGAGTGAGAAACTTAGGATGGCTGAAGAAGCCCAGGACTTTAGAGAAATACAGACACAGTTAGAAGTGGCTAGTAAGTCCAATCAACAGTTTATGGGTAATATTGCTGAGGGGTGGATAGCTTCCGCTGGTTTAACGAATCTATTTAATTTAGTACCTACTGGTGAAACAGATGTAGATAAGATTGATTCAAATATTAAAACTTTAACTGATAAACTTACCTCAACAAAGCCGTGGCATGGAATGGGGAAAGAAGGCCCAGGATTCTCAGAAACAGCAGCTACTGAAATAGTATCTGCTTTATGGAATTTTAAAAATACAAAAGACCCTAAATCTGTAATACATCTCGCTAGGGCTACTGGTGATTCTTGGAATACAATGTTATCCGTAGCAGCTGATCCAAGTTTAAAGAAGTCTCTTGACCCCGTAAGATTAGCAGAAAATGAAAAATTACTTACATCTTTTAGAAATATTGGGGCTAGGCCTGAGTTTGCAGAGATATCTAATAAAGCTATTGTTTCATTAGCTAACCAACAAAAGATTCTAAAAGAGCAAGGTGAAATGGCTCAAGGTGACTATATTTTCCAGAGTACATTAGACTTTGGAGATATGGATGAGAAAGAAAAGTTGGGTGAATCATTGAATAAAGTAGATTTGTTTGCTAGAGCACAGGCAGCTGCTGATAAATATGAAGAAGAGAACCCTGAAGAGTTTAGATTAGGCCCTAAGACTAAAACTGCTTTAGGAGCTGCTGCTGTAATTGGAGCAGGTGGAGGGGCAGAAGCTTTATCTAGACAATTCCAACAAGGTCATGATAGTTATCTCAAACAATTAAAGTTAGATGGCAGGAAACCAGGAGAAGGTGGATTGAGAGCTGACAAATTTAGAGAAAAATATAAAGTTGCTAGAAAAGGAGATGCTTTTACAACTAGAGGTAGACCTACTGCCCAATTTATGAGAAGAGCTAAGGATGCAGGTAGGGAAGCGCAAGCTCATATAAGAGGATTAAGAAGAGCACAAACTGGATTAGCTGGAGCAAAGGAATGGGCTCAGAGATATACTGGTATAGGCGGAAAAGCTGCTACTAGTACAACAGTTGGGTTAGCTCTTCCATTTGTAGGTAGAAGTCTTGGAGAGGCGATTGGAGACCAAGAAGGCGGTATGGTTGGTGAAGCTGTTGGTCTTACTGGATTTGCAGGTCAGCAAATTTACAACCAGTTTAGTTCAAAAGGGAAAAGGTCTTTTATTAGTTATATAACTAAAAAAATCCCAGCTATCGCAGGTAAGGCTGCTGCCATATCAATGGCTGATTCACCTGTTTTACCTATAGCAGATATAGCAGCTCTTGGTTTTACAATTTACGAAATATATGATTTATATCAAGAATGGATTGCAGGCGCTGAGTAATAAATGCCAGACAATGCTACAATCTTATTACAAGAGGAACTTGCGAGGCGTGGGAGGAACGTAAATTTAGACGAACTTGACGCATGGTTAAGTAAGTCCATACCTCCAGCCCCCGCAGTGGCTCCCCAAACTGCAGTAGTCCCATCCCAAACAAGAGCTCAAGAATTTTTTAGAGGTGGAGAACTTCCAGATTGGTATGAACCATCCGTTGAAGAAGATAGTGATGTAAGTCTACTCAATGCTATTGGTGTGGGATTGTGGAGTTTTGCTGATACAGCAGCATTTGGTATCCCTGGACTGGCTGTAGACGAAGAAGAGTTCTTAGACTTTGAAGACCCACTAGGAAAATGGACAGGAGCTATAGGAGGATTCGGAGGATTTGTCGCTGGAGCTCCAATGAAAATTGGTGGCAGGGCTGTTAAATGGGCAGCTGGGAAGGCTATACCTAGATTTTCTGAGAAAGCATCAGTAAATACAGTTGTTAAAGCTATGACTGAAACCGGTGTTGCTGGTGGTTTGAGTCGTAAATCTATTAGACATGGGACTAAGGGGTATCAAAGCCTTGTTAAGAGAGCTCAAATTAACCCAGCTTTACAAGGTGCTAAATTTGAAGAGGCTGTTTTAAAATATAGTGATGATCTAGCTGCTAAAAGCGAATTAAATGGGATATTAAATGCTGATGAAGCTGTCGCTTTCAGAAATATGTTTAAAGAGGCTCGTAATAGACCTCTTTCCGATTTCAAAGGATTAGCCGTAGACAGGTATGGTAATACAAGAAAAGCAAGGTGGCTTGGACATGCTATAGATGATGTACTTATGTTTAGTTTTATTGATACTGTATTTGAGGGTGTTAGTACAGTAGAAGATCATGAGTTTGATTTCACTGCTCCAATGTGGGGAGCAATAAATGGACTTGCTTTCTCAGGTCTTGGTTTCTTAAAACCAAAAGGTAAAGCATCAAGTTGGTGGCGTGATTTTAAAGTAGGAGCAAAGGCTTCATTTGGAGGAAAGAGTGCGTATGGAAAGATGGATAAGGCTGGGTTAGCCGGTGTATCCAGATTTATGGCAGAAGCTCGTGTAAGGAATGGGGAAAGTGAATATATAAAGCATACTTATAAAGGAATACGAGGAGAGTTAAACTTAACTGCTCTTGGTACATACCATCCTGGTGAGAAAGCTACTCAAGCTACTGTAAAAGAATTTGAAAGAGTCTTTGGAGCTGGAAATGCTGAAAAGGCTATGAAATCTTTTCTTGAAGCTGACCGGAAGAAGTGGGGCAATGAGATAATGAGATGGTCTACCAAAGAAGAAGCCTCTAATATGTTTCAGGTAATGCCTAGAATGATCTTAGGTGGTCTATTATTCAATGCTCACTCATTTTATGAGATATATGCTCACGATATGGAAGCTAGTGTTCATGACATATTACCACATTTTCTTATAGGAGCATACTTACAGAGACATAATAACCCGTCTAAGTTTGATTTAGACTCCAATAAGATGAATAGAATAAGGGAGAACTTATATGTACTTGGATTTGAGCCAAGACAGTTAACGGAATTTCCTTCTTTTGCGGCAGAAGAGAATCAATTTAGAAATTTACTTCATCAGAAGAAGTTTCAAGACGACTTTGTTCCTTTTGTAGAAAGTCTTGAAGTCATATCAGATAGCAATGAAGTAGTCTCTCGAAAATTATCCCCACGTGAGATTAGTATCGCAACAGAAACTACACAAGACCCGTATTTTGATCAGATATATGATCTTTTAAGAGGGCAAAGGGAAAAGATAAAGCCTAAAGATGCTATATCTGTCAAGGTAAAGGATCAAATAGTAAAAGCGTTTAAGAAGATTCAGCCTGATATAAAAACACCGGGAGATTTTGAGATGGCTAAAGATAAAGCTTCTTTAGCTATGACTGAAAGTTTTGAAAATAATTTCCCATCTATGGTTAGAAAGTTTGCAGAAAATGCAGAACTAAAAATAACCACAAAGACAGGCAGAGAAGATGATATAATTAGAGCTCCTGAACTGATAGGTATTGATGCAGAGTTAAATAGGAAAGCTAGGGATGGAGAATTGTCATGGTTAGTTGAGGCAGATGGGGTAACACCAAGAACTGGTGCAGATGCTGAATCTCATTTAAAGAACAAGATTGACGGTGCAAATGCTATAATTCATATGAGTAACTTTATAAATAAGTTGAAGTTTAACTCTAAGGATCAAGGCAATACTGTAACCGTAAAAGAAGAATCTACTTTAAGAAATTTATATGAGACTGTAAATAATAGTGAAAGAAATGTAAATGATCTATTCGAGAACAAGGCATATCATGTAAAAGATTTTTCATACTCTGATAATTTCAGAGACTATGCTAGGGTAATGGGTCAAAATTATGCATTGAGAGTATCAAGAGGAGTAATTGATATCTTCAAACCTGAGTTTAAAGGACGTGACAATGTTGCGGCATACCTAAGAAAAGGCGGTGTATTAGATCAACCTGCCGGGGTTGGTGAGCATTTTATTATTAAGAGTGTGGATAAAATAAGAATAGAGAATGCTAAAAATGAGGAAGAAGCAGCTGAATTAAAGAGGTTCTTAGGAAGAGTATTGTCATTACAATCTGTTGTAGGCAACTACAGAGTAACTGAGGCAACTACTTCTGTTGATGCCTCGGAAGTAACAGCATTAAGAAATAGACTGAAAACATATGGGTATGATGAGTCTAGACTTCCTAGCTGGCTACATAGTCATATAATGGATGTGTCCTTTAGAGAGAAAATAAAAGGAACAAACTTAGTTTTATCTGAAGTTGACTCTATAATGAAATTATCAGCTCTTGGATTTGCTGATGTAGGCGTAGAGGTTGGTAAAAAGGCTTCTGGTTTCTCTGTAAGATTTATTGATGAGGGTATGGTTCCTAAAGGATTAGGCGATGTAGAAGGAGGGATATTGGAGTATAATAGTACTGTACGGGATATTATAGATAAAAGTAAGGGTCTTATTACAGAGCATCGTGATAAAGTAATATTAACTGATGCTGATACAGTCCAACTTATGAGAGATGCTCTACCTAGATATGCTGAGGATAGTGCAGTAGCTCCAGCAACTCAGAAACTAGCTGAGTTTTTAGATTTAGTAGGTCAAAAACCTGGTACTGAAAAGTTCAGAAATACTTTAGGAAAATTTATAGAAGATGGTGGTGTAATAGGACAGACTAGAGCTTTATTATGGTTACAACAAGCTGGGTTATTAAAGAAAGATAAAACTGAAAGTAAATGGAATGTTGAATTAAAGAATTTTAATAGAGAAATACAGGATAGAATTATTCAAAAAGTCGCTGCCCATGGGGTATCTCCTTTGTATGCTGAAAGAGCATTTGAGACAAGAGAAAGAAATGCTAGCGACAGAAGAATAAGGGAATTTGGAGGCGACTATATATCTAGTATGACCTTACCAGAGTTTTTTAATAGGTATAGACTTCACAGCAATGATAATGATTACTCAAATAGAACAAAAGAAGAACAAGTTTTATTATTTAATAATCTTGCTCAGTTAGACCCAACTAATAGAGTATTGGCTCGTGGTTCTATGCAGAGGATTTTAAATGCAATACATTTTAGGCATAATGATGAGTGGCATTCATATTTAGATATGAGTCGATCTGCTGATAGGAGAGAAAGATCAATAGCTAGAGGAGAAGCTAGGGAAATACTTTGGCATTTAACTGGTTTGATATCTACTAGGAAAGGGCAGCGTGAAAAAGATTTAATATCATGGAGAAATGGAAAGTTTGTAAGAGATCATCAATATGTACAGCATTCAAGATTTGAAGCATTTTTTGATCTTTTAGATATACCATATAAGATACTCAATCCCTTTGCTCCTGTATATTTGTTTTCAGAAGATGGTAATAGTGTTCGTAGAACTGTTGTAAATATATTTGGGAAGACATCTAATTTAAGTAAGGAGAACCAAGAAAGAATACAGACAGTTCGTGACCAGTTTGAAAGATTAGCTGATGTTACTATTGAATTGCCTACTAAAGATGGATTGGTTAATGAAAATATACAAGGTGAAAATAGTGAACGTGGGTTTATGGCTATTAGATTGGCTCCAAATGTAGACCCTGTAATAGTAAATATTAAAGACGTTCAAAGAGTTAAAGAAAGATTTGATGAGTTTGCTAATGAATATTTAGCTGATGGTTCTGGTTTAGATAATGCTAGTAGACGAGTGATTGAAGATATACAGAGAAGTTTACAAAGAGCTGAAGATACAGGAGTTCCAGCTGTAAATATTGATTATGAGCAGGCAATAAGAAGGTTGATGATGAGAGATATGCTGACCGGCTCTGATGGTAATTCAACATTTGTAGAGTTTTTAAATGCGGATGGAGAAATTGATAAACTGTTTGGGCGAGCAAGGCTGTATAACACAAAGAATTTTATTAAAGTTGATAGGAATTTTATAGAAGATATAGCTGATGGATATGCTGTAGCAGCTGATTGGGATAGGGATACAAGAAGTGTATTAAGGCGAAGAGCTCAAAGAAATGGTTGGGGAGTAGCTATATGGAATGATGAAGCCGGTGCTAATTTGAGGCAAGAGGTAGAAAGACTAGTGAGAGATACTGGCGTCAATTGGAGCATGCAGAATAGCATAGGCAATGCACATGAAGAAGTTTCTTCATTTGATAGTATAGCTTTTGTTAGTAAGGAAACTTTAAGGTTTGGGCATATTGTAATGGGTCATGACCCTAGTTCAATGAATCCGTATAAGCCTGTTATATCTGCTGGTGGTGAAGGGTCTCAATTGCTACTCGGAAAAACATTGTTTGTTTATAGTTCTAATCTTGATCCTTTCTTTTCTAATAATAGAGGTGTAGATATATTATTAACAAGAACTGGGGCTAAAGCTGTTAACGGAGATACTGGAACTATGATAGATTCAAGTTGGGATAATTTGAGAACTCATAGGATAGCGGATTCAGCTAATCAGATAAGAAATATATCTTTAGATAGTGTGGGTTTTAAACCTACTAGAGATGCTCCATTTACTTCTGCTAAAGAATCTACAGCTGATGATAACTATAGAGACAATAAAGAATCAGCTGAGAAGTATGATAAAGAAATAAAGCCTTTTGTTGAAAAACATTTAACAAGTGCTAAAAAGGTTACAAGCGATCCTGTTTCTCTTAGGCAGTTTATATTAGATACATTTGGTGATGATGCTTTAACAATAAGTATGGATGGTTCAGAATCTATTGGGCATTTGAATGGATTGTTCTATTTTGCTTCTTTATCTAGAGATGCTAATGTCATGAGTTATAGCCCTAATATTGTTAAGAATAAGATTTTTGATAGATATATAGATACTATTATTAATAGAAGAAGGTCAATGACTGAACCATTTAGGTATGACGAGAATGAATCATCATCTGAAAGGTACGGAGGACAGTCTGTTCTTATACAAGCTCCATTTGCAGTAAAATATAGACAAACGAGACTAAGACCTACTCTTGCTGATGAAGGTGGAGTGAAAATGCGTGGTGAGGTTTTGCTTGGAGATCATGAACGGGCTTCATCTTTGGCTTCTTTACTTTCTGGTGGGCGTGAAATGCGCATAACATCAGATAAGTGGGGGAGGACAGTTATGACGCCAGAGGAATTTCTTACTGATTATTATGAGGCGAACACTGGTGTTCGGATGACTGATAAACAAGCTAGGGATAATTGGAAAGCTCTGCTTGATGCAGATTTTGGATTAGGACATTTTTTTGATTTTATAGAGGGAGTTAATAGTGATTTTCCAAATAAGAACTATCAAGTAGGTATTATAGTCAATAGGAAGCCTCGCACACGTCCAAATGATCTGGCTTTAATGAGTTTAGCTGGCTTCTTGCCGGATACATATGGGAACTCAATGATGATAAATAGTTGGGATGTTGTAAATGTTTTTGAAGGTGACTATGACGCTGATAAAGCAGATTATTTTTGGTCAAGTAATAAACATAATTATGACCATATATCTAGAACAGAACAACATTTTGTACAGGGCATTGACCCCACTAAGCTTATGGCTAGAAGTAAGTTTAATTGGAAACAAAATGCCGCTGCTGAACATGATATGGTAGAAGAGATGGCTGCTGATCTTGAAACATATAAAAGCGGTATTGGGAATGTCCAAAAGGTTGCTAGAAAGTTACAATTTATGGGGAGTTTAGGCAATCCAGAGGGGAAAGGTATTAAAGGTGATGAGTATACAGAGAAAACAAAAACAATATATAACGGGCCTAAAGGTAGTTATAAAATCGTTGTAGACTTTGATGAAACTGATTTTTATCAGAGGTCTGCTCTTGAAACACAGTATATAATTGATGGTAAGGGTAGATTGAATGGTCAGATAGCTGATGATATAATGACTTGGGGTGACAGATTCTTATTCCCAACACGGGAAGAGTCTTTTACCGCAGCTAACTTGAATGCTAGCTTTAGTAATCAAATTAGCAGAAGTGGCAGGAATGCAAATGATCAAAGGGTTAGGATTTTTAGAAGATTAGATAAGAATGATGCTGGGGAATATAAAGAAAGACAAGATTTAAGCCATTTGGATAAAACAATTTTACGACAGGTACTAAGTGAATATGGTAAGTTGTTAAATGTAGCCGGTGATAAAATGTTTGAGAATACTGGAGAACAAAGTAAAGTTAATTATGAAGATGTTATTGATGGAACAGAAAGATTTGTTTTGTTTAACAGAGATATAAGAAACTCTTTGTATTATAGACTTAGAAATCAGAGACAGAGTTATCGTCAAGATAGGGCAGATTTAGCTACTATATATAAAAAGAGATGGCGAGATGATCCAGAGTTTAAAGCTCTTTTTGGAGTAAAAGAGAAACAAGCGTTTAAAGGTAAAGGTAAAAAGAAACAAAGGTTTACATATTCTGAAGCAACAAATAAAGATATGTTTGATGCTACTGTAGATCGCAATGCTAAATCATTTGGAGAAGGAACTAGAGGGTCTCCAATAGAAAGAATACTTTATAGAGTATATGATTCTAATCTTTTTGATGAAACTAGGCATGCTAATATAACTGGAGAGCCTAAAAGACTTATGGATGCTTGGTATAGTGAGCTTATTGGTGATATTAATATGACACCAGAACAGAGAAGTGCTAATGCTGATAGATTTACAGCAGGTGTGCAAAGAGCCACTTGGGATTTTAATAGAAAAGTTGATTTGATTACAAGCTTGAAGAAGAAGATTGGTCAGATTATGAGGAATAAAAACCAAAGCTGGAAAGTTAAGAATCTATCTATAGAAAAGTTAAATGATGTAATAAGAGGTATTGAGTCTGAATTAGGTAATCAGTTAAAAATTGTAGCTCCAGAATATGCAAAAACTAAAAAGTCAGCAGATTTAAAAAAGTTGACATATGTTAATGTTGATACAGAGAAGATGAGAAATGGTACTATATACTATTCTACTATGGAACAGCTTAAGAGAAGCTTACCATTTAACCCGGGTAGGACTTGGGGTTTAGGGGCTGCTGGACAGAGAGATTTAAATTTTATAAAGAAGATTAGAAAGATTTTTTATGGCAACCAAGAACGTCTTGGTGATGTAATGAAGTGGGGTGGAAAGTCTTTATTAACTAATGCAGAGCAAGAGTATTTAAAAGATATACCAGATGTAAGTACATTTTATGAGATTGAAGGGCAGTTATTGCAGCAGGGGGCTCAGAGGCATGGTAGAAGGTTTATATATGCATTTATGCAACCAGTAGAAAATAAAACGCAGGTTGGAATATTTGAAGGCAGGCCTATAAATGTACCCTATGAAGCTTCTGATATGTATGATCCATCTAGTAGATATAGAAGGGGTATAAACTTTTTAACAAGAATGGCTCAGGGTAATCTTGAATATATGGAGACAGGTGATCAGAGAGGAGCTCAAGAAACTCTGTCTGTATTGCAGTTTACAGAGGCTCATTATAACAGATTTTTTAATAAGAGTTTTGACTTTAAAGATTTAGTTGCTGAGAACTTAGGGGATGTTGTTAGTATTGCTGGAGTGGCTGGTAAGCAGGTGCTTTATAATGACATGAGGCTTCCTAATTTCAATAAAGATTTTGAAAGTTCTTTTGTTGACTTCAGGTCTATAAAATGGACAAAGACAACAGACAGAATACGCAATGGTTTTTCTAATATAAATGATCATTTGCTTCGGTTTTATAATGACTTAATGCAAGCAGCTGGTAAAGAGGGGGATTTTCAAGACTATATAGTAAAGATGAATGAACTTGAGCAGCTGCAGATGGAAAATAATATTATTGACCCTATAAAATATTTAGATTTAAGAATGAATATGAGTGAACAAGTACGACAGATAGCAGAAATAACATTACAGAAAGCATTAGGAGGTCAACTGGGAGATACAGAGTTGGCTGGTAAAATATTAGGTAATCCTGTATTTGCTTTAATGGGAGGCCAGGGATATTTTAAAGGAATAACACTAGAAAAAGACACTAAGTTTTCGTTAAAGAGATTGGAGCAGATGAAAGACTTATCTGATGTTGTACAAAAAGCAAAGACTGATATGCCTATAAAAGAAGCTGCTGAGAAAACTTTAAGCAAATTTGAAGAGGATTATGAAAGATTAGTTAGAGAAAGGGAGTGTGCTTTATGAGCAAAATAAATTGTGGTAATCTTAATCCCCATTATGGAGACTTGTTAAAAACCATAAGAGATTGGGCTGGTACTAAGAAAACAAGAAGCCAGCTTAGTGATCCATATGAAGCTGCTTTTAGGTTAGCTAAGAAATCTTTTATGAATGATTTTAATTATCTTATGTATGACTATAAGTCAGAGCGACTAACTGAGGGTAGTCTTAAAAGTTTTAAAGATTCACTAAAAGAACTCAATAATAGGATTGATAGCGGTACTTTAGATAGTGACTTTGCCAGTTTCTTTTATTTGTCAAAACTTAAACCAGCTTCAATGTATGGAAGACAAGAACCTGTTACTGCTAAGTACCTAGATGATATGCAAAAATCATCGTTTACATTTAGGAATAATGAGATAACTCATAGGAATCTTTTCAAAAAAATATTAAAGAGCTTAGAAGATGAAGGCAAACTTCAAGGTTTATCTGCTAGGTATGGATTAAAGAATGCTAAGAGGTATATACAGAAACTTGATAATGACCTTGCTAAAGCTATAAATGCAAAGGATGATGGTGAGATTTCTCGTATAAATGGAGAGATGAAAGACCTTGTTGATAAAACATACTTAAAAGTATTTGATGATTTTATAGATGTCATAGAAAAAAGAATGCCGGAAGCTGTTATGGCTAAATATAATAGTATTAAGAAGAAAGCTGATGAGGGTAATAAAAATTCTCAGAAATTAATAAGTAAATATGATGAAGGTATATCAATATTAAGGCTAAACAGAGATGAAATGGCTTCTCTAGTGAGGGATAAAGATGGTAAAGTATTAAGCTCTAATATGTATAAAGCATTATCTGATTATAATGAAATGTCAGAAGGATTGTATAAGGTAATGCAGAATGGTACAAAAGCTACAATTAGTTCTATTGTTAATAGGCTGGAGATAACAGGAGATGTTGATTCATCCAGAAGGCTAAAAGAAATAGGGAAACGATTGGAAGCTAATTTAATGCCTAAGTATAAAGACGGTTTTTTTCCACATTATGTTAGAGATTTGAGTGCCCCTTTTATGGACACTATTATGCCGCATCTTGACGACTTAAATACGGCAACAAATCCATATGTGAAAACTAAGGGTCGTACAGTTACTGAAATACTAGATGGTTTAAATACGAGGGTAACTGAGCATACTAAAGGCAGAGCCGAAGAAGGTGATTATACATATAGTAGAAATTTCTTAAATGTTATGTCTAGTTATATATTTGATGTCAATAGATTTAATTATGCTGCCTTTATGGATAAACACTTTGTTGATGCTCTTGGTTCTGTTGAGTCTATATATAGGAAAAATGGCAACACCGGGGGATTTGCTCAAAATGTAGTGGACTATATACAAGATTTACATGGAGCGGCTAATGGGGATACTAATATTTCTCCCAAAACAAGGGCATTTATGAGGACTCTTCTAGGTTTTGAGTTTATATCTAAGCTTGGAGTAAATCCTAGAGCTGCGGCTAGAAACTTTACTCAGAGACTACTTGACTATGTTGAGTGGGGCCCTGTTATGGTTAACAGGATGAATAAAGAATTAAAGACTATGCAATTTACTGATAAGACAGGTAAGAGTATTGATTCTGAATCTTACATACAGTCTGTGCTGAAAGATGCTGGTCTTTTGTTTGAGGAAGTGTCTCCAGAATTGCTAGAGAGTGGATTACGGGAGCCGGCTTCTTTGTTTAAAATGAGGAGATGGAATGAAGAGAAGAGCAAATTTGAGATCATAGAGAAGTCAGGTATAGAAAAAGGAGCTGAGGTAGTAAGTAGTATAGCGGCTAAATCATCTTGGTTGCATAGAAAGGCTGAGAACTCCAATAGACAGCATACTTTTAAAGTGGCATATGCTCAACTTCATAATTGGTTATCAGATAATCCATCTTATAGAAAGCAAAAGGCTGATGAAGGTCAAACTCCAGACCAGATTAATAATAGAATAAGAACTGTAGCTGAGAACTATGCAAAAAGTATGGTTATATTAAATCACTTTGATTATGCTGACTATGCAAAGTCTAAAGCTCTTAGGCATCCTATAGGCCGGTTCTTAGGTCAGTTTCAACATTATACATTTGAGTTTTTTGAAAGGAATATAAGAATAGCTAAAGAAGCAAAGGGTGATATTCTTATGGGTAAACTCATGCCAGGTAGTGATGCTAGAGGTTTACAGAAAGCATATAGGATGGCTATTGCTTACTTTATGGCTCCAATGGTAGCAGCTTATTTAACTGGTGTAAACTGGTCAAATATAATTGAACATGATTCATGGGAGAGGCTTAAGCAGCTTTTTATTTTAATGACTGGTGATGATGAAGAAATTAAAGATGCCTTTTATGGCAAAGGCCCGATCATATCTACTTTTGGTGGAGCTGTAACAAGTGATGCATTAGAGATTGGCCAGATGTTGGACTTAATTAATTTAGATGATCCGTCATATTTAACTATGATTACAGGATTAGAAAAGTATGATGATGATACTTCTACTGATGTAGGCAGAAAGATTGGATTATTGAATACATTTGCTGGTAGAGCATGGGACAGATATTTACCTGAGGTTAGAAAAGGTCGTATTGGGTGGGCAGCTCAGTCAGAGTTAGGATTCTTTCCAACAAAAAGAGCTAGACAAGCTCAGAAAAAAGAGGAACCTAAAGCAAGAGCTGTACCTTATGAAATTGAGAAAGCACTAAGCCTATTAACTTAAATGCCAAGTTTATACGAAACATTTAGTGGAGGATTAACTCCAAAAGAGCACCGGGAGCAGACGAGACTTGAGGCAGCTCAAAGAAGAACTGCTAATAGAGCTATGCGACCAAGAGAAAGGCTACATAGGTCTTTAGATTGGATAGGATCAATAGAGTCTCCTGTTTCCCCAGCAGCTGATATAGTAAATGCAGGTTTATATGCTGTAGAGGGTGATAAAAGTAAGTCATTATGGTCTTTGTTATACGCTGCTCCACTTGTTGGTGGTTTTGTAAAACAAGGTAGAAGGCTTAACAGTACACAACTACTATCAAGAGCTACTGATACATTTAGAATGATAAAAGCAAGAGCAAAAAATTTAGACGATCCAACTATATATAATAATCTGTTAAAGATTGAAAAAAGTATAAATGATTTTTATGGTAAAAGAGCTAGAATGGCAGCTGCTGGAAAAGGAGGGGGTAAAAAAGGTAATCCTATTCCTAAAGCTGAAACTAAATTTGCAGGCGAACTTGAGAAAGCAACCGAAAATGCTGTAAAGAGTGATGCAGGATTAACTGATACGTTTAAAAGGAATGTAGATGAAACAACTCGTATGAATAGACCAGTGCCTACAGGGCCAACTAGACAAAGTAAAACTCAAGAGTTGGTTAATGAAGAAAAACAAAGAAGAGCTGTTGAAAGTTTAATGGGGCTGGGAAGAGGTAAAGGTAAATTATAAAAGATAGCAGCCGGGGTTGATTAGTCCCCAGCTACTACCTTCTTCTATTAGCAAGGAGTACTATGCTAAATAATTGTCATCTTCATCTTTATTCATATATCTTATTGCTATATCTATTACTTTTCTTAGTTCGATAAGAATATTAAGTACCATTTTCTCTTTGTTAGGCACATTGTGTTTATCGAATATTTCCATCATTCGTAAATTACTTTTTAATGTTTCTTTTAATAGTTCGTATTCTTCATTCACCAGTCTCTCCTTCCTGTTGTTCGTTTAATCCATATAAAGTTATTAATATAGCGTCTGAATTATAAAGAGTAACTCTTTTATCTGTATATCGTGATGCTATTTCTTTTAATACTCGTTTACGTTCTTGTTTATCTTTAGGTAATTCTATATTAAGTTTAGTTTTCCAGTATTTTTGCCATTTTTGTGGTGATACGAGTGTAGTGCTTACTTTATATGCTGCTAATATTCCTTGCCATTGTCCAAAGTTCTGTCCAAACTTAAATAGAGATGATCTTCCATCGTGAGGCATTGCGTGTACTTGTTCTAAATACGCTTTAGCTCTCATAT
>Ga0080013_1002607_pt1 | contig 20855 bp, 18 predicted proteins | sample ETNvirenome_6_85_FD_69236 | JGI IMG/M metagenome (GOLD analysis project Ga0080013, IMG submission 69236) | Marine viral communities from the Pacific Ocean - ETNP_6_85 (SPADES assembly) (version 2) | ecosystem: Environmental > Aquatic > Marine > Oceanic | place: Pacific Ocean | collected 2013-06-19 | reverse complement strand
CAGAGGGTGTCGTTAGTCGCGACATGCGTAAGGAAGGTGCTGCTCTTCTCAATAAGTGGGAAAAGACAGGTCTTCTTGAAGGTCTCAAGAACGATACAGCCAAAAATGGTATGGCTCGTCTACTTGAGAACCAAGCGAAGCAGCTACTTAGAGAGGCAGCTTCGTCAATGAGTGGTGCCGACGTCGAAGGTTTCGCGGCCGTTGCATTCCCCATTGTCCGTCGTGTATTCGGCGGATTGATTGCTAACGAGCTTGTTAGCGTTCAGCCAATGAGCCTACCTAGTGGTCTCATTTTCTTCCTAGATTTCACATTCGGTGGGACAGATACCGATGGCGGGGACGACGACAAACGTCTGGGCTTCGGCGTTGGCGAATCGCTTTATGGCGGCGACAAAGTCGGATCCGAGATCACAGGCGGCGTGAACTTGTCTGGCGACGCCGGCTCGGCCGCCGGTCAGTTTTATGGCTTGACCAATGGTTATGCTTCGCCAACGGGATCTACCGCTGCAGTCGGTGCAGCAGCCATTTTTGCCTCCGGTACTATTACGACTGGCGGTAGAGCTATTCTCCACGCGGCTGACGACACCGCGTGGACCGAAGACCAGTTAAGTAATATTCTTCGTTTTGATCCGGATCTCGTATCGGGTAGCTCTTTTGTTATGATTACTGAAGATTTTTCTTCGCTCTCCGTCGCCAGCGAAGAAATGAATTATGATAACTTGGCTGCTATTGCTGACATAACCGGCCTCGACGACAACATTCTCGTTCGCCGTCTTTCACAGCTAAGCAAGAGCGTCGATGGCGCCACAACTAGTCAGACAGAAGTTCGAATGGTTGTGGTTTCTTCCGGCTCTACTAATTCAGCTGCCATTACACTAGAGCTAGAAACCTTAGCTGCCGCGACTACATTCGAAGTTCCGATTACCGATAACTTCGATGCCGCCAACGCCGATGGCGCCGTTGTTGGTGCGGTTGCCTGGGGCCTTGAGAATCAGACTGACATTCCCGAGATCAACCTCTCTGTTGACTCCGTGTCCGTCACAGCGATGACCAAGAAGCTCAAAGCTAAGTGGACTCCCGAACTCGGTCAGGATCTCAATGCATACCACAACTTGGACGCAGAGGTGGAGCTTACTTCACTTCTCTCCGAGCAGATTGCTCTTGAGATTGACCGTGAGATTCTTGAGGATCTCGTAAAGGGTGCTACTGCTGGAACTTATTACTGGTCACGTAGTCCTGGTCTCTTTGTTAATAAGAGTACCGGCGAGCAGGTTGGCGCCACCACCGCCGCTCCTGACTTCACCGGTACTGTTTCAGAGTGGTATGAGACTCTTGGTGAGACCATTAACGATGTATCGGCACAGATCCACAGAAAGACACTTCGTGGTGGTGCTAACTTCCTCGTTACTTCGCCAGAGGTTGCTAATATTCTTGAGTTTACTTCTGGTTTCCGCGCGAACGTCACTGTTGACGATTCTAAGGGAACTGCCGGCACTCAGCAGGTTGGTTCACTCAGTAAGCGCTACGATGTTTATGTTGATCCATACTTCCCACGTAATCTGGTTCTCGTTGGCCGCAAGGGCAAGAGTTTCCTAGAGAGTGGTTATGTATATTCACCTTATGTTCCGCTGCAAGTCACTCCCACCATCTTTGGTGTAGAGGACTTCGTGCCACGTAAGGGCGTCATGACCCGTTACGCCAAGAAGATGGTTAGACCTGATATGTATGGTCTAGTTATTGTTCGCGGTCTCTTAGGAGAGACTGGCGGCTGATCCAAACTAACTTAGATTAGTTATATTAACCCCGTGCTTCTTATGAGGCACGGGGTTTTTTTACATCTAAAAACTATTTAATTAAAGGAGGTATCATAATGAAACCAAAACAAAAAAGACTCTATGTTAAACGCCAAAAGGCGCTAGCGGAAGCAGCAAAAACTGTAGTTGTCGAAGAAACAGCAGAGGTTGAAGAAAAGCCTGTTGCGAAAAAGACAGTAGCCAAAGAAAAGCCTGTTGTGAAAAAGCAGAAGTCGATGTGGTCTAGAAAGAAGAAGGACTAATTTGCTATTTACCGTTCTCTTAACTAATTATTGGGAGGAGAATTATTAAATGGCAACGCCCACATTCACACCTACATCACAAACTAGCGCAATTACGTTGTCTTCTGGTAGCACGCCTGCAATTGCAGCTGCAGCCTCTTTTCCGTTTAGTGTATATACCTCTGATCAATATTTTTTATCTGGAGCATCAGATCAAGTTGCCTATGTCTATAAAAAACTAGGCGGTGATGTATTAGACATTGAACTTTCTAGTTCACAAGTGTTTGCTGCGTATCAAGAATCTGTTTTAGAGTATTCATATCTCCTTAATATTCATCAAGCAAAGAACTCAATTGGCGATCTTTTGGGCGCCAAAACGGGTTCTTTCAATGAAGAGGGCCAGTTACAAGATACTACCGATTTAACAGATATAGCCTTAAAGTTTCCCAAATTTAAGTTCGAATATGCCCGTCGTGTAGCACATGGTTATGCCACAGAAGCTGGATTTGGCGGCGACACGCGAATTTACTCTGCTAGTTTTTCTACAACAGTAGATAAGCAGGATTATGACTTACAAACTATTATTTCCTCATCAGCAGTAGACGGAGATTTTGGAAGTACTAATCCAATTGGAAGTAAGCGTGTTAATGTTACTAAAGTTTATTATAAGACACCACAAGCAATGTGGAGATTTTATGGATATTACGGCGGATTAAATACAGTTGGAGATCTTTCAAGTTATGGCCAATATTCGGATGATAGTACATTTCAATTGGTGCCAACTTGGCAGAACAAAGCACAGGCAATGGCTTTCGAAGACGCTATCTATACTAGAAATAGCCATTACAGTTATGAAATTAAAAACAACAGACTTAGACTGTTTCCGAATGTCGTCAATGTTACTCCAAAAACTATGTGGGTAGAATTCTTTGTTGATAGTGATACTCCATGGAAAGATGATACCGGAGTAGATCACGGCATTGATGGTATTAATAATATTAATTCATTACCATTTGAAAACACGCCATATCAAAAAATCAATTCAATTGGTAAACAATGGATAAGGCGCTTTGCGCTTTCTTTGTGTAAAGAAATGTTAGGCAACATTCGTTCTAAGTTTTCTACAATACCAATTCCAGGCGAAAGTGTAACACTGGACGGCCCCGCACTTCTTTCTCAAGCTCAAACAGAACAAGAAAAGCTTCGCGAAGAGTTAAAAACAATCTTCGATGAACTTACCTATACTAAAATTGCACAAGGTGATGTGGAGCTTTCAGATGCAATAACTGGTATTGAAAAACGAGTACCAATGCTCATTTACCCAGGATAATAATATATGTCTAACGAATGGTCACAACCAGCTCAGCCTCCACCTCCACTATTTTTAGGAGAAAAAGAGCGTAATTTAGTTAAACAAGTCAATGATGAACTTATTGAGCGAGTTATTGGTCAAAACATATTTTATTACCCAATCAGCATGGAACATACCAACTTTCATCCAATTTACGGTGAGGCAATCCAAAAAACATTTTTGCCACCAATAAGAGTTTACGCTCTGGTAACGTGGGAAGGGTTTGTGACGGAAACTACTAAATTTGGAATTGACAAAAAACCTTCTATTGTAATCCACTTTCACAAGAGAAGATTAACAGAGGATCAAGACCTTTATGTTAGAGAGGGGGATTTTGTGAATTACGGCGACGTTTACTATGAAATAGTAACGCTGAACCAGCCAAAGCAAATATTTGGCCAAATAAAACACAAAATGGAAATAGAAGCTAAATGTATTAAGGCACGCGAGGGCTTATTTGATGCCTCCTAGCGACAATCAATATAAAGGCGTAAAAAATGCTAAAGATAATATCAAAGTAGAAGAAATACAACCAGCTACTTTAGAAACTATTGATATGGCTTTTTATGAGTTTATCAATGATACAATGAATAATCATGCTGAAACTAATAAAGGTTGGAAAAAGACGCCTGTGCTTTGGGTATCCGCTGAAAGATCATTCTTAGCGAAGAACAACAAAGATTTACAAGACTTAGATGCCACTTTAACATACCCCATAATTTCAGTAGAGAGAACTGGGATGCAAAAAAGCCTCACGAGAAAAGGCTCTTATCACGGGTTGTCTGGGGATATACTAGAAAATCATCGTTTTGGACGCATAACATTGGCGAGAAAAATAGTAAAAGATAAAACAAACAATTACAGTGTTGCTGACAATAGAAAGTTATATGATACTGTTCGTAAACAACCAAGGCGACAGAGTTACTATCCAAAAAAAGAAAACAATAAAGTTGTGTATGAAACAATCAGTATGCCAATGCCGATTTACGTTGATATGACTTATACGGTATCTATTACAACTGAATATATACAACAGATGAATCAGCTTTTATCACCTTTTATAACTCTTGGTGGTTCAATAAGCAGTTTTATAGTAGAAAAGGATGATCATAGATTTGAAGCATTTTTAAAAGAAGACCTGTCTCAAGACAATAATGTATCCAATATGGGCACTGATGAGAGAACATATGTAACTGATTTGAGTTTTGAAGTATTAGGATATATTATTGGCGAAAGTCCAAATGGCGATAGGCCAAAATTGATTAAAAGAGAGAGCGCTGTAGAAATTAAAATAGGAAGAGAGCATACAATTCTTGGCGATATTCCTGATTATGGCGCTGGCAAATCCAAATATAGAACCTAATAAGGTTTTTACACAAATCAAATACTAATTAGTAGAGAAACTAACATTATAAATCTGTTTCTAATAAGGAGAATACACCCATGGCCGTAAAAGATTTTAAGTTCATCTCCCCAGGAGTATTTATCAACGAAATTGATAATTCACAACTACCAGCCACTCCGGAGGGAGTTGGACCAGTTGTTATAGGGCGCGCCGAACGTGGCCCAGGCCTTATCCCCACACAAGTTAACTCATTTTCAGAGTTCGTACAAGTATTTGGACCGCCATCGCCTGGTTATGTGGCGACTGACCCTTCTAGAGATGGCAGCATCCTAGGACCCACTTACGGTGTATACGCTGCACAAGCCTGGTTAAGAAATAATTCTCCTATAACTTTTGTTAGATTGGTTGGAAAGAAAAACTCTCTCGCTACCAGTGCTGCCGGCTTCGCTGGTTGGAAAACCACCAACGGAACACCCGGCATCGGTGAGGCGGACGGCGGTGGCGCCTTCGGTCTTTTTGTTCTACAATCAGGTTCCGCCGATCAGCATACCGGTACACTGGCAGCAATATGGTATGTAAACTCAGGCTCGGTAGGCCTTTCTGGAACTGCTTGTAGTAGTTCCGCCGCCGGCGGGCTGGAGGAGGACGACTTCGACGAGAGCGACGAAAGATATAAGGGCACCGCTGTATACTTTAAAGCCACCGGGAATAAAGAGTTTAAAGCGATTGTCAAGGTTAATGCGACTGAGGTTATTGATACAAAATTTAATTTCGATTCTTCTTCAGAGAACTTCATTAGAAAGGTTTTTAATACCAACCCAGTGCTAAGTAATAGCGATATTATGAAGGACGCCGCCCCCACTACTGGCTATTGGCTTGGCGAAACATATGAAGACGCGGTTGATGAATTATTAGGCACCTCGACTGCCGATCAATATGGTGTTATACTACCTTTATATGACCCCAATACCTCGACACCCGGTAGTGATTTTAGGCGAGATTTTAGTGATCCTCAAACCGGTTGGTATATTTCTCAAGATTTATCCACAGACACTGCTTCATTTGATGCCGCTAACCAGCAAAAACTTTTCCGACTAGTAGCGAAAAATACAGGCCGCTGGGCTTCGAGAAATCTTAAAATTTCAATACAAGATATTCGAGTATCATCCGATCCTGCAAATTCATTTGGAACGTTTACTGTTGCTGTTCGCGCAATGCGCGACACAGATAATCGACCAAAAATCTTAGAACAATTTAACAACTGCAATCTAAATCCAGGTTCTGAAAATTATATTGCTAGAAAGATTGGAAATAAATATCTAGAATGGGATGATACCGATCGTAGATATATTGCGTATGGAGATTATAATAGTAATTCCAATTACATTTACGTAGATATGGATACACAGGTTAATGAAGGGACCACAAATTCGGAATACTTACCATTTGGCGTTTTTGGCCCTCCAAGATTTACGGCATTTTCGGCCTCGACCGTCGCGGCGGACGTCACCACAATGGTATCAGGTGGCACAGATTTCCTCGCCACCGGGGACACTTGGGATACAGTGATATCCGGCACCGTCGCTGCGACGACAATCGCATATGAATTCCCAACATTACGACTAAGAGTTTCAGCCTCAGAAGGCAACCCAACTGATCTTAGAGATGTGTGGTTTGGTGTAGATACCACCTTTAATCGTTCAGGCCGGCCGTCTGAGACAATTGGCGATTATACAGGGGCGAAACCTCTCGGTGTTGATATGGAGGCCGGCAGCGCTGGCGATGACACAGAAAACTCGTGGGTATTCACTTTGGACGATATAATGAACACTGACACGACCAGTGCGAAGGATTCACTAACGGGATCTAATGTTTATGTATCTGGGTCTAGACAGGATCTCGACGACGTAAGACCCTCAGAACTATCATACGTCAACACTAGTAGCTACAAATATGTTTTGGACAATGGCGCTGATCAGTTCACCACTGTTTTACACGGCGGGTACGACGGTTTAGATATTACCGAGTCTGAGCCATTTAGGAATCAGATATGGACTGCTCTTTCACCACCGACAGAAAGAAATAGTTACACTTTTAATTCTGTTAAAGTCGCTATTGATTCTCTAAGAGATCCAGAAAATGTTGAGTTTGATCTGGCGGCAATGCCCGGTATCACTAACAATGTTTTGAATAGAAACCTTGTTGACCTATGCGAGGCTCGCGGTGATGCATTAGCCATTATTGATCTCAAAGGGGGCTATGTGCCACAAACGGAAGATACACAGACGATAGAAAACAGATTAGGTTCTGTAGATAGCACAATTAACAACAAGAAGCAGAATCTGCAAACCAACTCAAGCTTTGGTTGCGCATATTATCCATGGGTTCAAATCCAAGATATTATCAACGGCGCGCTACTTTGGGCACCTCCGTCAGTAGCCGCACTCGGCGCAATGTCTTATGGACAACGAACACAAGAACTTTGGTTTGCTCCTGCCGGCTTTACAAGAGGTGGGTTGTCAGCGAATAATGCCGCTGGCCTCCCAGTTGTCGGCGTTCGTCAGCGATTAGTTTCGAAAGAACGCGATAAACTTTATGAAGCAAACATTAACCCGATTGCTCAATTCCCAGCGGAAGGTATTGTAATCTTTGGTCAAAAGACCCTACAGATGACTCCATCTGCTCTAGATAGGATTAATGTTAGAAGACTAATGATCTTTGTCAAACGACAGATTTCTAGAATTGCAGCAACATTGCTGTTCGATCAAAATGTCCAAAGCACTTGGAATCGTTTCTTAGGCCGCGCCGCCCCATTCCTCGCCTCTGTTCAGGCTGGTCTGGGATTGACTGACTATCGCATTATTTTGGACGAGACAACTACGACTCCAGATTTGATTGATAGAAACATTATGTATGCTAAGATTTTCCTTAAGCCTGCGCGAGCGATTGAGTTCATTGCGATTGATTTTGTGATTACAGATTCTGGCGCTTCATTCGAGGATTAATAAAACGATAGACTATTTATAAGTGAGATATAAGGAGATTCGGTAGATGACATTTTGGAATAGCAACGCAGTCGAACCAAAAAGAGCTTTTAGATTTTTAATGGATATTGGCGCCGCCGGCACCGTGCCCTTGGCATCGTATTTTGTCAAGACGGCAAAAAAACCAACCTTTAGTATGGACGGCGCTCAAGAAGTAAAATATGTTGGTCATACTTTTAAGTATCCCGGCCGCGTCAAGTGGGAAGATATCACTATTACCGTTATAGATCCAGGTTCTCCTGACGCTACTGCCATCATGATGAATATATTAAGCAATTCTGGTTATAATACTCCAACAAGTGCTAATGACTCTCGACAGACTATCTCAAAACTCAAATCGAATTTTGCTCTGGGTGCGATAATATTGCGTCAGATTAATGCCGAAGGCAAAGATATCGAAAGGTGGACTTTAAACAATCCATTTTTACAATCAGTAGATTTTGGAGAGGTTAGCTATGATAGTGATGATGTTGTTAATTATACATTGACTATTACTTATGACAACGCAACATTATGGACCGCCGGCACACCGGTCAATGTCGACGTGGGCACGAAGTAATGGTCTGGTAAATTGGTTGGCATATGACATTTTGGAATGCATCCGAGCTAGAACCTAAAAGAAATTTTCGATGGATAGCAAGCATCGAGCTTTTTTCCGGAAAGCGGCGCGCCATCAAGGAGGCTGGGAGCATACAAAATTGGACCGTCACTTCGTTTTCGCCGCCTAAACTTAATCTAGAGACAGATCAGACAATCGGGCCCCTGGGGCGACTGTTCACGCAGCAAAAGAACAGCAAATGGGATGATGTTAACATAGTCATGCATGATCTGTTGTATCCGATCGACAAAGAAACTCTGTCGTTCGGCCTCGGTGAGGCGGACGGCGGCGACGCAAACAATACAAGCATATTATATGATTGGTTAGTTGCTAATGGTTATAGTCCGGAGAAGTCGATGATCCGGATGTTGACGCAGCTGGATAAGAAGTGGTTGATGCAACTAGTAGTCGCGCGGCTAGGAACTGCTGGCAAGGTGGCCGAGGCCTGGACATTCTACAGGCCCATTCTTCAAAGTATCGAGTTCGGCTCCGCTTTTGATTATAATTCAGCTGATCTTAGCCAAGTTACAATGAAAATTAGACCGACAACTTGCGCGTATCGCTTTGTACCCTACTAGAACAATTAAGTTTTAAAAATATATTTCATTTATTATATACTATAGTTACATTACGGAGGAAAAATGAGAAATAATCAAGATAGACTGGGTTTAGAGCAACCAACCGACAATCTTCAACCAAATACGGATGTTCCACCAACTCCGTCACAAATGCAGTTTATTGTTCCAACGGAATTAGTTGAATTGCCAAGTAAAGGCCTTTTTTATGATGAAGGTCACCCTCTTTATGAAAGAAAGACTGTCGAAATCAGACATATGACGACGAAAGAAGAAGATATTCTTATTAATCAAAGTTTTCTTAAAAACGGTACCGCCATTGATAGGCTTTTACAATCAGTATTGGTTGAGCCGAAAATGAAAGTTAGAGATATGCTAGTTGGCGATAAAAATGCCATCACAATAGCTTGTCGTATACATGGCTATGGTTCTGAATATGAAACAAAGTTTGCTTGTCCTTCTTGTGATCATGTACAAACATACGTATTTGACCTAGAAGAAATACAGAATAATGATTACGAATCACATTTAGAAGAATTTGACGCAGAAGTAGATTATGATCATCAAAGAATAATTTTACCCATTCCTAGAACAAAAACAAAGCTAGAACTAAGGCTATTAAAAGACGACGTTTTAGATAAGAAAACAAAAAAGAAAAACTCCGGATTAATCACAACACAGTATGCGAAAATGATTTATTCTGTTAATGGCAATTCTGATAGACAATATGTAAAATCATATATTGCTTCAATGTCTGCGTTAGATAGTCGTTATCTTAGAGCTGCATATGGTAAAATTGTTCCCGGCGTGGACCTTTCTTGTAGCTTTGAATGCGAAGAATGTGATCATAATGGCATTGTGGAGGTTCCGCTTAACGCGGAGTTTTTTTGGCCTAAGTCCTGATTACATTAAGAACATATATAAGCAATTCTTTTATATGAAATACTATGGAGGCTGGAGCTTATTTGAGTTATACAGTCTTCCAATTGGACTTAGAAACTGGTATTTTGATATGCTAGCAAGTCATAAAGAAAAAGAAAATGAAGAAATGAAGAAAGCCACTTCAAACAATAAGTCTTCTGGTCCATCTCGTTTTTAGTTAATTAACTATTTATCTTTATGAAAGACAAAATTGTTATCGACCTAAATGAAGCGAAATTGTTAACTGAGAGCCCTTCTCTTGTTAAGTTCGGTGCCAAACTTAAACAAATGCTTTATTATATGTTTGCTCCTACCGGCGCATCTTTTCGTGAATTTTTCACAATCAAAGGAAATCCCAAAGACGTTCAGGCTTTAGCTGCTGTTGTCGCTTCTGAAAAGAAGTATATGGACTCTTTTTTGAAAAACGGACTTAACGATCCAGTTGTTTTAAACAGTCGTTATACGTTGGAAAAATCAGTTCGAAACTTTGAACAAGAAACTGGCATCAAATGGCCATTAAAATAAGGAATATAACCAGTGGCTGATGATATTATTTCAGATGTATCTGCGGAAAATGCGGCGACGATTGCAAAGGCAGTTGCAGAATTAAGAAAGGAATTTATTGATTCAGGCAAAGCTGCAGAGGATTTTTCTGTAACAGTAGATGAAATTGGCAAGAAGCTTTGGAGTAGCGACGGCGGCCCGGCCGCGCTCCAGGCGATGGCCGGTCATCTTGATGATGTTCTCGGCAAGCAGCAAGAATTTGCAACAGAGGCTGAAAAAACTTTAGAAATTCTAAAAATAACGCAAGCAACAGAGGCAAATAGGCTAAAAGAATTAAACGAATTTAAAGCGCTTAAAGAGAAGGAGGCGGCGCTGGCGAAAGAGATATATGACATCGTTGGCGCCACCACGCGAGCGGAGCTGGAGGGGAAAGAGATCTCCGAGGATCAGGCGCGCCTCAATGCAAAAGAACTAGCAGATATAAAAACGCTACAACGGTTAAACAAAAGAGAGTTAAAGAGCAAACAACAAAGTCTTGGTTTAGACGACGAAGCGCAGGTAGGCCTTGAAAAAACAATAAAAAATCAAAAGAAAAAAGTCAAAAATGCTGATAAGCTGGTCACCGCTGAAGGCAAGAAAGTAAAAGGCGGAAAAGATTTTGAAAGCACTTTAGAAAATCAATTAAAAAAGATGACCGGCATACAGACCGGTGCAGGCAGCATTGGTGATCATATGATCGACGCTCTTGCTTCTGGTAAAGGCTTTTCGGGGGTTATGAAAATAGCCAACAGAACAATGGGGAAACTGTTTACTGGCGCCAACATATTGAAAACCGCATTGGGTAAAACATCTGAAGCAGTGGCAAAAATGAAGAAACAGATGAAAGATGCTGGATCTGAATGGACCGCATATGCAGAAACTGATATTCGTTTTGTACGAAATACAGGCGCTCTTCAAAAATATGGCCAAGAACTTGAAGATCTTAAGGGAAAATTTAATTCTATGTATATAACTTTTGATGAAGCCGAAAAGGCTTATCAAGGTCTTTTTGAAAACTCACAAGCATTTACGGAACTAAACAAAGAACAACGTGAAGAATTGGCCTTACACGCAGGAATATTGGGCCGCTTTAATGTTGATGCTGGCACTCTTTCTAAAACAATCGATCATCTAAATCGAGGATTTGGAACCAGTCCCAAAGAAATAAAAAGCATAACTACAAATATGACCAAATTTGCAAGAGAGTTGGGAGTTGGTCCCAACAAGATGCTAGCAGATTTAAACGCCAACATGGGCACATTTATGCGGTATGGCAAAGAGAAAGGCGTTGCAATGTTTAAGGAATTAGCAGTTACAGCTAAAAAAGCCGGCGTCGAAATGGGTGATCTTCTTAATGTTGCAAAACAATTCGATACATTTGAAGGAGCAGCCGAGTCAGCAATGAAATTAAATTATGTGCTTGGGGGTCCTCTTTTAAACTCAATGGATTTAATAAATGCAAACGAAAGCGAAAGAATTCAAATGGTTAAAGATGCGATGAAACAAAGTGGCAAACAATTTGACCAACTTGGTCGTTATGAACAAGATTTGGCGGCTACGGCTTTGGGCACCACTGATGTTGCTGTCGCTCAAAAAATATTTAATGATGATAATATATCGAGTATCAAAGAAGCGACAGCTGCAATTGAAGGAAATCTCGATAAGCAGGGCGATTTAGCAGACAAAGCAAAAGATCTTACGACCCGAAAAGAACTTGATAGATTAGCTGAAGAAGCACGAGCGAAGACCATGAAAAATGTTATCGATATGATGGACGAATGGTATAGGCTATGGGGTAAGATTAAAATTGCTTTGGCGCCTATTGCCGCCATTTTTGTTGGAATAGCTTGGGCTATAGGCTTAGTAATCGAGGCCTTCATGTTTATTTGGTCGCTCAAAACTGTGTGGACCGTACTAAAAGGAATTTGGTGGGCAATCGGCGCCATCGCAGCCGCCATGTCGGCGCCCGTGTGGGCTGTCGTCGCCGGCTTCGTAGCGATAGGCGCGGCCATATGGATTTGGTGGGATGATATTAAAAGCATCGTGCGCAGTGTTATAGATTGGTTCCACAACATGATAAAGAAGATTAAAAGTTTCTTTTTTATGCGCCATTCACCATCTTTTATGGATTTACCCGGCGTTTTCGCAGCTGCATGGAAGAAAGCAGTCAAAATGGTTTCTAGCGTATTTAAAACATTAGCAGCACCATTTAAATGGATTGGAAATAAAATAAAAGTACTGGTCGACTGGATAATGGCCATACCTCGTAAACTCGCGAAGGCAATGAAAAAAGTTAAAGGTTATATGCCAACAATGAAAGTAGAAAAAGATGATTGGGCAATAACAAAGCTAGCTAAGGGAGGCTGGTCTGGCGCCAAATCTATTGCATCCGGCGCCTTAAGTGCTATAGGCTTTGAAGACGGGACTGATCGTACGCCAGCCGGCGCCTTCGTCGCCGGCGACTCAAGGGATGGCCAAGCGAAGCCAGAACTAGTTGTTGGAAGACCAGCTAACGCTGTAATCAATAACGAAAATCTAAAAAGAATGGGAGATGTAATTAAAAGTATTATTGCAACAAATACTACAAACGTAACAAATATGGCTGCAGCCGCAGCTGCGCCTGCTGCGCCGGCCGCCCAACGCGCTGAAGAACAAGTAATTAATGTAACATTGAGACTAGATAGTGATGTATTGGCCAGACATTCACGCAGGATTGCGAACGAAGTTATGGTGACAAATTTGGAGTTTAATTAATAATGGCCACCCCACCGAGCACCGCGACGAATCAGTATATATATAGAACAGAAGCTTCGCAGGGCCTGCGCGGCCGCCGAGCAACGATTGAAATTACAGCACTACATATAGCCAGCACGCCCAGCATCAAGTTCAACGTAGTTAAGATGATCATGCAACAGAATTTTAGTCCCACGTGGGCAGAAGAGCAAGCATATGGCAAAATGGATCCAATTGCAACATATTCCCACACAAAAAGAACGATGAAATTTCATTTTACAGTCTGGTCCCAAGATGAAGAAAGTTTGGATGACATAGCTGGGAATATAGAAACATTTGCTAAATTTAACTATCCAACATATATTCCGGGAAAGACTGCTTTGCTGGCGCCCCCATTTTTTGAAATTCAAGTGCTTGGGGGGAAGTATATGCCTGCAATGCAGGGATATATATCTAGTATAAATATTGTTCCTGGTCATTCTAAAGGAACTGTTTTTGGTAGTGATGACGACGGCGATCTGGAGGCCGAGTACGCCGTTAATGCGTTTATGCGTGATAGAGCATATGAAGTTGATTTTGATTTTGTTGTGCTTCACGAAGTGGCGCTCGGGTGGGTAGGAAACGTGTTCCCTGATCCCGCCGGCGGATTTATGTTTGCAGGCCTGAAGAAGAAGACCCTGACGGGCGCGACCCCAGCGGTCACGCCGAAACCGGTTAAAAAACCGGGAGAGTCAAATGGCGCTAAAGTAAACGATGGCACTGGCACGACGAAGCCGCAGGGCCCACCGAACGCAAAGAATATCCACGACAACGCGATTGGGAAAATACAGAAATAATAGGAGAATAATATTTAATGGCAATTAATAGATATAGAAATGTTAGAATGATTAATAATCAAAATGTAGAATATGATGATATTATCTCCAGAAGGGGCGCCAATTTCATTACTCATTATTCTTTTAATAATTTTAGAGAATTAAAATTAAAAGATGTTCCTGGTTTATATTATTATACACATATGTGGACAGCGGGTGATAGATTTTTTAAGATTGCCCATAAATATTACGGGGATGCGCTTTATTGGTGGATAATCGCATATTTTAATAATAAATCTTTTGAAACAGATATATCACCCGGTGAGAATATACTTGTCCCCACACCGTTAGAAGTGCTGATATCAGCTATGGAGATATAATATGGGAGACGTATCGCTCAACGATGTATCGGCACAGATCCTGGCCGCGACCAAAGCGAGCGTGAAAAAGCACAAAAAGGCAGCGTCAAATAATCCAAGTGCAGCTGCCAAGAATGCAGGAGGTGATGATGCAAAAAAGGATTCTGCCAGTGCATCAATAAAATTTAATAATCAAATGTATTTATTGGATTGGATGTCTGAACAATCAGCCGGTGTGCTTGAGCGAAAAGCGGAATATACAGAACACGCAACCGTCGCGGCCACGGACTTCGCCAATTCAGTAACTGATGGTTTTACAGGATTTTATAATTTTTTAATGGATTTAAGTCCTCACGAATATGCGCAATTATTACCACAAATTAGATTGTTTCTCGTTTGGCAATCTGGCGGCAAAATTGAAATTCCATTGGTAAGTCCAACAAATATAGCCGCTTCATTAAATGCGAATAATTATTATAGTGGCAAAACAGCAGGATTAAAAGGGTTTGATATGGCCATCGATGGATCAACAACTCCTGTTACTGGTCGCATTTATAATATTACAATGGATTTGGTTTTTGATTCTATTAATACTTTCTTGGGATTAATTCCGGGGGCAGAGAAGCTTACTTATGCCGATGTTTTTAGAGCCCTAGGATCATCGAGTTCGGGTAATAGTTTTTATTTAAGATTAGAAATAAAATATTCAACAGCTAATAGCGATTTGAAGGAAAAATATGCACTAGAACAGGATACACAAAGCTTTATTGCCAATCTTGAATTTAAGAAAAGTGAATTAAACATTGATGAGAATTTAAAGACTAATGTAAAAGTGCATTTTTGGGCCCGCGAAGAAGCATTAATAGCAAATAGCGAATTATTTAATTTTCTGGTTTTAGATTTAGAGGACGCGACAGCCGCAAAAGAAGCCAAAGTGGGAACAAGCAAAGAGGCTCTTGCGCAAGTCAAAAAAGATTATGAGGAAGCTTTAAAAAGTGCCAAGCAGCAAACGAAGGCATTAACACATGGCGAAATCAATAAAGTGTTCCAGGAAACACTAAAAAAATATAAAACAAAGGAGACGGATCCGCTGCGCAGCCTCAACGTCGAGGGGCAAGTTTCCTTCGACAGCGCCACCCGCGCGTGGATGGCGGACTCGGCCATGGCGCATGCGAAAAGAACTGTTTTTGACAGCAATATAAAGCAGGGGGACGCAGTAACATCGGAACAGTTCGAACAATTCTACAAAGCAGCCTCCGAACACAATGTCCTTGGCGATGACCTTGAAGAAGCTTTTGCAGACATGCAAAAACAACAGCAAAAATTGAAAAAAGAGAAAAAAAAGCTCGACAAAGAGCTATCTAAAGCTAAAGAAACATACGAGGGCACTAAAGTAAGAGCATTGGAGCTTTTAGCGGCCGAGCGAGGCGGTCAAATTAGCAAGATTTTAGCTAAAATGTTATGGAACAAAAAGCAAGGCCTATTTACTTCTTTAAAAATCGATAGCGAGATGCTAGGACAATATATAGATTCAGTAAGGCTTGGCACCTCTAAGGATTTTTTCAAGCAACACAAAGTAACCCCAACAAAGTCTAGAAAGAGTACTCAAGCTGACAAAGACAAAGCTATGATTAAAGCGCACAACCTCGGGCTAGCAAACAAAGCAACGATGATCGTAGCCCAGACGGAGGCAAAAACTGCGAAAAGGGACCTCGACAAATTAGAGGGTGAACTAAAAGAAGCGCAAAAGTATGCTGCAATTACCGAGTACTCGACCGACTATGGTCTTATCGACGCGGCGAACGAAGCCGGATACGCGACGGGCCTTAAAGATGATTTCGGCGTGGGCCTCGCGGGGAATTCGCTCAAACCTAAATTCACAGATGCTTGGGAAGCTAAGGCAGAAGAATTGGAAGAAAAAGTTAAAAAAAAGAAGGAGTATGTGAAAGAACAGCTGGCAAAAGCAGCTCAAGCGAGTAAGAATATCACAGGCTTAGATAAAACACAACTAGAAAAAAACACTATGAACTTTAAAACAATTGAGTATATTCTCTTAGGAGATTTAGTAGGCACTGTTTTAAAACACATCAAAAGCACTGAACCTGGCAAATCAAATTTCGCTGTGATGGATACTGTTTTTCTTTTAGGAGACGTAACATTAGAAAATTTAGTTTCTGGTGAATCACAAACATTTAATTTATATGATATGCCAATTGACAGGTTAACGTTACAGAAAATGTTTAACGATCGTTTGTCTGGTATGTCAAAAAACACCTTTACCTTAAAAGAGCTTATAAGCGAAGTCGTTGATATGCTTAGACTGGCACAACAAAGAAAATACCGGTTGCTAGGTCGCACTAATTCGAAAAACAATTTTTCAACTCAATTTTATACTTATCCAATAATCAAAAGTGGCGGAAAGTGGACCATACAACGTAAAGCCGACAATAAAGGCAAAGTCGGAGTTGCATTCTTTGCAAGAGACGATTTTAGACAAGACTTGGCTACGCTTGGAGGGTCGATAGCAGGCAATAGAAGGAGCCGTATTCCACATTTTTATATGGGAGGGTATGCTAAAGGTGCGCAAAAGAAAATAAAGCTTACAGAACTTGGAGATGTAGGGATGAAAAAAGTAGCATTCGAAAGAAACACTGCAGCTATGAAAGGTGGAACATCACATGGACACATCCCTGTTTTTTTTACTGTCGAGATTACATTAGTAGGCGCCCCTTATTTCCAACTAGCTAGTTATTTTTATTTAGAATCACCAACTTTAAATAAAAGTTTGTCCAAGAGCTGGTTCCACCTAGACGGATATTACCAAGTAACTCAACTTTCTCATTCATATAAAGCCGGTGGCCATTTTACAACAACTATAACCGGAAAATTACAACTATCTAAACAACAAATCTCACCGAAAAAGCCAGGTAAAAAAATGGCAGCTGACGACGCGGCGAGCCACTTGGCTGGCCAGCCCGAAAGGCTCTTTGGATGACAAAACTAATATCAGTTGAACCATTTGCAAAAAACGATCTACCTTCTGATTATCTTTTTGTACAAAGAAAATATTATAAAACATCAGATGAAATATACCCAACTGATGTTCCAAAACCAGTGGACATATGGTACGAAAGGCCTTTATTTGGAAAAGTCGATACGCTTGGACGTCCCGTATATCCAGATTCTAACTTATTAAAGCCAATTAGAAATAACAAATTTGCGGTTAATTTTGTTGCCGACGCCTATAGCGATTTTGCCACTGCTGTAAATACAGCCGTAAAGAGCTTACGAACCTGTATGTCCTCCATCCTCGATGTTACAACTCCAGTCAAGGCCTGGACCGATGTAACGGATAATTATCATGAATATTATTTAAATACGGTACATTCTGGTTTTAGCGATATGCTGCTGGGTTTAATGTCTGGACAACTTGATGGAATACATGATTTTACTGACTTTATGGATGAATTTATGGCATATGCCAGAGACCAATCAACATTGGCTTTTACTAAAACCGCTTATTTAATGTCAAACAGAGTTAGTAATACTTGTAGCGGCCTTATTATAGAATTTGCAACAGATGGGTATGATGACGATAACGTGAAATGGAAGAAGTACCTTTCTAATAATTTTTTTGCAGATTATGCGAGATTAGCTGCGTCTTATGGATTTTATATTAATAAACATATACCATGGTCTATTGTCGCAAATTTAAATTCAAAATTCATGAAAAAATATATGAGTTCCTATAATCTCAATACAAGAGAAGAGATGTTCGCTACAAATTATTATCAATCAGAATATTTGAGCTATGAAGCTTTTAAGAGTTATTTATACGGTTCATATGTTACTATTATTTCGGCGCGCCCTTACATAGATCAAATTAAGGTTTTTAATTGTATAAAAGATAATGTCTTGGCGTCTTCTTATAAAACCAAAATTACAAGAAACCCAAGAGAAATAGAATTTTTTAACAATGAGAAAGGTGAAATACTGCCTTCATACGAAAGCTTTTTGAGCATGTATCCTGAAAAATATTTATTTATTAAGTACATTCAGTTGAGGCTTTTAGAAAATGGACTTATGAGGCCAGCAAACAAACACATTTCCGTTCGTATCATAAAAAAAGCTGTGCACAGGTTCGATCAAGGTGGCATATTTCAAGCAACAATACTTCTTTCCGAAATCATCCTACAACAAAAAAACTACTTGACTTCTTTAAAAGAAAATAATAGTCTATAGCTAATGTTATTTCAAGCGTTCGATGACAAAGAAGAGTGTTCTATGATTTATAAAAGCGGCAAGTTCCATAATAATCATACAGCGAACTGTACGCGAACTTGGTCATATGCTCCATATCTAGAAAATCAAGAAATAGAATATGCCAACTTATTTGCTTTGGGCAAGTCATTAGAAGAACTTTGCCCGCCTAATAAGCTAGCGCAATTCAAAGAAGTACAAAAAAAGCTCAAATCAGTAGTTAAAACGTCTCAAGCTGTTGGTCTGAATTCAGACCAGATTTGTATTTATGATGTTTTACCTCGTTATCTTCTTAAAGAGTGGGCAGAGGTTAAGAATACAATTTGCGAAGCTGTATTCAACGATTATCCAAAACCTAAAAACTACGAACAACTGATGGAAATTACAAAAGTAATTACAGATATAAAATATAGACCTCTTAAGCTTGATTTATCGCAGATTGATAGAATAACTATACAAGATAAGAACACTTATAAACTTATATCAGAAAACAAGCCTATTATTAATTATGATATATCCAAAACGGTCACAGGACGTTTAAGTACAAAGCAATATTCATTTCCTGTTATGACTTTGGCGAAGAAATATCGCAAAGTAATTATTCCAAATAACAGCTGGTTATTTGAAATGGATTTCAATGCTTGTGAGCTACGAGTGGCTTTAGCTTTGTTAGGCCACGCCCAGCCAGAAGAGGATCTCCACGATTGGAACCTTAAACACGTTTTTACTAGGGCAAAATCACGCGATAATGCTAAAAAACGAGTATTCTCTTGGCTTTATAACCCAAATAGCAAGGATGATGCTATTAGCAAGGTTTACGACCGAGAAAAGCTTAAAACTTTGTATTTTAAGGATAATAAAGTTACAACTCCATTTGGGCGAGAAATAGAGTGCGACGAAGATCACGCTATAAGCTATTTAATTCAGTCTACAGCCGCAGATATGGTTTTTGAGCAAATGTATAAAGTTTGGGAGTTTCTTAAAGATAGAAAAAGCTTTATTAAGTTTTGTAATCACGACAGCGTTATGATTGATTTACATACAGAACAAGAATATGAGTTTCACCCAATTAAAGAGTTATTCGGTGATACAAGATTTGGAAAATTTAAAGTTAATTGCCTAGGCGGCAAAAATTGGGCAGATATGAAAGATTTGTATATTAAATAACTAATTATAGAATATTAGGGAGATCTCCATTATGAAACTTACCAGAACCCATCTTAAGCAGCTTATTTTAGAAGAAATGAAGTTGATGAAAGAAAATGAGCAAGAACAAGAGCAAGAACAAGAGCAAGGACAAGAGCAAGGACAAGAGCAAGAAGATCCCAAAGTAATGGAATTGAAAAAAAGTTTAATTGATGCTGCAAAGAATATGTCAGGGATTCAAACCAATGAAGCTGGAATAGTTGATTTTTTGGTCAATTTGATTAATCTCGCGAAAACTGCAAATCTCAAACAATCAACGTTTTTGAAGTATTTGGAACTAGTAAAGAAAGAGGCCGAGAAAATCGCAAAATGAGCGATATGAAACTCATAATGGAAGGCTGGCGTGGCTATTTAACTGAAGCTGAGGAACCAACGCTGGCCGACTTTATAGAGGCCATGGCCAAATACGACACGAAAGGCAAAGGTAAAGGAAGATTAAGAAAAATTTTAGGCATTGGCGCGAAAGCAATGACCGCAATTGCTATGGGTCATTTTTCTGGCGTTGCTGCAGCCAGCGCAGGCGTTGCTGCTGCCGCTGGCCTAGGCGCCAATCTTACTGGCGCGCTGTCCGATGAGGCAATTGGCCAGATAATGGAAAAAATTGCTTTAAAATCGCCAAATATAATAAAAAAGATGTTTAACGCAGTTAGCCGCAATGTGCCGGATGACCAAAGAGCACCTATTGACAGATATTTTGATTTAGATGATGAAACAGCAGCGTTGATTAAAGGTGGCGAAAAAACTTCGAAGTTGTTTCAAAAATTTGCTAGTGAATTAGCCGACCATCATATGAAGAAATTTCAAGAATTGGATGATGTCGAGACTGGCGAACAAGCGAGTAGAATGCCGCTTAAGCAGTGGCTCGGTGGCACGGCCGAAGAACTTTTAAGAAAATGGATGCGCGAAGGCAAACTAGGCCCCGAACTTACAGGTATTACAATAACTAAACAAGAGGCATAAATGCAAACCGTAATAGGTTTAGGTCAAGCAGGTTGTAGTATTGCTGATCAGTTTAAACAATACCCACAATATAAAACAATAAAACTTGATGTAGGATTAAAAAAGACCAA
>Ga0080013_1002605_pt1 | contig 20864 bp, 21 predicted proteins | sample ETNvirenome_6_85_FD_69236 | JGI IMG/M metagenome (GOLD analysis project Ga0080013, IMG submission 69236) | Marine viral communities from the Pacific Ocean - ETNP_6_85 (SPADES assembly) (version 2) | ecosystem: Environmental > Aquatic > Marine > Oceanic | place: Pacific Ocean | collected 2013-06-19 | reverse complement strand
CGATTCTCCGTACGGAGGGGAATGAACCGTAATTCCTTGCGCCTACTTCGCCCGGAAACTGGAGTTCTCGGTCACGGGTCGGTGCTAACCCTCTACCACTAATCGTTTGAACTTCAAATGATGCCGACCCACCCAAATCACGAAGGTTATAATCGTTTAAGCGGGTAACGGGAGAAGCGTTATCTTTAAATGCCATTTGTTACTCCTTTATCCATTTGCCCTGACGGCGTTTTGCAGACCCATCGCTGCTGCGTACTCAGGTGAAACATAACTTGGCGACCCCACATCCGTTGACTGCACCATCATTCCCCCTCCTGAGAGGTTGGGTAAATAAGTTTCCAATAAATCGGCTGTTCGTAAAGTGTTATCGGCTATTCTTCCGTTAATGGCTGAGATGTTAGTGAATACGGCTGACAGGGCATCAGCTTGGGAACGGGTAATGTTGCGGATACTGGTGGTCAACCCTGTAGTCATTTCGGGAACATCTACAGTGGGTGAAATGGAGGGAGACATATCAGCAATTTCTTCCTCTTTAGGAAAGAAGTCGTCCCAATCGAAACCCCAAACACTGTTCAACATCCGTTGAGCGTTATATTTGACCCTCTCCCCTGCCAATTTGATAGCCTTGGCTTTTTTCGTCAACTCCTGATTTTCTGGATAGCTGATTGCGTCATCTTGAAAGGCATTGGTCAGGGTTTGCACATACTGTTCTATCAAGGGTTCCAACTCATGCCTTTGGATTTGGGCATCAAGCACACCTTGAAAAATGGCTCCCATCAGGTTGCGTTCAATAGCATCTTCAACTTTATCCCAACCAGCACCGTACTGATCCATCCCGTCAGCCAATGTGTCAGTAATAGACCCCACCAAACTGCCCGTGATATCTTCAATCATGGCAACCCTGAGCTTTAGGTCTTTTTCGTAAGTTGCCAATGCACGTTGATGCTTTTTGTTTTCTTCTTCTTCTATCTGGTTATAACTGCTAATGGCGGCATCATATTCCCTTTGCGCCGCTTGCACCTGATCCCTATTCCTAAATGTTCCGTGAATAAAAGCAGAAGTGGCGGCATTTTTTCTTACCAAAGCATCTTGAAGCCTTTCAACATCCTTACCAACATTTCTCCAATACCCTTGACCTACACCAGCAAGTAACTCCAGTTGGTTCACGGTTTCGACCATACCTTCGACTTCTTCCCGTAATTCTCTGCGCCGTTTGGCGTTTTTACCTTCAAACCCTCCACCACTCAACATGGTTGTAACTAAGCCGATACCTTTTGCCGCTACTGTGAACCAAGACCCTGTACCAGCCAACGCCAGTTGCACCGCTTGCATGGTTTCTAAAAACGCCCCACCGAAGTTAAGGGCTGTCTCCAAATTTTGCCCCAAATCTGTGCTGATAACATAACCAAGATCAACAACGGAGTTCCCAACTTCATCCCAAATATCAATCCAATCGTCCAGCAAATCAGCACGTTTAGCCGCACGATCCTTAAACATTTTGTCTCTAAGAGCTTTTAACCCATCTTCAGAGTTTTCCTCTAAAAAGGCTCGTAACTCAAGAGCCGCTTTCTTGTCGGCTGTCTCCCTATCTTCCCACTCCTTTGCGCCTTCGGTTATTTCCTTATCGGCATCTCTGGCACGCTGAATTCTGGCTTTCTCGTAGAGATCCTGAGCTAATAATAACTCCCCATAAAGGTATTGATCCTCGGCTAGCAGTAAAGGGTTTTTTTCTTGTAGAGCTTTTAACCGATTGCCTAAAGCCTCAATTTCCCCTTCCGTTCTGGCGGTTTGGAGTCCTAAGACAATCCCTTGTAAATCTTCTTCCAGTTCGGTACGTTTATCAATTTCAGCGTCAACGATACTGACTAAAGAGAGAGCGGCTGTTTGCGCCCCCTTGACGGCTTCCTCATGCCAGCCTAGAATCATTGCATTGTAGGCATTACCTTTCTTTATTTTGGCGGCATTTTCCCGTTCTTTTTCGGCTATTTCTGCATCCGCTTGAGCTTTGGCTATCCCGTCATTAATCGTCTTGAGGTTGTGTCTTAGGTTAGCCCGTGCCGTATAGATTGCCTGATATTTTGTTTGCAGAGCGTCTTCAGTTATGCCTTCTGCAACTAGCATGGATTGTAATGTGTCCAGTTGCCCTTCAATAACTGTTTTAAGATCCCAAGTGCCTTCGTCTTTGGCTTTTATGTCTACCATCGCAATGGCATTCTTTACTTTGGCAGTGAAGTCTTTAATTTCTTTGGTGATTTCTTCATCGGTAGGTACTTTAATTTCGGCATCAAGGAATATTGCGTCATACTCTTTTTCGGTAACTGCGACCAACTTATCTTCCACTACCGTGATCTTTGCGCCTAACCCCTGTTCCAGTGCCGTGCCTGTTAAATTTACTTGAGTGGCTAGTTTGTTTAATGCGCTTGTATATTCTGGGGTGATCTCCTTTAATTTCCCTTGCTCATCATGGAGACTAGAATAAATGTCCACCAATTTATTAAACTGCTCTACATTATTTTTGCCTGTTGTTTCAACATAAGACCTGACCGTTCCCTGTAAACTTTCTATCTCTGTTCGGTAGGTGTTTACCTTATCGGTTGAAGCTCCAATTTGGAGAGCCAAGGCTTGTTCCAGACCCAGCTTTTCCTTCAACCCCGCCCTCAATTTGGTTTCTGACTTTGAGGTTTCTTCTTCAGTTAGACCCAACTCCTCTCTAGCATCTCTGTAAAGCTGAGAAACCGTAGTTGCTTTCTTCATGGTTGCGGTATTTAAAGCCACGAACTGGCTATACCTACCTGTTACTTCCCCTAATTCATATGATTCCTCTTTCACCCTTTTCATTATGTACAACTGTAAATCACGTTGCTTTATAGCTATTTTTTCAGCGGCAGTAGCTTCTTTCGTTGCCTTGGTGGTTTTCTCAAGATTCTCCCTAAATGCCATCCTGAGCATTCTGCCTTTGGCTTCCCGATGCCTTTCAAGGGTTTCATTCAGTCCTACCAGTGCTTGTTTTTCTTTGTCGTAAGCAACACCCAATTGAGGAACCAGTTCGATCAAGCTCTTATTGACCCTCTCAAGGTCAGCTTGGACGGCATGGGTATCGCCACCGCTTTCGGTGATGGCTTTCAAACGGGTCTGCAAAGTATTGTATTGCCCGACTAATTTCGTGATTTCAGTATCTTGGGCTTGCCACTGGGTTTTCAATGAATCCCATGCGGCTATATCAGATTTTACTTGGTCACTTAGAGGTGTTAAGGCTCGGTTGACATCCCCTAAAGCTGAAGCAAACGCTTCGGCGGCTGACAGGACTGCTGGAAGGAATAATTCTCCGATACGGGTTTTAGCTTCAAAGATGGTATCGCCAAGATTCTCAAATGTGTTCGCCGCACCACCCACAACTTGAGGTAATGTCATTAACTGTTTATTGACTTTATCAATGAAGTCGTCAACACTGATCCCCATCTTCTCAATTTCTTTGGGGATGGCTGTACCGAATGCTTCCACCATTACCCTACGGATTTGAGGAACCCGTTCTGCTATCTGATTAATTTCTTCGGCTGATAGTTTCCCTTTGGCTTGCATCTGGGTCAGTGCAAGTATTACTCCGTCAAGTTCAGCTTTGCCTTTTCCTACGGTAGCCAGAGCATTACCAAAGGCTTTCAGTGAATCGGTTGCCCGTTCTGCTGATAACCCTGCCGCTTGAAGGTTGACGGCTCCCTGTACCGCTTCCTGTAACCCAAGTCCGGGCAATTTAGCTACTTCACGCAACCCGATCAACTGGGCATCTGCCGCCGCCGCTCCACCAGCAACCGCCCTCAACCCACGTTCCAAGGACTGCATAGTAGTAGCCGCTTTAATAACGTCAGTACCCATGCTGATAATACGTTTGGAGAATGCCGTTATACCTTGAGATGCTAGGGTGAGATTGGCAAGTCTGCCTAGGTTGGTATCCAACCTCGACATGATGGAAGACGCTTTTTTCTGTCCCCGTTCAAGCTCAGTGGTGTTAAGCGTGATCTTGTATTCTAGGTTTCCCAGTTGCTCAATTACAGCCATTTACATTTGTCCTCTACGGAACCGTTCCCCTGCACCTTGGGTGAACTCATCCACTTTGCGTTGTCGTTCTTCTTCCTTGCGTCCTTGTTCCTCTAAAGACAGGACATGGCAGAGAGATAACAACTTCAAATACGACATCTTTCTATATATATAGTCAGGTGGAATGTGGGCAATGCGGCACAGATTAAGTTCAAGCTGAACGAAATTGAGATACGAAGGGATTAAGTGCTGTCCCGACTCAGTTTGAAGATCTGTAATGCCCTGATGAAAAAAGGGGTGGACTTTTTAACAAGTGCATCAATCACTTCGGCGGGGTTAAGCAGTTTTATCAGGTCTACCGATACAGACAAATCGTCCATGTCGGGATCAGGTAACGGGTCAAGCACTATCTGCAAAACCTTGTATACATGATCCCTGAGTTCTCTGCGTCCCAAGATGCGTAAAAAGAAGTTTCCTACCCCTGTTTCCGTCATTAATCGCTCATCAGATTTCACTAGACTCAGCATCGCTTCAACTTCATCGGCGACAAACTCCAATTTGTAGAATGAGGGGTGATGCAACGTTAATGTAACAGGTTCGCCATCTCTGGGAGTTATCTCGAAAATCTCTGGTATATCTGCCGCCACTTCACGTCCTTGTTCCTGTTGCTCGGCTGTGCCGTTGGTGGAGATATTGTCCATACGGTTTTCGATTACCGTTAGGCGTTCCATTATCATTTTCGCCGCATCGCTTACCTCTGGTTCTGCTGGAGTTTCGCTGTTTTGTTCTTGCGTGGTAGTGTCTTGTTCTTGGTTCATATGTTCCCCGTTAAATACTGATTGACTGGTCTACCCAACCGAAGGCGGCATCAGCACCTGAGATGGTTCCCAAGACCATGTAAGAAATCGGTATCAAGGTTTCACCGTCTTTGGCGTATGACAATTCGGCATCAGTCATCGGTACGGTTTGGCTGAAGATATAACTCACCAAATCAAAGGAAGCGGTAGTCCCTGCTGTTCCACCGATAAATTTCATGGCTGAAATTCCGGGTTCTTGGATCTTCAGTTCCATTGAAGTTGCCGCTGTTGCTGGCATACTGGTAGCGTTGAACCCGATAGCATTTACCAGACTTTCATGGGTAGCTTGCACCAACGAAGTATTGACGAAAGCGTCCAATCGTGTTCGTACCGATTTGACATAGCAAAGATGATCCGCTACCTCTAGGTTGAACCGTTCTTCGGAGAACCGAATAGACAAGCTGTCACGGTATCCCCCAAGATCATAAAAATTCCCTGCGGTGGTAGCAACATCCGTTTGAACTGCCCCTGCACCGACCATTAGTTTTTGTTGATTCGTAGCCATTACAATATTACCCCTCTAGCTGTTAGCTGTTGTTTCCAATCATCGTTTCCGTGTTTGCATTCCACCCCGTCCTCATAATAGTGGCTGAACCACACGCATTTGGACTCCATGCAATAATTCGGAGTAACGACAACTGAATGTTGATCTTCATACAAAGGACACGGCACTTCGGGAATATAATTAGATTCTCCCTGCCCCATCCATTTGAATTTTGTGTTTAGCTTTCCCATGTTTCAGATACTGCGTTAGACGCAACACCAATTTCATTGGTAGCTGTCACGATGGCTGTTAGTTTAGTCGCTGTATCCAAGCCAATATGATCGGCTTTTTTCAGCGATATGGAATAAGATTGCGTGGCAAATCCGTCCGACCCTTCGATTAGATTCTGGTTATGAACCAATCTCCCGTCCTGATCGGTCAATCCTATCGTAAGGCTCTGAGTCACGGTATCCGTTGACCCCGTAACTTTTACCAGAGTGGCAGTAGCGGATATGCTAACTGTCGGGTCAGTCGGTGTTGGAGGGCTGACAATGGATTTATCTTCCAACCCTTTCAAGTCGTCACGGTTAGAATAGAAAGCCGCATTCCGTGCCGCCTGAGCATCAAAATCAGCAAAAGATGTAATTGCCCGTTTAAGCAATTTCACCCCCAAATCCTGTTGTTTAGCATCAGCGTCAGCACCCACAATAACATAAGTGCCTGACACATCAACGGAAGCCTGATCGGAACCTCGAACAGCCGTTGCTTGCACATTTGGATAGTTGCTAGTATCCAAATCCCTTATAGTAATGTCACTCATATAATTTCCTCCTTTTGTTAAGGTTTAACTGGCATCGACCATGAAAGATCGTAATTGTAAAGCGCAAAAATGCACGTTCCCGTCATTGGGATCCCAAAACGGTTGTGTTGTACCTGTAAAATATTGTGAGATGCAACGGGTAGTTCCGTTATCCCAATTGACGACATTGACCAAAGCTATCAAGGCTGATTCTATACTGCTTAAGGTACTGATAGGTGCTGTGCCGTTCCCGTTGGATGCCACAAAGATATTGATAATGCCGTCAAAGGTTTGCAATTCGGAGTTCTGCCCCACCGATGATTCCGTACCCAATACCGTCAAACACGGGTAATCCACATTATCAGGACGCTTGGCTCCCTTGGTGATGCCGCCGTTTAACTGGCTGGTAACACTGGAATCGTTTATCAGCTTGGAGATACCTGTCAAATACCCGTCAACGGTAATCATCTTATCTCCTTTTCCTGTTGGATGATTTCTTCCGTTTCTTCCTCTTGGAAGGTTTGGGTTGCAACGATTTACGGTTAATCTTTTTGTACGGCATTCCCTTCCTCCTTCTTACCTATTATTTTTCTATATTACTTTAAAAAAGGTTAATAAGGTTAATAAGGTTAATTAAACCCTTATAGGTTTTTGAGTATGGCAGTATATTTCTTTATGGTATCGCTATCGGGCATGACCAACACCCTGTACCCATCCCGAAAGTGGACGAATGGGGCGTAATCCATGCCAGCAAAAACAACAGCTTCTTCACCCTTGAAAGTTTTCTCTACAAAATGGTCAATACTGCTTCTGAGGTTCCCTGTTTGGTCTTGCCATGTGTCAGCCCTGCCTTTGTCTTTGGAAGCGTTCACCCCTTCCCTAGCGACTGCATCAAGCACCTGATGCGCTTTGGTTTCAATCTTGTTAATAATCTGCCGTTGTTTGGTCAACGCTTGATTGGCTTTAACTTTGTTGAATTTCAGATCGAACCCCATTATGTCCGTTCCTCTAGCTCTGACTCCATGTGGGATACATAATCCTTCACAGTGCGTATATCGTAGGTTGTAGCCCCATCTGTAACGCTTACATCCCCGCCTTTCTGGGCTGATGTCACATTAGCATATTGCTGTGAAAACATCAGGTGCGTTATTCGTGTCGTACCCCCCGATTCCGATTCTGCATAACGCACTTGGAACGGTTGAATATCTACCTGTATATCCGTTTGTAAAGCTGAATCGGTATCAGTGTAATTGAAGTCGCTATCCTGACTGAACACCATTTGATTGATCGTCACAGTCGTGATATCAGTAGAGTTAATAAACAGGTTCATATCATGCCCTCAACAGCTTGGTTATTCTGCGGTTCAGCTTGGCTCCCCGCTGATAATACATGGTGACTTTATCATCCCATGAGATTGTCTGTGATACTGCTCCCCGTGATTCAGATTTCAAGGGTAACCGCCCGAAATCAGGTGTTTCGAGTAACAGGTCAGCCGCTCCCGCCCAAACGTTGTAACCCTTACCGAAAACGTATAAGTCAGTATCAGGAGCCGTACTGAATATGAACGTACCGTCATAAAGGTTAGAATCGTCGGGCGAATGCGCTGTGTTGCTCGTATCCCTGCCATTATATAAGGAAATATCGGATTCAAAGAACCCTACTTGGGTATACAAGCTGAAATCGGGAACCGTGACTCCTGACAAGTTGCTTTCCCCGTATGTAAGGCTGTCGGCAAGTGCCAACGATTGACGGTTATAGGCACGGGTATAATAGAAGTTATACTGGCTGTCATGGTCAAGCAATATGAAATTAAAATGCGTCCGATGCTGGTCAAGAACATCTTGTATCTGCTGTTCTGTCCAAGGGGATGAAGCCTCTGTCTGATTGACTAAGCGTTTGGTATAGGTAATGAGGTCACTCATACTTGATCGGACTGCCATACATATCTCCTATGAAATTATGAACCCTGATCGGTCAAGGGCTTCAGCCGTTTGTTTGGCTACATACGTTTGCAATTCGTTATGCGATAAGAACCGTTTGGCTCCATTAAGGTTTTCCTTGTTGGCTGGTTCAATGGAAACATTGAACGGAATACCGTGATCCAACCATTCTAGTGCTTTCTGGTACTGCTCAAAACTGAGGTCGTGCATTCGTTCTTTGGGATCGGTGAAGTTGGTTTGATACAATTCAATAATGGTGGTCAGATATTCCCTCGCTTGTGGGGTGACTTGCCCGTGTTTCTGCACTTCCCAGTGAACCATATTCAAATAATCACGTTGCAACAACACCTTACCCAGTTCCCGCTCAGGATTAATCACTCTATCAACCATCAATAAGGCAAGGTTCCTGTCCTTACATTTCTCTTGTCTGCCAGCTTCCGTTATATAACCGTAATGCATTATCTGCGTATGCTGAAGTTCAAATGCTGGCTCTATAGGTGAGTTGATATCTTTCTGGCAATGCTCGTGGATGGCTCCCCAGAACCGATATCCCCTGTTATTCCGAAACAGTCTCACGGGTTTGTCGTGCCTGTTCTCTGCATCCCAAATCAAATGGTTCTGCCTGACAACGAACCCTTCGTAGATGGAGGTATCCAAATGCTGACGCAAAAACAGAGGACTTTCCAATACCTCATCAGCATCAATCCACAATATCCAATCCCCTACAGCATCCTCGATAGAAGCGTTTCTCGCCCACGCAAAACTGCCCGGAGCGGGGATATTAATAGGGTTGCCATCCATGTCGGTAATGGCTGGTAAATCAGGGCAGAAGGCTGGCATATGCTTTACCTTGGCTCCGAACCTTTCAGCAATTGCTACCGTGTCGTCATAGGAACCATGATCACAAAGAATAATCTCATCGGCTATGCGTTCCACCGAAGCCAAACACCGTTCCAAATCTTTGGCTTCGTTCTTGGCTATCATGCAAACCGATAGGGATTGATACGGTCGCATGGTCTTTATCTTGCGATCCCAATTAACCTCTCCCGTGACCCCTTGCTGATGCCTGATAACGAAACAGCCTGTCATACATCCTCTTGGCGTTGGTGGGTGGCACAAATGTGAAGCAATGAAATTGGGTTTCTCACCGAACACTTCATGGATAGTGGAATAATCCCAGTGTATTTTGTGACCCCGTATTTCTAACTCCACCAACCTACCATTGCCCATCCTAACCGAACCGCTAGTGGCTAACAAGTGTTCATGTAACGCTCCATGAGGTACTGACCAAATAATGTACCCTTCGGGTGCTAATCTGGCTTCCAGATACTCAATCACGCTTTTATAATCGTCGTGATGTTCCAAAAACTCACCGCACATAATGATATCGAATTTCTCTGTTTCATCCACCGCTTCAAACGAACCTACCCTAAACTCAATATCCGCCTCCTGTTCCTTACAGAAAACCACCGCTTTTTCAATCAGGTCGGAAGCATAATCCACCCCAATGACTTCAGCGTCTGGGAATACCGTTTTCAAGTCATGGGTCAAAGAACCGTTACCGCAAGCAAAATCCAAGATACGGGCAGGTGCAGGGTTGCATTCACGGGCAACCGTCAACATGGCACGGAACCGCCCTTCACCAATTTCGTCACTGATGGCAAGGGCGTTTTTAGCATAGGTTTCGGGTGACTCGTTAGCTTCGGGTAATACGCAATCGGGATCGGCTACCCTAGCGGCAAAGAAATCATCAAAATGTATAAGGTTCTCAACTACTTTGTTTTTGTTCTCAGCATATCGCCGTTCAAAGAAATCATCAAAATGTTCTTCCCACTCCCCTGCTATATCTTTGTACTGATAATTCCCTTCCACCCAAGCTCTACCATCTTTCTGCGCACGTTGATAGGCTTTTTCATTGTCCATCAGGTAGAATGCGTGTTTAATGAATTCCTGATGGTATTCATCGGTGAAGGCATCACCTTGGATTTTAGCTCCCGCAAAGGCGTTCATGGTTTCGTTTAACCCACCTTTAGCTGAACAGATGAGCGGGGTTTGACAGGCTTGAGCTTCAAGGGCGGCGATACAACTTGTCTCGTCAAAATGAGGAACGCCCGGATAGACCATCAAATTGCTGGACGCTATCTCTTGATACAATTCGTCTTTACCTAAATTGCCCAAATATTCCACGTTATCCATTGACTCCATCGCTTTATCGGCTTCATCGCAAATGCGTTTCACTTCTGGGTTGGGTTCATACATAGAATAATAACGAGCCACTTTCAATTGCAAATGCGGTCGGCTCTGGAGCATCTTGTCAAAGATTTTCAATAAGGGAGCCAACCCCCGTTCTGGTCGGCTGATATAAATCAGCTTGTTCTTATCCTTGATAATCTTACCGTCTTCATCCCGTTCAATATTTCGGTCTACCGTTTCCAAATCAATACCGTTTTTCGTCACATAAGCAATATCGTGTACTGATTCTGGCAATTGTTCTTCATAGTTTTGGCGTTGCCAGTTGGAAACATACATCATTTCATCTGTCTTATAGATTGACCCTGCTACGTCTTTGGGTCGGCTCAATACATCTTGACTCCAGAGGATTTTATACTTGGCTTGGATGGGCGCATCCATAATCTCCCACATCCTCAAACTGATAAAGATCTCGTAATCCATCGCTTCACAACAGGGATACAGGTTACTTACAGATTCCCATCGAACACCGTCATAAACACCCACATCCTTCTCAGGATCAGCGAACTCAGTAAATACGGTAACCTTATGATCCCGCTTAACCAGTTCCCGTGCCATATACACCAAGGCTGATTCGCTACCTCCTAAACTGGAGTGGAGGTTGATAGCATCGGCTGTGAAGGGTATGGACTTGCAATAGAAGGCGATATTGTATTTCATGGATTTTCCTTTGGATTTTCCTTTTTGATTTGCTTTTTCAGCTTGGCTATTTCGTTGTTCTGGTTTTGAAGGGTGTTCATCATTAATTCGATTGATTTCTTTACCTTGTCAACGAAATTAGGGTTAAAATCCCGATTGGGGTGGTGTTTTAAAAATTGGTTAAGAGTATCGTGATGTTCCATATTATTTGATAGGCTCCAATGGGCGCATTTCCTCGTCACGTTCAATATCCGCATCATGTGACATGGTGCTGTGATACAGGGAAACAACTTCCACGCATCGGTTACGCAAATCGGTAGAACTGTAATCATTTTTTCTCATGTTGAACCAGATTTCAATTCCCTCAATGCCCTTACCTGTATAATCCTTCTGTTTATGGTCTTCACCCAAGAACCGTATATCTGGCATGATCGACAATAACACGTTCATCAAGTCGGTTTCCGTTTCATAGACTACGATTTCGTCTATGTATTTAACGGCTCTTAACTGGATGAACCGTTCATATACGGTCTGGATAGGTTTTTGTTTTTCTTTGCGGTCAACGGTGGGATCAGTCTGCAAACCTACAACCATGTAATCACAGTTGTTTTTGCATTCCTCCAACATCAGCACATGACCCGCATGAAGCAAGTCAAATGATCCGCAAGTGAACCCCATTTTCATAATATTATTAAAGGGTGGGATGAACCGCTTATGCCGGACGGCTCACCCCTCCACTTTACCCATAAGGAGAATCAATTATGAGGTTCTTAAGTTAGATTAGCCCTAGCCAATCCAGCTTCATTGCGAACTTCAGCCGTGTACTCACCAAAGACTACGCCATTGGTGGCAAGTCCTGTTGTGGCGAGAGGTTTCTGCTGGAAGCTCATACCATCCAACGGTAGAACGTTGATGCGATCACTAGCCAATACCATCAGGCTGTTAGTCGGCATCCATCTGTTCGGCGGCAATATCTGCTGTCGACCATAGGAACTTTCATAGAGCGTAATTTCGCTCTTGTAAGTTTCATCGTCCATCGTTTGTCTAATACGGCTGTCAGCCAGATTGTCAATATCACGTTTGAGGTTGGCATCTGCCACAATGAAATCCAAGTCCTGTGCGCCGTTATCCCATGCGGATTTGATAACAACTGCATTAAGGAAGGATTCACTGAATGTAGCGGCTGTCTGCTGATTAGTGGTGATATATCTCCACACACCTTTCATGGTACGATACGTTGAAGCGGAAGCAAACGAATTGCCAGCGTCAACACCCAAGATAAGGTTCTTTTCCAAATCACGCAAAATCTCACGGGTACGATTGCGAAGTTGATGATCGTATTCGTTAGAGATATCACCCAACTGGCTTACGGCTTGTTCCGTGTCGGAAACTTCTACCGATTTACGATAAATTTGTACCCAGTTGTAGTTGCGTGTTCTGTTTTGGGAAATGTCACCACTGACGTCTGCACCTTCAATGGTAGCATTGGAGATGAGTTCAACCGATCCCCCTGCCGCTAAAGATGAAGGACCAACTGAACCGACACCTCGATCAACGGTAATGGAGTTAGCGGCTGTAGCTGTAACTTGCATGACTTCTTCATAGGTCAACGAACTGTTACCCGTGATCCTGAGCAAGTCACCAGTTTGAATTGAACCGCCCGTGCCATTGATTTGGAACGTTGTTGACGCCGAAGCAGAAGCGATTGCGGTTGAAGCTATAATACTTGGAGGTGCTAGGCTTTCTTCCAGCCATTCGTGTAGAACGTTTGTAGCTGGTCGAACTGAATCGCCCAAATAATCCAAGAGTGGAGTTTCAAAAGGACTAATCATACTTATAATATCAGAAACATCTTCTGCTATTGCCGTAGGATTAGAATAAGTAGCTCTACCTGAAAATGCCATTATGAAGTATCTCCTTCAATTTTGCTTAGTTCTCGCCGTAGCCGCATCATTTCATTCTGGTCTGCCCGTTGCCCAGATTTCCCCGCTTTTTCCATAGCTGTTTCGTAATCTTTGCGTAAGGAATCAGCTTGAGTCATTCTGGAATTGTGTGATCCTGAGCCGCCGTTTCTCACGTTGGCAGGGATGAAAGCGGGATGCCTGTCCAAGAACAGTTCCACAGCTTCATCCAAACTCAGATCTTCACCTTTATCGTTGAGTGCCGAATGTCCATTCGTATCGGTAAGAGAAACCCGATATCCCGAATCCTCATTCTTCACTGCGGTGGCACGATATAAATCGTCAGAATTTGGTAATAGCGGCGTTCCCACTTCCAGCTGAGTAGCGGCGATATTTATCATGTTCGGCAATATCCCCCCTTTACTCCGAGCCAAAGACGACTGCAAGCTATTAGAAAGAAACATCCGCTCTGATGATCGGCGTTCCGTGTCCAAGGCTTGATTCAGTTCGTCAAGGGTTTTCGAGTAAGCACTATCCTTTTCTTCAAGGATACGCTGAAACTCACCCCGTTCTTCAGCTTGTTTCTGTTTTTCGGCTTCTTCCGCTGATAACCGTTCTGCTTCGGCTTGGCGATACTTGGTTAATTCGTCCCTTTCTTCCTGATTAGCCTGAGCGTCTACAGACTTTTCCATCTGTTTACGCAATCGGGTTAACCGTTCTGGAATCAAGGTATTATCAATGTATGATTGCTGTTCTTCCGTGAAAGACATATTCCCTTTCATCGGTTCAACTAGCGGTTCAACTTGTGGTTGTTGCTCAATGGTTTCTTCAGCCATTTTTTTATCTCCGTTGCTCGTCAGCACCGTTTAACGTCCGTCGACATTCAAATTACTGCACCTGTTGGCACTGGGGGAGGTTCTGGAATCTCCCCAAATGCTTCAATTTCAGTTCCATTATTTAACATTTTGCATAACCAAAAGACTGTCATGCCGTTATCCCAATCTTGCGCATCAAGACTCATGCGAATTGGACCTATAATCCATTCTTCAGAAACGATGGTTTCAACCAATGATTCAAGAGCAGTCCTGATAACAGGATCAGTTTCAATCTCGCCGTTATCCCATTCAAGCGGATAAGATTTCCCCCCATAAACAATGTTGGCTGTAAATGCCATTAATGTGCCGCCAATAAACCCAATATCAGATTAAAATATTCTTGGTCTTGCCCTTGTAACCCATACTGACCATAGAAAACACCTTCCAACCCCATCGACAGTATCTCAAAGGAGTCAGAATAATATTTCCCCATATATTTATCGGTAAACTCGTCCTTTCTTGTTCTTTCATTCCTTCCGTATCCTTTACCAAGCCATTCCAGACTTTCACCTTGCGTTCTGCGATCATAAAACTCTTTTTCAATTTTCCTTATACCATCAACAACATATTCCACCCGATGCCCAAATTCATGCAACACCGTAGAATTCATGCTCCAAGAATAAGTCTCAGAAGCAAGCCAACTGGGAACCGATTTAATGCCGTGCAGATAATATCCTCGAGCATTGTTTTTTCTGGTTTGTATTTTTGATGGGTTTTCAATTGAAGCCCGCACCCAATCTGTCGGCATTAATTCGGTTGCCAAGTCCAGAGAGTTTTTGATTTCACGGTTACTGTATTTCACATAATCATGCTTTTGCCCATCGGCACCAACTGAACGAACTTTAGCAATCGTGTTTTTAACTATTTGTGCTAACTCGGTATTAGGATCAGAACTCAAAGTGTATTGCAATTCATTGGCGGCAAGATGTTTAGGTTTTGCCATAAACCTGTTATATTCTTCAGTATAAGCGACCCTTAAATCATCATGTATAAGGTTACCGACCCTGATATAATCTTCAGCCGTTTCCAATCCCTTATCTATTTCAAGTTGAACAGCTTCCTTCAAAGACAAACCAGATACAGCTTGAGGTGTCAAAGTGATTAGAGGTTGCCCCGTAGCGTTAGCTACCGAATTAATGAATAACTGTAGTTGCTTGGCTTTAAAACTTTCACTACCTACAGCCGTTGAAGAAACCCGAGTTTGCTTTGCTATATCTATAATTTTCCCCAGTTCTTGACTGGAATACTCTTTCTTCGGTTCATCCCATTCATCAACACCCCTAAGAACATCCACCTGATAGCAGAGGCAATTCGGGTGGGGTTTGGGCGGCAAATATTGGGCTGGATATACACCTACACCCAGTTCAAACAAATCACTCTCAGCCAAGATGTTACAAACATCATATTCTGGATGCCTACCACTCAGTTCCCACCTTACACCTTTCACAACAGGGCTTTCAATACTGGCTCGTCTGGCTGATTCCCAATAGGCATTATTGATTTCTGTTCGTGCTAATCTCATCGCTTTAGCTCTGACAGATGTACCCATGCCCGTACCACCACCTAACATGAACTGCGACAACTGGTTACTCATATCCCTAGCTGATTGTCCTCTAGCTATGCCTGACAAAACCACGTTTTCAATTTCACTTACCTGCGATTGCGCCCAAATACTTGATGAGATTCTTAACCCATCCACATCATATCTCTGCGCCAAAAGGTCTGCCGTCTGACGGGGAATTTCGGTGAAGTCTACCATCAGGTTGGCATCATCATTTTCCAGTAACAAATCATTGGTGGCATCCTGTTCGGTAAAGGCAACATCGTTGGCAACCTCATTGATTGCCGAGGTGATATCCCGTTTAAGGCTGATACCCAATTCGTTCATCATCTGTACGACTTTCATGCGTTTGCCTTGATACACCTTAATAGATAACGGATTGTCCGTCCTGCCAATGATTGACCCCAGTTGAGCATTAGCCATTTCCAATGCTGTCACTAAACGTTCCTCCACTTCCTTGGTACGTTTAAGTGGTACATTTCGCATATTGTAGATGGTTTTTTCATAATCGCTTATTGACATCAGGTTGCCATAAAGTTGCCATTGCCGTTGGCAGTCTCATCGATGTTAGTCATTATCAATTCCGTCTGCGTGGACTCATCCATCTCGGCATCAATGATACGTTGTATTTCTGATGATAGCTTAGGCTCCAATTGTTCCATCAGTTTCCTTAAATGGGCATTGACAAACGTTGGTGACTTGTCTCCCATCAGCTTACGAACTTCCAACCCGTTTTCAAGTGCCATCTGCACGGGGTTAGTCTGGAAATCGTCAGGATAATCCACCTCATAATCCGTTTCAGTATTCATCCATCTATCAAATAATCGTGCCATCTTGGTTTCCGTGGCTTCCAATGTTCGGCTGAACCGTACAAGCACCTGATTAAGCTGATGGAAATCGTATTGCTTGGCTACCCCACTTTGCTCTGCCAGTTCACGAAACTCCAAATGTGCCAACCTCAACATCTCCTTTACCAGATATTGGGAAGCGAACTCACGCATGAACGTGGCGGGATCAGTCGGAGGTGAAACATACTGCGGAGGTTGCGACCCTGCGGGGAACTGGTATACATTGGAAGATGAAATCACCTGTTCTTCCTCTTGCTGTATCCCTGCGCCTATAGGATCATCAGGAGTAGCCAGAAACGGGAATGCCTGCTTGGAAACGAATTCTTCTATATATGAGATCACATTGGTCAATAATCGGTTGATAGGAGCGATATCAGTCAATCTCGACATCCCTACAAACTCGTCAACAGGATTCTCTTTAAACTTAACACTGATAAAAGGCACAACACCTAGCCCATGCTCCCCCGATTCCTTGAGGTTGCCGTCAGAGTCATGCAAATACCATTCTGTGCGTGTCCATGTACGGTACTGGTAATTGTATGAGGAAGATTCCTCCACAAAAGGATCGACTTCAGCATAATCCAGTTCCCTTAATCGTACCCAGAGAAGCTGGTTGAATTTATCCATACGCCAGTTGGTAATATTTGGCGCATCATACCAAGTGCAGTAAGGGCGAATATCGGTAGCTTGCAAGTCAGCCATTGAAATGATATCCATATCTGATTGCGGCATATCCACTACCACGCCCACATGACCATAGACCATTGCAAAAGTAGCTACCTGTTCCATGAAAGTGTGCATATTGTGACCCTGATAATCAGCGTCCTCAATAAAGGCACGGTAAATTTCGTTCTCAGTGTTTCGGGCGATATTGGTTTCAATGCCGAAGATGAAGCTGGTATAGATATCGATAATGGGTCGACAATAGTTAATGTACGGACTGCGTTTCATCCGTGTATTAAAATCATCTTGGTTTTCCCGTGAATGACGAAACAAGTTCTTATTGGTAACGTACCTTCTGCCGCCCACATAAGACTGCTCAAAGAAATCCCAATCGGTGCTGTACTTCTCGTAGATATCGTTATAATCTGCTATCTGTTCGTATGCCATCTTAGCTCCATCCCGTTGGTAAGAATATCAGGCTGTTCCTGTTCCGTTCTTCACCCCGTTTGGTTTCCAGTAGATATTCAAATTTGTCTTTCTCTACTAACCTATATATACAATAATCAGGGTGGGTTATCACTGTCTTAGAAACAGTAAACAGCATATCATCGTAGCTAACCAGATCACGGTATTCCATATCAGTATCGCATCTGAGTTGAACCATGCGCCCAAAGTGAGGATCAACAATATCTTTTTCTACCTGAGGTTCCTTCAAATCCCAAATGTAAAATGACCTTGGTATTCTCATTCATACCCCCCTGAGATAACTCCAAGTCGGTTTCTTGTTCTGCCCGTGAACAACAGCTTCAACAGCATAACGCATGGCATCCATCCCATGATCGTCACGCTTAACGGGCTGATCCTTAGCTGTATCGCCAGAGGTTGCCCATTCATAACCCGATAGTTCCTCCACTGTGGACTGAGGGCGTTTACGCTTGATTGCGCCACTGTCGTCTTTCAGTTTCCAATCAGGTTCAACTACCGTGTCCTTAACGAAAAAGATTTCATCATTAGCGATTTTCTCGTATGTATCTTGCACGCCTTTCCGCACATCCTTCAGAGCGGATAGAGTTAAAATGCCATGTTTGGCGAGGAAGATACGGTCACTGGCATCATGGTCAGAGACAGTGAAGCTGATAGGTTCCTCTTTAGGTTGGTTCTCATGGATCATGCGACAGAAATCCTCAATGCTGATATCAGAGAAATAAACCTCACGATACAACACCATAACACTGGTTTCGGGATAATATCTCCACCACTGGCATACATACGGGTTCAAACCGCCGAAATCTAGACAACGGAAATTAATGTATTCTCCCTCAAACGGTTCGTCAATCAAGTGTTTGTCAGGATCAAAACAGTTGTAGATAACACCCGCATATCCAACCCATTCACCGTCAACCAATCTGCGTTTCATAATGCCCGACATACGGTTAAGCCTAGCGATATATTCCTCTCCCAAATGAGGGTTCTCATAGGAATTGGTTGTCACACTGAATGTCTCGTCTGTAGGTGAACGAAAGAATTTGTCGTATAACCAATGGGTAGGGGAAGCTGGATTGCAAGCTGACCACATTTGCGGCTTGTTCACGATAGGCTGAGACAGCCGTGTTTGAATCATATTCCAATCGCTTTCTTCAAACTCATGCACCTCATCCAAGAATGCCGCTCCCAGTTCCAATGATCCGATTTTGGTTTCCTTGTCCATACCGAAAAAGATTATTTCGCTACCGTTATACAGAATCAGTTTCATATCAGATTTGCGATATGTCTTCACAATGCCCGAATCCTCAGTATCTTCAATTGATCCCCACCCAATGACATCCACCAGCAAGGTGCGCAACGTGGTTTCTGCCAGTGTAGACCGCACCTTACGAAATACGCCACATCGTATACCAGCGTATTCAATAGCCGTCTGATACAGCTTCTCCATTAAAGCACGGCTTTTTCCCGCCCTTACAGCCCCAGAATAAAGGTTCTCTGCCTTATCCGAACCCATGAACTGTTGCTGTTTAGGCAAAGCATTAAAATACGGCTTCAGTAAGGTCGGCAGATTCCGTGTCTGTGGAAATCGATACTGATAAAACGTTGACATATTTCTCCGTTAATTCTTCTACACTGAAACTGGCACTCCCTGCTATTGCCAAACAGAGGGCTTCGCTACGGGAACGTCCAGATTCGTTGCTTATTCGATCCAGTTCGGCATTCACCATCTCCAGCATCATTTCTGAATCGAAGTATAATTTCAATTCCTGTTCGCCCTTATGATCCAACCCCAATTCGGGATCAGGTTCCCTGTCAAACTGCGCCCAATCGAAGTCGAGCATATTTTCTAGGTTCTTCATTTCTTCTTGCGTTTCTGGCATGAAGGAAGCCAGTTCCTCTATACCATATTCTGGCAACACGATTTCCCGAAACAGTTCGCCATAGGCAAACAGGTCATCCTCAAACCATTGATGATTTCTACGTCTGGCTATAGTCACGGCTTGGGCTAGGGAAATGTCTCCGAAATTCTCACAAGGCACCTTCTCCCACGCCAACTCAAAGACTGCTTCATAACGGTGGTTGCCATCAATAACCTCAAACTTGTTCCCCTCAAGTTCCCTGACAGCCAGAACACCAGCCGACTTATCCCTGCTGATACTTTGGCATAGTTTGTCCAGCAACTCAGGGGTAGCATCCGATTTATAATTCCAATCGGCTTTGACCAAATCCTTGATATCCAGTTCCACCAATTGTGTTGCAGACTTATTCATCCCAAGTCACCCCCCGTTTCTCCCACAATTCAGTGATTCTGTCTTGCCATTTGGTATACTTGACAACATTAACCCAATTCAGCCTGTTTATAGGACGGTCAATCCTATGGGTGGTATCGTTGAAGAACTCCCTGATATCATCATTGTCGATGCGAGAACCAAACGTCTCGTTGTTACCACCCACGAACCTCTGGTTAGAATAACCTATCACCCTCCCGTATATTTCGCCAATCTTGTAACTGATAGAATCACAAGAATAGAAAGGGAACAATTCCATGCCCTTCATTGAACTGTACCCGAACCCATGCGTTTTTATCTCAGCACCCGTGTGCTTAAAGCACCCCGCCAGATATTTGCGTTTGGATTTCTCTGGTTGAGTGTTATCAGGGGAAAGCCCCACATAATCTGTCATCTGGCAATACTCTTTCAATATTTCAACGGGTTCGAATTGGTGGTAGACGGGCATGAATTTCAACCCTGTATCCATACACTTGTGAAAATTAGTTATGCTCACCTTGCACGCTTCCTTCACTTGTTTCACCGTGGGTCTGCCTTTGCCATAAATACCCGGAATCTGGTCTAAAGAGATATAGACTTTAGACTTGCAGGGAACAGTGTTTTCCAAATGGAAACAGAAATCAATATAATTGTCCAAGTCAATATGCTTACCTTTTCTCCATACGCTGAAAGCTCCCGAATCGATCATCCAATTCACGTTGGTATAATCGTATTTATCAGGCATCTTTTGGTACATCGCATAGGATGCCAACAGGTTCTTGACCACCCCCGTGCGTATCAAATCGGATAATATCTCAGGTATATACCCTTCGAATGGTGACGAGAAATAATATCTCATGGCATAAGCTGTAGATGCCCTTCCGTGCAAACGGTATCGAATCCACCCCTAGTATTATAGACAGTCTGAACTTTCACTTTCTGTGTTCCAAGAAGATTAACCATATCCCTGTGAATACGCTTGGTCACCGCTTCTTGGTAGATGCCCACATTGCGAAAGCTCTGCATATAATATTTCAGAGACTTCAACTCGAAACACTTGCCACCCTCTGGATAATATTCAATCGTCAGCATACCTATATCAGGCAACCCAGAGAAAGGGCAGACAGCCGAGAATTCTTCCGTGCTTGTTTGTATTCTCTGCTGTGGCGAATCGAAATCAAATGTCTGCAAAGCCGCAGTGTCAATTTCACTCTCTGGCAAGAAATCGTATTGGTTGCCTTCAGCCATTATTTCCATTCAGA
>Ga0080013_1002604_pt1 | contig 20865 bp, 16 predicted proteins | sample ETNvirenome_6_85_FD_69236 | JGI IMG/M metagenome (GOLD analysis project Ga0080013, IMG submission 69236) | Marine viral communities from the Pacific Ocean - ETNP_6_85 (SPADES assembly) (version 2) | ecosystem: Environmental > Aquatic > Marine > Oceanic | place: Pacific Ocean | collected 2013-06-19 | reverse complement strand
CCATTGCGGAATTATTGGCTTTATTCCAGCCTACAAACCTCAATTTACGTTTGGTATTCATTCCATCTACACCATATAATGGAGCAGTACTTGGAACTTCAACCATTATCATATACTTATGCATACGATACCTCCTGTTGTTATTCATTTCATTCATTTATAATAACATACAAGAATATATTTGAAACTATTAGTTTAAAGCCTTTACACCACGTCAAGGTTAGTTTCTTGTAAAGGTAAAACAAATGAACAACAGAGCTGACTACATATCTCTAAAGTACTGTACCTGTGGGTTGGATGACCCCAGTATCAATAGATCAGATTTGACCCAGGTTAGGTCTTCAGTCACATTAAGCCTAGCAAGGCTCTCTGCTGTTTGCATTTGAGTACAGAATTGCACTGCATACTTCACAACATTAGCAGTTGCTGTGAGTATATTACACATTAGTCAAGCATATCATCTGCTAAGAAATACACTTGGTTCAGCTTCACCTTATCGGACTAAATCCTGTTGAGGGTTGTGCTATGAAGCCACTGTCAGTTTAGTGGGAGTTTATATATATATAATGCAATTCATCTCGTATACTTACCACTGCTCACGTATCGAGTTGCTGGAGACTAGACCAATAAACACAAAAATAAAGCAAAAGGGAAGAATAAACTCCCCTTTTACTATCTGTGTTTAAATGTTAGTAGACTTTCTCCATATCCATGATGACTTCTTTCATCTTGATCAATCCCTTACGAGACTGTTGCGCTTGGTTACGCATCTGAAGCCACATTTCATAGACCTTTATAGAGTCTGCTTTCTGCTTCGACGGAACGAGAACTTTGTTCCGCATCATTATATCCTCTTCATTGTAAGCAGTGGTTCTAGTTACAGCTCTCGCCATATTGTTACACTTAGATATGAACTGATCAAATAATGAATTGATCATATTGCGGTCATTCCGCTTGTTCCTCATCTGCTTATAGAAAGCGTGTTGGATAGTAGAAGCTTGATCCTCTATCTGTTGCAGGACTCTATCGGCATCACCGAGATTCCTTATAATGGGTAATTCCCATAGTGATAAAATACCACTCATAATATTATTTCCTTATATTATTGAAATAACATAATTACAAATAACAAATAACCTAATTCCTTAATGGAAAACCCCTGATAAGGGGTACGGGTATCTATGAAAGGCCACGCACCAAAATGCCACAATTTTGAAACCTTTTTTGAAATTTCATTTTTTATACTATATTTGTTGCCGTGGATTCAATGAATATCAGCCTTTTAGTACCCTTGCAATAGTTCTGCTATAAGGTTCAGAAGTCGGGTTGTAGGTTATCAACATAGTTAACTGAGTTGTCCCCGATACCACAAAAAATTGCTAAAATATAAGCTTAGGTAAGGGAGAAATGACTGGCTTAAGTGAAGTTTTTAGTTAAAATATCAAAAATGCTCAGGGGAAAAGTCTATCTATTAGTGTAGTTTTATATGTATTTTACAATATGAAGATATATACCCTTACAATAGGCATTGATGAGGAAAATGAAGAAATAGAGTTCATTAAAGAAGAACAATACAAGGTTGTTGATACCGATATTCCTGAAATCTCTATAAAGCCTGAAAGAAAAGATTCTCTTGATGATAGGTTAAGGGAATTAATAAAAACAAAGTTTAATATTATAGGAAGGGCATAGGAAAATACGCCCCCTGGGGGGGCTATTCTTAAAAGTGAGACATTACAGAGTAAATAAAATAGATCACGCAGTTTTTGAATCAATAGATGAAGTCCCGTCTAATATCAAAGTAAACCCTAATTGGCGTAAGGCTAATATAGGTGAATGGGTACAGGCAGATGATGGCTGTATTGTTCAGATACTTAGAAAAGGTAATATGATAAAAGATAAGGGCAAGAATAGAACCAGGAGCTATATCGGAACATGCACTGGTACTTTTGTATGTCTTGCCCGAAATAAAATGGACACATCTAAAAGAAGAAATATTTATTCATTTGGTGGGGAATTATCCTCTGAAGAGAGAGTCACCTCCCGTACTACACTATCGACACATGAGGTACTCTTTGTACAGTACCTATCCTCTGGACTCTCAGCTCAAGAATCATATCTTAAAGCATTCCCCACCAATAACCCTTACTATGCAAATACTAAATCTGCTAATCTTATTAAAACAGAAAGGATAGTAAAAGCTATGAAAAAAGAATTAGAGCCAATAGTTGAAGAACTTGGTATTAGCCCTAAGTATATCCTTGATCGGATAAAGATGGAAGCTGATACAAGTGAAAAACCAGATGTAAGGTTAAAAGCCTTATTTAAGCTCTCAGATATTTTAGACCTTGAAGATAAATCAAGTACTAAGGTAACACAGGTTACAGGTGCGTTATTTCAAGGATTTTCAAATGATCAACTAGAGTCAGTTGAAAGACCAACGGAGATTGAAGGATGAGATATTACCTTCAAGCCCTGTTTAGTGTAGAATACTTCCCATTTTGGGAGATAACTTGTTTTTTCTTCCTAGTTTTCTACATAAGTCTAGCTATAAGACTCAATAGAATAGAAGATAAGATAGATAAGTTATAGTTTTTGCCTTTTAAAGTCCGTTTTTTGTATAATAAGGTACATTAAATGGCTAATATTAACACAAAAAATGTATCAAAGGCTGAAGAACAACTAGAATTAGCTAGTAAAGATCTTGTAGCTTTTGGTAAATTATTCCTCCCAGAGGATTTCATGCGTAGTGAAACTCCTTTTTTTCATTACGAAGTAACAGATGCTTTATTAGATAAGCAATATAGACAGTTAGCTGTTATTTTACCTAGGGGTCATGGAAAGACTGTACTTACTAAATGTAATATAATGCATGACTTTTGTTTTGCTACTGAACCATTATTCTATGGTTGGGTTGCAGCGTCTTCCAAAATATCTGTACCTAACCTTGATTATATAAAGTATCATATAGAGTTTAATGATAAAGTAAGGTATTATTTTGGAGATTTAAAGGGAAGAAAATGGACTGAAGATGATATAGAATTGTCTAATGGGTGTAAGCTTATATCAAAATCTAACTTGTCTGGTATTCGTGGGGGAGCTAAACTACATAAGAGGTACGATCTTATTGTACTTGACGACTTTGAAGATGAGAATAATACAATAACTCCTGAATCCAGAGCAAAAATTTCTAATCTTGTAACAGCTGTTGTATTTCCTGCATTGGAACCTGCGGATGGTAGGTTAAGGATTAATGGGACTCCTGTACATTTTGATTCTTTCATACAAAATATATTAGTAGGATACGATAAGGCTAAGAAGGAAAAAGAAGATTTCAGTTGGAAAGTAATAACTTATAAAGCAATTATGGATGATGGCAATCCTTTGTGGCCTAGTTGGTTTGGTCATAAAGAGATGGAGCGTAAAAAGAAATTCTACGCTGATTCAGGACAGCCTCAAAAGTTCTATCAAGAATATATGATGGAAGTTCAGAGTGCTGATAATGCAATTTTTACAAGAGACCACATAAAGCATTGGGAAGGAAGTTTTACACACGATAAAGAGACTGGTTTAACTTTCATTACTCCCAATGGGCAGGACACTCAACCTTGTAATGTATTTTGCGGGGTTGACCCTGCCACCGATAGTGCTAGAAGAGATAGTGACTTTTCTGTTTTAATAGTGGTCGCTGTCACCCCTGAAAATAATATATACGTTTTAGACTACACAAGAAAAAGATCAATACCAGTTGTTTCTATTCTAGGAGAAGATAGAAAAGGAATAGTAGATTATATGTTTGATTATGCAAAAGCATACAAACCATCCCTATTTACAGTTGAAGATACTAGTATGAGTAAACCTATATTTCAATCATTACAGTCAGAAATGCGTAGAAGAAATGACTTTTCTATTGGTTGTAAAGCAGAAAAACCTGGAACAAGGATGAGTAAACGAGACAGAATACAAGAAGTATTAGCACAAAGATTTGCTGTAGGTCAAATACACTTAAAGAAAGAAATGTATGATTTACATAGAGAAATAATTACATTCGGGCCCAGAATGGCTCATGATGATACTATTGATGCATTAGCTTATGCTTGTAAGTATGCACATCCTCCTATGAATTCTAAGAAGAGCAAGGATGGAGAATGGTATAGACGTAAACCAAAAGTAAAGGATTGGGTAGTAGCATAATGGATGGATTTAAAACAGCAAAAAATCCAAAATTTGCAAAAGCTACAAGGAAGCTAGCTGAGGACTTTAATCCAACTGACTATCAATTAACTTTTGTCCCTGGTGAATCTGAGCTTGTATCTCATTTATTAGGTTTGCCATCAGAAAGAAAATATAGAAACCTAACTAATTTTCCTGATAAAATGCCTTCTGATGAAACATATCAAGATACAACTATTTGGAAAAGAATGAATAAGCAATATTCTCAAGTTGATACTAAAGATCCAGCGGAATACGCTGCTAAAGAATATTGGCTTCCACAGGATTCAACCTATACATACACTAAAGAAGAAAGTCCACTTCTTCATTTTGGTGGAGATCGTTTTGGGGTAAATCAAGAAACGGAACACGGTCAAGAATGGCAAAGAAGATTAAATTATGCATTTACAGGTGCAGTGAATAAAGGGCCAGAAAAAGGTAAAGATTACAATCCAGATACTGGTACATTAATGTATAAAGGAGAAGAAGATATATTAGGTGATGTTTATTTTAATGAGTTTGGAGACTTTGATGATAAGTGGAATATCTCATTAGACGAAGGTGAACCAATACTTAATTTACCACCTGTTAATTTATTTAGGTTGCTAAGTGCACCTTTACTGGAAAGAAATATCCCAAAAGTTTGGGGAAAAGCTAAATACATAGGAGAAGATTAATGGCTAAAAAGAAAAAAGCCGATCAGGTTCGGCAGTTATTCCATTATAGTGATAATTTCACAAGAGAACAATGGCAAAACGTAAACCAAGAAGGTTATGACTTTGCACATGATGAGCAATTAAAAGAAACAGAAATAGCTTCTCTTCGTGAGCAAGGAATGCCTACCTTTACTATAAACAGGATATTGCCTGTGGTGGAGATGCTTAATTTTTATGCAACAGCTAATAATCCAAGATGGCAAGCTATAGGTGTAGAGGGAAGTGATACTGATGTTGCAGCTGTATTTAGTGATATAGCTGATTATATATGGGGTCGTTCTGATGGAGATACTTTATATTCAAATGCTGTAAACGATTCTATTACTAAAAGCCTTGGTTATTTAATGGTTGAGATAGATAAAGATGCAGATAATGGTATGGGCGAAGTTAAACTTTCACAACCAGAGCCTTTTGATATTTATGTCGATCAAAAATCAAGAGATATTATGTTTAGGGATGCTTCTTATATAATGATAAGAAAAGTTCTTCCTAAAAGTCATTTAATAAAACTATTCCCAGATCAAAGAAGAAAAATAGATAAAGCAAATAGTGATGAAAATACTAATTTTTCTTACACTAGGAGACCATTGGGGACTGGTGATCAAAAAACCTTTCTTTATGATGATGATTCAATGGATGATGTAGGTATAACGCCTGAAGGAGAGCAAGAGCCGTTAATAGAATTTTTTGAAGTTTATGAAAAGATAAAAATAGCATATATGAATGTATTTTATCGGATTCCCCCTTCAGAAGAAGAATTGCAAGCTATACAGCAACAAGTTCAGGTTAAAATGAAAGAAATGGCTGCTGAAATGGAAGTAGAGCTTATGGAGCAGCAACAACAAATGGAGCAAGCTGTATCTGAAGGGAAAATGATTCCAGAACGATATGAACTTGAAATGCAAAAAGCTCAAGAGATGATGCAACAACAACTTCAGGCAGCTGAACAGCAATATATGAGCGAATTGCAAGCAGCTCAATCAAGAATTGAAAATAAGATTATAACGGAAAAAGAATATAAAATACTTTTAAGGGACAAAAGCTTTGCAGTTAATCTAGTAGACGCTGTAAAGTTCTTTGGAACCAGGATAAAACAATGTTGTCTTGCTGGAGATCAATTACTTTATGAGTATATTCTTCCAGAAAATGTGACCGAGTATCCTATTGTACCGTTTCATTACAAATGGACTGGTACTCCGTACCCTATTTCTGCCGTAAGTCCGCTAATAGGAAAACAAAAAGAGATCAACAAGTCACATCAGATCATGGTGCACAATGCATCGCTAGGTAGTAGCTTACGGTGGATGTACGAAGAAGGAAGTATAGATGCTGAAATGTGGGAAAAATATTCAGCTGCTCCTGGTGCATTGTTACCTGTAAGACCTGGAACTGAAAGACCTACTCCAGTTATGCCAGCTCCTCTTTCTAATGCATTTTTTAGTATAGTCCAACAAGGTAAATCCGATATGGAGTATCTAGCTGGTATATACTCATCAATGCAAGGAGACACTCAACAGCAACATGAAACATTTCGTGGTATGCTTGCGTTAGATGAGTATGGCACAAGACGTGTAAAACAATGGATGAAAAATTCAATAGAGCCAGCATTGAAGCAATTAGGTACTGTTGTTATGCAGTATTCTCAAGCAATATATACAGCAAATAAAAGATTTAGAATAGTTCAGCCTTCTGCAATTCAAGAAGATAGAGAAGTTGAAATAAACATTCCTATGTTTAATGATATGGGGGAAGCTATCAATAAATCAATGGATTATTCTGCTGCTAAGTTTGATGTGAGGATAATTTCTGGATCTACTCTTCCAATTAATAGATGGGCATACTTAGCTGAATTGAAAGAATTATTACAACTTGGAGTTGTTGATGATTTAGCAGTTTTAGCTGAGACCGATATAAAAAAGAAAGATCTTATTGCAAAAAGAAAGAGTATTTATTCTCAACTACAAGGTCAGTTACAACAATTGCAAGAAGCTATGAAAGATAAAGATGGTACAATTGAAACTCTTGAGAGACAGTTAGTACAAGCTGGTATCAAAGGTAAGGTTATGCAAGCTGAAATGGAGATAAATAAACATAAAGAACAAATTAAAGGCGAGACTAAAGATTCTCATAGGCAAACAGCCGCTGAGCAAGCAGTTGTCCAGAATGCATTGAATAGCGAAGCTAACATAAAAAAGAAAGAAATGCAGATGGAAGTAGAAAAAGCTCGAAATGATTTGCAAAATAATGAAAAGAGTTCGTAAAATAATTCGATATAATAATCAATAAAGAGGTACATAAATGGACGAAATAGTTCAAGATTCAGTAAGTAACCCAGAACAGACTACCAGCGAAGCTCCAGCGAGTGAAGCAGAACAGGCTGTATTTGGCTCTTCTGAAGAATCCTTTTTCGACGCCCTTGAAAATGAAGTAAATGGGGCAATACAAGATAACACTGAGGCAACCCAACAAGCACAAAGCGATCCCGAACAGGTAACTCGCACAGCAAAAACTGTTGGCTCCAATAATGTGGACTGGGACAATGACGGCAATCCTTACAAAAAACGATATGCTGATAGCAGTCGTGAAGCCGTTAAGCTCGCTGAACAGTACAAAAGCGTAGAACCTTTTGTGCCAGTTCTTGAAGCGATGAAAAACGATAGCGGGCTTGTAGAGCATGTCCGTGACTATCTGACTGGTGGTGGAAAACCATCAAAGAGCATCCAAGACAACCTTGGTTTAGATGATGATTTTATTTATAACGAGCAAGAGGCTATGTCCAATCCTGATTCGGATAGTGCAAAGCTTATGAGTGCTCATGTAGATAAGATTGTTCAACAAAGGGTTGGTAGTATGCTACAACGTGAAAAGCAAGCGGCTTCTCAAAAAGCAGTTGAACATAAGCGTCAACAAGATGAGCAAACTTTTAGACAAAATACCAATATGTCAGATGAAGAATATTCTGATATGGTGCAATGGGCTAAAAGTCATACTCTTACTTTAGACGATATTAACTACTTGAAGAATAAGCAAAGAGTTGCTAGTAATGTTGCAGAAGCTACTAAAAAGGATATGCTTGGTCAGATGAAAAATGTCAGAAACATGCCGTCTACAGTCAGCGGAGCAAACAGTCAGGCCAGAGAGAAGAGCGCAGGAGATTCCGTATTTGATGCGCTTTTAGGCACTGATGGTGAGTTAGACAACCTGTTCGGATAGACAAAAAATTTTAAAACGTCTGTCTGAACTTTAAATAGGAGTTCGATATGGCTGATTATGTATCAGTTATGACGCCTAATTCAGACCTTTCCGTATCGGATTATGACGGAAGAGGCCCTGGTACTAGTACCGATTTATCTACTGGTGATATAAGACGAAAGTATAATTTCGGTAGTAGAGTATCAGAGCTTTCAATTCCTCAAGATCCGTTCTTTAGGTTTTTGAATATGGCGGCAAAGAAACCGACAGACGACCCTCAGTTTAAATTTACTGAGAAGCGTCCCTCGTTTAATAAAAGATACGCTTATGTTATGGGATATGTGCAAAATGACAGTGCTGATGAATTTGCAGATTCCACTATAGAAGCGCATAATGATGGTGGTACAGGTACTTCTGTTGCCGTTGGTGATACTTTAAAACTGTATATGGCAGGTGATTATAAGTATCAAGGTAACGTACAGAACGTATACGGTAATACATCTAATAAAGTTGACGTTGGAGCAAGTGGAACTACACCCAAGTTCTTTATTCCAGGTCAATTAATCAAGATCCCTACAATGACAGATGGTGCTAGCGCAGCTACATCATGGGGCTCAAGCTATATACTTGCTAGAGTTTCAGAGGTTGATTCTTCGACTTTTGAAAGTTCTTCAAAGGATAGTAAATATCCTGCTGTAGTAACATGCAAGATAGTTAAGGCTCCAGATTCAAGTTATGTTGGATTTGCTGGTTATTATAATAACAACTTTAGCCCTTCTGGTGACTCAGCTGGTGATGAAGTTGTTTCTGATAAAGCAATCTCAAGTAGACTTGAAAAAGCTAGAACGTATGTAGTTGGTTCAGCGCATGCTGAAGGATCTGGTTTCCCAGAAACCTGGATAGACCAACCTTACCAAAGCAATCATGGGCTTACTCAAATCTGGAAAACTTCAATGGCAATGACCAATACGGCTCGTGCTACTGTATTGAAGTTTGAGTCCAGTGAATGGGCTCGTGTTTGGCGTGAGAAATTGATTGAGCATAAGTGGGATATTGAAACATCATTACTATTTGGATCTCAGTATACAGATGGTGATAGTATTCAATACACTCAAGGCGCTGTTGATTATATTACGCAATATGGTAATGCTTTTAGTTTATCAACACAGACAAAGTCTCAAGATGATTTCTTAGATGATCTATCTAATCTTCTTGATCCTCGCTATAACAATGCTGGCGCAACTGTATTCTTCTGTTCTACAGAAGTTTATAATTGGTTGCACAAGTTAAGTGGGTATTTCGCTAACAATCTTGGATCTGTTCAGGCTTTCCAGTCTGCAAATCCAAGTGCAAACGGTGAAAATTCATTAGCAAGGGCTGACATGAGTCTTGTGGGACGTAAGAAAGTCTTTGGTGTTGATATTTCAACTATCTCAACAGTATACGGAGATATGAATATTACTCGTAATGTTCATCTTGACGGAACAAGTGTTAAGATGTTGGGTATCAATATGAAGAACTGTGCTTACAGACCTCTAGTTGGTAATGGCATTAATCGTGACACGTCTGTTTATGTTGGTGTTCAAACGCTTGAGAATTCAGGTGTTGACCGCAGAGTAGATCAAATCTTAACCGAAGCTGGCATGGAGTGGTCAATGGCCGAATCACATGCTATCTGGACATAAGGAGGTAGATCGTGGGAAATCCAATGTATGGGTCTAATAAATTTGATGGTGCACTGCACAGTCAGAAGTATATAGACAACAAAATAGCGTATTACTCTTGGGTTTGGGATAATCTAAGCTTAAGAGCTTCCGCTGATAGTACAGATGCTAAAACTGATACTGGTTTTACACTAGTAGATGGTCAAATAGTTGAAAGTTTGTGGGATGGTGATGGAGCTGCTGCTTCAATGGTATTACCTTCCGCAACTAAAGGAGCGTTATCCGTTTTTAGATTCGCTGCACAAGCCGATGGTGGACAAAGCATCACCTTTACTTGCGCATCTAGTGAATACTTCCAAAATGGAACACTGACTCCTCCAGTTACAAACCTTGGTGATAAACATAGTGGTTCTCGTAGACCAGTTTATCTTCAAAAGTGGGTAGAATCTGTAGCAACTGCTGGTGGTGGTATCATCACAGTAGGAGCTGCTGCGGATCAACTTGTAATTGCTTCAACTGCGACTAATAACCAAACTAATATTGGTGCAGAGTTAGCATTCTTTTGTGAAAACAAAGGTGAATGGAAAGTTGGTTTCTTAGGTTCTGAACTAGGTTCTGGTGCTATAAACGCAACCTTTACTATTTCTTAAACTTGAGGACTAATATCTCAATTAGAGACTAATAAAAAAGAGGGGGGAATTTATTTCCCCTCTCTTTAATTGAATATGGCAACAACTAATATAGAATTAGACATAGAAAACATTACTGGCGTTTCAGATGCGGATGACCAGTTTGTAGTAGGAGCACAAAAGTTTATTGTATCAAGTGTTCCAAAAGATTTATTAAAATGGGCTTCTACCGAGACTGTTGCGGGTACTCATGGTGGAGATTCAAGTCCTACAGCAATTACTGTTCCTATTGGAAGTGACAATATAGTTTCAGTAAGAAGAGGGAGTTATTTAGCAGATCAGGTTGCTATTCAGGACAGCCCTTATTTATCAGATTCAACCAGTTTGAAATTTGCTACTTCAAAACATCCTAAATACTGGCTAGATCCTGCTAATAAAGTACAAATAAAACCTGCACCGTCAGATAGTATAACAGCTCATGTTGAATATATTGATTTTTCAAAACTAGATGATGATTCTGATTTGAGAAACGCCATAGTATTCCACGCTTGTGCAAAAGAATTTACAAAACTTTCAAGTGACGTTATTCCAGATTGGAGTGACGTTACTGTTCCGATAGCTCCAACTTCTCCAGACTTTGGAAGCGATTTATCAATAAATGCAGTTGCTCCAAGTGTTCCTACTATAACTGCATCAACAGTTGATACTTCTGGTTGGTCAGCACCGAATTATATAAAACCAATAATTACTTTAACTAGCAATCCTAGTATATCTGATTTAAGCATTTCTTCTGCAGAGCCTGTGGCCCCAGAAAGTCCGTCATTTGACAGTGGAGCTATATCCATTAGTTCATCCGCGCCAGCATATACTAAACCAACTTTTAGCGCTCCATCTCTTGGTAGTGTTGGATCTTTAAATCTTCCAGTTGCGCCAGCTTCACCTAGCTTAACAACAGTAAGCTATACAGACGCTACAAATGCAGATGCTAGTGCATCTTCAATAGGTGCAATTACAGTAGCTTCTGTTAATAAAGCTGATATAAGTGGAAATAGTCCAACGTATACAAAACCAAGTTTAACAACTAGGGTATCTTTTGATACTTTTTTTGATGCGGCTACAAATTCATTTGGGGACAATGATCCAGGGGCTTTTTCAATAACATCAATAGCGCCTTCTACTCCAAGTATAAGCACTGTTTCTTATAGTGATGCTGGTAATGCTGACGTTACTGGAACTGCAACAATACAAGCTATAACTGTTGGAAGTGTTAATAAACCAGATATAAGTGGAGATGTTCCAGCTTATACTAAGCCTTCAACGTCTGTTACAGCGGCTATTCCAGTTGCTCCAACTATTTCAACTGTTTCATTTACTGATCCAGGTTTATCAATTTTAGCTTCTGAACCTTCAGCAGTTTCATTAACTACAGTTAATTATTCTGATGCAAATCAAACATCAGTAACATCTTTTAATCATCCAATTTTTACAGCACCAACTCTAGATGCGGATGTAACATTTAAAACTTTTTATGAAGATACTAGTAATGCAAATGCTTTTGGTGATAATGATCCAGGGGTGTTTTCAATTAGCGCTGTTGCTCCAGCTCCACCAGCAGATCCAGTAATAGCATATAGTAACGCTTCTGTTGGAGACGGAGTTGCAGCTGCTCAAGATTCTATTAACGTGGCTCAATCTTCCATTACTGCAGGGCCAACTGATGCTTCTGGCACATCGGATACAGACGCTCCAAGTGATGCAAATAATATTAATACAATCAATTATACAAAGCCAACTGTTGGAGGAACTGCAGATGAATTAACTGATATAACGGCATTAGACTCAGAAAATACAATAGATGACTTTGATGGTAATTCAATTGAAGTAGATCAATGGTTTGCAACTTTAGCTCATTTAATAGAAGATGAAGAAGATACAGAATTAGCTCAGGTTCAAATTAATAAGATAAGAGCTTATATTGATGCTTTCCAAGCAGAACTGCAAAGCGCATCTACAAATATGCAGGCGTCTATAGAGAAAGCTAGATTAGATACACAAGTTTCTATTGCTAATGCATCTAATGACGTTTCTACTAATAATGCATCTATGCAAACACAGGTTCAAGCATCTATAGCAAACGCTAGTAATGATGTTCAAGCCTCAATATCTAAAATGAATAATTCTACTCAAGCAGCTACAACTAAAATGGTTCAATCTACTCAGGCAGCTGTACAAAAAATGCAATTATCAACCAATGTTAATATTCAAAATGCTGCAAAAACTATGGATGCATTAGTTCAAGATTATAGATCAACTATTCAAAAATACGAAGCTCAGTTATCTCAATATCAAGCTGATGTTCAAAAAGAAATTGCTACTTATAGCAATAAAATGGCTAAGTATCAATTAGAGGTGAATATTAATTATACAGCTTGGCTAGAAGAACAAAATGATAGACTTAAAAAATATCAAGCTGAGCTTAATGCTAATCAAATTGATTATCAGAGGCAAGAAGCTATAATGCAATCTGATTTACAAAAAGCTCTTACAGATGCTACTGAAGCAAATAAAATAGCTTTAGCAAATAATAGAGAAGAAGCAAAAGATGCTATTGAAAATAATAATGCAGCTATAGCTAAGTATCAGGCAGAGTCGCAAATATATTCAAGTAATATTCAAAAAGATATTCAATCGTATAGCACCGAGATTGAAGCAGCAAGTCAAAGTATGCAATCTACTGTTCAAGATAACCAAATAATTCTTGCTAAATATAGCAATGAATTAAAATCGTTTGACTCTCAAGTACAAAAAGAAATTGCTGTTATTAATGCTGATTTGCAAAACGAGTTAAATGAGTTTAATAAAGAAAATGTTAGGTATCAGGCTAATATACAAGCTGAGCTGGCAAAGCATAACTCTGATTTACAAAAGGTTATGACTCAAGCGCAATTAGACGCACAGGACGCACAGCAGGAAGCAGCTCTTGCCACAGATGTAGCTAAGTTTAACAAGGCTCAAGATCAAGTTCTTGACTTGGGAAATAAAGCCAAAGCAATGGAAACATTAATAGCTGACAATAATAGTATTATTCAAAAATATGGAGCTGAGTTAAATTCATATCAATCTTCTATTCAGTCAGAAGTTCAAGAATATTCACAAAAATTAGCAAGATACCAAGTTGAAATAAGTACAGTAACTGAAGCTTGGGCAAAAACAGAATCTGATAGTTTACAGCAATATCAATTAGATATTCAAAACGAATTAAATGAATTCAATAAAGACAGTACTATTTATCAAGCAAATATTCAAGCTGAATTAGCAAAGCACAATTCAGATCTTCAAAAAGTACTAACACAAGCTCAAATAGACGCTCAAGATGCTCAACAAGAAGCTGCTTTAACTACTGATGTTGAAAAATTTAATAAAGCTCAAGATCAAGCTTTAAACCTTGCTAATACCGCTAAACAAATAGAGGATATAATAGCTGATAATAGTAGCAAGATTCAAAAATATCAGTTTGATCTTCAATCCTATCAAATCCAAGTTTCAAGCGCTATTGAAAAATGGACTCAAGAAGAATGGAATCAAAACTTTTTAAAGTATCAAAATGATTATGGAAATTTATTGCAAGAGTTTCAAGTTAATGTTCAAAATGAGTTAAACGAATTCAATAAAGAACAGACTGTATATCAAAACGAATTGCAGGAAAAAATTCAAGAAGCAACTAATCAACAAACTAAAGATGCTCAAGAATATTCTTCTAAGTTGCAAAAATACGCAAATGAATTACAATCTTATCAAGCTAATGTGAATAAAGAAATACAAGAATACACAATAAATGAGATACAAAAAGAATTATCAATTTTCAATACAAACATTCAATCAGATCTTCAGTCTTATCAGGCTGAAATCCAAAATGAATTAAATAGATTTAATAAAGACAGTACTATCTATCAAGCCCAGATACAACAATCTATTCAAGATGCTCAACTCGAATCAGCCGAAGAAAGTCAGAAATTACAAAAATATTCTGCTGAAACAGCTGCGTATCAACAATCAATAGAGAAAGAAGTACAGAATTTTGTTAATACACTTTCAAAAGAGGTTCAAGAGTATCAAAGCAAATTGGGTTTATATACTGCTGATTTACAAAAATATCAAGCAGAAGTTGCTTCAGAAACTCAAAAAACAGCCTTAAATTCACAAAAGGCTCAACTTTATGAAAGTGAAGCTAATAAGTATTATCAATGGGCTGTTGCTGAAATACAAGCATATGTTCAGAACAACTCAAAGATGATTGGAATGCAAATAGCAGCGCAGGCTGCACAAAAATAAAAGGATAAAATATGGCAGATAGAGCACAAGGCGCGGTGTCATTTACACCAATAGTAACAATAGCGGCTGATTCAGATGCTGATGCAGTAGACGCTATTCATCATGACATGAAAGCAAGTTTAGGTGGTGATTTAACATTTACTGTAGCAGACGGTGACGATAATTGGTTTTATGCTCCTAATGTAATAGTAACAAATTCATCAACAGTATTATTTGGGGCTAGTGATAATAATACTGATTTAGTTGGCGCTAGTGGAGATCAAACTAATGGGCCTAATGAGGTAGCTAATTCAGCTGTTACATTTACAGATGATTCTACAGCTGATTGTGATGCAGATAAAGTATGGTTTTTATTTATTAAGAATACAGGTACTAGTGATACTTCAGATACTTCTACAACAAATAGTGTTTACTTTAATTTAGATGGTGGTACAGCAGCTCATGGAACAGCAGATCAAATTGAAGTAGCATCTGGAGAAGCTTGGATGGGACGAGTAAATGGCCCAGTTATGAGTAATATATTTATTATATCTGGTCAGGCTAGGGCAGCTAATTCGGCAGCTACAGTTAATAGTAGCACATCAGTCAGATGCACAGTTGCAGCTATTGTTGAAGATGTTGCATAATAATGACCGTACTTGAAATAATGGAAAGAGTTGGTTCTACTCAAACTGGTAGAATTATCGCTTATATTAAAGACGGATTAAGAGAAATTAATATGATTTCAGAAACTCACATTAATACAGAAAGATTTGATATAGCAGAAGATCAACGATTCTATGAATTTCCACATGATATGATAAAGGTTTTAGATATTAGATGTAAAAATCAACTAAATGTAGATGATGAGTATAGATCTTTACCTAGAATGATTGGTGAACCAACGAGGGTAGATGCTGATGGCGTCTAGTAAAGAATACGCATACTATCTAAAGGGTAATAAACTTGCTTTAGTTCAAAAGGATCTAGTTTTTTCTAGTGGGCAGACTCTTTCACAACCAGGGTTAAACGACCTTGCTGTTTCGGGTAGGCTTTTATGGAAAAGTCCAAAAGAAAGTATTGCTGACGGTCTGGAGATACAATACGTTCACAGTCCTGATTACTTTATTAATGAAACTGAAGATAAAGATACTGCTATAGACACATATGTATCTTTAGGTGGTTTGTTAAAACTTATAGACCAAGGAGATAATGATTATTCTGCATCACCTGAAAGTTTAAGTGATGGAAGTTATATAGTTTTAAGAAAAGCTGGGAAATGGAACGGACTTCATAGAGTTAAAGAAGCTGGAACTGGATATATAACTCTTTATACTAAGTGTAGTGGCAGCGCTACGGTTCAAAAAGCATTTGAAAGAACACCAGAGCTCTATTATAATGTAGATGTACTTAATGATGAGGATGATACAATAGATTTGCCTGATTATCTATGCACTGCTTTAGTTTATTATGTTAAAGCTAAGTTAGCTGAAGATACTGGTGAAATAGATATGAAAGAGTACTTCATGAGAGAATTTAGAGCTATAACCGAAAAATTTCATGCAGGTAAACAAAAAGGGCCATTTAAAGTACAAAGCTTTAGCATGATCTAGTAAATTAATAGTAAATTTTTATAGCAACCAAGATACCCATGAGAAAATGTCAAGCTCGGTAAGGTATCATAACTAAGGAGAAAAAAGATGGCTAAAGGTCTACAAAGCTGGACAGTAAGAGAAGCAAGTGCTCCGATAACTTCAGCTGAAATCAAAACGGGATCAAGCGGAACTACTGTTTCGTTTTCACAAACCACTAGAGGAATGATAGGCGTTGTCGTACCTGGCAATACTGAAGATTTAACACTAACATTGGGGAGCGGTGAAACTATTGTAATACCAGGAGCTGCAGTTGCAGCTATGTTTGCACCAGGCGCAATTCTTCCTTTTGCTTGTGATTCTTTTGTTTTTGGAGGCACAGAGACAGCTTTTAAAGTAATTGGATATTTCTAAAGGGTAAAATATGGGTTTTTCAAGAAGCGCTCCATTAACTGGTGGAGGAACTATTTATGGTAACCTAACAATAGATGGCGATTGTTCTGTAACAGGTAGCACAGCAATAACAACAAATGAGGTTATTCAAGGAACTTCAATTATAGATGTAACAAACGCAGAGGCTTTTCTTGTAAGGAAGGACTCAGATGGTGGAGATATATTCACAGTTGACACAACTAATTCTCAAGTGGAATTAGGCTCCGCTGTAAAATTAGTAGTAAAAAGAGATAGTTATAGTGGAACGCTTAGTATGACATCTGCAAATGGCTATTTAGAATTACAAGCACTAGGAGATAGGTCTGTTGATATTAAATCGCAAAGACAGATTAGAATGTACACAAGTGCTGATGGTGCAAGTTACATACAAGCATTAAACCTCAGTGCAACAGATGGGAACGCTACTTTTCTAGGCACTGTAACCGTTGGAGCGGATGGTAGTGGAAAAGACGTAACTTTTTATTCTGATACCGCTGGCGATTCATTCGTATGGGATTCAAGCGCAGAAAAATTAACTATTACTGGAACCAATGGACAAACAGCATTAGATATTGCAGATGGTAATTTAGTCGTAGCGGATAGCGTAGATATAGAAGGCGATATTGACGTTAATGGAACAAGTAATTTAGATGATGTGGATATAGACGGGGATGTGGATATAAGTGGAAGTATCACTAATGCAACTTGGACTGGCGATGTAATTGCAAGTGCATATTTAGATAGTGATACCGCTCATCTATCTGGCACACAAACTTTTACTGGGGCAAAAACTTTTACTGATGCAGTTACAATAGGCGCAGATGGCTCTGGTCATGATGTAACATTCCACTCTGGTACTGCTGGCGATAGCTTTGTTTGGGATTCTTCAGAAGAAAAACTAACCATAACAGGTACTAATGGTCAAACTGCTTTGGATGTAGCTGACGGGAATTTAGTAGTAGCAGACAATGTTGATATTGAGGGTGATATAGATGTAAATGGTACAAGTAATTTTGACGATGTAGATATAGATGGCGATGTTGATATATCTGGTTCAATTACTAATGCCGCTTGGACAGGAGACGTTATTGCATCGGCTTATTTAGATGGCGATACTGCTCACCTATCTGGAACTCAGACCTTTAGTGGGAATAAAACTTTTAGTGCCGAGACTAAAATAGCAAATAGCGGTCAAGGTACTCTAATTATAGGTTCAACCGATGCTAGTGGAGCGGCTTTGATGTTAGATGGAGACTCAAATGGAGATGCGGCAGGTGCTGATTATTCATATATTCATCACGATACTGCTGGTATTTTAAACATTGTCCAAGACTCTCCAAGTGGTACAAATGAAATTAGATTTGGAACTGCTGGAACCGAGGATAAGATAACAATAGATGCAAGTGGAAATTTAATAGTTGGTTCAGCAGCTGGCAGTGGAGCTGATGTTACTTTCTATACAGCTGGAACTGCAGCTCATGTCGGTTTGAAATGGGATGCAGATTTAAATACTGAAGGTACTCTTGTTGGGGGAGCAGATGATCATGGTGTAGATTTTAAGTTTTTTGGTGAAACAGCTGGTAAATATATTCAATGGGATCAATCTGCTGACGAATTAGTTTTAGCAGGTGCTGGTACAAAGATTTCTCTTTATGACGCTGCTGGTGGAGAAAGTATTTCTGCGGATGCTTCTGGAGTATTAAGTATAGCAGCTGGAGCAGAAATTGATTTAACTACAACAACTATTGACATAAATGGCGCAGTAGATATTTCTGGAAATTCACAATTTAGCGGAACTATAACAGTGGGCGTAGATGACACAGGAAAAGATGTTAAACTATTTGGAGCAACTGCTGGTTCTTATATGCTTTGGGATGAGTCTGATGACCAACTTGAATTTGTTAATTCGAATATAGAATTGGGTGGAAACCATATTTTAAATAATCAAGGTAAACAAGCTCATGTGGCGAATACAATGTCTGCTCCTTATTATCGCTTTGATGGTACTAATGATGAGGTGGCTATAGCCGATTCTGCAATACTTTCTTTTTTTGACAATATTGGAGACGTGGAAATGTCTGTTTGTGCTTGGATTAATATGTTTGACGCTACATCTTTTCCGATAGTAAATAAAGGAACTTATAATAGTGATGCTGAATGGAATTTTGGAGTAGGTTCAGATGATAAATTATATCTTACTCTTTACGATGAGAGTGTAGCTAGTACACATGAGACGGCTAAAGCAGATGTTGCATTAACATCTTATGAGGGTAAATGGATTCATGTTTGTGCTACCTATAATGGAGTAGGTGGAACTTCAGCCGCTGGTGGGATTTTATTATATGTCAATGGAGTTTTGCAAGCAGATACAGATTCAGATGCTGGTACTTATGTGGCGATGGAAAATCTTGCAGAAGAAGTGAGAATAGGTAATTATGACGATAGTGATTATGCATCTGGTGATATATCTGGTGTTCAGGTTTGGAATCATACTTTAACTGCATCTGAAGTAAAAGATCTATACTCAGGTGGAAGCGTTCCTTATAAATATCAAAGTGCTAATAACACACATGCAATAACAAATGGAACTGCATCTTATTTTGATTCTATAAGTGGTAGTGGAAGAAGCTCATCTACCACAGCTATTGAATTTACCTCAACTAGTTGGGGTTCAGGTGCTCTTCAATTTAGTTCAACTTTAGAAAAAGATAAGATATATAGAATAACCTTTACTGGTGTTTCTGGAACTGGAAGTGGATGTATTCTTAGATTTGGAACAGCGATGACCAATGGAACAACTGTTAGTGCTGTAGCTGCTAGTGGTGTGTGGTTATCTGTTCCAACTGGTTTCTCATCTATTCCATATGCGTTTACATCATCTTCTAATTATGGAGGATATTGGAGAGCTCGAGGAGATGAGGTATGTATTACTTTTAAAAATTTTGATAATGCTGGTCAAACAACAATAACTAATCTTAATGTTGTAGAAGTTGGTTGTATTGCAGAATTTGATGGAACTACTGTTGGGCATAATCAATGGTTAGATAAATCTGGAAATGATTTACATGGCATTGTATCTGGTGCAACTATAGCTAATATTCCTTCTTGGCATCGTGAGATGTATATTGATTTAACTGTTACTGGAGACACTTCATTTACTCTTCCTAAAGGATATAGAATTTCAAGTATTACTACAAAAGAAACTGCTGGTAATGCAGTAGGGGGTGGAATTGATTTTGGAACGACCAATGGAGGAGGAGAGGTTGTAGCCGCTCATGCGATTTCGGCAAGCACTACTGCTGATGTAGCAGTAGCAGCTATTTTAAATAACATAGGAGGGACTCACACAACCGCTGATGATATTATATACATAACTGATGCTGATGGTAGCGGATGGGATAGTGCAAGTGTAGAGATAAGAGTTTCAATGGAACGAGTTTCAATGTATTAATGGAGTAAAAAATGATAGATAAAAATATAACATCAACACCTTCGAATCCTTTTGATAGAGGAGCAAGTTCAGTAATTGTAACCTCTGTAAATAAATCCGATAATGCAGTTTTCTGTAAATTGGTTGATTCAGATGGGGAAGTAATTGAAAGCAATAGGATATTCCCTTTAGATAGCATACCATTTAGTTTAACTGCTGATGAGAAAAGCTTGCTAAACGGAGAAGCATTAAGTAATAGCTGGTCTGCCTCTTTAAAAGACAAATGGTCATTTGCTAATAATGGTTATAAATATGGCGAACCAGCAAATAGTTGGACTGCTGATGAGATAAAACAATATTTAAGCAAGCATAGTGTTTCTTTTACTGAATCAGAAGCAAAGTCTAGCTTACTTACGAAGGCAAAAGATAAGTATAACGAATAATAAATAGGAGTTAATAATGGCTGAAAAACAAAAAGAAAAGCCTGAAGACAAAACAATAACTATCTTTGGAAAAGTATTCAAAGAATCAGAAATAAGTGATAATCAGAAAACAATGATTAATCATGTATCTGATTTAGACAGAAAGATAAATAGTTCAGAGTTCAATCTTACTCAGTTGCGTTTCGGAAAGCAGGCTTTCTTAGACGCATTAAAAGAAGACATTGAAAAGGAAGAGTTAATTAAA
>Ga0080013_1002602_pt1 | contig 20868 bp, 23 predicted proteins | sample ETNvirenome_6_85_FD_69236 | JGI IMG/M metagenome (GOLD analysis project Ga0080013, IMG submission 69236) | Marine viral communities from the Pacific Ocean - ETNP_6_85 (SPADES assembly) (version 2) | ecosystem: Environmental > Aquatic > Marine > Oceanic | place: Pacific Ocean | collected 2013-06-19 | reverse complement strand
TTCAGTCCTCTATCTTCTTCCTCTTACGGAATATTTGATAGTGGTTATAAGTACACCTACGATAGATTTAACAACGAGTTTAGATATGTTCCAGTCAATGCAGACATTGCTGGTTTAATGTGTCGCACAAATATCGTTGCATATCCTTGGTTCTCACCTGCAGGACAACAACGTGGTATTATCAATAATGCCATTAAACTTGCATACAACCCAACTAAGGATCAAAGAGACATTCTTTATCCACAAAGAGTCAATGCCATAATCACAAAACCTGGTATTGGAACACTTCTCTTCGGTGATAAGACTGCACTTGGTTATGCATCTGCATTTGACAGAATCAACGTTCGTCGCCTGTTCCTTACAATTGAGCAAGCACTACAAAGATCTGCTGAAGCACAACTCTTTGAACTTAACGATGAGTTAACAAGAGCAAACTTTAGAAACATTGTTGAACCTTATTTGCGCGATGTCGAAGCAAAACGTGGACTCTACGGATTCCTAGTTGTTTGCGACACCACAAATAACACTCCTGATGTTATTGATAACAATGAATTTAGAGCAGACATTTACTTGAAACCTGCCAAGTCTATCAACTACGTAACACTTACGTTCGTTGCTACTAGAACTGGGGTAAGTTTCGAAGAAGTCGCTGGTCGCGTTTAATCGTATCATTCATCTAAATAACTAACAAGGAGAATAAAAAATCATGGCAACATCAAGAGAAAACAAAACCATTTCTCAATTTAAATCGGCACTCATTGGTGGCGGCGCAAGACCCAATCTGTTTGAGGTAGAACTAACCACTCTACCTGCAGGTATCTCTTGGGATTCAGATAGTTTCAGATATATGTGTAAGGCGGCTCAACTGCCTGCACAAAATGTCGCAAACATTGACGTTCCATTTAGGGGTCGTATTTTCAAAGTTGCTGGAGACCGTACAATTGATACATGGACAGTAACTATAATCAATGATGAGGGATTTGTATTAAGGAATGCATTTGAAGAGTGGGCAAATCTGATCGCTAAGTTAGATACTAACCTTGGTGCAACAGATCCATCAGCATATATGACAAATGCTAAAGTATTCCAACTTGGTAGAGGATCATCTACAAGCAGCAAGTCTAGTGCAGGAACTTCAAACTCAGTACTAAAAGAGTATGAGTTTGTTGATATCTGGCCTTCTAACGTTGCAGCTATTGACTTATCTTACGATTCGAGCGATACTATAGAAGAGTTCACAGTAGAATTCCAAGTTCAATCGTTCAACGCAGTTGCGGCTGGCGGTGCAAATGGCTAACTAAATAGTCATACGGTAAGATATAAATCATGGCAAAATTATTTGGATTCTCTATAGAGGATTCCGAACCGCTATCTCCAACGACGGTCTCACCCGTTCCTCCTAATAATGAGGACGGGTCTGATCATTATATGAGCAGCGGTTTTTTTGGGTCTTATGTTGACATTGAAGGAATTTACAAAACCGAATATGACCTTATTAAAAGGTATAGAGAAATGGCACTTCATCCCGAAGCGGATAGTGCTATTGAGGATATTGTAAATGAAGCTATCGTATCTGATACTAACGATACTCCAGTACAAATTGAACTTTCTAATCTTAATGCTAGTGATGGTATTAAAAAGAAGATTAGAGCTGAATTTAAGAATATCTTAGATCTATTAGATTTTGATAAAAAATCTCATGAGATTTATAGAAACTGGTATATTGATGGTAGAATCTTTTATCATAAGGTTATTGACTTTAAGAAACCTGAAGAAGGTATTCAAGAATTGCGTTATATTGACGCAATGAAAATGCGTTATGTTAGACAGCAAAAGAAAAAAGAAGGACCACAGTACGCCATAAACAAAATGGCCAGTGATAATCCTATGGATTATGAATTCCCCGAACTGGAGGAATACTTCATATACAATCCAAAAGGTTCTTATCCTACTGGTAATATCAATGCAAAGGGCCATAGTCAAGGCATTAAAATGACTAGAGATTCAGTTGTTTATTGTACTTCTGGATTGGTAGATAGAAATAAGGGATCAACACTCTCTTATCTTCACAAGGCAATTAAGTCAATCAACCAACTTAGGATGATTGAGGATTCACTAGTAATTTACAGGTTATCAAGAGCACCAGAAAGAAGAATTTTTTATATTGATGTTGGCAATTTACCTAAAGTAAAAGCTGAGCAATATCTCCGAGATGTGATGATGAGATATCGTAACAAGTTAGTCTACGATGCCAACACTGGGGAGATCCGTGATGACAAGAAGTACATGGCAATGCTTGAAGATTTTTGGTTGCCTAGACGTGAAGGAGGTCGTGGTACTGAAATTTCTACTCTTCCAGGAGGTCAGAACCTTGGAGAAATCACGGATATTGAGTACTTCAAAAAGAAATTATATAGGTCGCTCAATGTACCCCCATCAAGAATGGACGGAGAAGGAGGATTTAACCTGGGAAGATCCTCAGAGATATTAAGAGATGAATTAAAATTCACTAAATTTGTAGGACGTTTGAGAAAGAGATTCTCAAGAATGTTCGAAGATATGCTCAAAACACAGTTAATTCTTAAGAATATTGTGACCCCAGAAGACTGGGAAATAATGAATGAACATATCCAATTTGACTTCTTATATGATAATCACTTCTCTGAATTGAAGGAAGTTGAGTTATTTAATGAGAGAATTAATGTTGCTGCTACGGCAGAACCTTACATTGGTAAGTACTATTCTCAGGACTATGTAAGGAGACATATTCTTCGTCAAACTGATGAGGAGATTATTGAACAGGATAAACTCATCGAAAAAGAGATTGAAGATGGTGTTATACCAGATCCTTCTATACCAGTAGACCCAGAAACAGGATTACCATTAGATGGTAGTGCTGCTGGAATGGATATGGGAGCACCTGTACAAGAACCAGATTTAGAGGGTGAAACCGTTGAAATGGGAAGTAAAGCACTACCAAAGGGTGGAGAAATATAATCTCTGACTCTTGCGGAGTATAAATACTATTTGACTGTTATTTTATTGATAAAATTATGCCTGATATGAATGATGTGCAAGCTGAATTGATGGATATGATCACTAAGGATGAATCACCTTCAAAGATTAGTGATAAGATCAAGGATATGCTTTTTGCTAAATCAGCAGAACGTATAGATGCATATAAACCTGATGTTGCTAATAGTTTATTTGGCGATCAGGATGATGAAGTCGATTCTGAAACTGAAGTAGATGCAGAAGCAGATGAGGAGGAAACTCCAGTCGCAGCTGCTGAGACAGGCGCAGAATAATTTTATAAATAACTAAAATGAATCTAGAGTTATACAGTAATGGCACATAGACCCGTCGGAGCAGGACAATCTTTTGCAACAGCAGCGGTGGCTTCGACCTCAACTGCTTTCAGAGTTCAGTCTAGTGTTCTACGATTAGTAGCAACAGATGCACCAGCATTCGTTGCAATTGGAACTGATCCACAAGCAACTTTCACTGATTACTATATTCCTGCGGGAGGTACGGTAACTCTTGGGTTGACTAAATCTTCCCAACAAGTTACTGCTGTTAGTGTGGGTGCTAATGCAACTATTGATTGTCCAGAAGGAACTCAAATGCCATTTCAAATTGGCGATAGAGTTACTCTTGTGGATGCAAATGACTCTAATTATAATACTAAAATATCCAATGCACAAGTAACTGGCGTTTATGTTGGTACTAGTGTTAATGGACTCTTTAGAACTAGAATACAAACTGATGCAACTACTACTGGTATAGCAACAGCATTTGATCCTTTATCTGGTGCTTCACTTTATAGATCAGTTAGAGTATCTGGTATTTCAACTGGTGGTTCTAAAGGTGCCTTATTCGTTCAACAAGTTCAAACAAGCGGGGATGCATAATGAAACTGATTAGAGAAGAAATTGAATCAGTTGAGTTTCTAGTCGAGAACAAAAACGGCAAGAAATCAATGTATATTGAGGGAGTATTCCTTCAAGCAGATTTGAAGAACCGTAATGGACGTGTTTATCCTATGGAGACTCTCCGCAAGGAAGTTAGTAGGTATAACGAAAATCACATTCAGTCAGGTAGAGCACTTGGCGAACTAGGACATCCAGATGGTCCGACAGTAAACTTGGATCGTGTATCTCATAAGATTGTTTCTTTGAGAGAGAATGGATCTAATTTTATTGGTAAAGCAAAAATCCTTGGTACTCCAATGGGTAAGATTGCTTCATCTCTCGTGGAAGAGGGAGTAAAACTTGGCGTATCCTCTCGCGGTGTTGGTTCACTCCAGCAAACAAAAGAAGGTTATAGCGTCGTTGGTGAAGATTTCATGTTAGCAACTGCTGCTGATATCGTTGCCGATCCTTCAGCTCCTGATGCATTTGTATCTGGAATTATGGAAGGAAAAGATTGGGTATGGGATGGAGGTATCTTGCGTGAGAAGTTCGCAACGAAGACCTATAGAACCATCAATACACTTGTTGATCAGAAAAAATTAGATGAGAATAAACTCAATCTATTTAATGATTTCTTATCAAATTTGTAAAACTTCTAAATAAATATAGATTTTAACTACAGGAATCGGAGAACAAGCAAATGTCTCGTGGTAAAAAACAAGAAATGGAAGAAGGCCTTATTGATACAGCTTCATCTACGAAGCAATCTAAGACTGCTGTGAATGCCAACGCTGGCAAAGGTGACCCTATAGATACATCGAAAGGTGGAACTTGGGAAGACCTTGGTGGTCCAACACCCGAAAATTACAAGGTGGACGACGACTCAGCAAAACTTAAGACCCCAGGTGGTACACTTAAGCAGGTAAGTGACGTTGTTACTAACCGCAAAGGTAAAACTGCTAAGGAAGAGGCTGAAGTTTCTGACGAGAATGTAGTTGAAGAAGAAAACACTACTGAAGAAGTAGTCGCCGAAAAAGAGGAAACTACTGTGGAAGAGAACACTACACCAGAAGTTAACATCGAAGATGATGTTAATGCATTATTAGGTGGAGAAGAACTTTCCGAAGATTTCCGCGAAAAAGCAAAGCTTGTTTTCGAGACCGCACTTAATTCTAAAGTCGCCGAAGTTAAAGAGGCATTAGATGCACAGTACCAAGAAACACTTGACGAAAAAGTTGCAGAAGAAAAGACTGCACTTTCCGAAAGAGTTGATTCTTATCTTGAGTACGTTGCCGATGAGTGGTTTACGGAAAATGCCCTTGCAGTTGAGCAAGGACTTAAAACAGATATGACTGAATCATTCCTTAATGGAATGCGAGGTCTTTTTGAAGAACATTATGTATCAATCCCTGAAGAAAAATATGATGTGCTAGAGAGCATGGTAGAAAAACTAGATGATATGGAGACCAAACTCAATGAGCAGATTGAGAAGAATATCGGTCTAAACAACAGACTCGGTGAGTCGGTTGCTAATGGTATTCTTGAATCAGTTTCTGATGGATTAGCGTCTACTCAGAAAGAGAAGCTCGCCTCACTTTCCGAAAGTGTGGAGTTTGAAAGTGAAGAATCTTATCGTGAAAAGTTGGAAACTTTGAAGGAGTCATATTTCTCCGGCAAAGCAACAACCGCTAAAACTGAAAACCTTTCAGAAGGAGTAGACAGCGCAGATGCACCTGATGTATCTAACTCGATGGCTGCTTACCTGAAGTCACTTTCAGCATTTAAGCAATAAATGAATTTAATATTAGTTCAAACTAAAACACTTTATAGGTAAAAGCAAATGTTTCAATCGGAACAGTTGCAGGAAAAGTGGGCTCCACTTCTAAACTATGAAGGTCTAGACGAAATCAAAGACCCTCATCGTAAAGCGGTTACCGCCGTCCTGCTAGAAAACCAAGAAAAATTCCTCAGAGAGGAGCAAGCCTTCGGATCAGGTATCAACCTGATGGAAGCAACACCTACCAACAGTGCTAATGCTGCTGGTGCTTCAGGTGGATTCGGTGGTGGTGCAACCGCTGCTGGTCCAGTCGCAGGTTTCGACCCTGTATTGATTAGTCTAATTCGTCGCTCGATGCCTAACCTGGTCGCTTATGACCTGGCTGGTGTGCAACCTATGAGCGGTCCTACTGGACTTATCTTCGCAATGCGTTCACGTTATACTAACCAGTCTGGAACAGAGACATTCTACAACGAAGTAGACTCTGGATTCTCTGGTCAGGATAAAGGACTTGATGAAGAAGGTGGATTTACCGACGGAAACGCTGGTATGGGTACAACTTCACAGTCTGGAGACAACCCATCGGTACTTAACCCCGTTTCTTCTGCGTCTACTCGCGGATATAACGTCGGTCAGGGTATGCTTACTGGTGACGCTGAGAATCTTCAGGGTACTGGTAATGATGCCTTCAACCAGATGGCATTCAGTATTGAAAAAGTAACGGTTACTGCTAAGTCCCGTGCTTTGAAAGCTGAGTACTCACTAGAACTCGCTCAAGACCTTAAGGCGATCCACGGACTGAATGCTGAAGCCGAACTGGCTAACATTCTTTCTACTGAGATCCTCGCTGAGATCAACAGAGAAGTTATTCGTACAATTTATAAGACTGCTGAACAAGGTGCTGTTCAAAACACTGCAACTGCTGGTGTATTTGACCTAGACATCGACAGCAACGGTCGTTGGTCTGTTGAGAAGTTCAAAGGACTTCTGTTCCAGATCGAGCGTGATGCTAACGCAATCGCACAAAGAACTCGTCGTGGAAAGGGCAACATTATCCTCTGCTCAGCAGACGTTGCTTCCGCACTAACAATGGCTGGCGTATTGGATTATACTCCTGCCCTCAACGCTAACTTGAACGTTGATGACACTGGTAACACCTTCGCTGGTGTACTACAAGGTAAGTATCGTGTATACATCGATCCTTATTCTGCTAACCTTACAAGTGCTAACGCAGCACCTACAGGCGGCAACCAGTACTACGTTTGTGGTTACAAAGGTTCCTCACCTTATGACGCAGGAATCTTCTACTGTCCTTATGTACCTCTCCAGATGGTACGTGCAGTCGGAGAGAACTCCTTCCAGCCAAAAATTGGATTTAAGACTAGATATGGTCTAGTTGCAAACCCATTCGCTGAAGGTGGTACTCAAGGACTTGGTGGACTTCAAGTTAACGCTAACCGCTATTACAGGCGTGTTGCTGTTAAGAACCTTATGTAAGAAGTTTATATCTTCTTTCTTTACAAAGACTCTCCTTCGGGAGGGTCTTTTTTTTGGTTGTTGACAAGTCATTAAGTTTCTGCTATAAATAACCATACGTTGTGCATCCTTAAACGTGGAGAGGCAACGCAATAACAAACAAAGGCACTATTATGAACTACTCACAAGAGGACAATCTTGTCCCTTTAATGGAACTCGCTACAAAATTGGGGTTCACTCCTAAAAAAGAAGTTTTTGACGAAGAAAGTTATATTGAATTAAAATTGATAGACGCAGAGTTATTATATTCTGATGCAGATTTCCAACGTCTTATCAATAAAGGAATGATTAGACAGGCAAGTAGGTTTGATCAAAATTTAGTACGTCCATTATATGTTTTTGAAAGACCTAACGGTAAATATTCTGTTGCTGACGGTCAACATCAAGGCATAATTGGTATTTTATATACACTGCAAGGTGGAAAACTTAAATTACCTTGTCAAGTAAGAAGACACCCTAAAGATTATACTTTAGAGGAATGTCTTGCAGAGGAAGCAAACTTCTTTAAGAAGTTAAACTTTAGAAGAAGGAATGTTGGTAAGGTTGATAAACTTCGTGCTGATATTGCTATTGGTGATGACAAAGCAAAAGCGATTGAAGAAAAGTTAATTGATATGGGTGTAAATATTGAATTGATTGGTGATCCTGAAGGGGTTCCTGTGTTTGGATATGATAAAATTATGGAAGCACAGAAAAAATATGGAACATCAAACATCACCCGTGCAATCCAAAAATATCAACAACTTCAGGAGGATCCGAAATCACCTAAGTGGAATGATACTGATAAACCTTTAAATGCTGGTTTACTAGGTGGAATAGCTGCTATTTACTTTATGCTTAATGGTGGTGGTGATCTTGGATTTGGAGAGAAGCATTATGCACTCAAATATTATATGGATCATTATCTTAAAAAGGTTAGACCTATTGGTAAAAAATCACTTATGGATGGTGCTGGTGGAGTAAAACAAGATGTATTAATTGCTAGACGTATTGTTGATAAATGCAATGCATTAATTGAAACTGATGTTATTACCAAAAAGGATGGTGAGACTTTGAAGCAAACAATTGGAGAGGATACAATGAGAAGTGCTGCATTAGGAGATCCAAGTATACTTGAAGAGTAAAAAGTAGAGGACCTTTACGGTCCTCTTTTTTTATGCTAAAATACTCTTATGAAAAAGATTACTGTTGTTGGTGGTGGTAATGCAGGATGTTTTACTGCGTTATATTGTGGTTGGTATGGAAGACAGTCAGAATATGAAGTAGAACTTATATACGATCCAGAGATACCACCAGAAAGAGTTGGTCAAGCAACAGTATTAGAACCACCTGGATTATTGTGGGCTGCTACTGGGTTTAATTGGTATCATAATAAAATACATGCGACCCCTAAAAGTGGAATATTATATGAGGGTTGGGGTAAGAAAAATAAAGAAGTATTTCATTCATTCCCTGCAGATAGGATGGCTATGCATTTCTGTCCTTGGGAGATGCAAAAGAGTATATTAAATTCTGGTCATTTTAAAGTAAAGACTGGTGACGTATCAGATATTAGTAAAATAGATTCTGATTATATCTTTGATTGTAGAGGGAAACCGGATAATTATTCAGATTATGAAGAATTATTATCTCCTACAAATGCATGTATCTTAGGAAAACCGGATTGGGATACTACAGAAGCACGTTGGAGTCGTCATGTTGCAACACCTGATGGATGGACATTTATAATTCCAACAAATGAAAAATCACCTTCATATGATTACTGTGTTGGATATTGTTATAATTCTGAATTAATTAATAAAACTAATGCAGAGAAGAACTTTAAGAGTCAATTTAATGTTGAAGTAACAAAACATCTTAGTTATAAAAGTTATCTTGCAAAGAAACCAATTGTTGATGATAGAATATGTTTGAATGGAAATCGGTTATTTTTCTTAGAACCACTTGAATCATCTTCAACACAAGCATATATTGAAATGGTTAGAGCAGTATTTGAATATCTTTTACCTGGTGAATTTGATACAAATGAAGTGGTTGCAGATATTAGAGGATATGTAAAAGAACTTCAAAACTTTATACTTTGGCATTATCAATTTGGATCAAAGTATGATACTCCCTTTTGGAAATATGCAAAAACGTTATATTTTCAAGATGATGAGTTTGATAAATTCTTACATCATGCTAAGAAGAGTAGTTGCAATAATATACTACCACAATCATATGGTGGATGTACTACAGATCAATTATATGGACAATGGCCTGCATATTCATTTAAAACCTGGTATGAGGGAATGAATACGAAACTAAATATATAAGGAGACCTGCTTTCTACCATGTTTTGTAAAAACAAGATGAGTCGTGAAGACCGTCAAAAATGGAAACTTAAAATGTATAACCGTTGGGAAGATACTCTCGAAGAGAGACTTGCTGGTGTTCAAGCTGCTAAGGCAAAACTTGAAGAGCAGATGACTAGAGATGAGAACTAATGGCAACCAGAAAATCACAAATTGAGAATAGAAATTTTCTAGCACCTGTAGGTTTTAAATTTAACTTACAAAGAAGTCCTGGTGTTGCGTTCTTTTGCAATCAAGCAAACATTCCAGATTTAAATCTTGGTGTTGCAAATCAACCAAACCCCTTAAGAGATATTCCAACACCTGGTGATAAGGTTGATTTTGGTGATTTGAATTTAAGATTCTTAGTTGATGAGGATCTTACAAATTATATGGAAATTCAAAACTGGATACGGGGATTAGGTTATCCTGAAGATACTGAGCAATTTGATAAACTTGAGAAGTCTGGTTCTTCTACACTCCCTAAACGTTATATGCAAATTGGTGATCAGATATATTCTGATGGAACTCTTCAGGTTTTAAGTAGTAATATGGTAGCAAAGTTTAATGTTAATTTTAATGAATTGTGGCCTTACTCCTTGACAACTTTAACATTTGATGCTACAGATACAGATATAGAATACTTTACAGCAGACGTATCTTTCAAGTATACTATGTACAAACTAACTGATTTACAAAACAATCCTTTATGATTGATCTGGATGACCTCCAGAGGATGTGGGAAAAAGATTCAGAAATTGATAGAGATAATCTACACGAAGAATCATTGAAGATTCCCGCTCTTCATGCGAAGTATTTTGATATTTACAATAAGATATTCCTTTTAAGAAAGAGAGCAGAACAGCAAAGGAAGAATATCCGTCATGAACGGTATGAGTATTTTAGTGGGAAGTCAGACCCAGAAGTATATGTAGAGAATCCTTTTCCGAAGAAGATAAGGGATAAGGATACCATGCAGAAGTATTTGGATGCAGATGAGAAATTATCCAATACCTCATTAAAGATTGACTATTACGATACAATGCTTGTTTATATTGAAAGCATTCTTAAGGTAATACAGAATAGAACTTTTCAGATTAAGAATGCAATTGAATTTATGAAGTTTAATGCTGGACTAGGGTAACTAAATACCTTTAGATGAATGGTTTAAGTGAGAACCGATGTTGTTATAGGTAAAGCGAATGAAGTATTTTTGCAGTTAAAGGCAGAACCGCACATTCAATATGAGTTAAGAGACCACTTTACGTTTGAAGTGGCCGGGGCAAAATTTATGCCTCAATACCGTAAACGTCAGTGGAACGGTGAGATTCATTTATTTGATTTAAGAACTAAAAGAATATATGTAGGACTGTTAGATAAGATAATTGCATTTTGCGAGAGGCACGATTATACCTATTCATTTGAAGATAATGAATATTATGGTACCCCATTTGAAGTAAATGATGGGATATCATATCAGGGTGTTAGTGATTATATGAAAGCTATTTGCAATCATTCTCCAAGGAAATACCAAATTGAGGGAGTATACGATGCTTTAAGACATAATAGAAAGCTACTGATATCACCCACTGCCTCAGGCAAATCACTGATGATCTACGCTCTTGTAAGGTATTATGTAGCGAAAGGGCAAAAAATCCTCTTAGTCGTTCCCACGACATCTCTTGTAGAACAGATGTATAAGGATTTTTTGGATTATGGTTGGAATGCAGATACATATTGTCACCGAATATATGCTGGTAAAGAAAAGTCTAATGAACTTCCTGTTACCATTACTACTTGGCAATCAGTTTATAAATTAGAAAGATCCTTTTTTGAAGATTATAATGTAGTTATAGGGGATGAAGCTCACTTGTTTAAGAGCAAATCCCTAGTATCTATAATGACAAAATTACATCATGCTAAGTATAGGTTTGGATTCACAGGAACATTAGACGGTACACAGACCCATAAGTGGGTACTAGAAGGATTGTTTGGACCATCATATAAAGTAACTAAAACCGATGAATTAATGAAACAAGGACATCTTTCTCAATTAGATATCCAGTGTCTTGTACTTAAACATCCACCACAAAAGTTCGAAACCTATGAAGATGAATTGCAATATCTTATCTCTCATGAACAAAGAAATAGATTCATAACAAATTTAACTTTAGATTTAAAGGGTAATAGTCTTGTATTATACAGTAGGGTAGAAACCCACGGAGCAATACTTTACGATCAGATAAATACTAGTAAGCACGGTGATAGGAAAGTATTCTTCGTCCACGGTGGTGTTGATGCTGAAGAAAGAGAATTGATTCGTGAAATAACTGAACAAGAAAAGAACGCAATTATTGTAGCATCCTATGGTACTTTCTCTACCGGAATTAATATTAAGAACCTCCATAATATTATTTTCTCCTCTCCTTCAAAGTCACGGATTAGAAACCTCCAAAGTATTGGAAGAGTTCTCAGAAAAGGATCAAATAAAGTTAAAGCGATTTTATACGATATTGCCGACGATTGCTCTTATAGATCTAAAAAAAATTACACCTTAAACCATCTCATTGAAAGAATTAAAATCTATAACGAAGAGAACTTTAATTATGAGATAATTACAATACAACTAAAGAAATAATGGAAGAAGACTTTTACGCAACGATTAAATTTAAAAACGGTGAAGAGATATTCGCACGAGTAGCAGCATCTGAAGAAGAAGATCGTACTATGTTAGTTGTACATAATCCAATAACAGCAGTTGAGATTAAATCTAGAGGTGGTATTGTTGGATATAAAGTTGAACCTTGGTTAAAGACTACAAAAGAAAATATGTTTATTATTGATATGAATAATATTCTTACGATGTCTGAGTCATCTGATGTTCATATGATATCAATGTTCCAACAATTTGTACAAGATGCATCTAGAGTTCAAAGAGGACAACAGAAGTTAAGTAGAAAAATGGGATATATTGCAAGTGTAAATGATGCCAAAGATATCTTAGAGAAGATCTTTAAAGCAAAGTAGCTAAGGCTTTTCTATCAACCCTAACAGAGTTATTTTACATAAATCCTAAGGACTTGTCAACTATTTGTATAAATGTTATAATATCTACATACTAGTGATAAAGACTTATGATAATGAAGGCAGGCACTATGGCGAAAAGAAAAAGGTCGGAGCACTATGTTAATAATAAGGAGTTTCTTGGTGCTCTTATTAAGTATCGGGAAGATTGTGAAATTGCTGAGATAAAAGAAAAACCAAGACCAGTCATACCTCGCTACATTGGTGATTGCTTTTTAAAGATTGCTAATCATTTATCATTTAAACCAAACTTTGTAAATTACATGTTTAAGGAGGATATGATATCTGATGGGATTGAAAATTGCGTCCAGTACATAAAGAATTTTGATCCAGCAAAGTCATCTAATCCTTTTGCGTATTTTACACAAATTATTCATTATGCATTTCTCCGTAGAATACAGAGAGAAAAACGTCAATTAGAAATTAAGAATAAGATTCTTGAAAGGTCTGGATATGATGAAGTCTTTTATGATGATGGAGATGGGAATGCTTCTGACTATAATCAAATTAAGGATGCTGTACATTCTAAGTTGAGGTATTGATGAAAATTACTAAACAGATTATTGAAGATCTTGAAAAGGCTTTAGACACTAGAAAGAAGAATGGAGAACCTATTTGGGATGATGGTGATAATATTGAAGTATGTGTTGCGGGAACATTTGTAGCAGATAAATTTATTACTATCTTGAATAGAACTAAAAATCCATATAAAGGTTCTATTTCACATGGTAACAAATGAGAGTTGCGATAATTACAGATCAACACTTTGGATGTCGGAAGAACTCAAAACATTTCCATGATTATTTTTTAAAGTTTTATAATGATATATTTTTTCCGACTATTGAAAAGGAAGGTATTACTACCATTGTTGATATGGGCGATACCTTCGACAGCCGTAAAGGTATCGACTTTTCATCTTTATCCTGGGCAAAGAATAATTATTACGATAAGTTGAGGGATATGGGTTGTAAGATCCATAGTATTGTTGGTAATCATACTGCATATTATAAGAATACTAATGATATAAATGCGATTGATTTATTGCTTGCTGAATATTCTAATATAGATACTTATTCTAAAGCAACTGAGATAAAGTTAGATAATTTAAATGTTCTTCTTATTCCTTGGATTAATCAAGAGAATGAGAAGGATACACTTAAAGCTATTAATAAGTCTGGTAGTACCGTATGTATGGGTCACCTCGAATTCAAAGGATTTAGAATTCATAGAGGATATGTTATGGAGCAGGGTACTGATGTAGAATTATTTGATAAATTTGAGAAGGTATACTCAGGACACTATCATACTAGATCTGATAATGGTAAGGCATTTTATTTGGGGAATCCTTATGAGATGTTCTGGAATGATTTAGAGGATACGAGAGGGTTCCACATCTTTGATACAGAGACCTTAGAACATACTCCTATAGACAATCCTTATAGAATGTTTTATAATATCTATTATGAGGATCATAATTATCAGACATTTGATACTCGTGAATATGAGGGTAAAATTGTAAAGGTTATTGTTCGTAAGAAAACTGACCCTAAGAAATTTGAAAAATTTATCGATAAGTTGTATAGTAGTAATGTATACGAACTTAAGGTAGTTGAGAATTTCCAACTTCAAGAGAGTGAAGATTTTGAGGCCTTTGAGTCTGAGGATACTCTTTCTATTTTAAATAGATATGTGGAGGAATCTGAAATTTCCCTTGAGAGGTCAAGGATACAGGAGGTCATTCAAGATGTTTATCAGGAGGCTTGTGAGTTAGTTTAATGTTTATTCTAACAATTGATGGCAAAGAAAATGAAGGTGCATACTCTGTAGAGAATGAAGATGGGAATCATGTTCTTTATCTTTTTCAAGAAGAGGATGATGCAGCTCGCTATGCTATGATGTTAGAAGATGATGAATATCCTGAGATGCATGTGATTGAAGTTGAACCTGAGATGATGATAGGAGTTTGTGAACAACATGGGTATGAATACATTGTGATAACCCCCAATGACATTATAGTGCCGCCAAAGACCATCAACCATGATTTTATTTGAAAAGATTCGATGGAAGAATTTTCTTTCAACGGGTCAACATTATTCTGAAATTAGTTTTCAAGATCATGCAACTACATTAATCGTAGGAGTGAATGGTAGTGGAAAGAGTACTGTATTGGATGCACTTACCTTTAGTTTGTTTGGTAAACCGTTCCGTAAGATTAATAAACCACAACTGATCAATACTACTAACGAGAAGGATTGTAGAGTTGAAGTTGAGTTCTCTATTGGGACTACTAATTGGAAAGTAGCAAGAGGAATTAAACCAAATATTTTTGAGATTTATAGGGACGATAAACTTCTCAATCAATCTGCTAATGCTAATGATCAACAGAAGTGGTTAGAGCAGAATGTATTGAAGATGAATTATAAATCTTTCACACAGATTGTAGTTCTTGGTAGTAGTACCTTTGTCCCATTTATGCAATTGACTGCGACAAATAGAAGAGATGTTATCGAAGATCTACTTGATATTAAAATCTTTACTTCTATGAATAATATCATAAAGGATAAGATACGTCAGATTAAGGAAGAGATTAAAACTTATGACCTTAAGAAAGAATCTCTTAATGATAAAGTGCAGATGCAGGAAAGGTTTATTGATGAAGTAGAAACTCGTGGTAAGGAGAATATTAAGGAGAAGAGTGATAAGATTAAAGTACTTAATGTTGAGATTGATACTAATGCAGAGAAGAACCAGTTAATAGAATCAGACGTTTCTGATCTTACGAAACAACAAGAAATATTAACTGGAGCAGGGGAAAAGTTATTAAAACTAAACACTTTGAAGGGCAAAATCTCTCATAATGTATCTACTATAACCAAAGAACATAAGTTCTTTACTGATAATGTAACATGCCCAACATGTACACAATCTATAGATGAGGATTTTAGACTAAATAAAATCGCTGATGCTCAAACTAAAGCAAAGGAGTTGCAATCTGGTTATAAGGAACTAGAAAAAGCAATTAAAAACGAACAAGAACGAGAGCGTCAATTCACGACCTTAAGTAAGGAGATCACTAAACTCACGCATGGCATTTCTAAAAACAATACTCGCGTCTCTGGATGTCAGAGGCAAGTCCAAGAACTGGAATTTGAAATTCAAACACTTACCAGTCAACTTGAAAACCGAAGTGTTGAGCATGACAAGTTAACCACATTTAAGGAGAATCTCCAGGAGACCTATGACGAATTAGTCTCTCGTAAAGACACGATAAAATATTATAACTTCACATACGGTCTATTGAAAGATGGTGGAGTTAAGACTAAAATCATCAAGAAGTATCTACCGCTGATTAATCAGCAAGTAAACCGTTATCTACAGATGATGGACTTCTACATAAACTTTACTCTTGATGAGGAGTTTAACGAAACCGTTCAGTCCCCAATACACGAGGACTTTTCTTATGCATCGTTTAGTGAAGGTGAAAAACAAAGAATTGACTTAGCCCTTCTTTTCACCTGGAGGGAAGTGGCTAAGTTCAAGAATTCAGTCTCAACCAATTTAATGATATTGGATGAAGTGTTTGATAGTTCGTTAGACGGACAAGGGACAGAAGAATTCTTAAAGATTATCCGATATGTAATTGAGGATGCTAATATCTTTGTTATATCTCATAAAAATGGTATGGAAGATAAATTTGAGAATGTATTGAAATTTGAAAAACTTAAAGGATTTAGTAGGATTGTACCATGATTGGAATTGTTGGTAATGGTTTTGTAGGCAATGCCGTTTATCAGAACTTAAGAGATAAAGTAAGATGTAAGGTATTTGATGTAGATAAGAATCGATCCCTTAATACTTTAGGAGAGGTTATTCTCCAAGATTTTATTTTTGTATGTCTTCCTACTCCTATGAAGTATGGAGGGGAATGTGATTTATCAATCTTGGATAATTTCTTTAAGGATCTACCTGATCATCTAACTGGAACTTTTGTTATTAAATCAACTGTTCCTATTGGTACAACCAAGAAATACACAGAGAGTCATAATGTTATTCATAACCCAGAGTTTCTTACTGCAAGAAATGCTATAGCAGATTTTGCTAACTCTGAAAGAAATATTGTTGGTGGTGATATGGAATTGTGTTCAGAGTTTGTTACTTTCTTCGAACAGCATTTCTCAGACATACCAAGTTTTATTACAACTTCTGATGAGAGTGAAGCAATTAAATATTTTTCAAACACATTTCTTGCATATAAGGTAGCATACTTTAATAAGATATATGATTTGTGCAAAGCAGTTGGAATGGATTATGATACTGTGTGTGAGGGAGTTACTGCAGATAGTAGAATAGGTAAATCACATACTAGAGTCCCTGGTATAGATAACGATAGAGGTTTTGGTGGGACATGTTTCCCTAAGGATATTAATTCTCTTATTGTTCAGATGGAATCTCATGGTGTTAATGCTGATATGTTTAAATCTGTATGGGACTATAACCAAGAGATTAGAACCGTATTTGATTGGTCAGTAACATGAAAATATTAGTAACAGGTCATAAAGGTTTTATTGGTAGTCATGTCTTTAATGATCTTAGACATAACCAGGGTTATGGTTACTTAGTAGAAGGATTAGATAGACCTGATGATATTGGTGATTGGGTTGGTCCTTCTGGTATGTTTGCTAAACATTATGATGTGATTATCCACCTTGCAGCATACGCTGCTCTGAGGGATAGTATCGAGAACCCTGAGAAGTTTTGGGAGAATAATGTAGAGAAGTCGAAACCTATATTTGATTATTGTAGAGAGAATAACGTTAGGTTATTGTATGCAAGTTCTGCTGGAGCACATGAATGGTGGAGGAATCCTTATGCAATAACTAAGAAAGCAAATGAATTGATGGCACCTCCTAATAGTGTGGGTATGCGATTCTTTAATGTATGGGCAGAGAATGATAGTAGACCTGATATGTTGTATAGAATGCTTCAGGAGAACACTGCTAAGTATATTACAAGGCATGAAAGGGATTATATTCATGTAAAGGATATTGCTAGGGCAATTGCTTATTTGATACCTAGTACCTTTATAGGGCATATTGATGTTGGAACAGGGGAAACTATTTCTGTGATGGACCTAGCAAAATCAATGGGACGGGGTCTTCCTATCAAAGAAGATACACCAGGAGAACCAGATAGGATATGCGCTGATACAACAGACTTGCGTGAATTGGGTTGGTTCCCTACAATAAATATTCGGGATGTATTAGAAGATGCCAACGTATAAACAAGTAATTACTGATTTTTCAAAACCTGCAAAAAGGTTTTTGTATATACATATTCCTCGCACTGCAGGAAGATTTCTGCAGATGAATCATAGGCATAATGGATTTGAGTTGGATAATGTTTTAATGCTACCTCCAAAGGGTCTTGAATTAAATCATTTACATACAGAGTTGTACGAGAAGTATTATGATGTAAGTAACATTCCACATATTACGGTTGTTAGGAATCCTATTGATAGATTTATATCTTGTTCTATTTTTTTAATTAGAATGTATGGAGATGATATTCAGGATATGATGGAAGATCCAATGATGTTCTCTTCAATGATTCAGAACTTCCCACTTGATCAAGGGATAAATTGGTTTAGACCACAAATGGATTTTATTACAAGTGAGACAAATATTTGGAAATTTGAAGATGGTTTTGGAAAAGATTTTGATGAATGGATTAGTGATCTCTTAGGAGTGGAGTATGAAGTACGAGATGTGAAATATCAGAAAGTCACCACAGACGAGACTAAGAAGTTGGAGAAGAGTGCTAAACTAATAGATAATATCAAGTCTCTTTATAGGAAGGACATTGACTCGCTCTACCCCGAATTGGATTCATAACTCTGGGAAACCTCCTAAGAGAAAATTAAAACCCCAAGCATTGCGGCAAGCAAAGCAAAGGTTACAAAATGTTAAGATGCGTTACATGGCCGCCAGAAAGAGGCGGTCTTCTAGTATTATAGGTACATCAAAAGAAAACACAGATGGCAGTTCAGCAAGAAATCAAGTCCCAACTAGCAAAATTGCTTGCTACTGAGGACCTTGTTGTAGAGCACAGGCAGGTCCCAACAGCACAGTTTGATGTTCATACTCGTGTGTTGACTTTGCCCGTCTGGGAGAAGGCTAGCCATACTGTATACGACTTATTGGTGGGACATGAGGTAGGACATGCACTCTTTACTCCTGATGAGGATTGGACATTAGATATTACTGTTCCTCAACAGTTTGTGAATGTTGTAGAGGATGCTCGGATTGAGAAATTGATGAAGCGTAAATATATGGGTATTGCTAAGACGTTTTATAATGGGTATAATGAACTCCATAGTAAAGATTTCTTTGAGATAAAAGATGAAGATATTACTACTTTTAATCTTGCTGATCGCGCTAATTTATACTTCAAGGTGGGTAACTACATTGATGTGGTATTTTCGTCTGATGAAAAACAGATTATCTCTATAATTGAAAAGTGCGAAACCTTTAGTGACACAAAGAAAGCAGCACTTGTTCTTTATGAATATTGTAAGAAGCAACAAGAGCAAGAAGCAAAGATTGATCTTGAGCAGCAATCCAAGCAAGGTCAACTCGATTTTGGAGAATTGAGTCAGACAGAGCAGGAAGGTGAAAAGGAGGAACTAGAAACTTCTCCTCAACCAACACCACAGATGGAAGCAAGTACAGATAGTGGTGGAGAACTTCCAGAACAGGATTTTGATTCTTCTGCACCTGAAGTTCAGACTGCAGAATCATTTAATGATAATCTTCAGAGTTTGATCAATACGCATGGATCTGATAGTGTTTATGTTGAGATTCCTAAACTACATCTTGATAAAGTAATTGTTGATAATGCAGAAATTCATACAGAAATTGATCTTTCATTTTTAGATCAGCAACAACATGCGAATCAAATTTTAGAAAAAGAAGGATTAAGTAAAGACCTTTATAAAGAGGTGGATGCTGATTATATTAAGTTCAAAAGATCTGCTCAAAAGGAGGTTAATTATCTTGTTAAAGAATTTGAATGTAGGAAAGCAGCTGATAATTATGCTCGTGCTACTACAAGTCGTACTGGGGTTCTCGATACAACGAAGCTTCAAACATATAGATTTAATGAAGATCTTTTTAAGAAGGTAACAGTCATCCCTGATGGTAAGAATCATGGATTGGTATTTGTGTTGGACTGGTCTGGTTCTATGTCTTCTGTTCTTGAGGATACTCTTAAGCAACTTTATAATTTAATTTGGTTTTGTAAGAAGGTGAATATTCCTTTTGAGGTTTATGCTTTTACGAATGAGTGGTTACGTAATAGTGGGAAAGTAGTACATTCTCGTTATGAAAAGAAAGAGTATCAACTTGTTATGGATAATACTTTCTCTTTGATGAATTTACTTAGTAGTAAAGTTAATGCAAAGACTTTAGATCATCAGATGTTAAATATTTGGAGAGTTGGTTTGAGTTTTTATAATAAGTATTATTGTTATTACAAATATCCAGAGAAATTATCTCTCTCTGGGACACCTTTGAATGAAGCACTTATGACTCTTCATCAGGTTCTTCCACAGTTCCAGAAAGATAATAAAGTTCAGAAGGTTCAGTGTATTGTATTGACTGATGGTGAGGCAAACTATATGCCTTATCATAAAAAGGTACAACGTTTTTCTGATTCAGAGAAATATATGGGATGTCGTAGTCTTGATCCAGCAAAGTCATATCTTCGTGATCGTAAACTTGGAAAGACTTATAAGTTTGGATGGAACTACCATGAATTTACTGATGTTCTTTTGAATAACTTAAGGGATAAGTTTCCCACAGTGAATTTCATTGGTATGCGTGTTCTTGCTAATCGTGATGCAATGAGATTTGTTAGACTTTATAATCCAGAAGGAAGTAAAGAGTTTGATCGTCTTCAAAAGGATTGGAAGAAGATGAAGAGTTTTATTATTAAAACTTCTGGTTATGATGCATACTTTGCATTATCTTCTAGCAATCTTGCTGATGATGCAGAGTTTGAGGTTAATGATGATGCAACAAAGGCACAAATTAAAAGAGCATTTGTTAAGTCACTTAAGGTGAAAAAACTAAATAAAAAGGTATTGAGTGAGTTTATTTCTCTGGTCGCATGAAGACATTTGCAGAATTTATGGTAGAATGCTCTATAGATGAGAGTAGTCTTAGCCGTA
>Ga0080013_1002601_pt1 | contig 20870 bp, 32 predicted proteins | sample ETNvirenome_6_85_FD_69236 | JGI IMG/M metagenome (GOLD analysis project Ga0080013, IMG submission 69236) | Marine viral communities from the Pacific Ocean - ETNP_6_85 (SPADES assembly) (version 2) | ecosystem: Environmental > Aquatic > Marine > Oceanic | place: Pacific Ocean | collected 2013-06-19 | reverse complement strand
GTCCCTAGCTCCTCGCTGTAGAGATCCGACCGCCCCCCCCTTATCGTCTTTAATCTCAAAACCTATCATATTTGATATGTTTTTCGATTCATTCGGGCGCTGTTTTCGGCCGCTGTTTTCTCTGCATGGCATCGCTGGCATATCCCCTGTAGATTGCTGACATCATCCGTTCCGCCGCTGGCTTTTGGTTTAACATGGTCCACTTCTACCGAAGCAGCCACGCAACAAACTGCACAGATAGGGTCATCGTGCAGTACCAACTTTCTTAACTTCCGCCATCGTGCTCCGTATCCTCTCGCTGTAGACGATGGTCTGCCCTTCTCTGTCCGGTGCTTGTTGTAGCAATCATTACATCTTCCTCTGGTTGGCTGATTGCATCCGCTACATATTCTCATCGGTTTACGTGCCATCTTTGATCTCTTCAATCCTGCCACCAGCCAGCCAGGCGATTACCCCATGCTGCCCATGCGCCACGCCTAACCATACCAGCTTAAGCTTGTTAGGCAGTTCATCCCATGTCGGCATCGTATGCCCAATGTGTGGCTCCATCTGTTCTTTGTAATCATTCCACGCGCGTAATGCGAGAGCGTTGTATAAATACTGAGATGGTGAGGGAACGGTTGCCGATTCATACCCTACAATCTTAAATGCTTTTGGCAGGTCATCAGTCATGGATGAGCACCGAGAGCAGGGCGGCCGGTTGCTGCGACTTAATGCGTACACCCCGACCCGTCCCCTGCTGTCCCGGATTATCTTAATCTGTTCATAATCCACGATTTAAGCACCAGACCGGCTGCAAAGCCGGCTGCAAAGCAGACCACAGACCACCATGTTGTACCTAAAAGTGACGATATCGTACCTATCATGTGCGTTTCCCCCATGCTGTAATTATTGTTTTCGACCCCCAGATAGCAGATATGATCGTCAAGACGATCCCAATCGGAATCAAGACCATATGCGCGTAGGCAGCTATCACATAGCTCACGGTAACCAAGATGACACCAATTATGATTGCTCTCATCCCAGCTGCTCTTGATCCTAGCAGCATCCCAATCACTCCGCCGATTATAGAAAGGCCCGCCGTCCAATTTAGTACCCCCAGTGCGGATGCTGGCGATCCATCAGCCGGTGGTGGTGTGGGTGGTGTCCATGATCCCGACCCGATGATAGGGTCGATCGTCTGTCCCCATGAACACCCAGCCAGCCACAGAAGGCAAAAGCTGAGAGAGACGAGTATCGATATGATAGTAGCTGACTTACCCACGATTTAACCACCATAGAAATAATGACGGGATCAATCCGGCAATGCCACCAATGAAAGCAGCTTTGGCCTTCAAAATGCCAAGAGATACCTCTATATGGCGTAGACGTTCGTCTATCTGCCGTAATTGCTTTTGTTGATCCTTCAGTTGATCCAAGATCAAGCGCTCCCCTATATCTGGCTTTTGCATATATCCCCCTGTATCTACATAACGTACTAAACACGTTTTTATTGCTATTTAAATCTACTTTTATGATACTTTTCTCCCTTTGCCATCGGCATAATCTCATGGTGTGGAATGCCGTCAATTACCACGCCGCAGGATAGGACCGGCTTGTTGATTAAGTTTTTGCCGTATCTCATGGCTGGATGGTTGATGTCTACGCCGCAGCCCGTATCCATGCCGAATATGCGGCGATTTACACCGCAATTCCACTTGACACCTGCGACGCTGTGGCAATGGCCTATCACTGTAGACATCATGGAAGCTTTGGCGGCGTTTAATGCTGGCATCTTGCCAGAGCAGCCCGTCCCATGAAAATAATGGACGTTATCTATCTCTGTATCTCGCTTCCATTTCCATTTTGGCGTATTCCATACAACGTCATAATCTCGTATAAATCGAGCCGGGATATTGACACTCGCGGCCAATCTGAATACTCGCTCGTCATGGTTTCCGATCATGACCTCAGCTTTTGAGAATGCTTTGTACCATTTGCGGACGCCTTTATATGCAATTTCCGCCTCTCTCGATACGCCGTCGGCGTCGATGTCCTTCTGGTGAAAAGATATGCAATGATGATCTATAACGTCGCCAATGAATACGGTACGATTGCAGCCCCAGGCGTCGCCTATATCTTGACAGAATCGCCTATACCCTGGATGGCTCGCTGGCTCATGAATATCCCCGATTATTAAAACTTTTGTCATGCTCGAATCTTTACCGCCTTGCAATCTCCGAAAAACTGCATATCTTCCCATCGCTTAACGATGACATCACAGTACAATGGGTCAATCTCCATGCCGTAGCACTTGCGGTTCAACTGTTCGCAAGCGATGAGAGTTGAACCTGAACCGAGAAACAAATCAAGCACTGTCTGTGCGGTGTGATTTGATATGGCACGAACCGCAAGTGCTACGGGCTTTTGTGTTGGGTGAAACGTGTTTTGTGAATCTCTTGGCATTTCCCACATTGTCGATTCAGTTGATTTGCCGCACCATCGAAGGGTACACCCTTTCGGCTTCCAATACAGTAAGGGTTCATGTCGCTGCTTGTACTGTGCATTCATCGCTGCGTATTTTGCATTTGTCTTGTGCCAAATAATCAATGCGTGAATTTGTCCGATCGATTCGACCGCTTGGATCAATGCGAGAGATTTTGTATCCGCAAACCATGTATAGCAAGCACCGTCTACATTTGTCGCGACGATGGGTATTGCTCTTGTGTATATTTCTGTTGAATGGTCGTTCTTCAGATTTTCACGCTTGCGAATAATCTTGACATCGCCACTATGAAAATGACCGCCTTCATAATTCACGCCATAAGGCGGGTCTGTAAAGCACATATCCGCCTTCTCCCCGTCCATCAATCGTGCGACATCATCCTCGCTTGTCGAATCGCCACACAACAGCCGATGCTCGCCCAACTGCCACAGATCTCCGTACTTTGTTCTAATTGTCATTATTACCCCGCTAGCAAATGATCCCGTATGTATGTGGTTTTATCGAACATATCGAAATCCGCATCTGTATCGTCTAGCACTTTTTCCCGTCGATGGCAGTCGGTCCAAAGTGACCTTCTTTTGTCGGCACCGGAACAAGTATCACACGTCCTATTATCCAAACACGGCTCGCCGCTGGGGTATCTGCCTACTGGCATTGACCACATAAGATAAAAGCACAGCGTACACTTGCAAAGCTCGTACCCTCTAATCTCCATCGATTGATTCGACTGCAACCTACGGCGCGTTCGCGGCGATATTTTTCGTTTTTTCGCAAAATTATTTTCCGCTCTGGCGCAATCTATCCTAAAAAGCAGGTTTTTTTTTGGGCTTTCTTCTTTTTCCATGTGATGCACTTGGCACGTTCGCCTGTTCATTTTCCTACCCCCTCATCCCTAGCAGTCGCGTAGTGTTTAATCAGCAACGCCACGAAGAAGCGAATATCTGCCGCCTGTATTGTGACCATCCAGGCCTCTCCGTTCTTACGATGCGCGACGTATGGCAGATTATCCCCACAGTCGCGGATAGCTTGCTGCATTGCTTTTGATATGTTCAGCTTTTCTACTCGTTTTACCTCTGCATGAGTACCCTCTAGCCCTATGACGTCCGGGCTGTCTGGACCACCTGCGAATTGTTGGCCTCTGCGAGCTTTTATCCCAAGCCAGAGCAAGAGCCACAACGCCCACTCTCGCTCACCTCGTGCGCCCTTTTGCCTACTGTTAATCATTGGCTCGCCTTTGCTCTGTCCCGCCGTTATCCATCCAGGCCTCTAGTCGTCTTTTCGGGAATTTGATCAAGCTGCCAACTCTATAGTGAGGGATCTTGTCATCTGCTACTAGCTTCCTAAGCAATCGGTCGCTAATTCCAAGTATCTGAACAACCTCACGGCACGTCCAGCCATAGCTCTCGTTACTGTTAATTGTCATCGTTTAAGACCCTAACATCACTGAATTTAAAACGACAGCCGAGCTGGGACAGCTGAAGAGCAAGTAGAGAGCCCGTCAATCTATCTGGAGAGGTAAAAGCCATAGTATTAAGTGTGCAGATTATCTGTACCAGGTGGATATTGCGTTCTTCCTCTGTTAATCCGTTGATATAGTCCGCTGATTTAGCTACTAGCCGCTCTGCATCTATTTGGTGTATTTGTATTATGGCCCCGTCCCCATTAACCATTGACTCGCCTTTGCTCTGTCCCATCATTATCCCCCTCTATCAGCTGCCCGTCTGCTCTAAGCGCGTTCTCGCATCTCCGGCGGATATCTCGATCGATTGTTGTAATTCTTATAGCGTTTAATGCTTCAACCATCCTCAACAGTCGCTGCTCTGGATTCGCTACTTCTTTGTCTTTGTTGATACTCTCGTAGTAGTCGGGATTGTTTAGCCGCTCCAAAGTTTCACGTTGTCTCAAATGGTTACTGTTTTGGATCATGATGGCGAACGCCCCCAATACTCGTTTGAATCGATTGACCCGCCTGGATTGCCATACCACCGTGTATTGATAATCTTGTCATCTCGCATGATCTCGAGAGTACGATCGATACGAATATGACAGCGCCTGCAGTAATGGAATTTATTGCCAGCATGCTGTCCGCTTGCGATGTTCTTACAGTTTTCATTCTGGCACTTCATAACTTGTTGGTCCATATCTTGTAGGCAATACGTCCACGGTCTAGGCCCTTTTTAGATAGTTCTATACATTTATCCTTGCCATTCTTCTTGATATATTCCGCGATGATCTTGTCCTGATCGTGTACGCATTCGGGAAATTTGCCACGCTTGGCAACTTTTCGCGGTTTCCATCTTAAATGTATAGCTTTTGCGAGCCAGCCGATAGGATTATCTATATCGCTTTGATCCGCTGCGTCCCAAACTTGAAAACCAGATACGACCCTTTCCTCGCCGTATTGGTTTACAAGGTCCAGAATCGATTCCTCTCCCAAAAGGGCTCGATCGGTCCGCCCTTCCAAAAGAGAAGAAACAACACGACTTTTCTGTTGTAGTGTTTTCTTTATCTTGTTTTCTTTATATGGTGCTATCTGGGTAGCAGCTTTTTGCTCGCTAGGTAGCACCCCCCTGCTATCTGGGTAGCAAACTTTAGTACAGACCCTCATACGCCGGCCGCCGTTCTTGGTCCAGATTAAAAGGTAGCCGGCTTTTTTTAAGCGAGCCAGCCACTTGCGGACAGTGCTAACTTTCAGCCCTGTTTCCAGTGCCAAGCTGTCGTTGCTTCTAAAATACTCGCCTTCGCTGTCAACTTGCCGGTCTGCTATTGCTTTATAGATGACGATACCGTTACCGGTAATCCCGTCGGCTACCATATCGCGTACGTGTGCTGTCGGCACTGTTGAGTAAGCTCTCACATTATCATTAGCAAGGCGTAAGCTGTGGGAGATAACCTCAGAATCACTTGTAATCGGGGCCAGAATAGCATTAGAAAGGGATGTCATCGTCAATTACGCTCGCTGTTGCTGATGTCCCCAGTAGCTTTATATCTGTTACATCTTCGCCCCAGTCGCCCGCTTTTGTCTCAATCTCTACCTTCAAACCTACAAGCTCGAAGCTTTCGATTGTAGCAAATGCACCCCATCCTCTAGTGAGGTTTAGAAGCTTCCAATAACGGTCTGAAACAGAGGACGGGGCATTCTCGCCAATGAAGTCACGGATCCAAGCTCCGTCTGTTGTCTTTATTACTATTTTGACAGCCCTAGCACCTGCCTTTGTCCTTGTTAATTCAATCGCTACAATTTCAGCCATCATAGTAGTACGTCCGCCTTTATATTTTTAGCTATCCAGCGTTGTGCTTTTGTTTTACTCAATTCTGTTAGATTGTCCACGCTTCCCCAATCAAGTAACCGCTGGAGTTTTACGTCTCCATCCGTACAATCATCAAGATACTGCTCGATCATTTCCCGCTGTTTCTTAGTGATCTTCGCTTCTGTTTTCTTCTCAGCCATCACCTTCAGCGTCTGTCTAGCTGTTGCGCATTCTTTAGCTTGTCTAGCAATAGCAACCTCTACCTCGTCTGCACTTGCAATTTGTTCAGCAGACCCGTAGCCGGCAAAACCAAGAGCACGCCCGACCGCCGATGTTTCGCAGTTCTCTAGTGCTGATGTCTTATTTATGTTGCTACTGCCTCGGACCTCCTCAGCCCAGCCCGTAGCGATCGGATAACCATCTGAGCGATCCAGCCATATCTCGCTTTTCATGACGATAACGCCGTCGTCGTCTTTTTCTAACGTGGTAACAATTTGGCCGGCTGGATGTAGTTGGCGAAAACACGTTAAACGGTACGCCACAGTCGCGTAATCCTTGCCATGTATGTTAACTATGCCCGAAGTTTTAGCCATTGCGGACCGCCTCGTAGTCGTGTTCCCGCGTTCGGATTATTGGATTTTGTAGCGAGTAAATCGGCCGTCTTACGATTTTGGTAGAACGATAAGTCCTATAAAATCGAGCAATCTTTCGCGTAATATGTATTATCGGACTATACAAGTGTTTCATAATACTAAGTATCGGCCAAGTGTGTTGAATGTCTGTACTTTTTTTTCAGCTCACGTCTACACTCATCGCCCCATCAAAGAGGATCCGACCGCCGTACGTCTCACTACCCGTTATGGTACTAAGCGTAGCCCCGCCAGTCCTTGTATCGGCAAGCCCGTTGTTGTAGACGTAAAGCTCGCCGATGGTGTTCTCGCCGCTCTCATTGGTCGCGTATGAAAGCTTGCCGGCGTATATTCTCACTACGCCGATATCATTGGCTTTGACTTTTATAGTGCCATTTGCCAGCGTTACATTCTGGGATTCTGTCCCATCTAGTGTCACGCGTCCCCGCATAACATGGACAGCCGCAGCTCCATTGTTGAGCGTACCCACTCCATTACTCAACTTGCAACTAGCAAAGTAGGTATCCGTCGTAAAGTTGCTACCGGATCCATGCGCCTCTATTGTAGTCCCGCTGTCCGTCTTTAGATCTATCGCGTGACCTGTGCCTGTGATAATTGCATGGTAGTATCCGTCAATGTGTACATTATCCCTAGAAGTGTTTACGATCCTTAGATCTGCATTCGTCGCTGGTGATAGATTGATAGTGATATTCACGCCGGCGTACTTATTATCTATTACTATACTCTCGGCATCTACACGCAATAAAGATACCATTTGTCCGATACTACCCCTGTAACTCTTGCCTATATGCAATCGCCAGCAATCAAGCGCCCCGAGCGTGGCGTCATTTGTGCCAGTGTTGAACATCGCTACATCATCCGACGTTGGTACGCCAGCCGCACCGTTCCAATTATTTCCATCCGACATATCGCCGCTGACTGATCCAGTCCATGTTCGACGGGCTGCAACTGTAACGGCTATCTTTGGTCGGTATGATGCCGTCCCGTATTCGCTAGGGTAGAAATAAGTTCTCCCTGTTTCCGTTGCAGTATCCGCAGGATCAAAGCAAATGATAAGCCACAACTCGTCATCCCTTCTATTGATTGCGTCAATCACTAACTCTCTAATATCTACCTCTTGGTCACCTTCGCCGTCGCCAACACTTATAGAGTAAGTTGGTTCTGTAAATGCTCCGTTACCATCACCACCTGCTCCACCGGTCCATGCCACGCCAGAGCTGGCACTATTCCACGTTACCTCTGCCTCAACGTAATCCTGGTTGAGGCGAGCGACCTTCATCGTCCTAGTAGGACCTGTATCGCCAGAAGCGGATAAATACAGTTTAGCACTAACAATTTTTGAAGGGACGTAGCCCGACACGTCAAAATGTAGTACAGCATGTCTACGGTAGCCCGTATATTGGCCGATTCTAAATACCGAATTGCCGCTGTAGTTTGTATCGGCAGCATTCTCCCGTAGGTTAGCATCAGTGTCCGCGTAGATTGTTGTCGTTGTTGCCATTATGAAATTGTAAGCTCTCGCCCAGCGTCGGTCCTTATCTCGCCGCCTTCCATATTGAGAGGGTTGGTATAGGTTGCATTGGCCAGTCCGGACCTTTCATCAAGTGTACCGTCCTCATGTATAGTGAGAGTTGTAATGGTAAATTCTGGAGCGGTTGATTCTGTGCTATCAAATTTGCCGGAATATATTACTAGCGTAGTGATGGTACAGCTGTCTGTAGGGCTGTGTTGGATCTTGCCGCCATACTGGGATATGGTCGTAAAAGTCCCGCCGTCTACGTCTATCTCGAGATACCCCCCGAGCATGTTAATAGTCGGTACTGCCTCGCTCAATTCTACCTTACCACTATCGATCGTTAGGGTCAACGACCCGCCAATCGTTGTACCATCGGCTATCTTTAGCGTTACGCTATCCGCTCCTATCTGCTCGATTGCCGTAGAGATCTCGCAATCTGCCGAGACGTTGATCGATCCCTTACCACCCAATACTCTAAGTGTTGTTATCGTGTCTGATGAGCCGTCTAAATTCAGAGCGTTGTCGTTTGTAGATGTATCCTGCACGGTCACAGTGCCAAAAGTCCCAAAGAGCCATGCCTTGTCACCATTGCCGGCGTAATCTAAGTTGGTCGCGTTGACTTGTAGCTTTGTCCCGGTGGTCGCAATAGTTCCGCGGTACTTTGGACCAACGACCAACCGATCGAGATCAACAGCCGAATAATCGCCGCCGTCGATGTCGACGGCTCCCGAGACGATAAATACATCGTCACCATTTACTGGGACTGCTCCCTCGTCCCAGTTATTGAGATCGCTCCAGTCGCCGTCTACGTCTCCGGTCCAAGTTTTAGTTGCCATCTTCACCCCCTTTGTATGGTAATAGCGTGTTCAATACGTCTCGTCGTTTTTTGCATCCGACGCATGGTTTAACCTTGCCCCGTGTTGCTTTTTTTATTGCCTTCTCGACTGTATCGCCGATCCCCCGGCTTTTGGCTACTTGTTCGGGTTCTGTAATTGTAAACTTTGTAACCTTAAAGCCGGTAGAGAGTTCAATCTCTAAAACATACCCCAGACCAGCAAACTCCCAGGCCACACGATGAAACTTAGCCGTCGGATCTAAATTCGTTACCTCGTCATATTGCACCTTTTTTTTCATGTTAAAGTGTACGTTGGTTCTGTAACCGGTGGTGGGGTATGAGCAAAGTATCCACCTAGATACTCAGAAATAGTATTTTCACATTCGCCGCAGTTGTTATTTTCTAAAAATCCTACTGCTGGGCTGCTCTCGTCGCATTGCATGACCCCCAACCATTCAAACGTCTCATTCGCGATATGGTCCATGCAAAGGTTTTCCGGTGTGCAAGGGCTCACGAATGTCCACTTGAAGGCGTTCACGTGGTTGTAATCAGCACCGCATTGGACATGGCTGTACTCGCTTAGCTGTTGCGACCATGTTTCAGACGCGCAGCTGTACGTACTCATTACGGTACTCGTACCGGTGATGGTTGCCACAGTTAACGACCATATCCCTGACGCTCCGTTGTACGTGAGAGTTGCTTTCCAAGATACACGATTGCCACAGGAATACATCGCCGCTACGCAAAAAGGTGGTCCATCATCGCAAGAGTTCTCGCCCGTGCATAAGCTAGAGCACACCCCACCACCGCAGCTGCACCCTTCGTACAAGCTGCTGCCATTCCACGCCGAGCAGTTGCCCACGTCGCAATCGTTGACATTACAATCGCGGAATGTAGAAATGTCCGCTATGCAATACTTGTCCACATGGCCGGTTGTCCAGCGGCATGGGGTAACTGGGTGGCGGGTGAGAGTTGCAGTAGATGTCCATCCAGCGCAAGCAAAAGATTGGCACTCGCCAGAGCCAGCGCCGCAGCCAAAGTATACATCTGTAGCCGGGAATGTGATGGATAGTTCTATCTCATCGGCGCAGTCGCAATCTGAGCAAGAGGGACCACCGCCACAACACAAGTTCTCGCCCTCACATATCGCACGCCGTCGCCACCCAGTCATGGACACGCCCCATCATGAGCATTAGAACAGCTAAAGAAGAAAGCACTATTACCGTCTACGTCTGATATCTTGTGCATGATAACAACCGGCTCCTCGCCTTGTTCGCCGACGGCTTGCATATCGAAGCCCGCTGGATAGTCGCTGTCTCCGGAGATGTCTATACTTGGACCAACGACATCGGTATCGTTCCCACTCTCGATAGTGTTTAGCGCGTAATCTACCGCAACAGTACCGGACCGGCCACCGCTAAGAGTTGCGAACGTAGTATCATCACACTCTACCTCAGACCATGCGTACTTGTATCGGTTGGCAGAGATTAAGCTATTGTCGGTAATCTTTGCCAGGAATCGAGTAGCTCCAGCTGGCGGTATTTGCGGTTGCCGTTCGTCCCTGGGGTATGTCGATTCGTAACTCTGTAACATTTTCATAATCCGCCCCCACAACTGCGGCGTTAAGCTGCCGATACCTTGCCGAATTGTTGGGTACTTGCTCATGTTTTATATTGGTAGAAAGCCAAATGATGAGGTTTCGGGAAATGGCTGCTTAAAGAATACGTTTATTTGAGGCGGGTCGCCCGACGCATCAACTGTTACCTTACCGTCGGCGTCCCGTTCTGGAGCTTGTCGGAGATGATACCAGTAGTCCCATGCTAGACGGTACTCAATGTTGTTGATACCGTCCCGGCTTTGATCCACGTTCATACCTGTAAAGAGAACAGAGCCCGCAGCGAATCCTTGCCAGGTCCCTGTGTTACGCTTGCCAACGTTGGCCATCGCATCGCCGCCGCTAATAAATCCCGACGTTAATACCCTTACAGATATATCGGCTGTCGGTAGTGACATTGATACGGGATATCCACCCTCACCCACCAGCGTACCCCCAATGTCCGTACGTGCCGGATTGTTGATTGTGGCTGCGGTTGAGGGTATTGATGGCTCGCTTTTCCAAATGTCTATAATGGTGACGGCGACGCTCATATTAAATCCGTCGATGCCTAGAGGTATAGGTTCATCTCCGCCTAGATCTGGATACGTCGTTGAGTAACTTGTGTAGTTCCAGTCGACCTGCCAAGTGTCTGCTCGATCTTCTTGTAATTGTAAAGACCAACCGCCTGCGAATAGTGTCTCTAGTTCCGGGTGTTGATCGCCAAGAGCCGGCATTCCGTCGGCGGCCATCGCTTCGGTTGGATTTACTGGCCCGCCGTCCTCATCGTATACAATCCAGCTACGTTTTGCCGTGTATTTTCCCGATGTATCTAGCGTGAGCTGGCTAGATCCTGCTAACTCGCTAGATACTATGCTCATGTCAACGCTCCCCCATTGTCCTTAAGTACCCCGAGAATATCGCGGCTTGTTTTTAATGCCGCCGTCTCAACTCTAACAAGGTTGCCCAGCCATCTATCGCGTGTATCGCCCTCGACTTTAAACTGGCCTATGGCTGTTTGTAGTGAGTTGATCGTGTTGGTCAAATTTGGAGCCGCCACGTCGCCCGTTATCTCGAGCTTACCGCTTGCTGGGTCGAATCCCATCCCCATCATGCGCTCTTTAAGCAGTCGCATTTTTTTATCAATATCCTCAATCGGCACAAAAGCATCCGCCTTGAAGATATTTTCTACGGCTATCTTTTGCAGTTCGTTGGAGATATCGAGCGCCAGGTCGTAGATTCCCAACTTGCCCAATACCCCGTATAGATCGGCTAGTACCTGGAAAATAGCCGCCTTAAACTCGTACCAATGCTGGGCAACTTTGAGCAGCATATTCCAGGCAGCCGCGCCAATCTTGGCAATCGCCAAAACAACGTACTCAGCCACAACGCCCATACCGCCGGCGGTCTTTACAAATTGCAGCATCTTCTCCGCTACTAACGTGAGGACTGGAGCAAACTCTACCGCCAGCTGTTTACTTAATCCGTCCCATACGAGCGCGATATCTGCCCAGGCGTCGTTTGCTTTTTCGACCATCTGAGCGTGCTTATCACTTACGAGCACGCCCAGCTCTTGCATTTTCTTAGTCATCTCCGCGATGGCTATAGATCCGCCCTTCATAGTAACGATAAGCTCCTGTCCCGATCTGCCAAAGATCTTATATGCAAGTAGCCCCTGTCGTGCTTGGTTTCCGATTTTGTTTATTGCGTCGGCAATCTTGCCGAACATCTTTTCTGGACTAAGTTTCTCAAGAGATGTAGCCGATAGTCCGAGCTCTCTCAATGCGTCGGCTGCCTCGCCGGTACTAAAGATAGCCGCCTCACCAATCCCTCGGACCATCTTAGCGATGGATTTGTCCATCTTCTCGATGGCAACGCCGCCAAGAGTAGCCATGTGCCGCAAGATCTGCAAAGAGGCAACAGTCGCCCCTATATTCTGGGCCAATTTAGCCAGCGTATCAACCGCCGCCAGTCCCTTCTTAGTTAATGCTACGATAGCAACTACCGCCACCGCTGTAATTGCCGCCCCAAACATGGCGACCTTTTTAGCTATGTTTAGAAAGCCAACAGAGAGCCGCTTGATGGTTGCCCCAACGTTGCTCATCTTCTTCCGGAATGATTTAGTTCTTGCCTTTACATTGATGAAAAGACTGCCGACCGTTGCCATTATTTCCCCTTAACCATAGTATTTAGTATGCTCATCATGTCGCCCTCTGTCTGTTCTAGTTTTTCGACGTATGGCATGAAGTCCGACGGCTGGAAAGTTTTGCCGTTCTTGCCTCTGTTGACGTTCGCAATCGTAGCCGCTATAACTCCGGCGTTTAGATCTGTTCTCACACTTCCAAAAGGGTCTAACTCATAGAATGCCATCCACTCAGATAACTCTTTAGAATCAATCCTCGCCAACATTTCGCGGACAGTCATGCCAAGAGCAAGAGCCAGCTGGAAGTAGAATCGCCGCTCGGGGCGGCTCTTTAGTTTCCCGCTAGTTCCTCGGTATCTTCGTTACTGAAACCGTTGAGCCGTTGAGCGACTGCGAATACTCGATCTAGTGCGGCGGCTGATTTGCTGCCCAGTTTGGCAGCATCGGCAGCATTAAAGATCCTAGTCCCTGCTTCGTCGCAAATTGTCAAAACAGCAAACCGGGCTCGAACATTATCGAGATTTATCTTATCTTTTTTGCCCTGCATCGACTGCTCGAAAGTATCACGCTCTGTACCTGTAAGGGTGCGTACGTATACATCGCCGCCCCATTCGGGAACGTCTACACGCTCCCTGGGTAAATCGTCGCTTGATAGTATTGCGTCTCTACTTAGCATTAGGCGATCGTTACTGCCCCGCTAATCTTGAGCGTGATACTTGCCTTGATGGAATCATCCATCGGAAGGTCTAAATCGTAGCTCGTCATAAGTGCGCTGAACGTGTACGTTGCCGCTGTTGCTGCGCCTGGGAATGTTATCACGCAAGTTTTAGCTGTTGGGGCTGCTGTTGCTGTAGCGTCCCATTCGTCCTCGAATTTCTGCGCGTCGGTCCCCATTGGGTCGATCAATACCTCGATACTGATTTCGCCGCCGTCGATCGTACCACCTACAAATGTTCTGTGTACATCGTCTAGTGTGGTTGTATCTATTGTAGCGACCGATACTGAAGGTCCAGAGATTGATACTAGTTCTCCGATAACCTCGCTGTTGTATGTAAATGTCGCCCCGTTTGTAGTAATGGCCATTATTGGCTCCCCTTAATTATGCCATATAACAAAGTCGAGTATTGTACGAAATACCCCAAATTGTCCCGCTGGCGTGTTTTCTTCGTCGATGTCGACGGCCGACTCTAGCCGTAAACTGTGGATTGTTTCGCTTTGTAGCGTGCCGGTATAATTGACTAGCGCGCTCTCTACTGCATCGCGTAAGGTTTTAGTATCGCCGTATGTTTCATCGATAACGTCGACACTGAACCTGGTACGGCGTAGCCCTGCCTGTGATTCTATACATTCCCGCTGGTGGCTGTATACATTCTGATAAACTAGCGCCGGCAATGCTGAACCGGTAGGCCGGCGTTGTGGATATACTCTCGAGCTGACCAAACTGGCGACGGTTGCGTCGTCTGTCAATACTTGCCTAACTGCTTTTTCCAAACTCATTACTTCAGCCCCATCTTCTGCAATTCTTCGATTAGCGCAGCGTTGACAAAGTGGCCAAAAAGATCCTCATCGTTAAACTCCTCAAATGCTCGCGTCATAAATCGCCGCGCCGGTTGCTTTCTTACATATGAGCCGTACTCTTGGATATGTCCGTAATGGACGCCACGCTTGCGGCTCACGAATACACGGCCAATGATCATACCCGTTTTGGCTCTGCTGCTTGTTTTGCTAGTGATCGATTTCTTGAGGTTGCCGGTGCGGACGGGAGCTAACTCTCTCGCGCGGTTGCGAATAACGGCAGTAAATCGCCGCATTCCCTTTCTCATTACATTCTGCCGAACCTTATATCCTAACTTTTTAAGTCGCTTATTTACTTTACTAAAAGAGGTTTTATCGATTTCTAATTTAACGCTCACGATGTCACCTCTTTACATAAAAGCTCGAGATAGACGTTCCGCTCTTGCCAATTACGAACGCTCTCTATCTCAAATGTACGGCTATCGAATACTAGCCGGCTGTTAGACGTGACACCCGAGCGGTATCTAATTTTGATCTTATGTGTAACTACGCCGCTCAACTCGCCAGCTAGATCCTGCTCTGATCCGCTAGCCGGCTCTATACTCGCCCATACGCTCGCATCTGTGGACCAGCTATTTGATAAATCGCCGTAGTCGTCCACCGTAGACCCTACGCTTTGGACGGTTACTCTGTGCCGTAGTTGTCCGGCTATCATGCGATCGACCCGTCTCTGTATTGCCACGTTAGGGATTCCAGCGCCATCGGTACCGGTTGCAGGTTGATAGGCGCGTTGCTTTCCCTATTTTCAAACCAGTTAGAAGCGAGTAACTTAATCGCCGCCTTTACCCCGTCCGGTACGTCGCTCGCCGCGTCGCCATATCCTGCTACGAATATGACCTCTATATCGTTATTGTAGCCGCGTAAATCGCTCGGCCAATCGTAGCCGCTGGCTGGCCTTACTCGTCCCGGCGTGCTTGCTGTGTCTACCGTGTACTCGCCTGATGACCAGGTCTGCTGGACGTCGTTATTATCGTAGTATTTAATCGAAGTTATCGATTGTAATGGGCTAAGTGGTAGAATGATCTCGGCCTCTGGGAAGTTTGTAATCTTGTAGGTCCAGCTCGCTGTTATACATTGCCGATTTGTAGCCATCTCGAACCATGCGCGAGCTGCCGCTGCAAGTGATCCGATGAGCGTATCCTCATCAGAAGTATCTACCCTCATCCAGTTCTTCTGATCGGTAGTAGTTACTGGCTCGACGCTTGGAGCTGATGATTGTACTAAGCTCATAAAATCCCCTTAAAATCCAGCCGGATCCGTTAAGACCCGGCTGGTGTTACGTACTGTTACGTACTGTTACGCCATCGTGATTTTGTGCAAAGCTTCAGCAAGAATTACTTTGCCATCAGTTCTTTCAAAAATCCGGTATCCGATTTGGCCATTTGCGCTGTAGAGCTCGTTCAAACGAACCAAAGAACGCGAGCCGCGGTCCGCGATTGTGTAATAACTAAAATCACCAAAGACGACAGAGATAGCACCTGTCGCTGTTTCTGGCATATCTGGAGAAGCGTATACAGGATTACCAAATAGACGATCTGGCTCGCCGGCTTGCATGCCTGGTTGCCATACGTACTGGCCGTCACTGTCTTTCAGCTTTCTGATCTCTTTAATAGTGCTGTCTCGCATGAGCCAGCTGGCATTGTTTCGATACTGCCGGCCGCAGCTGTGGTAAAGATCGATCAGCTCATCGCTGGTTAAAACGGTAGCCGATGCTGCCGTTACCGAAGCGGTCGCCCCCGATGTTACCCCGGTGGGTTTTGAGGATCCGTCACCATTTACAAATGCAGTTTCTTCAGCGTTTGCAAGGCGTCTCGCAAAGTTTGTAGCTAAGTAGCTAGTGAGGTCAAATACATTATCCTGGAGTAGCTCCTCGGAAATTTTCATAATCGAACCGAGTTTGTATGCGGATAACGATACCTGCGTAAATGCAACATCGTCCTCTGTATAGCTCGCCTCTTCAGCCATCCAAACCGCTGTAGCTGCATCTGATTCTACCGCTATATTACGGTCTGATGCTGTGGTTATTACAGTGCATAACTGCCTCATCACGTTCATTTCATCGAGCGTTTGTACGAGTTTTCGGTCTAGTACTGTCTCTGTCAAGTACCCCCCGGCTGCGTCGGTCCCAATGGATAGTCCCCGAGCTTCGTCGCCGACTAGGGCATTAGAGCCGTATCTGATGTACTTGTAAAATGCGTTACGATACTCTTCAGAATCTAGCATTTCTGCTTGTGTCGCCGCTTTGCGGGTTACGCGGGCTTCGCCGGAATCTGACGTTATCATCTTCTCGGCTCGTTCTTGCTTATCGCGGCGGTCGATTGTGTCTGTTAGATCTTCAACGTCTGCCTCGATGCGGTCGTATTTCTGTCGTTCTTCGCCGCTTAATGGGCGAGATCCTTCAGCGTCGGCGATATCGAGAATCTCTCGCATCTCGCGGACACCCTTTGCTCTGAGCTGTTTAAGCTCTGTTGTTGTTTGTTCAGCCATTGTTGGCTCCCCTTAATGTAATAAATGCGACCCTCTGTGGGTCTGTACTGATAGCACGAAACCGCGCAGAGGTCGCATAGGCGTAGATCTGTCTAGGTTGTTAGGTAGGTTGTCCCGCGAACCGCGTCGGCGTGATCGCGCTGGTCCTTCCCCTTCTTATGTGTAACGAATAACTCGACAGTTTATTGCCAAGTATTTGCTCTAAATCTCTTTAAAAGTAGGTCGAACCGGAGCCGCCGATTGTCGCCCTCTTCTTGCGGCATCGATCGCAGCGCTACGCTCGTATCTGCGTAAGCTGGATAGGCGACGATGCTCACGTCGTATAGGTCCACGTCGGATATGTGCCTAGTGTTCCGGCCTTCGTTCTTTTCCCATCGGTCGCCCTTCACAGAAAAGCCGAAGCTCATCGCGTCAAGCGTACCAAGCTCGATTAGGGTCGCCAAATCTCTACCGTCCTGCGTATCTGGTAGCGTGATTCTCGAATGTAGACCCTTGCTATCCTCTCGTAGCTCTAGCGTGCCGTTCTTGGTCCTGCCGATGATACGACCGCTATCGTGGTCGATCAGTGCGCGTACATCTTGCTCCTCAGATAGCGCCCGCGTAAATGCTCCCGGCTCGATAATCTCATCGAACCGCCCCAGGTTTGTCTTGCTGTTGAATACGCTCGCGTAGCCCTCTAGGATGTTGCTGTTTTCTTCATCGAATCGAAATTCGGCAGCTTCGAAGTTGATCGCTCTTTGTTCGTTCATTGTATCCCCTTAATAGTTTTCTGAGCAAATGCCGACTCGTCTAGCTCCGTCGTTATCCATTGCTCGACCGTTTCGCTGATTGTTATATCTGTATCGCTAGCATCCATCTCATACGACCGACATATCGCCTCGAGAGATGGTCCGAGTATCTCAATCATTAGGGCCGGTAGCTCTTGCTCTCGCCATAGTTGCCGCCATTCGCCGTAATGGTCGCCCTTACGTTTGATCGCTGTTCTCTCTTTGTTTTCTTGGACGCGCCTGGATCTCATTAGGGCATCTTCTAATAGTGGCATCGCCCAGCTTCTATCGGCTGGCTCTGTTTCCTCTGTTGGCTCGTCTGCTACTGTCGCCATGTTTAGAGGTTGGATATATTGATCGCCGCCATCAACGGGATTCATGTTCTCTAGTGTGCGTATCTCGTTTACACTCATCCAGCCCGACTCTCTGGCTATCCTGTAGGACTCGTATCGAGCCCGTGTATCGCCTCTGAGCAATCCTGATACTTGAAACTCTGCATAATACACCTCGTCTATAAAGAGCTTACGCTTAATCTCCTGCTCCCATCGGACCAGCCAGGGTCTAAGGGTATGCGTTACAAATTCAATTTGTTGGTGTTCGATGTTGCTAAAGGTTGCGCCTTCCATCGAGCCGATCATGTGCTGAGGGATTCCGAACCATCTCGCTATCTCTTCCACCTGGAATCGTCGCGTCTCTAGGAATTGGGCGTCGTTTTGGCTGATCGATAACTGGCTCCATTTTAGGCCCTCTTCTAATAAAGCTGTGGAACCGGCTTTACCCGATCCGCCATGAGCAGCCCGCCATGATTCTCGAAGTCGGTCGCTGGCTTCTTTGCTCATCTTGCCGGGATGTTCTAGGACCCCGCCAAGTCGCGCCCCATTCTGGAAGAATGACCCGCCAAACCTCTCTGCAGCCATGCCGACCGCAATCGATTCTCTAGCCAGCGTGATAATTGACCGCCCCTGGATACCGTCGTATCCTTGACCTGCGACGTGTAGAACATCGTCGGCTGATAGTTTTAGCTGCTCATCTATGACGTAGACCACTTGGCCCATATCGTTAATCTCTATCTTTACCCGTTCTGGCGTAATTGGTAGCAATGCCGTAGGATTGCCGCCGCCATCGCGGACGATTTCACAATACCCATTGCCCCACATAAGACAATGCCCCATCATCGTTTCACGAAGCCCGTAGCTGCTCATGTAGTCATTGGGCCGGCTTGATAACAAGCTTGATACTGGGTGCTCTGTCGCTCGCCTCTTGCCGTCCTCTTGCCGCTCGTAGGTATGCAAGGGTAACGAGGCAACGGCCTCACTCAACAGCCGGACAGCCGCAAAGACCGCCGAGCTGTTGAGGGCCGTATTCTCGTTTACTGTTATACCGCTTGCAGTTGGTCCGCCCGTTAGGGTATTGACTAGCCACGTCGCGGGATTTGCTAGGGTCGCCCGTTCTTCTTTTTTACCGAATAAACCAAAGATCATAATATTATTATTCCTCTATCCTCGTATACGCTATCGCCATCGTCGTTATCAGCTGTTGCTCTTGCTAGTCCCATGACTAGGGCAACTATGCCGTCTATTTTGCCTGTTGATTTTTTCTCATCCTTCGTCGGTTTTATATTGCCGGCGGGATCTGTCTGGATTGCGCAGTTGCTAGCCATCCATCTCATGACGGGATTATTGTTGTGGTGGAGCTTGCGGCTCATCACCAGCGCCTCGAGCTGCTTAGATGGAGCACTCATCGATCTGTATCCTTGTCCGAACATGACCATAGTTCCTGCCGGTAGCTCCCCGTCGAGCTGGGTCACGATTTGCGTCGCGTTCCATCGGTCCACGGCGATTTGTTTAAGGTTGACCTCTTTAGTCAATTCGAGAATGTCCTCTCGAATCTGGTCGTAGTCGATCACGTCGCCTGGCGTCGCTGTTACCAGTCCCTCACGGATCCATACCTCGTATGGCACTCGATCGGTACGCTCTCGCCGGTGGGCATTCTCCGCCGGTATCCAGAATCGACTCATGACATCGAATCCGCCGTCGTCATCCTGGGCAACCATTACCAGAGCCGCGATATCGGTTGTACTCGCAAGGTCTAGCCCTGCGTATACGGCTCTCTCTCCAAAGGCGGCTAATGGGTCGGCTTCGTCCCATCGGTCCATAGGGAGCCATCTCACGGCTTGCTCAGTCCACTGGTTAAGATGGAGCCGGCGGAATGTATTCTCGTAGCTTGGCAACTCTGCCGCCTTCTTTGCTTCGATCTCGAGATAATCAAGACGTATGCTTGTACCTAATCCAGGATTCGCTTTCTTCCACGTCGCGGGATCTTTAAAATCGTCTTTCTCATCTGCGCCATAGATCACGGGCAGGAATGTCTCGTCCTCAATAATGCCATCGCGGACCTTGCTGGCGTAATCGTGGACCTCGTAACAAATGCTATTTCTGTCGTAGCCGGCTGTAGTTATGGCGATCGTCAATGGTTGTTTTCTTGCGCCGGTGCTGGTCGCCAATACATCCCATAGGTCCCGATTTGGCTGCGCGTGCAATTCGTCAAAAATGATGGTCGAGGCGTTGAGGCCATGTTTCGTAAATGCGTCGGCTGAAAGAACTTTGTAACTGCTGGCTCCCTTGACTATTGATTTTCTAAATGTCTGAGAACATTCTCGGAGTACCGGCTCTGCTGCCACCATCTGAGCCGCAATGTCAAATACGATACTCGCCTGCTCTCTCTCCGCTGCTGCGCTGTAGATTTCGCCGCCGGGCTCTGCAACTGCCCGACCGTAGAGCATGTATAACGCGACGGCGGCGCAGAGGGTGCTCTTACCATTCTTGCGTGGTATCTCGATATATGCTGTTCTATATCTCCGTGTTCCATCTTGTCTTTTCCATCCGAAAAGGGTAGAAATTATATCTTCTTGCCAATTATCCAATTCAAAAGGGTGGCCGGCTTTCTCCCCCTTTACATGAGTAAGGCAATCCCTAAAGAATCCGACGGCCAGCTGTGCCGCGTCTGGATCGAATCGGCTAACGCCCTTAGTCCCGGCTGGATCATAGCCGGCTATGATTGGATGTTCTATATCATGCAATGTACTTTGATTTGACATCTGTCGCGGTTGGTTGTGTTACGTCTATTTTGGTCCTACTGGACGGCGTTAGACCGAATTGCTGGGCTGCCTGGTGCAATCGTTTCCAGGCCTCATCTCTAATCGATAGCCAGGGGCTCTTGCGCTCGAATCCGTCTTTGGTCGTCTGGGTCCTGCCAAACTTGACCAGCGCCGCCTCGGCCTCTTGTATCTCCGCGTAGGCCTGGCAGTAGACGGCAAATTCTACCTCGTCGGCTTTGGTGATCAGACCAATATCGAATAGGTCCGACGATAATCGGATCCACTCATCCTGAGCTACTTCACAAAGCCAGTCGGGCATCTGCGCAACTCCGCCTGGTCGCGGCTCGTTCTTGTTCGGGCGCTTGTCGCGGGTGCCATGTAGTAATCTCATGGCTGTAGGTTTTCTGCTTGGTCCTGGCATAAGTTTATTTTGTTAAAAGGTTTGTATCTTGGACACGTGAAAAGGTGGC
>Ga0080013_1002600_pt1 | contig 20879 bp, 23 predicted proteins | sample ETNvirenome_6_85_FD_69236 | JGI IMG/M metagenome (GOLD analysis project Ga0080013, IMG submission 69236) | Marine viral communities from the Pacific Ocean - ETNP_6_85 (SPADES assembly) (version 2) | ecosystem: Environmental > Aquatic > Marine > Oceanic | place: Pacific Ocean | collected 2013-06-19 | reverse complement strand
TCTTACGTCATCTAGAGGTGCTGAATTGAATGGGGTGGGTAAAATCCCCACTAGTTTCAATTTTTCCGTCGTGTATGGACCAAATTGACCCTGCGGATCGCCATCTGGTGGAACATACCCTTGTGACACCAATCTTTGAAACTCTGGATTTATTACTGTCTTCTTGGGGAGCCAATCGGGGAAATCAAGAGTAAACTTCTCTTCTTGCATTTTATAAAAATTAAAAGTATCAAATCCAATGCTGGCGCCCTGAAGTGTAGTGCGGGGTATCACCTTTGGTCTTTCTCTCATGATGGATAAACCTTCGGGTATGAGCAACGCATTTGCATCAAATGCCATATAAATGCCGTCATAGAGAACATTAACAACTTTTTTCAAAATAAACATCAATGAAGAGTTGGTTCTAGGTACAAGTCCCTTATCGATACTACTTCCCTTATCCTGGCAGAGGGTATCGGGCATCTCTAGATCTATGAACGGTCCACCGCCGATCAACTCCCCAATTTTATCTTGAGCGCTTTTCTCTACATCTCCAAACGCATCAAAAATATCATCATCGCCAGCAGTGATGGGCGCGCCCAAGTCGCTAAGGAGATCGTCTATGTTATTTCTGCGCAAGTCGTCTCTAATACATTTGCTTTCGAATGTACATCCAAGACCGCGACTAATAGTGTTAATTTGTGCCAATATCGCGCCCACATTTACAATTCTTTCCAACTTAATAAATAAATCAGCCACCTTTTCTTTGGTGTTCACCTTCGCATATAATTCGGGGTGGCGCGCCTCGATAACATCAAGAATTGTTCCCAAAACATTATCGCCACCCATTCCATTAAAAAGAGAGGCAATTTCAGCAGGTGTAAGAATGGCAGATAAATCATTTAACAACCTCTTAATAAGTCCGCACTTTCTAGCAATATCTTCTAAATCTTGCTTAGATAAAGTTCCTTGCGAAGAAAGATCCATATAATCACTGCCTCCAGATCCTAGAAGATCTGGACTCCATATTCCTCCTGCTAATTCGCAAGCTTGTTGCGTTAGTGCTTCTTGATGTCCGTCGGGAAAAGTGCAAGTCCCCAGTGGTCCCGCACCTGTTCCGGTTCCTGTGGCGCCGTCGGTTATCGGGGGGGCGCCGGTATCATCTAGAGTTGCGCCGGTGCCTGCCAACACGCCGGTACCTAAACCATCATCAGGGGAATTGCCCAGAGAATCAAACAGGTCTGCTAAAATCTGTGCCAGGTCTGGTCCGCCAACTTTGTCTGCTATAGCGTCTACCAATGCACCGGCACCAAAATCTGGTTCGGGAGCGTCACTCAAATCACTACATGCATCAACAATAATTTTTAATAACATATTTACGAGTTCTACTACCAATCCCACCAAGAGATTGATAATGGCATTCTGTAGCATCTTTCCAATAGTTCCTTGAAGATCGACGGTGGGAAGATTGTCGGGGAACAGCATGAGAGGAATATTAAAAAGACCCTGTGGATTGCTCACAAGAGCTAATAAATCAGCGCAAACTTCCTCCAACACCATATCATATTCGACGGAACTTTCCTTTTCCATCGCGAGTCTTAATACGGCGGTGAATTTAAGTCCTGAAGTATTATGTTTAGGTAAATTTGCGGCCGCATATGCTCCATTAAATAAGTCAAAGTTATCCGCCTGTGCCACCTGTAGTGCACGGTCTGCTAAGTGTTGAGCATCGATAGGCAACTTCTTTTTGAAAGTACCATATCCTAGCAATAGATTTTTTCCTAGAACACCATCTACAATCTCACTGCAATCAAGAATCTTACTCAAACACTGGACAGCAAGTTTGATAAGTTCTTCAATACTTATCTTATTCAAAACCTCGCTATAGGCAGCATCAACCGCTGCCTGACCTCCCGTAGTCGCAGCATCTCTCATGTTGTTGGAGGCGGTTGGTAAGTTAGCTACGAAAGAGTCCGTTCCCGATTTATCTACCTTGGCCAGTGCAGTCTCCTGCTTGACAGCAGCACTCATCACTTTGGGATCTGCTATCGTAGCATTTTCGTCTGCCACTTCTTTTGGAGTTTTAAAACTTGACTTATTAAATCTGTCCCCGATCTGATCTACTACGGAGATTGTCTCTGCCTGATATTGATCAAATAAGTTATTAGGATCTAAATTTCTTATAACGGGAGTGGGTACGATGTATGTCTCTACAAACTCTTTCCACTCCACTTCATTAATATCAATCTCACTAATCTCTGTAATAGAAGACATTAGCGCCATCGTTCGTAAATCATCGAAAGGTGACGAAGAAGATAGGGAGGGCATGCCTTTCAGAAGCGGTATTTTTTCTCCTGCCCTGTCAATTGCTAAATAAATTACTTTATAATCTTCATTAAGGAAAATATCCACATCATCCATAAGGACATTCTTAGCTTCCACACTATTAAACGAAAAGTGTTTTCGCAATGACTCATAAAATTTCTTTAATAAGTCGATTTGTGTCTGAAGTTTTAAATTTTCCACTTTTCCGTGGAAAGTTTTAATTTTTTCTTTATAAAATTCTAAATTAATGTTTGCCTTATTTATTGTATTTTCAATATCCCCAATCATAAGAGAGATGGTATGCGCGGGAGTTGGTGGTTCTGGCATGGCGACGATAGGCAAATATATCTGTACGCCTTCTTTAAATTTTACATCTTTAGTAGGATCTTGATTCTTGGCGGCAATCCATTCTTTGATCATTTTTTCATCGGCAATATCTATATCAATATTATTTGCCTTCAGTATCTCCGCAAGGCGCGCCCTGTGTCCCGCTTCCGTATGATCGTTGATCTCAAAAAATCCCTTATACTCCTCTGCCAAAGTGTGAAGAGTTGCATCTTTTCCTACTGCCTGCAAAGTATAACTGCCCTTATTGGGAACATTATCAAAGGCACGGGCATCAACAGTTACATAAAAAAGAACTTTGGAGTTGGGACGTGAGGGGATATGGATATCCTTAACAATCGCATTGCTTCTCACTATTTCCCGATTCACTTCAGTATCTAATTTTTGATAAAAGGTAATTAATTTACCTACTGCTTCTTCTCGAACGGGACTAAGGGCACCTTGATCAATGATTTTCTCGCCGGATTCATTGGTGCTCATAATGGAGGTGAGTCCCATCTCGCGACTCCCCTTCACAATCCATCCATAAGTTACAAATTCCCTATCCAGCACAGGTTCTTTGGGAGAATCTGTAGCCCAGTCTAGAGTAAATCCTCTTTTGACGCTTTTATATCCGCTGCTCTTAAAAGACATATATTCTTAGTCGTTCCTAGTTGGTATTATTCCATCTGCTATTGATATATTTTTCACCATACTGTCCCAAATAAGTGTTCATCATGTTGGTTAAATTAAATTTATGATTAATTAAGGATCCCTTATCTTCCTGTAAGAAGTCGATCATACATTTTTGTCCTTTTGCGGAAACCTGATCAGATGGCATGCCTGCGCTCCCGTAGTGAGACTCGTGATGATAGTGAAATGACAATGATTCGGTAAGATTTACAACGGTGGTCAAAAGATGATCAACAACCCCGTTCAATCCATCAATGTGTGCAACAATCCTTTCGAGACACTCTTTAAGGTTATCGCCCTTCACAAGAGGTTGTAATTCCTTCACAATATGTTTAACACCCTCGGAATCAACATATTTATGGGATGCTGCGAAGTTGCCGGCAATTAAATCAATTCCTACGATAGATTTGTTCTCCCTGTCTTCAGAATTTCTGGCGTCAATGCCTGTCACTAGTTTTATACCCTTGCGCGCCACCAATCTTATTGCGTCTGCTTTTAACGCAATTGCTGCTTTTCCTACTGACTGTCCCACTGTGCCCGGATTTAGTCTAAAGTTTTTATCGATATCGGTCTTCTGACTGATATATAGGCGTGCGGCGTCGACAGTAAAGTTATTGTCCACGACAACTGATTTTGCTTTTTTCCCCATGCGCCCCACAACCAAATCAATAGTGGCACACGGGCCTCGGGTACTTCCCTTGCCTCCGTACCCACTTGCCACGCTCTTTGGTCGATCTACTCCCAAAACTATTTGAGCATTTACTTTTCTATTATCGCCGATAACAGTTTCTCTGCCGCCTGCTTTAAAAATTGGAATAGTCTCGCATGCATCATAGGTTCCTAACATCCCCTGCACTAGGGATTGTCGATCTTCGGGAAGATGTGCTACTTCCTCGCATGTCGGTTCATCTTTTTCTGGCATTTTTAATTCTCCTTTATAATCCTGGATTTCCTCTAGATTTGAGGGCAATCAAAGTTTCTCTCTTTGACATAAGTTCGCGGGCATAGCGATATTCAATATGAGGGGGATCAGTCCCTATCAGCTCGCCTTCCTTTAAGTTAAATTTCCCGCCCCACACTAAATCAGGAAACTGTCTTTCAATAAGTTTTCCCAAATAATTCCAAAAATCTAAAACTACTTGATCTTCTACGACAGTGCGAGGATCTCGACTTTCCGATCCAAGTACGTTGACGCCAAGATTATATACAACTCCAAAGTCATCAGAAATATCACTCTTCTTTTGATTTAAATCAGATTCAGTAATCTTTGATAATTTACTTTTCTTCACACTTCTCACTGCTCTGTAATCTAACATCACGTCTACTGCGACACCGTGAACATGCGTACTTTCCATGGGATCCCTTATTTTAGATAATCCCAAGGAAGTCAACTTCTTTTGACGCAGAGGAGTTCGATAAGTTTCATATATTTTAAATGGCATTTGGTGCTGCCTCATTACCAAAGACAAGTCATGTATTATATCGGCAAAGTCGGGATAAAGAAAAGTAATACCATCTATTCTCTTTAAGAGTTTCTTTTCATATATCTCCTGCGGTGTTAATTGGTTCTCACATGTTGCCACTTGTTATTGTATCTCCCTATGCTACCTGATCTTCAATGGGCAGCCCTATGTTGGGACCCGCTCCAGCAGCTGCCTGTGATGCGTTCTTGGCGCCACTGCCTTGGCCCGGGCAACTCTTAATTCCTTTGTCTTCGAAATGATCGCTCATTCCAACCAGTATCCCGTCTTTCCCATGTGAGTTGCCGGCGGGAACAATAACTGAACATTTTTGACCGACAATTGGACTAGTCGCGACGTTTCCTTCATAGCAGCGATGCATATCAATTACAAACTGAGAATCGGATTTCACGTCGGGACTGGGAGGATATTCACAAGGATTGGGGAGTCCGGCTGCATCGTATACGCAGTCATCGTCCAGTTCAGTTCTTGTGTGGGGAGTAATGCGGCAAACAACGCGGCACTTGCCATCACTAAAGTCGTCTACGCGTATGACGGTAGCTTCGTGGGTTCCCAGATTGCTTCCGTTTTTCTTTTTGTATGAACTCAGGATTAGGCGCGCTAAATCAGATAACCAAGAATCACCAGTCGAATTATCTTCAACAAAATTCTTTTTTCCGCCCATGAAAATATTATCTCGATCCGCGACCATTATTCATTTCCCTCCAGCGAATCAAAGATAGCATCTGTATCTAATTTGGATAATTTTCCATGATCTTCCCGAAAAGTTTTTTGAAGCATTCCAGTTAACTTTACAAGTTGCTCATTAGAGCGTTGGAGGGTTTCTAAATACTTAGCGGCGACCTGTCCTACGTCTTTGTGGCGCTCTTTGTTTTTGCCGATATACTCGGACACGTCTCTAAGCAACTCTGTTGCTACCTTACGATCATCGTGGATGTTTCCAATTGCCTCTTCTAGGTGTCTCTGAAATTTGTCTTGCATCATAAATCCCAATCTATTTTAAATGATTTATATTTAACCCTTATTTTATTTAAACTATTCACAATTTGTTTCGTGTTCAGTCCTGTTATCTCTCTTAGATATAAGTAAATAGCTTTTTTGTTAAAAATTTCTATCGCATCGGGTTCAGATAGGATGATTTTAATAGCTTCAATGACCCTTTTTTCGTTAGGTTTGACTGCTTCTTCTTTCCAGGTATCAATTTGGACGTTCAGAGTAGACCAGAATTCCTGCTTTTCTCTATCTTGAGCGTAAGTATTATACGATACGAGTTTGTTTAATTCTTTTGAGACGTTCGCGTCTTCAAAGTTTATTTCTTTACTAGCGCGACTAGCATTGTGTTTCACCTTGTGAATAAACCAATTCTTGGTTATTACACTAAAATAACTAAATGCTTTTGACCCCTTTGCAGGATCAAATTTATTCAAAATAGTAGTCAGCCAAATTTTACATTCCGATCTTAAATCATCAATGTTTGGCAAATTAGTAAATTTATACGTATAAACTATTTTATCGACCATCTCGTCAAAGACCGGTCCAATATAGTTCACATATAAAAATTCCCTTTCTTGGAGATCGGAGGTGGTAGCATACTTTATAATAGCATTTTCATGTATTACTGTAAAGTACGGTTTTGTTCCTCCCCTACGACCCCGCCGTCTCTTCCTCACCTTCTTCTTCATATTCAGTTAATTCCTTTTTCTCTTCTACTTCCAAGAGACAGTTTTGCTTAAATTCTTCTATGTCTTCTTTTAATCTCTTGGAATGGCGAAGTAAATTTTCTAGTGTCTCATCACCATGAAAGGTGGTAAGTTCATAAATTGCTTCCAGATGAGCCACAAACCCACCCACATCATCCAGGAGAAAATCAATACTATCTCCATAGAAGAACAGTTTCTTTATCAATCTATATCCATACCATGTCAACAGAATATTGATCGCTATAGATAGTGTCAAAATAGCATATATCATAATTACATCTCTTTCTTTGACGCGTCATTGCGCTGGTCCTTCAAATCTTGTTTGAATTCTTCAATTGATGACTTAACTATTTCACCAGTTTTGGCATCCACTTTCTTCACCTTTAAAGACAAAGGCACTGAAGGTACTTTGTTTAAAGATTTGCTACACTGCGTGCACTGCCAATCCACACGCTCTGTCATGGGGTGTGAAATTTCATAATAGTTATCACACTCTTGGCAATGATAACTATACTTAGGCATCCTCGGACTTCACCTCAAAGGATGGGGGATTTTCTACAAACAATTTCCCCTCCTCATCAGTGTCGAATACCATCTCTTCTAACATAGGAACAATGTCGCTTTGGTCCAAAAGACATTTTTGAAGTGCCATCATAAGTGCACCTTGTGCTTGATTTGATAATTTCATAATTTTTTCTCCTTACTTAATAATACCACAAAGGTCTTTAAGTTTTAATTTTATTTTTTCTCTTATTTCACCGTCTATCGGTGGCGCAATCTCTAAAAATTCTTTATTTGATAAAACATAGTGGCCACAAATTTCTATTAATTCTCTCTTGTTATCCATAGGGATAAAATCGCCACTCACCCATTTCTCCCACCGCCTCGAATTATAGCAAATTCTATAAAAATTCTCTATCTCGTCGCCCATGGCATCTAAATAACAATTCGTCTCTATCTGACCAAATTGGGGTGCTATATTTATTGAATCTAACCCACGCTGGAACCGCATCTTAATTTGTTCATTTGTTAAATAATCACCATTATGTTCTTTACTCAAAATACCAAACTTCTTACATGTTTCTATCATATTAGATAACTTAGATGGATCGAATTTACCAGTATTTGCGCGCTTTCCCAAATCTAATCCAACACCAGATTGTACAACAGCATATTTTATATTACTAAACATCTCCGGAGATAACGCCGCCTCTAATCCGGCCAACAACCTTTCCAAATCGAGTGAAGAAAAACCTCTAATAGATTCTTCAGTGCCCACCTCAAATAACATTTTTGAATTCATATCATAAAGTTTTTTAATAGAATCAACAGTAAACTCCAAACCATCTTCATGTTTTGGATACACCTTCCAGGGGTCTATATGAATTATATCTAAATAATATACATCGATCATAAATGATCTCAATCCCTCATCATATTTATATCCCTGTCCCGGGCCGCCGTGATCTCTTTCAATAGGAACTCTGCCATTTACATATTCCGAGAATTCTTTAGTTGTCCAATTATTAACATAACCGCCATCAAATTCTACTTGTCTTCTTGACGGTATAAAACCAATTTTGCTACCGGTTTCTTCTACAAATTCTATAACAGAATCAACAACATTCTTGCTCATCGGTCCAATATAAAATTTAGCATCATTCATTTATTTACTCCTTATTGTTTTATATAAATTATATTTTCCGAAATTAAATAAAAATTTGTTAAATGGATATTCATGTAGGGGTGCCATATTAATCCAAATTATAGCACTTAATAATTTTACCTTTCTAAGATCGAAAGAATTTTGTTTAATAAAATCATATAACACTTCCCTACACTCTATGAGGGTACTCCTATATAAGATGTCGCAGTTATTATTTGATAAATTAAAGTGGCCGGCATTCACAATAGCATGATTAATCATTAAATTATGATTAAGTTTAGCTAAATCATAATACAAATCTCCTACTACTAAATTACCTGCAAAATCTTGTCTCCAATCCAGCAAGCAAAAACCATTCTTAGTTTCTAAAATATTATCTAAAATAAAATCGCCATGGATCTGGGATGGTATACCATCACACAACCATTTATCATCTATCTCTGATAGAAGAGTTTTTACGGGAGGTATTAGTTCTCCATTAATAACTTTTGCGACATCTCTCTTTCCATCCAAATATGAGTTAATTCTATTTCTGGTCTTGTTGATATAGAAATCAAAACATAATGTATTAAAATTCTCTACATCTCTTCTTTTCCAAAGATTAATCTTTGTCCAATCTAAAAATGAACTAAATGTATTTACATTAACGGATTCTGAAAATAATTTCCCAGGAACGCGATTATACTTATAAAAATTATTTCTAGAATCTATTATCTCGGGAACTAATCCCCTGAGAACGTGGGCCCGTTCGACTCTATTTTTACTTATAGTAGCATCGGAAAAGAATTTAATTACAAAATCTTTAAAGAAGTATATCGACTCTTTCTTTTTATCTAATATCTCTGTAGTACTTGAAAACTCCTTTCTAGTATTGTTTAATTCGCTTACATTTCCAACGTCTAACCATTTATTGATCTTATGAAACTTAAACTCAACCGTCTTCAGCATTTCGTTAATTACATGCACATCTGATAGTGTATGAATGTTTTTAAGATCGCCTAATGTATCCCAAAATAATTTATAATCTTTAATGCCGCACAGACCAATATAGGGGTAATCAAAGTTTGTTGCGCCTTTCTCATTAATGATATCTACAACTCCGTCTGCTACCCTCAGTGTTCTATATTGGGATGTTTCAGATTTGTAGGCGCCGGCGCACCAATTAAAATCTAGATTAGGTATCGTATCCTTTTTAGTTAATACGGTATCACTTGCATGAAATATAAAGGGACACTGAAGTTCTTCTTTGGATTGAAGAATAGAATAACCTAAACTGCTTGACGGTCCTTCAAAATCATCGACGGTTACGAATGTAAATTTTTTATCGGGATATGCTAATTCAAGAAAATCTCTAACCTGCTGCCCAAAATGTCCCAGTGTAATTACAAATGAGGTATTATCGGGATAGTGTTCTATTATATGTGAGATGGATGGCTTATCCGTTATCCGCACAAGAGATTTATTAGTGAAATCTGTTAATTCTCCTAACCTGCTTCCTATCCCACTTGTCGTTATTAAGACCCTATATTCTACCATAATTATCTTCTATCCGGACAATATCATCTTCGCCGAAATATGTCCCTGTTTGAACTTCAATAAACACCAAATCTTCATCGCCTGTATTCACTATTCTATGTTTTACCTCCGCAAGTATAATAACGACTGACCCGGGAGATAACGATTCTGTTTCGCCGTCTAGTGTCGCTTCGCCGGTACCTTTCGTGATCGTCCAAGTTTCTGATCGGTTATGGTGGTATTGATAACTTGGTGCCTGTCCTGGTTTAATTACTATTTCTTTTACCTTACAGTAGTCGACATCCAATAAATTTTCAAACGTGCCCCACGGCCGTTCTTCTTTATAGTTTGACATTTTTTAATCCTTCATTTCTATCAATATTAATGACATATGCTGTATCCCTATCATCATCGATCTTTCTATCATTTATCAATATCCTATCTCCACCGCCAAATCCCATTATCAATTGATCATAAATTATTCCCGCATTCTGTAATTGTTTTATAGTGGATGGTCGGGCGCTCTCCTTCCTTCCAGTTGTTATCACTATGTAATATCTTTTTTTATCCCACTCTATCAATTTATCATGGACTCCAGGCAACACTTTCAGTTCCAGATCCGGATTTTGTATATCGACAGGATTGGTATGCTTCACGAGAGTACCATCTAAATCGCAAAATATTGTTTTTGGTTTGTTCTCCATCATCCTTCATCTCCAATAAACGTATTCCACAAATTTTCAAATTCTGATTTATACATGTGTCGCGTTTCTACATATCTTAAGTGCTTTATTTTATCTGGTCTAATATCCCGATACTCCCTATATTCCAACATCCTTATTACCATTTCGTGTGGAGTACGCGGCACAAAAACTGAGTTATCTTTTACTTTAGTACTCAGGATTTCATCCTTGAGTGTCGGATTGACAATACTTTTCTCATAGGTGTCGAAAGAATCTATAAAATCAAACTTAAGGTCTAGTGTATTGGATAAACAATATGCATCTACATGACTATGTTTGCCCCCCCTGGGGTGGGATATTCGGAGCGTAAGATCTGCGCGGGATGCAAGAGCACTTAGAGTATATGCAACTAATTTGGACTTATCTCTACATAAAATATCCAAATCACTATGGCGTTGATAATTCGGAAAATCCTCCGGAATCTTCATTAAGCAATATTCTTCGGGACACTTCTCAAAAAATTCTTCCAAGTTTATTAAATTAGAGTATTCCATTCTTAACGCCTTTCTCCATATATTTTTCTCCGCACTAAATCATAATCTTGCCACCGATAAAACGCGAATTTATACTTTATTTTGCAAAAACGAGTATGCTGCAAGGAAGAGACGTGTGGGTTCGGATGGTATCTATCCATCCTATCGAACAACAATGACATCTTGTCTAGAGTCGAAGACGCCCCAAAAAACCACAAATCTAGAAATCCACCGCGTGCACCAGTATGATTCTTGGTGTTAGGAGGCACATGTACATTTCCATCATTCCAATGAGAAACCCACATATAGTCCCTATCAAACTTTGTTAAATCCAAGGGCGACACCCACGCCACATCATATCGATTAAGCATTACCATATCATAAATAAACCCACTCTCTTCTTCGTGTTTTTTCTTTAGGTCTATCACCTTCTTCGTGCTTAGCCAGCGGCATGCAGACCTCCCAAACAGGTGCGCCGCACTTTCGCTGTTTCCCATATGTTTATCATATTCAGAGGGCTGACATTCGTGGAGGGCGGCGGCCGGTTCATAAAGAGCGTTCAAAGTATGTTCTGCTTCCGGGGACCATGAGTGCATAAAAATATCTACCGAAGAATGACGATCAAAAATATTCTTTTTATAATATTCGAATGCCACAGAAGGATCGAGGGATTCCCCACTCATATCCTTGCCGGCACGTCCACCAACTTTTCCATAAAAACACATAGCAACTCTCATACAATTATCACTGTCTTCCTAAGTCAATCATTTTTTCTCGTACCCTAGATGCATGCGCATCATCAAAAAACTTGTTACCAATAATATCTTCAATCCACTTTCCATCATGACACCAATGCATAAAACGTCCGCCAGAATCTTTCACATTGCGAAAGTTCTTAGAAAATGATCCATAATCAAAAGAAGAAGTTGCACCGCTACAATATAACTGCTTCCAAAAAAGAGAATGGGGAACTTCTTTAACAAAAAAGAAGTTCTTAATAACAAAATAATAAATTGCTAGATATTCTATATATTCTTCCTCTTTTAAGCGCAAAGATAGGTTAGACCACCCTCCCAAATAATTTCCCCCTTCCAATTTATTTTTATAGATCTCTAGTTTCTTATAGTAGTTGACAAAGGGAGGCATAAATCTTCTTATATGAGTCTCACCACCTATATTATCTTTTCCATAAAGACGATCATAGGTAGAGTCGGCATTAATAAGATTATGAAGATCATCTCTATGCCCGCAAAATACCTCTTCGGCAAAATAAAATGGTTTAGTAACTTCAAAACAAGGAGTCCATACCCTATATTTAAATACATCGGTATTAATAGGGTGCTCATTATCATAAAAATTATATAGAAATTCCAACAACGCCGGACTAACGCGGGCGTCCGTCCTCGTTTTAAACACAAAATCATTCTCATCACATACTTCTAATCCAAACTTTAAAGCATGCATTTGAGCCCACACACTTCCCAATCCCAGATTAGAAGGCTCCTCGTTAAGAAGTACTTCAATGCCCTTTAACTTAAGTTTCTCTTCAATATCGCCACTCACCCTGGTGCGCCAGGAAGAAAAAACAATGCGGGATATAATTTTTTTGTGTCTTAATTCTTGATAGTTGTCGAGGCATTTAAAAAAATTATCTAGATTTCGCGGCAGTCCCGTAACGAGTATGACTAAATTCATGTGGGTTGATCCTTCCTTCCCATTCTCAAACATTTAATGATCTTTTTTCCTCTATTTTTCAATATAGATGCGCGATGAACGCCATCTAAAATTATATTATTAGAATCTATAATTATTAAAGACTGCTTTCCATCTTTTCTAGTATATCTCTCATCATAATTCTTAATTAAATTATCAAACGCATGCGCAAAGTGGTCTTCCTGGAATGTTTTGCCGGCGCCTTCATCGAAATATCTTATGTATGGATCCCTATCTCCTCTCACATATTGATAATGAGGAGTTTCTTCTAATCTCACAAGTCTCGACCTGATATTACACAGTAGGTCATCGATCCTAACGTCTGTCACCAGACATGGATCTACTTTATTTAGGTGCCACGGAATGTAGTGAATCTCCTTCTCATATCTACGATAAAAATCTAAATTGTTTAATTTGAAATAATCCAAAAGATACTCTACTTGAGATTGATAGTCTGTAGCATGAATACAGTGATCATGAGATACCCCACGAGGAAGGGGGGGTATTTCTCGTTCGCCGTCTCTAAACCTGGGGTTATACAAACTCCGAATCTTGTTCTTAATATCTTTAATATTCTCGCACTGAATGTGTCGAAAAGTACCGGCGCCAAACTCTTTTTCGCGAGGATCCATGTTCTCCACCAGAACAAACACACAGCGCGGTGGACTATCAAGAAGGTATTTGGATTTCGCCACCAAATGAGGCCATGGTACGGTATCGCATGCATAAATATCTTTAATAAATTGTTCCATATCATCAATATCTCGATATATTAATCGAACAATGTTATAGTTGCCGTCATTTCGAATCATAGTCATAATTTCAGCGATATGATTAACTCCATTTCCCCAAATGATAAAAGCGTCATATCTCATATCACTATCCACCCAGTGGCATATAAATCCCGAGTATTGTGTTTTACGGTCTTGCCAAACCATGTGCGAGGCGCTATAACTTTCTGGGAGGAATTTCGTCCCAACCATGCGCCCCACCAACTAAAAGAACTGTTAGCAATTATATGATGGTCACACTGTGCCATGAGGGATAAGTCAATATAATCTGGGCGCCCTTCCATAAAAATAAATTTGCTGCCGAAAATATCCTTGCACCAACCAATATCATCCGAAAAAACTAAAAACTTATATTTGTCATCTCTAAAATAATCTAAAGATTTTTTATAATATTCCACACTGCAAGGGGGATGGGCATGTGAAAACTGGAGGTAGTCTCCTCTCCGAACATGGACGCTGACAAACTCAGCATCTGCGCCATCTCTCGCCTCGCTGATTGCAACAAGAGGGAGTCTAAACAAATTCCTAATGCTCTCTCCCCGATGAGTAAAATATTTTTCAGATTGAAAATATCCATCTAGATATAAGTTAGAATTATGTGGAATCTTGTTATATTCAAATGCGGGTTCGCGGTAGACATTTTCTATCTCTATTTCACCGGGAGCGACGAACTCTATTTGACTAAATATATTGTCAGCGTAATGACAAGATGTGTTACCTTGGTTGGAAGGAGCGTGGTGCTCAAAAACACAAGTATCGTCGTTATCCAGAGAGAGGGCGTGGGTGGCCGCTATTTGAAACATCATATTCCCAAGACCACCGTTAAGTTTTGCGGTAATCATTCTATCCTCTCATATCGGGGTCGATGCCTAATCATTCTATCATACATTCTTTGTTTTTCAAGTTTAAGTTTAAAATCGTTGTTAGGATTATCCATGTTATAGACGTAAAGAGGTTCGCTAAAGCATTCTTGGCGTTCACCGGCCATTTCTAGCATGGGAAACATAAACGCCAAATCCCATGCCACATCTAAGTAATTTCCATCATTATCTAACAAATCTTTATCTTTTATATTTTTCCACAATTTATATTTAAAAGTTCTTAAATGGGAGGCGCGCCACATGTCTTGCCGAAAAGCATTATTATTTATAATACCATTCGAATATTTGCTACAATGTCCCAATTGACCGTCGGGAAATCTCTCGTAATTTCCATAGGTAATGAGACACTTCGCTTCTCTATATTTATCGTCTACTTTTTTAAAAACATCCGAGTCGTAGACCCAATCATCACCATCAACCGTCATGATCACGTCTTCATCTTGAGGATTTAAAATATTAATCCCCTCTATAATATTTTTCAAAGCATATTTTTTTTCCTTGTTCTTCACAACAGTAAATCTATTGTCGTCTGCGACTGCCCTTATACACTTTTCATAACTACTATCCGTAGAGATATCATCAATTAATATACATGAAAAATTATCATAATTTTGCCCCTTGATTGAATTAATGCATTTCTCGATCCATTCCCCCACATTATAAAAAGGTACCACCACTAAAAATTTATTCACTTTCTTTCCTCTTGCGGGATCGGATATCTTCCAATGCAACTCGCTCATCAACGGTATTGTATTGTGGGTGAAAATCCGGATGCGTCATGTCTTTCAACATATTACTTCCCCATCCACCAATACGCGGGGAGACATTGTTTTTATAATATTCTTGATCTTCGCTTAAGTTGCTGGGGTCGAGATACCAATCTAAATGTAGTGCCGCATAGGGTGCGTGAGTTCGGATTCCAACAACCGGACCATTCCAAACATATCCTCGGCGGTACATTCCAAATGTGGAATCTATCGCTGCTCTTTGGACTCTACATTTTTTACCACCATACTCCAAACTCGTGGGTACATGTTGCCAAAACTGATAGTAATGAGATTTAATCACTTCCTTCTTGAGAGGATAATAGTCCGGCAAATTATCAATCTCTAACATGGGGCCCACCACTTGAGCATGCTGGTTTGCAACGAGGAGTGCCTTATAGAAATCTAAAATATTACCGGATGCTTCATCTAAAGCAACGTCGGGATCTGTAATAATAAAGTATTTTACATTCTTATGCTTTTCCATCCAATCGCTCACTGAGTTATTTACCGATCTTATATCATTTGTCTTGTTCCAATATACCTTGGCGCCTTGTTCCTCTATCTGCTTCAGAAAGCTTACAGTAGGAGCGTAAGTGCTATCATTATCGTGAATAACAATCTCAAACGGAGTTTTAATGCAATTGTGATAAGAATCTATGGAGCGCTTCAATGCCTCCAGTCGATCTCTCACAATAATAAAAATCGGAACCGTAGGATTTTCTTTAATTACCATCAAAGGTTTATGATCGGCAATCTGCACAACATATTCGCTGCCCTTCTTGAGAGGGATCCCATAGTCATCTCCATATAAGAAGCAACAACATGCATGCATGTTTTGAGGAACCTTAAATTTGATTCCTTCGATCTCTCCTTCTCCCAATGGAAAGAGAGCGCTAGTGGGGGTATGAAGATGCGTGGCTAAATTATAAGGTTGTCCTAGAAAGTTCCATCTTTCCACAACATAATCCTTATCATCATTTTTTTCATAAAGATAGAAATCTACATACGTCTTCGACTCGCCCAACACTCGTGTTCCCTGTATAAAAAATGGAGTGCTAATACTAATATCAAAATTTAAATTTTGAAGCATCGTCATGATTTGGGGATGATGCTTAATATTGACATAAAAATCAATATCATCATCTCCCTCAATTAAATTTCCTTCGCGGTGATATCCCAATAATGTACCAAAAAAAACAAAATATTCCATATCGGACATTTGGGAAGACACCAATTTTAAATTTTGGAGATTATATTTTATATCTACAGATTCTATCATTTTATCATATTCTCTTCTGCTTGTTTTTTGCTTAAAATCATTCTCACAATATAAGGATCTTCTCCTTTAAATGGTGCAAGACCTTGTTCCTCGATAGAGAACAATACATTAAAATCCTCTACAAACTTCTTCTGAAGATATTCCAGAGAGTATAGCATTCTAAAGTGTTCGCTTCCAATGGTGGAGCGGAAATTAGTTTCGCTGCGTGGTTCATTGGTGATGTCTTTTGTGGATCGTGTTTCGATGAATATTAAACCTTGGTCAGGCATTATGGCGCCGATATTCTTTATCACAATATCTAAATCTTTTTCTTCTAGAGTATGCACAAAAAATCTTAAATAATATACATCGCATTCTTTAGATATGGACAGCGCGTCTTCTTTATAAAGGTAAGGAAAGGAATCGTCGCAACTCAAATCAATTCCGTATGCCGCAATTCCGTTTTCTCGAAAATAACGCGTATCACGGCCGTTGCCACATCCCACATCAAGCAATGAAACAAAAGATTTTCTCTGACGCAGATAATCTAAAGTAAACGTGGCGAAATTACTACTCTCGCCAATACTCTGGGCTGCTTCACTCTTATAGAAATTCTCCCAATAATCTTTATTCCTGTCCATTTTTTCTCTCAACTTACAAGATTTGCCAATTTATCATTCCATAATTTCCCGAACAACACGTGATCGCTGTACATCTGACTGTCTTCCTTTTCTTCTCCCCTATTATTATAGAAATTAAAAGATTCATCATGATAAAAATAAATATCTTTTCCAAAATACATGGGACAACCATTGTTTTCTAAAACTTTAAGACATAAATCAACATCTTGAAAATTCTTAGAAAGACTAGGATTAAAACCGCCGGCTGCAATGAAAAACTTTAAATCCCATACATGAAGGGCGCCGGTCACAAAAGACAATCCCCTATCACAATTAACTCTGGGATCGGATGGTTGGGCGAAGCGCATATAGTGAGTAGGACTAACACGAATGGCGTGATCCATAGTCATTGGATGCCACATGTCTCCTCCGAATTGAACTGTATTTCTCCACTTCCCTCCCGTCATCGTGGGGAAGTGTCTTTTAATGTTTTCGCTATCATCTTCATTTAGAAGGACTTTGGACATATTAATCGGAGGGTAAACTAACTTACTTCCCGAAACGGTAGATTTAGATTCCCGGTGTCGCCGAAGAAGTTCGATAAGATACTTCCTATCAGCACACCATAAATCAGAATTCCAGCAAATTATTTCCTCACATCCGTAAAAGTGAGATATTTTTGCTGCTATGTTATTAAGCATGGCAAAATTGAATCCTTTATCGTTATCCACTCGAAGGTATGAAAATTCATTTTCTAGAACTATTCCTTCTATCTTTTCCTCTGATCGGTCGTCAACAACTATTACATTACAAATTTCTTTTAAATTGTGCTCTTGAAAATTGGCACACGTTACCCTAAGCAGGGCAGAGTTGTCCCGAATGGGAACAATGATGGTTGGTTTGCTCTTATCCCAATCTTTTTGCTTCTTCCACCGACAAGTGTATTCTACGGATAGTTTGTCAAATAAATATTTTCCTTCTCCTACCCGATCTTTTAATTGCAGTTCTCGTTGCACAAAGGAAAATGCATCACGGGGAGCAAAAGTGGGATCGCTAAATATTTCACACTCATATAACGATTTCAAATTCATTATTTAACCTTTCAATTTTTCCAAACATACTTTCAATAAGTTTAGCATATTGCCCTTCCATCGAAAAAGATTCTTTTACATGTTTTGACAATTTCTTTGCTTCGGACTTGCGCATTCCGTAATTCTTATACACATCCCTCATTGCACTCCTAAAGGAATGTTCTTTGGGAAAGCACCACTGACTATCTTTCTGTAATACTCCATCCCAAACCGCTTCTGCCTGTATTGGCGCAATATTATAGTCAACCTTGGTAAAGTGTGCCTTATACTTCACTTTGCCTTTTTTATCCTTTTTGGGAGCGTATAGAAAATCTATCTGTCCGCTCCAATTAGGAGCAATAACTGGCAACTCATTATAAACTGCCTCAAATAAAGGCAATCCGAACCCTTCGCCGTGAGTCGCAGATACGATTGCCTTTATTTGAGGATGTACATATAACCCACCCATCTCTTCTTCTGTTAAGTTTCCATGAACCAAATATATTTTACATTTCCTATCAGGATATTGACTAAGAAATCCATCAATTCTTTGTTGACAATGTGCTCGATCTGCGATGTTATTCTTTCGGGTATTTGCTTTGACTACCAGTCCTACTTCTTCGTCTTTAAATTCTTCCACAAACCACTTAATACTATTTCCTAAATTTTTTCGTGGGCCCCATTGGGCGACGGTAATAAAATTAAAATCGAAATCGAACTTTACATCAAGTTCCGCTGGTATCGTATCTTTAACTGGGTAGTGCACCACTTCAATAGGAGTAGTATTCTTAAATTCAATCTCTTGCTGAGTTGAAGGGTGGATGATCTTTTCTATTGTATTATCAAAAGCATAGCGGGCATGCGTCGACGGAACAATAATCTTGTCAACTTCACGACATTTCTCAATCCACTTTGGAGAAATTTTAGTAGTTTCAATCCCGGCTGTAACGCCTATATTCACGGGTGCAATCTTTTGCCACTCCAAAGGGATTGTAACTTGAATTGAAACATCAAATTGTCCTCCGCTTTGCCGATACTGATGTGTCTTCATGCGAAGATGTTCCATCCAAAATCTTTCTTCCGTATCGTCGATGAGAAACCCATTTTGACCCCAAATGATATTCTCGAAAAATATATCAAATTGATCTTCGTTTGCGCGCAGGGCGCGCAGAATAAGTCTAGCATGCTCTCCATACCCACTAGAGGTGAGAGCGGGTCCTTTAACTAAAACTTTCTTTTTCATAGACGAATGACTCCTTTAAAATGCAATAACGTCCCATCGCTTATACTTCTTGCGAGTACCCCAGGATCCATGCTCTAGATATATCTTAGAAAACAACTCATCCCATTTCTCTAGAGTCTTGTCGAAATTATAATTTTTAATAATATTCTCTCGACCTTTCGATCCCATCAGGGCGCGCTGTTCGGGACTCATCTCATACATCTGTAGTAGCGCATTTACAAAATCTTCACCAGCGATCCTATCTTCATAAATAAAAGGAACATTCTGTGATCCTATAATCGCCTTTGACGCTGGTTCGATTCCAATACCAAACCATTCCTCGCCATCTGTTACTTGCTGCTGGAGTCCGCCTGTCATGGTTACAATAATGGGTGTCTCGCATGCCAGAGATTCGAACGTCGATAATCCAAATCCTTCAGCATCAGATATTCCACAAGTTACATCCGCCATATTATACATCATACACAACTCTTGCGGGGGTGTTTTCTGCAACGAAAACATAACCTGTCCATGTTGAAGTCCAAGTTCGTGGATAATCGCTTCTAAATCTTGTCCATGAGGATCTTTTGGATCAGTGTGCATCAAAAGAGTTGCCTTATCGTGTCCCACTTTGTCTAGAAATTCTTTAAACCAAAAAATAAGGCTGCCTGACATCTTTCGGCGGGCATTTCTACTATTCCAGAAAACTAAAAATTTATCACCTATATTAGATTTCTTCCGGAAATCCTGCACTACATTTCCTGGTAATTTGGTGAATAATCCGGGATGAATAATATGGGGAATATAATGACACTCTACCTTTGGCGCCACGGTTCGAACAATATCATCTGTAACCTTTGAGATGGTACAAATTACATCGGTGCTTTCATAGTTTGCTTTATTAAAAGTCGGATAAGGCGTGTTATCCCACACATGATAATAAACCATAGGAACATGTGCCCTAATCTCATCTTCTATATCCCACAACCATTGAAAAAATCTAGGATCAGTCATGAACCAAAGAATATCTGGTTTATGCTGATGTATCATAGATCTAATAATATTAGCATCTCCATAACCATCGACTGGAAAAATTACCCAGTCATCGCCAAATTCTTCGGTTTTTTGAGGTTGATAACTCTCATGCTTAACTGCGCCAGCAACCGATACTATCGAATACTTGCCACTTCGCAAGAGATGATCTAAAATATATTTTGTCTGTGTTCCTACGCCGGATGGCGAGAGGGGGTGATCGCTAATGGTTAAAATCTTTATTTTTTTCTCACTCACACTATCCCTCACATAGATTCTTCCATACCGCACATTTGCGGCATGATGTTTTCTTCTTCATAAAATTTCCGTGATCAATATTGTGGATTGCGTTTTCCAATAATCTTAGGGCATTCGAAGTTTTTCGCTCGCCACTAGATATTCGTACAATCTCTACATTATCTTTCTTTGCTACACGCTTTAATAGTATAAAGTATGTTTCAATATCTTTTAAATCAATTTGATGTTTTTTTGCTAAAAAATGTTTATAATAAGTTAATTGATATGTGACCATGGGATCGGCCCTCTTTCTCTGATCCCATCCCCATGAGCATGTTTTCCAGTCAATTACATGATACTTGCCATCAGATGTTTGAATGGTTAAATCT
>Ga0080013_1002599_pt1 | contig 20883 bp, 33 predicted proteins | sample ETNvirenome_6_85_FD_69236 | JGI IMG/M metagenome (GOLD analysis project Ga0080013, IMG submission 69236) | Marine viral communities from the Pacific Ocean - ETNP_6_85 (SPADES assembly) (version 2) | ecosystem: Environmental > Aquatic > Marine > Oceanic | place: Pacific Ocean | collected 2013-06-19 | reverse complement strand
GAAAAACGAAGTTCAAATACAGCAATTTAAGTTGGAGGCTGTAACTGCCAGGTTGGATAGGGTGGTTCAGCGTACTGACGATCAGTTTGGTGAGATCATGGATCACCTCATTAGATTGGAAGAGAAGTTAGACACCATGATAATTGATAACTAGAGGAATAAGATGAGAAAATTTTTAACACTATTGTTGTTTCCCCTCACAGCCTTCGGTGCTGACTTAGGTAAGATTGATATATCTTCGCACATAAGCCACAGTGATGGGGTTAGTCTGGGGCTAAGTGATACAGGTCAATTTAAGTTAGGCTTGGCAGGAGATGGTTATACTTTTACATTTGATGAAAGTGATAACGATATGGAAGTAGGGGTTTATGGTGTATATCTCAGTCGTTCAGACTCCAAGAATATAGGAGTGGGCTATGGAGCGGGAATTGGTTTATTTGATGGTGGGGTGCATTATCATTGGATGTCTTCTGGTAATCATATTGTAGGTGGATCTTCCCTTATTAGCTATCAAGGTGTTGGCTTAACTACAGGAGTAGAATGGAACGTCAGCGAGTTTGATATAGATGGAACACTCGGAACTTCATTAGACTTGTGGGGGGCTAAAGGATCTTTAACATCCAATTGGGATATAGATAGCTTTTCATATGAGGGCTTAGACTTTAGCGCAGGATATGCTATACCTGTAGCTGATGGCCTAGAGGTTACCCCAACTGCAAGTATGGGATTAGATGGAGACTGGGAAAGAAGTGATATCAAAGTTTCCCTATCTGTCAACATGTCCTTTGGTGGAAGTCATGGCGATCTCTAAGCATCTTGAATTTGTAAAAGAATCCTACCTTAAACATCTATGGTTCACCGTTAAAGTCTCCGCTCATTTACTGGTATTATCTGTGGTATGTTTAATACATGGTCTTATTCCGTGGATTTTTGTGGGAACAACATCTGATGCCATTAAACATATAGGGGAGAAATTAAAAGACCGATGAGCTATGATTATAAGTTTAATCAGGTTTATAGGGGTAGGTATACGGGGAGAACCGGATGAAAATAGATGCTAAATTCTTTGGGGCAATACTATTCCTAATTGCTCAGACAAGTGGCGCTATATGGTGGGCTTCATCTCTGTCTGCTGAGGTTGAAAGACTTGCAGGGATACAGGCTGTAGCTATACCTGCTTTAGAAAAAGAAGCTAAGGACTGTGGTATATCCATACATAATAATGAGGCTGCAATCATGGAGCTTCAGGAGCATGACAAGGCTATCTCAGGGTTAGATGTGCTAGGGTTTAGAATAGACAGCCTGACAGATGAGATATCAAAGCTAAGAGATGAAGACGTTGCCCAAAGAAAGGTAATGAACGAGATTATGTCACAGCATGAAAGCATCTTTGATATGATGCAGGGGAACAACATGATTCAACAAAAGGGTGGATATGGTTACGACTAATGAGGATAACAGAGGCAGCACAAAAGAAAGTCGATCAGACTCTCAATGGAGAAGGGTACTTGGGTATCCACTTAGAAGGTGGAGGATGTTCAGGCTACAAAATAAAGCTATCTCCAAGTGGAAGTTTGCCAGAGGATGCTATGATGATCTCAGATACTATTTATTCTGATGCCAATTCCCTTAACTTACTTGGAGATGCTGAAATGGATTGGGACGCAGACCCCTTCAGACCCTCATTTAAATTTGTACCTCCAGCGGGAGCACATTCCTGCGGATGTGGCTCATCGTTTGCTTTCTGAAAAATATAAAAAGCCCAAAAGAAAAAGACTGTGGAAGAGCCGCTAAATGTAAGCGATAATACCAAGTTTGCAATGCCCGTGAGAAATTTAATCTCACTGATTATTGCAGTAGCATTGGGCGTGTGGGCTTATTTTGGTATTCTCGAACGTCTGAATGTTATAGAAACAAACCAGATACTCATGTCTGCAGATGTTAAGAAGAACTCGATCTTCTCAGAGAAGTGGCCTCGCGGCGAGCTAGGAAGTCTACCAGCAGACAGTGAACAGTTCATGTTAATTGAACACTTATCGGGGGAGTTCGACAAACTTCTGAGCAATATTGAAACAGGCAAAGCACCCTTTGACCAACAACAGGCACTCACCTTAGATTTCTATAGGCAGAGAATAGAGAGTCTTGAAGGGCATGTAGAGATATTAAAAGATACTGTAGCGGAATTAAAGGCTCACAATGGGAGCAAAGAATGATAAAAGTAATGTTTGTTTTAATATTATATCTTAATGGTGGGATCATAGAATTTATGGGACACCATGAGAAAGATGGGGAATGGGTAGAGATGGGTGTGCCTGGTTGTCTCGCTATGAAGAGAACCCTGTCGCGCAACGGATGGAAAGATAGCGATTCAGGTGAGACTAGATACTCATGTGAAAAGAAAAAGGTTGAGGTTGGAGATAATTGGGAGGGCAGAGAAGTAGTTAAGAAACTGCTAGACTGATGGATCTAAGTACGCTGTCTATGGACACCAGCATTAAGATCACTACATTCTTAATGCCGTGGGTTACCATCCTTGTAAGTTTAATCATAGCCTTGATGCTAAAAGAGATTGCCTCTTCAGTGGCTAAAGGCTTAAAGTTTAAGATGTCTAAAGTATTTGTACCGGGAGATGTTGTGCTGCTTGAAGGCGATGAGGCTATCATAATTAAAGTTGGTTTTACTACCACCGTTTTTGAAAGCATACGAGATGAAGGTTTAATTTGGAGATATGTCCCTAACGAAAAAGTCCAATCCCTCAAACTAGAAAAAGTAATACGTACAGATGTGCGTGAAACAAATGGTACATAACTATGGAGAAACTATATGAACATAATCAAAAAGCTGTGGGCGGAAATAAGAGAAAAGCCTTTATGGGCGGTCGTTATTCTTATTGTAGTCTGGTGGCTCTTTGCCTAATAAGCGGATGCGCCTCACTCAAGAAGGCAGCGATAGTGGGGGGTGCAGCAGGGTTAGGTGCGACTGCTGGGAGTGTGATATCGGGGGGTGCGATTGCACCCATACTGGGGAGTGCGACAGGTGCCTCTGTAGCCTCTGTGGCAACAAGCGGGATGGGGAGCAGTGAAACACTAGAGGTAACAGGTGATGCTACTATCATTCAAGAGGCTCCCTCTAATTTCTTTTCATTGTTGCAACAACTTGTGGAGATGGGTGGATGGTTGCTAATCTTAGTTGTGTTGGTTCCGATGGTGCTAGGCTGGATTCTGCCAGGGCCACTGGAGAAAAGGAAGAAAAAGAAATAGTAAGGGTTCAGTGGATGGATATTATTTCCCATGCAGATTGGACGACGCATGATAAGGTTACATGCCCAGTATTTGAAAGCATTGGTTGGCTGGTCCACAAAGATGAAAAAGAAATAAAAATAGCCACCACGCTAGACAGACATGATGGCTTGGGCGAAAATGATGGTGAACCTACTTACTACGGTATTACCTCCTTTCCTTCTGGCTGTGTGTTGACTTGTACTCCTTTATATAATCACGGAGGCTGACTCCTTCCATCTGATTGAATCGCTCTTCCCATGTAACCCTCCCCTCTGTGGTCAATTCCTTTTTGTGCTGCCAACAGAATTTGGCGAAATAATATCGCCTATCCTCCTGATCTTTTTTATACTTTTCCTCATCAAACCCCATTCTATCTAACCCCTGTCTTTTGACAGTTCATATTCTATCAGAATGCTGGCATACTCAATGATCTTTCTTAGGTCATCAACTGGGGTTCCTTTCTTGTTATATCGGCTGATATACTTAACTATGTTCCCTGCACAAAAGTCCAATTCATTAGATGTGATATAATCTATTGGCGTTATCTTCATGGAATTATAGTAGTCAGGTTTCATGTCAAGCATCACCCCCCTCTGGAAACCTCACAACATTAGCAGGAATAGCTCTGTTAATACTGGGGTTAAGAAAGTCCTTATAGGTTTCCCACAACGCCTCCTCATTGACTGAGCCTGCATCCTTAATCTTCTCATCTATAAGTGCTTTAATAATATTAAGATCCACTAGCTGATTATCGACCAATAGATTCATTATAGAGATGGCGCTTTGTAAATGCCATACCCCCAAGCCTACCCATTGTTCTGGGCTGTCTATTCCTGAGATCGCGCTCATCCTGACCCCCTCATCTTTAACTTGGTTAATCCGTTATAGCCGACGAGCAGCCCACAAAAAGTAATGAAGTCTATATCTACATCGTTAGACTCTACTGCATCAAAGTCTCCAGTAACCTTATCGAATCTTAAAATATATGCTTTTTGCACTGGCTTACCATATATATCTTCTACACATTTCCCATAGGCTGCCACTTGGAGATGGTACTCATCATAGATTTTATTAGAAGTCTTAAAGTCTATAACGGAAAACTCCCCATTCACGTTAGCCACAGCATCTACTGTGCCAGCGTATTTATGTTTACGATTGTACAGCGGTTGTTCTGCTGCAATCCACTCTACATCATTAAGTTTGACCCAATCCCTGAAGGCGTTCACAGCATTTGAGGCAGCCTCATCTTCTGGCATTTTAGGGACTTCCCCCTTGCCTAACTTCCATAAAATAGCATCTTCACACCATTGATGGACTATTTTACCTAGCTGTATAGCTCCCTCAGACTTCTGCCTATAAGCCTTCTTAATACCTGCTATTACCTCATCAGTCGTTAGGTTTCCTTTGAAGGTGTAATGGTTTTCTTTAGTTGAATCCCTTGTGGCAACACGTACATTCTCCTCAAACCATTCAGCTCCCATCTTCACAGCCCAGGGCATGAGAAATTTCTGCTTGGCTATGGTAGTGCTTAAAATCGAGGTAACAGCGGGGATGTATTCCCCGTCAACTGTATACTGGTGCTTGCCCTCATTAAAGTCTAGGGATACACTGGTTCCATCCTGGTACTTTACACTGTGACTTATCATAAAAATATCCTCTCAGACGCTCTGTAAGGCTCCTCACGAGCCGTTTGGGTGGTAGGGGGAAGCCTCATAGCCTCCCCCTTTACATCCCCCTTAGAATGGGAAATCATCATCCTTCTTAGGTGCTGCTTTATACGAAGACTTTGAAGAACCTCCTTCATCTCTTGGTTCTTCTAGTTTCAGCCCCCAGTCAGGATCGGTGTCCTTCTTCTTAGGGTTTTTCCACAAAGCCCAATTTATCTGTTCCCCCTTCCAGCACAGAGAGCCTTTTAGCTTAGGTGCTTGGGGGTTGTCAGAATGATTGGTCCATCCACTACCTCTTCCCTCCTTGTGTTGATACGCCATTTCCATCTCCTGTTGTTGAAGTTCTAATTCGTGTGCCCATCCTTGGGCTTGGTGTGCATCTAGCTCATACATCAATTCGGTATCATAACTCATACCCTCCTCAAGTTAGCTGACATAGTACGCCATATGTCCACTATGACTTCCTCAGTGTGGCGCTTATTGTCTAATAACTCAGCATCAGCCCAGCAGTTTTCCGCATAAGATACGTGTTCCCTATACTGCTCAGATGTTACAGCCTTAGCTTCCCTTTCGGCTACGGTTCCAGAGGATCTCAAGAAAGCCTCACCCCTGATGATTCTCTCCATCTTCTCTAATTTCTTAACCAGGGCTTTGGCCTTAGCTGCTTCTTCATCGGTATGAGCTAGGTAAACCATTGCTTTTTCAAGCCTTTCTTCGCTTATCATATACTATAACCCCCTCCATTAAGGCATTTCCTATAGTCTGAAGACACCATCTCATCTGCGTTTCTTTATCAAATGTACCATCATGGCAGTGGGCGTGGCATTGGAAGCAGACAGGGAGGGTGAAAAAATCTGAAGCCTTCCTCCCCATGCCTGCCCCCAACGCTCCCACTCTCAGGTGATGTGCCTGAGATTCTGCCCCGCAGTGTATACAGGGCAGTCCTGCCACCCACTCCAAATACTTTCTTGACTTCAAGCAGCTAACGAAGAGTCTAAAATTCTACTTAAAGAGTCATGCGACTTTGCCAATTCTATAGTCTTAATTGCAACCGTTAGATCCACCTTGAAATGCTCCTCCCCAAGATCATCAGCCGCGATTCTGTAATCACTTAATCGTTCATGTACATCTGCTTCAACTTTCTTGCAATCCGCAACCTCAAGATAGTATTCGCATTTGTAGGGACCCCAAGTTCTAGCGGCAGAACGTCTACCTTTAAGGTTGTCTGTTGATCCTATCTTGTAGACATTCTCAGGATGCCATCTACTCCTAAAGATATAGACATACCCCTCTGGTGGATAGTCTAACTTCTGCTGTTTAGGAGGCTGCCTATTTATCTTCTTGTAAATTTTCGGTAAAGATTCCTCAAGGTTTAGCTTACTAACCTTTCTTGGTTCAGAGGCGTCAACCTCTTTGGTGGCCCCAGCCCGTAGTTGCAGGCGCTCATCACTAGGTAATGCGTAAAAAGCTTTTCTTCCACCGGCCCTCCCCATAGCTAGAGATGTAATCTTCTGTTGCCTAGCATAGTCTCTGCGCTTACCGTTCTCGCGCTTACACCACCTGCACATGTGCTGTAAGCCATCCCGCCGACTAGCGTCCTTGGCAAACTCATGCAGCGGGAGAAAATTGCTTTCATAGCCTCCTACCTCTACGCAGTAGTGATGCCCATAGATGCCGTCACATTTCTTTGTTTCCATGTCTTGACCCCTAGATTTCGCAACTGTCACCAGTGCAGGCTAATTCCTGGCTGGCCGTTGTCGTGTCTATTACCTCAATAATACTCTTCCAGTCTATATCGGTTGGCATGGCCTTCTTCATCTCCTTATACTGATCGTAAGTGATGTCCTCATACGGAGCCTGCTCATAGATATGGCCTTCGTCTGATGACGGCAAGAAAGAAATGCCATTCACAATGTCCCAGTTGTCCCATATCCAGGAAGCTACTGAGACCCATGAATCCTCTGGCACATAACAGGTCATGCTAGGCTTGTGTTCGCACCAGTTAATGGCAAAGTGTTTCCATAGCTCTAGTTGACTTATCGGGTTCACATCATGCCTGGTTAAAGATTTAGTTGGAGACTTCATGGGGAATGAGAATACCCAAGCCTCCGAGTTATGCTTATCCTCCTCGCAAGGAATACCCGCCTCGATCATTGCATTAGAGAGTGGGTCTTTCTTGTCGTTCCTAACTCTTCTCGTGTAATGCTGGGACCATTTGGGGTGTATACCACTCCCAGAATTGCAAAGCTGACTCACCGTACCACTGGGCTTTATACAAGTTATGGCAGTAGATGGGTTTATATTTAGAATCTTCGCCCACTTGACATTCGTATTGATAGCTTCCTGCTTCAGCTTTTGAAGTTCCTCTGGCTTACTTTTTATAAGGGCAGGGCAATCATAGATTCCTGTGATAGAAACCCCTAGCAATCGCTCTTCATCGCAGTTTTGCTTCCATCCTTTACGGAGGAATTTGAAGTCTGTGAGGCACGATTGCATGGTTCCCATGATTGTAGCTAACCTCACCTTATCCGCTAGAGTTTCCATACTGTCAGAAGGCTTGGCGACTACCTCTGTTAAGTTGCAGAACTGTCCTCCTCCCGCGCCTGTTTTGGTATGGCCGCGTAGGACGATTTCTGAACATGGGTTGCATCCAAACTCATAGTCTGGATCTCTCCTTGAGGGGAGCATATTTCTACACGCCTCCCTGTTGAAGATACCACGCTCTCCTGACCTACTCTCGTAAATAGCAAGCCATTCACGCATGAAAGCACCCATGTCCGGCTTTTCGGTATAGCAGATAGAATTATTTGAGAGACTTCTCTGTGGGTTCTCTGCGAACCAGTTACCCATTTTGGCATGGCGCATCCTCTCGTCTGAATGGTTGGACAAACTGATTAGAGAAGTTCGACGAACCCCTCCGACTACAACACATTCACCTATATGGCACATGATATCATGTACTTCTATGGATGAGAGTTTTCTTCCTCTAGCCCCTTTGAACACATTAGCGACGTTAATTAACATGCGCTCATAAGGCCACGGACCTGACGCCCTTCCCCCAAAAGTTTTAAGAGGGGCACCTGCCCCACGAACTCTTGAGGTGTCGATTTGTGGAATCTTCCCGCTGTATAGCAGCCTCACGTACTCATCTAGGGCAGTTGCCCACCCCAGCTTGCTATCACGCACTACAATCGTCGTATCAGTGGGGTGAAACTCCTCTGCAACTTCTGGCAGCTTAGAAATGTACTGACGTTCCACGCTAAACCCCAGCCCCGTTCCATTCATCTGAATGTAGAGTGATTCCCCGAACACTCGTATATGATCTACTGCTATATAAGCGCAGTTATAACCACAAATATTATCCCGCGTTAATGCTTCTCCTGCGGTCATCAGGCAACGCATAGAGGGCATAACGTGTTTATCTTTAATGGCTACCTCCAGCTCTGAGGAGAGCATAGAGGGTAAATCAAACTTCTCGCTAAAGTAATTAACGTAGCGATCAACTGTCTCACCCCACGTTTCTCTCCTCTGATGCTCAGGCAAATACCTGGCATACCGAGAGACGGCGATGTAGTCCTCATATAAGGCCATCAGTCCGTCCCTTCTGGGGCTGTAGGTAACGTCGCGCCATCTTCTATAAGAACTTCATGGTAGGAACCGTCAGGATCACGCCAAGCCTTGTACCTCTTTTGAACCATCTCACTACGAACAATAATGCTTGGGTCATCTTCGGTTCCAACATCGTTATCATACATTCGAGGGCCGTACTTGTAAGGCTGTAGTAACTCATCTATCAGTGAGAGTGGATTGCTTCGTATCATCATATGCCTCATATATTCTCTCCGTCTTTCCCAACCACAATGAGGGGGTCAGGCTCCCTAACGGCAGCAGCCAGGAGGTTGAGCAAGTCCTCAAGCCTCACCACTGCCAACATGTCTGAACTTCGATACTCACCCAGTACAACGGTGGGTATCTTATCTTCTGATCCTTCTATAGCTTGCTGCATCGAGTCTTTAATAAACTTCGATAGTTTCTTTCGATACTTACACTCGATGCCGAGGTAAGGGTGCGCTACGTCCAGAGGCGTCCTCCTATCTGATACGGGTATCCTCTCACCCCCAGTACGCAGCGCAACCCGTCTCTCAAATGCTTTCCAGTTCTTATCCACGGTAGACCTTTATGTCCTCAAGTTTCCCAAAATGTTTGACAACCTCAAGAACTACCTTTTCCATCTCCGGCAGGCTTTTTATGTATTCCCACTTTGCCTTTTTCCCTTCCAAAGTATCGTTGAAGAGCACCTCGTGAAACAGCTTCCATTCGGCCATGCCATTCCTGCCTAGTTTCTCCATCTTTGAACCAGAGTCCATCTTTAATGAGCTGCGCTTTCAAATATTCTTTGAATTTTATCAGTTTACCGTCTACTAGTTGCATAGAGTAGCGGTCTGCATAACAGCTATCGCAAAGGATGTAGGGTTGCAGTTGCGTAGCTCTCTTTCGATCACAGTCGCTGCACCATAGATTCGATGTCCTTTCTGATGTCGATTCTGAATTCATTGCGAAACGTCTCCTGGTCTAATTCATTGGTGAGGAAGTCTCCAGCTTCTCTGATCTTTAGCTGCGTCATCTCCAAATCTTCTCCGAGAGCCTTCAACCACATGGCTATATCGGATAATTTATCGTGATCTAATCCCCCTTGAGAGGCTTTGCCAATATCCCTCAAGGCTCCCTCCAGGTATATGGTTGCCATGACCACAGCCTCTTCTCCCTGCTCAAACATAGCTTTTTTTCTATCGCTCACGGTGATGATCCTCAGTCTTTTATAGCGTTTATCGCGTAACATAGGGACTGCATCGCGCCCCAATGCTTTTATGCACTCTGACCGCGAAGGGTAAACGCGCCCAGTGTGGGTGTCAACTACACTACCGATTCGTACCTTCACACATTATCCGGTTCTTTCGGTTTACAAGCCCAATATCCCGATTCTTCGAGCGATAGCATAGCGTGGTGTTCCCTGGTCCCAACTTTGTTTCGGGGGTCATCAGGACGCCAAAAGGGGTTAAGCTGCTTGCCTTTAGGAGCCGCCATCATGTACGATGAATCCCAATTGACATGCCGATAACCCAGTCCTCCTGAGTAGACTTCCGGCGAGGCCACTTCAACGGCGTAACCATCAGCCACTATATCGCTGTCCAAACTATCGTGCCTCGCTGTCAATTGGTGCTCGCGGTGCGGATTGAAGTCTGCACGTTCATCGCACTCGAACTTTGCTAGTTCAAAATATATATCCCAGGCTTCCCGCATCATAAGCGACTTTTCAAGGCCGTCAAAGCCTCGCCCTACCTTGTTTATACGCTCGATGTGATTAAGACACCTATTCAGGGCGTAATCTTTAGCGGCACTACCTTCCCTGGCGTGACTGGCTTTCAAGTATTTGGGCAAATTCCTTATCACGCTCATCGAGCTGTCAACACTGGTTGTAACTTTTCTCATGTGTTCGTCCTCATAATATCTAACAACTGACGCGTAAGTTATTGATTGTTAATGAGTATACCATAGGTCCTCTGAAATTAAAGAAACCCAGTAAAATAGCCATTTTTGGCCTTATTTGTTAGGGTATAAGGACAGTGTGTCCGACACTTAAAAATTAAGAGCCTCCCTCTGTGGCTCCATCGGTCAAATAGCGGAGACTGCCTAGCTACCTTTGAGGCCGGGAATAAACTATCGCTAAGTGATATATCGGGGCTGGAACCTTCCCCTGTTAAACAGGTTGATAGATACCGCTGGACAGTACCTAGTCGCGCCCCCTTAGGTCGTATCACAAACGGCCTCATTAAGACAGCTATAACCTTTTTCATCTGTTGTATAGAAACAACACTATGACATCAGAGACAGACAAGGCCAGGAGACGCTCCCGTAGGCAGCGCAACCTGACCCAGCGTGACTCGTGGAACCGTACCAAGAGCGGAGCCATGAAGGACCGCACCAAGTACAATCGTAAGAGGCAGCCTCCACTTCATACAGGATCGCCATAGGCGTCAGTAGGCGGCTCTCTAGGTGGGTACTTCTTCTCCCTGACGGGGTACTTAAATCCAGGCATTCTACCGCACTCTCCCGAATTGACCATATAAACATAGTTCTTAGTCACTCCAAATTCTTTCGCTATTTTAGCGATAGATAGCTCATTAGCCAATAGCTCAACCACTATCTCATCGATCCTCTGCTGTGCATTTCCATCTTTCTTAGTCATTGCTTTGCCTCCAGGCCTACCAGGAAAGACCTCATGCGATTATATAAGTCTCTTTTAGGGACATGGCCACAGCTAAACACGTCTCGAATAGCGGTAGAGCCATCGTTGCACATTCTATGGAGCGATACTCCACCATAGGCAGCAGACAAGTGATAGCAGTTCCCATTAGGGTGCAGCTGCTTGTTTTCACCCCAAGAATACGGCTCTTGGGGACTGTTGGTTAGCTTATTGATATCCCGCACAAGACCCTCGAGATCAGATTCAGTTATTCTATACATGATATATCTCCATTTACTTGAGAATCAACCTGGACTGCCTCATAATGGCGCAACCCAGGGGCTTTTGGTTAGTTTATAGGTTTACTTAGATCACTTCTACGTGTTTCGGACTCACATAAAAGCTATGCCCGTTGTAATCATTGTGTTTTGTATTCTTTTCCCAAACAAATATAACCGGATCGAGAGAGCAAGCGTAGGTTATCCACTGGCCTAATTCATCTTGACGCTTGCATAGTTGCGGATGATGCTTACCATTAGTAAACCATACCTTACGCTTCCCTGATACGGTGTGAGTCAAATTCGGAATATCTACGTGTACTCTTAACATTACGGCCTCCCGTGTATGATTAGTCCAGCGATTAAAACAGCGACTATAAAACCTATGAGCAGGGCAGTCATAATCCAAGCCCCAAGAAAACAACATAAAGCAAGGCCAGGCCAGTAATTAAGCATAGCCCGAGAGCTGCGTATAGTTGATTATTCATTAGGTTGCCTCTAGTAGTGAATTGATTCAACAGTTCTAACGATACTCCCATGTTCTGAGCTTGTCAACAATTATTTCGCGCCCAAATAAAAAAAGATCATTAACATAACCATTATTACCTTTATAGCATAGAGGGAGATACAGTAGCCTAATACACCAGGTACATAGTATATGGGCTGCCTCGGTCCTTAGGCTGCCTCACTTAGAGGTTGCCTCCATGATGTTCTTTACATGCACACACACGACAGTTCAAACCAAACCAATGAGGAAGCGTTCCGGTTTAACCCGAACTAAGAGGAAGCCTAGAGGAAGCCCCACGGGGTCCAAGAGGCTGCCTCTAAGGCTCACCGCAGCCTCTAGGGGCACGCGGGCAGGCAAGGGGCTGCCTCATGCGCATAAAGGCTCACGCGAGGGGGGGGCACCCCCTTTGAATTTTTACGTACGTATATATATTGTCCCCATACAGCGGAGGGGAAGCCTAAGGAAATAACCACATGTTGAAACCCCATGAAACACCTAAGAAACTGGGCTCTGAGAGGCTATTTAATATGGTCAATCTCAGTAGATTGCATAGCAATAGGAGCTATTATATGGATACTACTACCCATGGCTAGCGGGCTTCTTGATGAACCTTTAAGGAAGCCTACGAATAGTGGTCTTCTTGATGAACCTTTAAGGAAGCCTACGGATATGGTTCAACCTCTGAGAAAACCTACTCAGGGCTTTTTGGAACAGATGCAACAGCCCACTGTATTGCAAATACTAGACCCGTCCACCATGAAAGAACCCGTAGGAAACGGAGCTATTTGGGCTGTTTTTTCTAGGGATGGGGATTATATATCAGGCCCCTTCTACACAGAAGAGGAAGCTCAAACTGCAGAGATGGTTCTATATGGACTCCTAGGAGATTCCCCTGTGTCTGAGTATCAGGAAATGGGGAAGGATTTAAACTATCAAGAAACGCATTTTGAAGCTAGGCAGGCTCCAAGAATAATCGAACAAGGGGTTGAGGAAAGACCTCTGGTAGATCAAATTAAGGAGGCTTTTTGGGAAATCCTGGGAGGCGTTAAGGAAGGGCTTTTAGGCTTATCCCCCATTAGTGACGCCGGAGCTACCATGCTACCGGAAGACCAAGACGGGAATACCAACTATAGGCTTCCTAAAGCTGACATGAGTTCGATTCTGCCAGAAGACCAGGCTTTCTTTAATAATTGGCACGATTATTATTATGCTGGAAAACAGAAGGATTCTGGTTGGGTAGGGCGTGCTTCTAAGAGAATAGCTAAATGGAAGCGCACTTTGAGGAGTAGCTCTGCTTCTGATCCCACAATAGCTAGGAATGCTATAGATATAGCAGTTGACGCACTTGGAACAGATTATGGTAAGGATGGTAAGGCTCGTAAAAAACGATATGGGGAAGATAGGCTAAGGGCAGACTTGGAGAGGATAGGTGCTATAGAAAGTGACTATGCAACTATTGAAGCCTATGGACCAGATAATACAGACAGTGGCTACTGGCAAGTACAGCCTCTGACAGCATTTAATTCTTTACGTGATGCTCCCGATCATTTTGGGAAAGACTTTGATGAGAAATTCGCTCCCCATGGATGGAGCTACAATGAGTTGCTACAGATGACAAAGGATGAACTTCAAGCCCTGATGAGGGAAAGAGACGATGAAGGCAACCCAGTGCCAATAAATCAAGCATTGGCTGCTTCTTTTGCTGCTGTAAAAATATTACAAACATTTGACTACTAGGACAAGACTATGGCTAACGGACTACCAATGATGGACCCAATGATGGCAGGAAATGCAGGAATCGAGAGGATGCCTCCTGCTGACTCTATGGGGGGTATGCCTCCTATAGCAAACCAAGAGGATGAGGTAGCCCAGCTACTTTTCTTGCGAGATCAGATAGATCAAAGACTCGCTGAGATTACTGGAGGGGCAGGCGCTCCTATGCCAGCTCCCCAACCGATGGGACAGCCTGGGCCGGTGGCACAACCTGGGCCAATGGCGCAACCTGGATTGCTCGGAGCAGGCCCGTACTGATGAGAACAGAGAAGCAAGAAGCCTTCATTGAAGCCTACTGTTTAACAGGAAATGCTACTAAAGCAGCGGAGATGGCAGGCTATTCTGAGAAAGCCTCTAAACAGAAAGGATACGCCCTTAAAAAGCAATTCTCCCATGAGATCACCGAAAAGACGAGAGAAATGCTCTCTGATGGAGTCCCTGGTGTCTTAGCAAAGCTCCACGAGTTAGTGGATAACGCCACCTCTGAAGCCGTCAAATTAGGAGCTATTAAAGACTATCTGGATAGAGCAGGGTTAAAACCTGTCGATAAAGTGGAACAGCAAGTCTCTCACATTGAGACTGCCTCCATTGATGAGCTAAGGCGGGAACTTGAGGCTTTAACAGGGTCTTCTGAACCGGACGAGGTTCCTGCTAGGTTGAACTGATGCCTATTCAACGGTGTTCACTCAAAAACGGAAAGAAAGGATGGAAATACGGGAAATCTGGGAAATGCTATGCAACTAGAGCAGGCGCTGAACGTCAAGCCAAAGCGATCTATGCGAGCGGCTACAAGGAACGAGCTCGAAAAAGCAGTAGAAATAGCTAGAGAGATTAGAACGCGTGAGCGCTTCAACAAGCTCGATTTCTATGACCCCTACCCTTACCAGTTAAATTTCCATAAAACAGGCTCAGAGGCCAACCAGAGGCTTCTGATGGCAGCTAACCGCATAGGAAAGAGTTATTGTGGAGCAGCCGAACTCGCCTACCATACCACAGGGTTATACCCATCTTGGTGGCAGGGCAGGAGATATACACAGCCAATTATTGCATGGGCTGGGGGTGTATCAAACGAAACCACAAGAGATATTGTACAGTACGAATTATTGGGTTCTCCCGATGACCCAGAGGCTTTCGGATCAGGGGCTATACCCCAAAAACTTATAATAAAGACAGAACGAAAGCCTGGTGTCCCCAACGCCAAAAGTGTAGCTTTAATAAAGCACGTAAGCGGGGGGAACTCTTCTTTATTCTTTAAAGCCTACGAGATGGGTGTAGAGAAATGGCAGGGGAGATCAGTAGACTGCATATGGCTAGACGAGGAACCAAGTAGGGAAATATATTCTCAAGCAGTTACTCGAACATTAGACCGTAAGGGTATGGTTTATATGACTTTTACGCCAGAGCAGGGGATGACTGAAACGGTTGCATCCTTTATGAATAACCTTCAGTCAGGGCAGTCTCTAACCAACGCCACATGGGATGATGCCTCAGAAAGAATAAAGTCCCAACAGGGAGAAAGAGGTCACCTCTCAGAAGTTGTGATGGAACAGATTCTATCTTCTTATTCGCCCCATGAGAGGGAAATGAGAAGGAATGGCAGACCCTCTATAGGATCAGGACTAGTATTTCCACTGGGTGAAGAAAAGGTGATGGTTGACCCACTGGAAATAAAAGCCCACTGGCCTAGAATCGCGGCCATAGACTTTGGCTGGGATCACCCTACAGCCGTAGTCTGGTGTGCAGTAGACAGGGATGAAGATACATTTTACATATATGATTGCTACAGAGCCTCTAAAGCCTCTCCGTCTGTTCATGCAGAAAATATACGTCTCAGACCGCATTTTATTCCCATAGCCTACCCGCATGACGGGAATAGACGAGATTCGATGGGAAACCCTGGATTAGCAGAACAGTATAGAAACTTAGGCTGTAACTTTCTATTACAGCATTTTACTAATCCACCCGCTTTAGGAAGTAACAAAGGGTCTAACTCTGTTGAGGAAGGCTTAATGGCTATGCTTCAATCTATAGAGGCAGGCAAATTTAAAGTATTCTCAACGCTCTCAGACTGGTTTGAAGAGTTTAGAATGTACCACAGGAAAGATAACAAGGTAGTCCCTTTAAGAGATGATCTTATGTCCGCAACAAGGTATGCCTTCCAATCACAAAGATTTGCAGTAGCGGGGGAAGATCCTGCTTGGACGCAAGACATAGAATATAGGAACTACGGAATAATCTAATGGCTGATACGATCACTGAAGAAGATTTAGTTACCAGAATAAGAGGGGAGATCACTTCCTCTCTAGGTTATATGGGAGACACAATCTCCAAGCAAAGGGAAACCGCCATGCAGTATTATTATGGCCTTCCTTTTGGCAACGAAGTACCGGGACGTAGCCAGTATGTTGATTCGACAGTACAGGATACCATTGAATGGATTAAACCCTCCTTGATGCGAGTATTTGCCTCCGGGGATGAGATGGTCAAATTTAATCCTCATGGTCCTGAAGATGTTGAAATGGCAGCACAGGCTACGGACTATGTGAACTACGTGTTTACTAAAGATAATCCGGGTTGGGAAATTATGTATCAGTGGTTTACTGATGCCTTGTTGAGCAAGAATGGAATTGTTAAGGTATGGTGGGACGAATATACAGAAAGCCAGAGAGAGGAGTATCGAGGGTTAGATGAAATTTCTTTTACCGCTTTAATAACAGATGATGATGTAGAGGTGGTAGAGCATACCGAATACCAGGATGCAGAATTTCAGGAATATAATATAACTTTACATGATGTAGTTATAAAAAGACACTCATACAATGGAAAGATTAAAATAGAGAATGTCCCACCCTCTGAGTTCCTTATTTCGAGGGAGGCTAAAAACCTACAAGACGCTAGATTTGTTTGTCACCGAGTACAGAAAACATTATCAGAGCTTAGGGAGATGTATCCAGATCAAGACCTTGATGCTGATACTATTGGTGCAGGAGATGATGATTTAGCCAGTTATGATTCTGAAAGATTAGAAAGGTATGCGTTTGATAAGTCTGCCCGATACTGGGAAGGATGGGGCGGAGAAGAGTATGGAGAAGACGGATTGCGCTTATACTGGCTGCATGAGTCTTTTCTCAAAACAGACTTTAATGGCGATGGTATTACCGAGCTAAGAAAAGTTTGCACTGTAGGTTCTACTGTTTTAGAGAATGACGAAATAGATTCCATTCCATTTGTTTCTATTACGCCTATAAAGATCCCACATAAGTTCTTTGGACTGTCTATAGCTGATCTTGTTATGGATCTTCAGCTCATGCGTAGTACGCTAATGCGAAACCTCATGGATAATATGTACAACCAGAATTATGGTAGATATGCCGTTTTGGAGGGTCAGGCCAACCTTGATGATCTTCTCACACAAAGGCCAGGGGGTGTAGTACGAGTTAAATCACCAAATGCAGTAATGCCCTTACAAACTCCTGCTTTAGAACCTTATTCATTCCAAATGCTAGAATACTTGGACGGAGTAAGAGAGTCTAGGGCTGGTGTTTCTAAAATGTCTCAAGGCTTAAATGAAAACGCCTTAACATCGCATACGACTGCAACCGCTGTCAACGCCGTGATGGGTGCAGCCCAGAGTAGAGTAGAGTTGATTGCCAGGAACTTTGCAGAAACAGGCGTGAAAGATTTAATGATTACCATATATGAGCTTCTACTTAAAAACCAAGATAAGGAAAGAGTAGTAAAGCTGCGTAATGAGTGGGTTCCTGTTCGCCCAGATGTATGGAATGACCAATATGACTGCACTGTATCCGTTGCGCTTGGACATGGAAGCAAAGATCAACAAATGATGCACCTTTCCCAAATGATTCAGTTTGCAGCAGAAGCGATGAAAGGTGGATTACGAATTGTTAATGAACAGAATATATACAACTTGGGGGCAGCCTTGGTGAAGGCTATGGGCTTCCAAAATGTTAATGATTTCCTCACAGATCCTTCTACAATACCGCCTCAACAATCACAGCCTAGCCCCAAGGAGCAGGCAGATTTGATGGAGGCTCAAACTAAACATCAGGAACTTGAAATAAAGGCTGCGGAGATTCAGCTTAAAGCCCAAAAGATTCAGCAGGAATATCAGAAGTTAGCTGTAGATTCTCAGTTGAAACAGGAAGAGCTTAATTTGGAGAGAGAGCAGAATAGAGCCGTAGCTATAGGAGCAACATGAGCGATTTTTCTGAAGAGGAAAGAGCTAGAAGAGCAAACAATTTATTACAGGACGAATTATTTGTAGAAGCATTTGATTTGTTAAAACAAGATTTACAGAGCCGTTGGGAAAACAGTGGCTCTACAGAAGTTGAGGCCAGAGAATCAATCTGGCTTGCAATGCGATTGCTTGATAGGATTCACGCCCATATATCGTCTATAGTTGAAACCGGACGCATGGCTGATATTCTTGAGAAGCAACACCCATTCATTTAGATTAAGGAGTAAAAGATATGGCGGATACGCAACAAGCCCCGCAACTAACCGGAGAGAATATGCCGGGAACAATAAGAGAAGCACAAGAGGCATTACTTTCTATAGCGGAGTCTGAAGAGAATAAACTGCAAGGAGAGGAAGCCACCCCTACGGAAGAGGAAGAGTCTACTGAAGAAATTCAAGACGAATCATTGGAAGAGGAATCTGAAGAAGAAGCCGAAGAACTGATTGCAAATTCGGAGGAAGAATCTGAGGAGTCTGACGACGAAGCAGAAGAGGAACTTTTATATGCTGTGACCGTAAATGGCACAGAAGAGGAAGTAACCCTTGACGAGCTTATGAAAGGCTATTCACGCCAGTCGGATTACACCAAGAAAACTCAGGACTTGTCAACTGAAAGAAAACAAATGGAAGAAATGCAACTTCAGTATAATTCCGAAATTTCACAGATACAAGCTGAGAGAGAGCAGTATGTTGAATCGCTGAACCAGATTATAGCTAATTCATCAACAGGTCTTGACAAATTCGCTAATGTAGACTGGGCTTCTTTAAGAGACTCAGATCCTATAGAATATGTCACAAAGAAAGAAGAGTTTAGGGAACAGCAGGAAAAAGTACAGGCTTTACAGAGAGAGCAGCAACAAGCTCAGTACAAGCGAGCAGAAGATAATAAACGTGTACGTGTAAAGGTTCTCCAAGAGGAACACGCAAAGCTTGCAGAAGCGTTGCCCGATTGGGGGAAACCGGAAGCACAGAAACAACTAGCATCTGAAATTCGTGAGTACGCATTAAGCCAGGGATTTTCCGAAGAAGAAATAGGCTCTTTAATTGACCACCGTTCTTTGCTAGTTTTGTTGAAAGCCTCGAAGCATGATGCTATGCAAAAGGCTGACGTAAAATCAAAGAAGTTGAAGAATAAACCTAGAGTGATTAGACCCGGATCACCTCCGACAAAATCATCATCTAGCAAAGCGAAACGTGCTGCGAAAATGAAACGTCTTCAAGAATCGGGACACGTTAAAGATGCGTCCCATCTTTTTGAGGATTTCGTAGATATTTAATCTAGGAGGTTATTTAGATGACAGTACCAACAAATACTAGGTTAACCTTTAGTGCCGTAGGCATCAGGGAAGACCTAAGTAACATCATCTATAACATCGCTCCAACTGAAACGCCCTTTCTTAGTGGATGTGGCAGAGAAACTGCGGATAACACCTTTTTCGAGTGGCAAACGGATACTTTAACCGCTGCGGCGGCCTCTCGTTCGCTCGAAGGTGACGATCCAGCATCTCTAGCTGTTGCAGAACCTACGAGAGTGGGGAATTACACTCAGATATCCGTGAAAGCGGTCCAGACGAGTGGAACAGCCGAGGCCGTAGATTTTGCAGGCAGACGCAGTTCACAAGCGTATCAGTTAGCCAAACGCGCTAAAGAAATGAAGCGTGACATGGAAAAGATGCTTATGGATAATGTGGCTAGGAACGCTGGGGCAGCAGGCACAGCACGAGTCACAGCAGGGTTGGGCGCATGGGTAGCGACCAATTACCATACTCTTGGAGGTGCACCTTCACCACCCGGTTTAGGTTCGGCTTCATCTGGTAACGGTACAGATACCGCTTCCGATGCTACCTCGACAGGTACGCTGACTGAAGCTGGTATGAAGACTGTTATCAAGGAGTGCTTTGATAGCGGTGGTACGCCAGATACTATACTTGTTGGCTCGTCTAACAAGCAAGTTATTTCGGCTTTATCACAGACTGTATCAAGTCTGAGAACCGCTGCCGATAAAGCTGCTCCGGCGAGTGTGGTAGCATCAGTAGATGTTTATGTTTCCGATTTTGGAACTTTTAAAATAATTCCAGATCGGTTCCAGAGAGCTAGAGATTGTTGGTTTATTGACTTCGATTTCTGGGCTGTTGCTTACTTGCGTCCGTTTCAAACGGAGACATTGGCTAAAACAGGTGATAGTATCAAACAGATGCTCATTGCCGAGTATGGCCTTATGTCGAAAAACCAGGCAGCTAACGGCTTCTTGGCTGACGTATAGATGTAAGAGTGGGGGTGTAAAAGCCCCCACTTACCTATGAAAGAAAATATACACGATTATTTGTTTCACAAAAAAGGGTTTCTGGGCAATGATATTTGTAACTCAGCTTTAGAGGTTCTGAGTAAAAGCCAGTGGGAGGCTCACGATTTCACAGGCTATGAAACAAATGATCCTGAACATGGGTTTGGATGGCAAAGAGAGGTTAAGTCAACACCCGCTGAAGACGCAGAACCAGAATTTATAGGGTTTAAAAGTCCTGATTGGAATAAATATCACGCAGAGATAAATAATATTATAATTAATAAATTGTCTTCTGCATTAACAGAATATGTAAGAAGTTTTGGTTATAAATGGTTTGATGGTTGGAATGGTTATTCGGTTATTAAGTTTTTAAAGTACGCTGAATCCCATCAAATGGCTGAACACTGTGACCATATCAATTCGTTGTTTGATGGAAATGTAAAAGGTATCCCGATGTTGTCTATCGTAGGGCAATTGAATGAAGACTTTGAAGGTGGTGAGTTTGTAATGTGGGGAGATCAAGTTATTCCTTTTGAAGCCGGAGATGTTATTATATTTCCATCTAACTTCATGTATCCGCATAGAGTAGAG